>WNFJ01072700.1_pt5 | contig 35906 bp, 25 predicted proteins | sample 5400461 | NCBI WGS metagenome assembly WNFJ01 (sample SAMN13153349, study PRJNA577476) | soil metagenome | isolation source: 115 cm saprolite on Douglas fir-dominated hillslope | place: USA:California | collected 2013-09-17
CTGGTCGAAAAGATCCTGGACGTGCCCGGGCTGCGCTCTCGCGCCGCGATTGTCCTGGAGGCCGTGTACACCGAGCGCGACGAAGTCCACGACTTGGTGCGCTTGCTCGAGATTCACCTCGAGTTTGCCGGCAGTGCGAACGAAAGGCGCGATCTCTTACGACGCGTGGCGCACTTGCGCGACGAAAGATTGCGCGACGACGCGGGGGCGCTCGACGCGTTTGCACGGCTACTGCCCCTCGACCCTGACGATTCGCTCGCTCGACAGCGCATGCTCGAGATCGCACGGCGGGCCAATGCGAGCGAGCGCGCAGCAGGGGTGCTGGTCGAGACAGCCGCGGCAGCCGAGGCCCCCTTGCCCCGGGCCGAGATTCTCATGGACCTCGCCCGGCTGTACGAGAACTCGGTAGGCGATGCGGGCCGCGCCGAGGCCGTATACCGTCAGGTGTTGCAGCTTGCGCCTCGTGACGCATCGATTGCGCTGCCCGTCTGCCGAGCCTTAGAGCGGCTTTACGCTCGAGGAGATGGCCGGCAATTGCGCGATATCCTGCGCCTCGAGGTCGATCTCGAAGACGACGCACATGCTCGGCGCGAGCTTCGTGCGCGTTTGGGTGACCTCTGCGAAACCGTGCTCGACGATCCCGGCGGAGCGATTGAGGCGTGGCGTGCGCGGCTGGACGACGACCCCAGCGACTTGTTGGCGCTTTCGGCGCTCGATCGCCTTTATGAGCGCACGCAACGCTGGCGGGAGCTAGTGGAGGTCTTGCGCACCCGCGAAAAGCTCACCGACGAGCGTAACGCTCGCCGAGCTCTCTTTGCACGCATCGCGACCACGTTGGCGGACAAGCTGACCGACGTGGACGAAGCGATTCTTGCGTATCGCCTCGTGATCGAGGAATTCGGTGCCGATCGCGGGTCGCTGTCCTCGCTTGCCATGCTGTACGAAATTGCGGAGCGGTGGCCGGAGCTTGCGGAAACTCTCGAGGCAGATCTGGGCCTGACCGAGTCGTCGGGCGACCAGTTGGCCATTTTGGCCCGTCTGGGAGAAGTGCGGCAGAAGAAGCTGAACGACGTCGCATCGGCGATCGATGCGTATCGCCGAGCACTCCTCATTTATCCATCTCATTCGGGCTGCCGAGTCGCGCTCGAGGCGATGCTGGAGCAGCCGGCTGCTCGGCGCGAGGCAGCGGCGATCCTACGACCGCTCTACGAGACGGATGGGCACAACGACAAACTTCTCCGTGTGCTCGAAATTGAGGCCGAGTACGCGGACTCCGTCGGCGAAAAGCTGGCCACGATCGCACATGCGGTGGAGGTCGCCGAGCGGAACCTGACGGATCCGAGGCGGGCGCTGTCTTACGCGGCGCGGGGCTTGCGCCTCGCGGTGGCGGAGCCGGACCTGCCCGAGTGGATCGAACGTGCCGAGCGGCTCGCTGCTCTTGCCGGGCAATATGCGGAGCTGGTCGAGCTATTGCGGTCCGCCGTTGGCGACATCGCGGACGGAGATGTAGAGCTGCGGGTAACCCTTCGGATTGCAGACATAGCGCGATCGAGTCTGAAGGACGCGGCGCTTGCGAAAGAATACTACGCACGCGCCCTCGATTTGCGCGGCGACGACGCGAGGACGCTCCTGGCGCTCGACGCCCTTTACGAGGAGACGCAGGACCACGCCGCTCTCCTGGACATCGTTAGGCGGCGCGCCGATGCCGCCGAGAACGAGGAGGAACGCAGGCAACTTCTCTTCAAGCAAGCGCGCCTATGCGATGAGAAGATGGGGGATACGCGCGCGGCCATCGCTGTCTACGAGCAGATCCTGGATATGGGGCTGGACCCGCAAGCTGTCGACGCGCTGGAACGGCTGTATGCGCGGGCAACGCGATGGGACGACCTTGTCTCATTGTATGAGCGACAGATCGATGGATCTGGCACGTCGAACGAGCGAAGGGCGGCTCTCCACTATGCTCTCGGCACGGTCCTCGAGAGGCACACCGGGGAACTGGAACGTGCCTTCGACGAGTACTCTGCCGCGCTGGCGATCGATTCGAGGCATCCGCAGACGGTAGCGGCACTCGAGGCATTGATGTCGCAGCGGGAGCATGCTGCACGCGCTGCTGCGATGCTCGAGCCGGTTTACCTCGCACGGCTCGACTGGAGGCGCGTCATGGCCACGCTCGAGGCGCGGCTTGACGTGAGCCAGGACCCCGACGAGCGCCGGCAGATCTTGCGGCGCCTGTCCAAACTGCACGAGGAACAGGCTGAGAACTACAACGCCGCCCTGGAGACGACGGCACTTCTCTTGGGAGAGGACATATCTGACGAAAGCACCTGGGCGGAGCTCGAACGGCTGGCGCGCGTCGCCAATGCCCAGGTGCGGCTGGCGGAGGTTTACGCTCAGGAGCTCGGAAAGATCATGGCCGACGAGCCGGCGACGGCGCAGCTTGCCAAGCGCGCCGGTGAGTTGTTCGAGGCACAGAGCGATGTGGATCGCGCTCTGCAGTTCTATCGGCGCGCGTATGCGTTCAATCCGGAGCAAAGTGGGGACAGTTTTGCGGCTATTGATCGACTCTTGCAGGGCGCCGGTCGCCCCGGCGCTCGCGTGCAGCTTTACCGCGAAGCGCTCGATTACAAGAACGAGCCCGCGGAGCGCTTGCAGGCTCTGCATACGATTGCGCGCCTTTTGGAGGCGGAACTTGGCGATCAGTCGGGTGCCATTGACACGTATCGTGCCGCTCTGGAAGTGGACGAGAGCGACGTTGCGGCGCTGGGCGCCCTGTCCGGGCTCTACGCGCGTGCGGAACGCTGGCGTGACCTGGCAAACCTTGCGCGTCGGCGCGCCGAACAGAGCGCTCTCCCGGAAGACGAGGCACGGTTTCGGATGGACCTCGCCGGCCTACTGGTGCACAAGCTTGGCGAAGCACGCGCCGGAATCGACGAGCTGGAGGCTGTCGTCGAGCTAGTGCCCGACGATCGCGGCCGCACAAGGGCCGAAGCGGTGACGGCACTGGAGCAACTCCTCGGCGTCCCCGAACACAAGACTCGCATCATCGATATTCTGCGCCCGATTTACGAGCGAGCGGACGACTGGCGGCGCATGGTCGCTCTGAACGAGGAGCGTCTGTCCGTTGCTACCGATGACACGGAGCGCATTTCGATTTTGCGCGAGAACGCAGACCTTTGGGAAAAGCGCGGGAGCGACCCCCGCAAGGCGTTCGCCGCGGTGCGCGCGGCCTGGATTCTCGATCCGGAGGACGGCGAGGCACGGGAACAGGTCGATCGGCTCGCGACGATCACTGGCTTCTGGGATGACCTTGCAGCGACCTACGAAGAGGCCATCGCGAAGACGCAAGGACTCACTGTTCGCGAACTCTTATCAGCGCTCGCCCGGATGCACGATCGACGCCGGGACGATCCGCGGCGCGCGCTCGCTGCATGGGAGCGGCTGTTTGCGCTCGACGAGACAGAGCTCGACCCGCTGGACGAGATGGACGCGCTGGCCACGCTGCTCAGCGATTGGCCGACGCTCGTCCGGGTGCTGACGAAGAAGGCGGAGCTGTGCACCGACGATGAAGTGCGCGCGTCGACGTGGCGCCGGATCGGCGAGGCGAAGCGCGACATGCTCGACGATGCCGAGGGCGCAATCGAAGCGTACGAGCAGGCGCTGGAGCTGGAGCCGACGAGCGCACTTACGATCGACTATTTGCTTGCATTGTACGAGCAAGAGAAGAGCAGCGAGCGACTCGTCGAGCTACAGCGGCGTCGGGTCGAACTTTGCTCGGACGACGAGAGCGAGCTCCGTTTCCGGCTGCTGGTGGACGCATCGAGCCGCTACGAAAATGACTTTGCAAACCCGCGCGAGGCAGTCGAGTGCCTCTTGCAGGCCTTGGTCGTTCGGCCCAAAGACAGCGAGGTGTTGGAACGTCTCGATGCGCTTTATACGCGAGAGCGCATGTGGCCAGAACTGCTTGATAATCTTAAGCTTCAGGTGGACGCAGCGTCCGGGGCGCCCGAAGGTCGGGCGCTCAAGAAGCGAATCGCCGCGCTTCACGCATTGGAGCTCCAAGATCCTCAGTCCGCTCTCGAAGCCTATCGCAGCGTGCTCGAGGGAGGGTTCGACGAGGAGTCGGCTGCCGCCATAGCGAGCATCGGCGAATCGCACGACGAGCTTCGAGCAGACGCAGCGAACGCACTGGAGCCGGTTTTTCGCGCGGCGGGACGCTCCTCGGACGTTGCCGCAGCGCTGGAGCTCCGACTGCGGTCGCAGGCCGAACCCGAAGAACGCGCTCGGACTCTCCGGTCACTGGCGGAAGTGGCGGAGACGGCGTTGGGGCAGCCCGATCGTGCGCAGGCGGCACTCATTCGGGCGTTGGGCGAGGAACCACACGATCGAGCGCTGCACGAGCAAATCGAGCGACTTGCCGAACGACTGGGGCCGTTGGGCTGGCAACGCTACGCCGACGCGCTCGAGGAGCGCGCAAGCGCAATTTTCGATGTGAACGTCGCGGCGGACCTATTCGTCCGGCTGGGGCGCCTGAGCGAAGTAAAGCTCGACGACGCGCAGCGCGCCGCCCGCGCGTATGCGTCTGCGGCAGAACGACTGGGGGACGACCCCGAGGTCCTGGCGGCGTTGGACCGGTTGTTCTTGCGACTTGGCGAAACGCGGCGCCTGTCGGAGGTGCTCGAGCGCCGCGTGGCCTTCGAGGCCGATCCGGGCGGGCAAGCCGAACTTCTGTACCGACTTGGAACCCTTCAGCTTGGAGAGTTCCGCCAGAAGGCGCAAGCGCTCGCGACATTGCGCCAAGCGCTTGAGCGAGCTCCAAACCATTCCGCGAGCCGTGAGGCGATCACCGCGCTTCTGGACGACGACGCCCTCTTCGAGGACGCATTCGACGCGCTCGAATCCGTCTACCGCGCGTTGGGTCGAGGTGATGATGTAGCGAGGTTGTACGAGCGGCGCGTCGTTCGAGCGCAGACATCCGGCGACCGCATTCGAGCGCGGCTCGACCTCGCACGGATTTTCCAGGAACTTACCCATGACACTGTGCGCGCCCAAAGGGCCGTCGAGGCGGCGGTTTCCGAAGACCCATCCGACGAAGACGCGCTGAGCCAGTTGGAGCGTCTCGCGGGCGAGAGCAAACAATGGACTGAAGCGGCAAACACGTTGGGCACGGCGCTCGAGGCGACGCAAGATCTGCATGGAGCGCGTGCGGCGCTTTGGGTGCGACTCGCTGAGTGGCGGCGCGACAGGCTCGGCGACTTGAGTCGCGCCGAGGATGCATTCGCCCATGCGCTCACGACCGATCCGGAGAATCTGGACGTCGTTCGCGCGATCGAACAGATTCGTCGTACGCCCGGGCGCGAGCGCGAGCTAGTCCAAACGCTTCGAATGCGAGCGCGTCTGGAGTCCGACCTCGCGACCAAACGCGATCTGCTTCGAGAGGCCAAAGCGCTGGCGGAAACGGTCGTACTCGATCCAAAGCTTGTCGAGGAGACGCTCCGTGATCTCGTCGCAGAGGACGACGGTGACCTTTGGGCTCTCGAAGAGCTCACCAAGCTGCGGGCGGCGAGCGGCGACGACAGCGAAGTTGTCAGGCTTCTACTGCAGCGTGCGGAACGAGCCCATGATTCCGCTTCTGCTCTCGCGCTCAAGCACGAGGCGGCTGCCGTTCTCCAGCTTCAGGACACCAGTCGAGCTATGGCCCTTTACGAAGAGATTGTGGACGCAGAACCGCAAGACGCGCGCGCGGCCTCCATTCTTCGCGCGCTTTACAGTCGGGCGGGCCGTGATCGGGATCTCTCGAGACTGCTCTTGCGGCTTGTCGACGTGGCGACCGCGCCGGCGGAGCGCACGGAGTTGCGGCTCGAACTCGCCAAACTTCAGATCGAGCGCTTCCGCACCCCCGACGATGCCATCGAAACGTTGCGTGCCATTTTGGACGAGGAGCCCGCGCATGCGCAGGCCGTGCTCCTGCTGTCGCAGCTTTACGAGCTCACAGGGCGCGACGCCGAACTTGCCGAGCTGCTCAAGACGCAGATCGAGTCCGCCCGTCAGGTAGGCAACGTTGCGGTGGAGCTCGATCTTCTCGTTCGCTTGGGCGAAGTGCAAGAGCGCCGCTTGGGCGATGTGACGGCGGCTCAAGAAACCTACGAGCAGGTCCTCGGCCAAGACTCAAAGCACCGAGCCGCCCTCGAGGCTGTGGCACGAATTGCGGAGCGCCGCGCCGATTGGGAGCGCGCGGCGGGAGCCCTGGCGACGCTCGTGGATCTCGCAACGGATGCAAGCGGGGTCGTGTGGGTCCTCCGTCTCGCGGAAGCGCGCGACAAGTTGGGCGACGTTGCAGGAGTGGAGAGCGCCCTGCAACACGGCCTGAAACTCGATCCGGCCAATACGGGGCTTCGCGGGATGCTCCGCACGCGTTTGGAGCGCGCCCAAAGGTGGGCTGATCTGGCCGACCTGCTCGTTGGGGACGCGGACCTGGTGGCCGCTGCACATCCGAATGTGAAAGTGCAGCCGCAAGAGTCCTTGCGGGCGTCATTGCCGCCGGGCCGCATGGGGTTGTCGATGCCCCCACCTCCCGCGGTTCCTGGGCCCATTGCCGAGCAGGTTAACTTGCTCAAAGCCGCAGCGGAGATCCATCTCACTCGCCTCGGCTCCCCGGAGCGAGGCATTCCCGTTCTGGAGCGCGCCGCGCAGCTCGTTCCTCATGACCGCGAACTGCTCCTGTCCCTGTGTGATGCCTACAATGCCGCGCAGCGGGGGCGGGACGCAACCCAAGTCCTCGAGAGAGTGATCGCGTCGTTTGGAAACCGGCGTACCAAAGAGCTTGCCCTTTACCACCACCGTCTTGGGCGCGCTTTGGCGCAACTTGGTGATAAGGACGTGGCGCTCGCCCAGTTCGATATGGCCTTCAAGATCGATCCCGGGTCGGTAACGGTCTTGCGGGATTTGGGTGTTCTGGCTTTCGAGACGAATGACTTGGAGCGGGCGCAAAAAACGTTTCGAGCCCTTCTGCTCCAGCGGCTGGATCCGAGTTCGGGGATCTCAAAAGGGGAGGTCTTCTACTACTTGGGCGAGATCAGCGCGAAGCAGGGCGACCGGTTGAAAGCGGTGCAGATGTTCGAGCGAGCTATCGAGAACGATCCGGCGCTCGAGAGCGCGCGGGCGAAGCTGACCGAGCTCAAGGGCTGACGACCCCGGCTACACGACGCGGGCGATTGCGATTGCGTCAATCTCGATCAAGGCTCCACGCGGGAGTGCCGCCACTTGAACGGTGGCTCGAGCCGGGTAGGGGGCTTCGAACCAGCGGCCGTAGACATCATTGACGGCCGCGAAGTGCGTGAGATCCACGAGATAAACCGTCGTCTTGACTACGTCGACAAAGCCAGCACCCGCGGCCGCGAGGACTGCCTCAAGGTTCTTCAAGACGCGCTCGGACTGCGCTGCAACATCGCCCTGAACGATCTGCCCCGTCAGCGGATCAAGAGGAATCTGGCCGCTCGCGAAGATCCATTCGCCTGCCCGCACCGCTTGCGAGTATGGGCCGATTGCAGCGGGCGCCTTCTGAGTCGAGAGTGCCTGCTTCATGAGCTTCGTTGCGGGGTCTTCCGTCTGCGGGTCTTGAACTATAGCGCACGCCGACCGGCGAGGGCGCGCCCCATGGTGATGGGGTCGGCGAATTCCAAGTCGCCCCCGTGCGGTACTCCGCTCGCGATGCGTGTCGTCGCCACACCGAGCGGAGAAAGCTCGCGCTTGAGCAGCAGCGCCGTCGCTTCGCCATCGACGCTGGGCGGTGTCGCGACGATGACCTCGGTTACAGCGTCGCCGCGAACGCGGTCGATGAGTCGTGCGAGCGGTAGGTCATCGGGGCCGATGCCCTCGAGTGGGGAGAGCAACCTTCCGAGCACGAAGTAGCGACCTCGCATCGACCCGGCGCGCTCAATCGCGAGGAGGTCGTGGACCCGGGCGACGACGCAAAGCAGTCGTGCGTCTCTCTTCGAATCGCCGCAGATGTCGCAAATGGCGTGACCGTCGCGCAGCTCGGCAACGTTCCCGCAGCGTTCACACGGGCCCAGCTCGTCGCGCAGTGTCGATAAGTGCGCCCCAAGGGACCGCGCGAGCGATTCCTCTGCCGTGAGAAGCCACAGGACGTATCGTTGCGCCGTCTTCTCACCCACGCCGGGAAGGCGAGAGAGCAGCTTGACCAGGTCGCGAATTTTCGGGCTCACTCCCTAGACGACTCCCGGGATCTTCACGCCCCCGGTTATCTTGTCGAGCTCGGCCTCCATCTGCTTATCGGCTTGCTCGAGCCCATGGTTTACCGCGGCGCACACGCCGTCCAGGAGAAGCTCGGTGTCTTCGGTCTGCAGGATGCCTTTCTCTATCTCAATGCGCTTAAGGCTACGGCCGAGCGTGAGCGTGACTTTGACCTTGCCGCCCAAGCTCTCGGCAGTCAGTTCGCGATCCCGGAGCTCACTCTTCGCTTGATCAATCTTGCGCTGCATGCGCGCTGCCTGACGCATTAGCTCGTTCATTCCGCCGCGGAATTGCATACAACTACTTCTAGCTTATCGTTCGGTGTCAGGCAGCCTGACATCACGCAATTGAGCGTCGAACACCCGAAGTGCTTCCTTTACCACGGGGTGTTCTTGCACCGCGGCACGGGCTCGCGCAAGTTCGGCGAATCGCCGTTCTGCGTCAACTGCAGCGACGGTCTTGACGGCTCCGGCCGGCCTCGGCGACGGGTCGATAAGAACGGCCGTATCTGCCCCATAAAACCCCCGCACGGCCGTCGTCAAAGCCGCGAGAACTTCGCGCTCGTTGGCGCGCAGAGCCAGAAAGCCGCTCCCCGCCTCGAAGCCGAGCAGGACACGCTCCGGCCCCACCTCAATAGGCATTGCATGCTCGAACACGGAGGCGAGCGCAGGCTGTGCCGATCGCATGCGCTCGACAATCAATCGCCAGTCGGCGGGCGCGGACGAAGGGAGCGCCGTCGGACGCCCCATCACGACTGGGCGGGCGTTCTCTATCGGCCGCTCCGACGGGCTTCGCTCCGTCACCCGTTCGCGCGGCGAAGAGTCCACGAGAGCAAGGGCGCCGTGGGTGCGGCCCACGGCCTTGTCACCTGAAGCGGATGGCGAGACCGTCGATGCGGGAGCGACTTGCGTGCTTCCCCGTCCGCTGCCTCCGCCGCCGCCGCGAGGAGACGGCCCGGGCGGCGCACCGCCTAGGCGACGCTCAAGTTCTCCCACGCGCGCCAGAAGCTCGTCGAGCGGCAGCAGAGGAGGGCGGCGCGCAAGTCGCACGAGGGCCATTTCAAGTGCCATGCGCGGTTGGCCGCCGCGCACGATGTCGTCGAAGGCGCGCGAGAAGCCCTGAAAGCATCGTGTCAGGTCATCGACTTCGGCGCTTGATGCGAGCTCGACGACGTCACGCACCTCTTGGTCCGCCAGATCGAGCAGCTCGCGCAGCGAAGCAGACTCGGAGGAATCTTTGGCACATACCTTCGCCACCACGAGGTTGCGCAGGTTGTAGAGCATATCTTTGGCCACGTGACCGAGATCAAACCCGTGCTGTGCGACGCTTTCGACGATTTTCACGCACCCCGCCGCGTCCCCGGCCAAAAGAGCAGCTGCCAGATCGTGCAAGATCTTGCGGTCGGCCACTCCGAGCACGCGTGTGACGTCCTCGCTCGCGAGTTTGGATCCGCTGAATGCGATCACTTGGTCGAGCAGGCTCATTGCGTCGCGCATCGATCCCGCAGCTTCCCGCGCCAAGACTTGTATCGCCGCGCCGTCCGCCTCGATATGCTCTTTGGCTAGAACCTCTTCGAGCCGACGGGCGATTGCTTGGGTTGGGATCAATTTGAAATCGTACCGTTGGCAGCGAGAGAGAATCGTGATGGGCACTTTGTGCACTTCCGTCGTAGCGAAGATGAACTTCACGTGGGGCGGCGGCTCCTCGAGCGTCTTCAAGAACGCGTTCCACGCTGCCGTCGAGAGCATGTGCACTTCATCGACAATGTAAATTTTGAACCTGTCGCGGGCCGGGCGAAAGCTCATCCCTTCCTGCAGCCGGCGTACCTCGTCGACCCCGTTGTAGCTGGCCCCGTCGATCTCCTGGACGTCAAGGTCCTGTCCGCTGGTGATCTCGTTGCAAGGAGGGCAGGAGTTGCAAGGCGTACGGGTCGGCGCGACTGACTTCCCGTCCGCGCCGATGCAATTTAGGCACTTGGCCAAAAGCCGCGCACTTGTCGTTTTGCCTACACCGCGGACGCCGGTAAAGAGGAAGGCGTGAGCGATCCGTTCCGTCGCGATGGCGTTCGCGAGCGTGCGCGCGACGTGATCTTGTCCAACGAGATCCTCAAATGTCTGGGGACGGTACTTGCGGGCCAGTACGAGGTAGCTCACCAAGAACGCTTACAACGCTCGCTCTCGGAATGCGAGAGGCGCCGGTTCAGCTCTGTGTCTTGAGCTCGCGAACGAGTTCAGGCACAGCGACGAAGAGATCCTGCACCAGGCCGTAATCGGCGATCTGAAAGATGGGCGCCTCTGGATCCTTGTTGATCGCCACGATGACTTTCGACCCTTTCATGCCGGCGATGTGCTGGATGGCGCCTGAGATCCCGATGGCAACGTAGAGCTGGGGCGCCACCGTGCGACCCGTCTGGCCGACTTGGAGCTCGGGGGGAGCGTAGCCGGCGTCGCATGCCGCTCGGCTCGCGCCGATGGCCGCCCCAAGCGCATCGGCGAGAGGTTCGAGCACCTGCTTGAACTGTTCTTTGAGAGCGCGCCCGCCGGATACCACGACGCGTGCCTCGGCCAAATCGGGCCTCTCGCTGGTGGCCGCCTCGAGTTTGACGAACGCGACGCGCGACACCGCGGGGTCGTCCGGCGCTCGAGCGGCTGTAGCGATGGGGCTGGCAGTGGCCCCTTGCGGGTGCGGCTCTGCAGCGGCGAACTCGGTTTGACGGACCGTGACCACGTTCAGGGGCGTCACAATCTCGAGCCACCCGAAGGCGTTTCCCGCGTACATCGGGCGCCGATAAAGGCGCTTGCCGCCCTCGACCTTTAGTCCATTGATGTCGGGCGCGTAGCCGGCGCCTAGCTGCGCGGCGATCCGGGGTGCCAGGTCCTTGCCAAAGGCGCTTGCGGCTAGGGCGACCGTGTCCCAGCCGCCTTCCTTGACCATCGCAACAATCGTCGGCACATACCGTTCGCAGACGGGATCTTTCAACACTGCGTCGTCTACGACAACGACCGTCTGCGCCCCGTAGCCGGTCAATTGGCTGGCGGCTGCCGCGGAGCCTGCGCCCATCGCCAGGATCGCAAACGGAGTGTCCAGTTGTCTGGCGAACGCAATCGCGCTGAGAGTTGATTTGCGCACTGTGCCGTCCGAGAGTTCCGCGACCACCAAAGTGCCGGCCATCACAATACCTTCGCTTCCCGCTTGAGTCGGGTCACCAGCTCCTTCGCGTCCTTCACCTTCACGCCCGCCGCGCGTTTGCTTGGCAGTTCCGCCGCGAGGTAGCGCACTTTGAGCGCGCCCTCGGCCGTCAGATCCGCCAGCTTCATTTCGGCCAGGGGCTTCTTCTTGGCCGCCATGATCGCCATGAGCGCGGCGAATCGCACACCGTCGGGGTACGCATGTGTAGCCGCCGTGTGCTTTGACTGAATGCTCTTGGGGTGCACAATCTTGTCAAGCACCGTGACGACGGCGGGCAAAGTCAGGCGGATGTATGCGGTCGCGCCCTCGACGTCCCGGCCGACGACAAGCGCCTTATCGTCCTCGCTGCGAATGCTTCCCGCGAAGGTGGCTTGCGGCCAACCGAGGTGCGCCCCCAGCATCTGCCCCACTTCGTTGGATTCGTGCTCGGCTTGTTGGTAGCCGAGCATGACGATGTCGGGCTTCTCGTTGTCTACCAGTGCCGCCAGACCGCGAGCAACCAGATCGCCGTCGAGCATCTCATCGGTCGCCTCAACACGAATGGCTCGGTCTGCTCCGGTGGCGAGCATCGCCCGCAGCATCTGCTCGGCGGCTTTGGGTGCAAACGTCACGACAACGACCTCGCCCAGGCGCTGCTTCGGGTTGCTGCCGTTCTCCGTGAGGCGGAGCGCGGCTTCGAGTGCGTACTCGTCGTATGGACTCGCCTTCGGCTCCAACCCGGTCGCGTCGATCTCACCCTTCGGCGACAACTTGATCTTGTTGAGATTGTCTGGGTCGGCCACACGCTTCACGGCCACGAGGATTTTCATGTGTTCCTTACGTTAAATTTAGCCGGTTCAGCTTGAGCCTCACTCCCTTACGTTAAGTTTACCCGGTTCAGCATGAGCCTCACTCCGCCTCCGCTTCGCTCCGGCTCCGTTCCGGCCCGGGAATTCAGCCACGGCGGGCATGGGGGGAGCGCTGCCGCTCCCCCCACACCCCCCAGCATGACGTGCCAGGAAGCGCGTCCGTCTGGCCTCGCAGGCTCGGGGGTGGAACCGATCCGATCGAATGAGGTGCTCTTCTAGCACCTTTCTTTGATCGCAGGCTACCTTGCGCGGATGGCCATTTGCGTCGATTTTCTTGTCATTGGCGGAGGCGTTGCGGGGCTCTCATTTGCCCTCGAGGCCGCCGCCACCGGTGACGTCTTGGTGTTGACGAAGCGCGGTGCTGACGAGTCCAACACCCAGTATGCGCAGGGGGGAATTGCCGCGGTGTTGAGCGCCGCGGACTCCTTTCAGGCGCATATCCACGATACGCTGGAGGCCGGCGCGGGGCTTTGTCACGAGCGAGCCGTCGAGGTGTGCGTCAAAGAGGGGCCGGCACGCATCAAGATGCTGCGCGACATTGGCGCGCGTTTCGACAGGGCCGAGGGCGCCAAGGACGACGCCGATTTGGACCTGCACCTCGAGGGGGGACACAGCGCGCGTCGCGTCGCCCACGCCGCCGACATGACGGGCCGCGAGGTGCAGCGGGCGCTGCTCGAAGCCATTCGTCGCTCGCCCCGGGTCCGCATTCTGGAGGGCACTGCGGCGATCGATCTCATCACACTGGCGAAATACGGGGGCCCGGAGGTGTGTGTGGGCGCCTACGTCCTGGACCAGGCCAGCGGAAAAGTGACGACGATCTTGGCGCGCGCCGTGGTGCTGGCTACCGGGGGCGCGGGCAAGGTCTACCTCTACAGCACGAATCCTGATGTGGCGACCGGCGACGGCGTGGCGATGGCGCACCGCGCCGGCGCCGAGATCGCGAACATGGAATTCTACCAATTTCACCCGACGTGCCTGTACCACCCGCAAGCGCGCCGATTTCTCATTACGGAGGCAATGCGTGGCGAGGGAGCCGTGCTGCGTCGCATCGACGGTACGGCGTTCATGAGAGATCACGATCCGCGTGGCGATCTCGCGCCGCGCGACGTCGTTGCGCGCGCAATCGACGTCGAGCTGAAAAAGAGCGGTGCCGATAACGTGCTCCTGGACATCACCCACAAGGAGTCGAGTTTCATCAAGGAACGGTTCCCTAATATTCATAGAGAATGCCTGCGTTGGGGAATTGACATTACGAGCCAGCCGATCCCCGTCGTCCCGGCGGCGCACTTCATGTGCGGCGGGGTGACCACCAACCTGGAAGGCCGCACTACCATCCCCGGGCTCTGGGCGATTGGTGAATGCGCATGCACCGGTCTGCACGGCGTCAACCGTCTTGCGTCCAACTCCCTTCTTGAGGGCCTGGTGATGGCGCATCGCGCGGCCGAAACGCTCGCCGTGGCGCTCGATCGCAGTTACCCCTGGCCCGACGTGCCGGAGTGGGAGGTTGGAGGCGCGGTGCTGAGCGACGAGGCTGTCGTCATCACGCAGAATTGGGATGAGCTGCGTCGACTCATGTGGAACTACGTGGGCGTCGTTCGCTCCGATTCTCGCCTGCGGCGCGCAGCGCGGCGCATTGCACTCTTGCAGGAGGAGATTGCCGAGTACTACTGGAAATACGTGATAACTGGCGACCTGCTCGAACTTCGCAACCTTGCGACCGTCGCGCAGCTCATCGTCGAGTGCGCGTCCAGTCGTCGTGAGAGCCGCGGACTGCACTTTACCAGCGACTATCCCGGCGTCGATCCGAAGTTCGAGCGCGACACCGTCATCAAACGGGGCGTTCCGGCGCACCTGCGAGGGCGTTAGAGTCGCTCTGTTCTATGGCGCCGGACGCTCCGCGAACTCTTCAAGAAAAGAGCAGGCGCGGGTGGCTCCGGTGCTCCGCGGAGCGACTGAACTTCCCCTTTGACGGCTCTCGTCCTCGAAGAGGCGATGGCAGGCTCGGACGACGAACGTCGTCAATGCTTCCAGATCCGCGAGGTGCTGCGACGGGAAGTCAATACGACTCGAGAGCGAGCGCGCAATACGGGCGAATTCGCTCGAAGTCGTCATCGGTCGTCAGCAACCGAGCTCGATGTCGCGTGGCGAGCGCGGCGATAAGTGAGTCGACTGTGCTCGCCGCTGTGCCGGCCGCACGGCACGCATTGGTGATTCGCGCCGCCGCGACATGGTCTGCACGTGTGGCCACGAGGATTGGATAAGGAGCCATAAGCGAGGCGAGCCGCTCAAACTGCTTGGTGTCCCGAACACCACTCAAGATTTCCTGCAAACAAATCCCGGGCACGACGACGGGTAACCCTTCTTCGACGGCGCGGCGCAACCTCACGGCCGCCGGATGTTCACGATAGGCCCCGCGGGTCGGTCGCCTCACTGCAAGAGACAACACGGACGTGTCAACTGCGATCACCGCTTGCGCCGCGCGCTTTTGTAGTCCCAGGCCGGGTCCAGTTCGATGGTGCCGAATGCCTCAAGCAGCTTCACCATTTCGCGTCGCCGAACGTACTCGCGAAGGGCAACATTGACCGTCTCCCGCTTGCTCCGGTGCCTTCCGAGACGCTTTGCACGCTCCAGGAGGTCGTCGTCGATGGCAAGATTGGTAGGCACGAAGACAAGTCTACACATCCCATTGTGTAGTCGCAAACGAGGCAAGAGTTGCCGCGCTCGTACCCGCGGGAGAGGCAGGCTTCTCAAGTTCAGAGACACGTTTCACCCGGTTCCGGCTGGGGGGTGTGGGGGAGCGGCCCCCCCAGGATTGTCGTTTGGGGCCCGGGCCCAAAACGGGTTGGCCGGGTGCCGCCGTGCCCGCCGTGGGTGAACTCCCGGCCCGGAACGGAGCCTCGCCGAAGGCGAGGCGGAGTGAGACTCATGTTGAACCGGGTCTATTTAACCAGGGGGTATAGTAGGGCTGTACAGCGGCTCGACCAAGACGAAGCGCGCATCGGCCGATAGGCGATACCTGGTTCTGCCGTGCTCGCCGGCGTCGCGCACGCGCTCAATGGAAGCGGCGTCGCCCAAAAGATCGCGTACGCGCGAAATGAGGACACGCACGCGGTGCTCGGCGTCGGCGCTTTCGGGGCCGGGTCCGCCCGCAGCGCGCAGGATTTCTTCCGCGCTCAAACCTTCGCGCGCACGGCGCAGAAGCTGAACCACCAATGGCTCGAGAGCTCGGCGCCGCTCGAGGGACACCTCTCGGTCATGAACCCGAAGCGCGTGCGTCAAAGTGTCGACGACAAGCGTGGCGCCATCGGTCGCTTGCCGGACTTCCGAGAGCGCGACGCGCGTGACCCCCTGCGGTGTCGTGACGTAAACGAAAACTTCGCCCTCTGCGGGTTCGAGATTCACCTCGGAGACCGCCATCGGCATGATCGACACTGGGATTGCCGACGGTTTTTGCGGTGGCAGAAGAGAAAGGACGTCGGCCCTCGGGCCTGTCTTGTCAACGAGGTTGATCATGCGCTCCGCATAGCGCACGACTCGGCTGTCTCCACACTTGAGCGCAAGCTGCCAGAGCGCAAGGGACAGCCGGCGGTCGGGGAAGACCCAACCATGCTTCTCGCCGGAAAGCGCCGCTCGCTCAACCGATGTTCGCGCCTTGCCTTCGTTGCCCACGGCGAGTGCGCATCGCCCCACCGTCAAGTTGAGCGAGCCCGTGACGTACGCCTCCGGGAGCAGCTCGACGTGCTCGAGCGCCACATCGATGGCGGCCTGCGGCTGATCACTAGCTTCCAAGGTTCGCGCGCGTGTAGACACGAGGTCTTGTTCTTCCAGGAGGTCAACGGCACCGAGCTCGGCTCGAAGCTGCTCGGCTTTCGCCAACCACTGCCGAGCCGCCGCAGCCCGTCCGACCATCGCGAGAGCCCACGCGCGGTGTTCCGTTAGCTGATAGCGGAGCATGGGGTGTTCGAAGTCGCCGAGAATCCCCAAACCTTCGTCGAGGTTCTGCAGAGCCGTCAGCGGCTGATCGGCCGCGATCTCGACGATGGCCAGCACGTCGCACGAGTCGGCTTGGCGCCACCCTGGCGCGGTGTCGCGTGCAATATCAATGGCAGAGAGCGCATGCCGGCGCCCGTCATCGAATTGGCCCACACTGCCCAGCGCGATGGCAAGATTGCCGTGAGCATTCATCGCTGCCGCCGCGCGCGAGGGCACGCGCGCCAGTGCGGCTGCATAGTGTTTGGCGGCGGTGCGTGGATCCGCGAGTTTCATTGCGATGTGGCCGAGGGTCATCGCCATGGGGGCCCGCCAGGCCCCATCTTCGAGGCGGTCTGCGACGAGCTCGGTGAGACGCAGCGTTTGCGTAACCCCGTCAACGCGGTCGAGCGTGGCTTCGAGCTGCGCCTGGGCGACATGCATGTCGAGTTGTTCGCGCAAACCGGTTCCTTTGGGAGCGGCACTCAAGGCCCGCGATGCCAGCCTCAACTCTGCCTCGGCGTGGTCGGGTCGACCATCGATCGTGGCCAAGATGGCGCGTTCGATTCCAAGGCGGGCTTGCTCCAGGGGCGGCCATGAAACCGGCGTGTTGGGCAGCGATGCCGCGAGGTCGCGAGCGCGGTCGAGCTTGCCTGTTTCGCGGTACGTGCGTAGCAGCCGTACCGCGATTGCCGGGTCGGAACGATTCCGGGTAGAAATCGCATTCTCGATCCACGACAGGACGAACGCTGCCTGGTCCGCGGCAAGAAGCCGATCGAGCAACTGTACGCACGCAGCCGTCGAGACCCCGTCCGATTGCGCCGCCGGCGGTATCGAGCGTCGGGCATCCGGAGGTATACTCTGGCCAGTGGACAGCGGTGCGATGGACGTCGGCCGCGGGGCCGAAACGCTTGTGCGCAGGCCATGTGAAGATCGGGAAGGCGGCGCCCCGCTCGGTCGGCCCGCCCGAGGCATTGGCTCCGGCGCCAGGCTGGGCGACGAAACGAATACGCGCCAGGCCATCGTGCTATCAGCTTACCCGAAACCGAAGGGCTGGTAACGTATTCCCCCTGCCCCCTCGCTTCGCGAGCGCTGGGGGACTAGCCTAGCGGCGCTGTGGCGGACGCGCAGGTTCAGCATGAAGGCCTCGTTACCGAAGAGGGGGCCATTTCGAGCGATCTTGTTGTGGCTCTCTACGAGCACATGACCGTTGCGCGCATTCTCGACGAGCGCTTGGTTACCCTTCAGCGCGAGGGGCACATTGCTCAACATGCAAGTGCCGTTGGGGAGGAGGCCGCGATTGTTGGCGCTGCTGCCGCCGTGCGAGACGAGGACTGGCTCTTTCTTTCTCCGCGCGAGACGGCGGCCGCGCTCTGGCGTGGGGTGCCCCTTTTGGCCTGTCTTCGCCGAGCGTTCGGCACAGGGAACGAAACAGCCAGCGGGCGTGAAGCTCCTCTTCCGCCGTTCTCGCGGCACGCATGCATTGCGAGCGTGAGCCCGCTTGTCGGCACCCAAATTCCGCACGCGGTGGGGGTGGCCTGGGCCGCCCGCATCCGCCACCAGGACCTAGCAGCCCTTGTGTTTTTTGGGGAGGGCGCCACGAGCAGCTCTGATTTCCACGCGGCTCTCAACTTTGCCGGTGTGACCCGGGCACCGATCATCGCGCTCTGTCGCAACAACGGCCAGGCGATGAGCATGCCCGCGTCGCGGCAGACGGCGAGCCGCGGGTTTGCGATCAAGGCCATTGCCTACGGCATTCGCGGGGTCTGCGTGGATGGCGGTGATGTCATCGCGGTCTTCAACGCGGTACGCGCCGCGCGCGAGCGCGCGGCGGCGGGCGAAGGCGGAACCCTCATCGAGGCTCTGACGGCGCCCGTTCTCGAAGAGGAAGATGACGAGACGTGGTCAAAGCGTGATCCACTGGCACGATTGCGTAGTCACATGGAACGTCGCGGCCTTTGGAGTAAGGAGCGCGACGAGCGCTTGCTCGCGGAGGCCGGAATGGATATCGATCGCGCCATGGCCGACGCCCGTGGATCGGATGAGCCCCGCCTGGAGACCTTGTTCAGCGAAGTCTACGCCGAGTTACCCTGGCACCTGCGGGAGCAGCGGGACCAGGCACGTCGCTTTGCGGAGGGATCCCGGCCGTGAGTGAGCGGACAATCGTACAGGCGATCAACGAAGCGCTTAGGCAGGAAATGAGGCGCGACGACCGAGTCGTCGTGCTTGGCGAAGATGTCGGCAAGGTGGGCGGCGTCTTCCGCGCCACCCAAGGACTTTGGGACGAGTTTGGCGACGACCGAGTCATCGACACGCCGCTTTCCGAGAGCGGCATCGTAGGGACTGCCATTGGCATGGCGCTCTACGGGCTTGTCCCGGTCCCCGAAATCCAATTTGCAGACTTCATCTATCCCGCTTACGACCAGATTGTCAGCGAGCTGGCCAAGCTGCGATGGCGTTCCGGCGGGGAATACGTGGCGAAAGTCGTCGTTCGCGCACCCATCGGCGGCGGCATTCGCGGCGGGCTCTACCACTCTCAGTCGCCCGAATCGCTGTTTATTCACGTCCCCGGCTTGAAGGTGGTCTGCCCTTCGAATCCACACGACGCCAAAGGTCTCTTGCTCGCTTCGATTCGGGACGCCGATCCCGTCATTTTCTTTGAGCCCAAGCGCATCTACCGCGCGGCCAAGGGCGAGGTCCCCGACGGCGACTACATCGTTCCGCTGGCCAGTGCCGCGGTGACGCGTGCCGGCAGGGATATCACCGTCCTGGCATGGGGTGCCATGCTGTACGAAGCGTTGGCTGCGGCTGATCGAGCGCAAGAGCACGGGGTCGACTGCGAAATCGTCGATCTACGAACCTTGTGGCCCGTCGACATTGACTCGATCGTAACCAGCGTGAAAAAGACCGGGCGCTTAGTCGTCGTTCACGAGGCGCCAAAGACGTGCGGATTCGGGGCCGAACTGGTTGCTCTCGTTACCGAGCGAGCGTTCGTTCACTTGGAGGCACCCCCGGTGCGCGTGTGCGGGTTTGATACGCCGTTCCCCTACGCACTCGAAATGGAGTACCTGCCGCTTTCGCACAGAATCCTTCCTGCGCTCCTCGAAACGGCGAAGTTTTAGGGAGGTATCAACCAATGGCTCGTTGGGAATTCAAGCTGCCGGACATTGGCGAGGGCATCACAGAGGGCGAAATTGTTGGCTGGCTCGTCAAGCCAGGGGATGCGGTGAAGGAAGACCAACCAATGGTCGAGGTCATGACGGACAAGGCCACGGTGACCATCACCGCGCCCAGGGCCGGCGTCGTGCTCGAAACGCGAGGCGGTGTCGGAGACATCGTCAAGGTGCATGCGATCCTCGTGGTCTTTGATTTGGATGACGGTGCTGCGGTGTTCCATCGGCGCACCAACGGGACCAGTGCGCACCCGAGCGCAACCGAGGAGCCGGCGGCGACGGTTGTGCGCGAGGTTCGGGACAGGTTGCCAATCCACTCTGGGCTCCCGAGCCAACCATCGGCCGGGTCGGACTTGGCCGGCTACTTTAACGAGAAACCCCTCGCAACTCCCGCAACGCGCAAGTTCGCACGCGATATGAGCGTGGATCTTCGGCGCGTCCCTCCGACCGGACCCCAGAGCCGCGTGACCAAGAGAGACGTCGAAGCTTTCGTGAGTTCGTCGGTGTCGCCTTCCACGGAGATCGGGGACTTGACTGCAGGCCAGCCGCCCCGTGCGGCCTCCGAGCTCGCTCACGACGCTGCGTCGCCCTCGGAGGAGCGGGTTCCGCTGGCGGGGCTGCGTCGCAGGATCGCCCAAAATGTTGCGCGATCGAAAGCGACCGCGGCGCATTTCACGTTTGTCGAAGAGTGCGACGTCACCGAGCTCAAGGCGTGGCGCGCGCAGTTGAGGGAAGCCGCCCAAGCACGAGGCGCAAAGCTCAATTTCCTGCCATTCATCGTCAAGGCGGTCGTCGCATCGCTCAAGAAGCATCCGATGCTCAATGCGACGCTCGACGAAGCGACGAACGAAATCGTCCTTCGCAAATATTACCACATAGGAATCGCCACGGCGACGCAGGCCGGCCTGGTCGTACCCGTCGTCAGGGATGCTGACCAGAAGAGCATCCTCGACATCGCACGCGACGTCGAGAGGCTCGCGCAGGAGGCGCGGGCCGGCAAGGCGAAGCTCGAGGAACTGCATGGTTCGACGTTCACGATCACATCTTTGGGCGCACAGTCGGGCCTTTTTGCCACGCCGATCATCAACTTCCCCGAAGTGGCGATATTGGGTGTCCACAAAATCAAGTCCAAGCCGGTCGTGCGGGCCGGTCAAATCGCCATCGGCGACGTGATGCTCCTGTCATTGTCGTTTGACCATCGGCTCGTCGATGGCCATGTGGGTGCCGCTTTCGCGTACGAGGTCATCGAGTACCTGGAGCATCCCGAACGCCTGCTCCTGGAAATGACGTGAACCGAGCGGCTTTGGTCGGCCTCGTGCTCGTGGCTGCCTGCGGAGCTTCGCGCGGCGATAGGGGCGGAGCGCTCGAACCGAGATTCGTCGCCGTGCACAATGCGCTGTCGGCCATGGGGCTTGCTCAGATCGGTCCCATTCAGGAGGGGGCCCTCGCCGAGGGGCGAGAGGCCCGCCTCTCGCTGGCACTTCCTGCCGGGTGTGTGACCGTTGTCGCAGTCGGCGGCGACGGCGTTCGCGATCTCGACGCGACCCTGCTCGACGCCCATGCAAAGCCGTTGGCGCACGACACGACGAACGAGCCGCAGGCCGTGCTGCGCGCGTGCGTGGACGCAAGCGACACCTACGTTCTGGTGGTGAAGGTCGCATCGGGTGCGGGTGCGTGGGTCGCGGCGACTTGGGTGGGGGGGCCTGGCAGTCTGGGCACGCCGGCCAATGCTGTCTCGAAACAGGACGCCAACGGCACGTGCTCTGCGCCCATCCCACTCTCGCCGGGGGTCGTGTCGGGTTCGACGACGCGCGGAGAGCACGAGAATAGTGGTTCGTGCGGCCCGAGCGATTCGCGGGAGCTTGTCTACGAGCTGCAGGTGACGCAACGGCAGCGCGTGAGCATCGAAATAGAGGCCTCTTTCGACTCGGTGCTCTACGTCCGCAAGGACGATTGCAATGATCCGGATAAGGAAGTCGAGTGCAACGACGACGCTCCCGATCGCACGCATTCGCGCATCGACCGCGTCTTGGACCCAGGAAAGTACTTCGTCTTCATTGATGGCTATGGTCATGAAACCGGCTCGTTCAAAGTGACGCTAAGCGTGTCGGACGTTTTGGCCTTGGCCGATGTCTGCCGGCGGGCTTCATTTCTCGTCGACGGAACCTCCCAAGGGGGAACGACCTCTCCGACGGGCGAAGACGTGGGCGGCATGTGTGGAACCGAAATCGAAGGGGCGGACGCGGCGTGGCGTGTTGATCTTCCCACGCGATCGCGCGTCCGCATCGTGGAACATTCGGACGAGATCGCACCTGTCCTCCATTTTCGCCGCGTGTGTACGGACCCGGTTAGTGAAGTGGCGTGCGGTGCGTCGGGCGCCGTCGCCGGCGACGCGGCGGTAACGGGTACGTTCGAGGCAGGGACGTATACGGCGTTCGCGGATGCGCGTGAGCGTCAGCCGGGCCGGTATACGCTCCTTTTGCAGACTGCTCCGGCAGCGGGTAGCGGAGTGACTTCCGACGGATGCGGCGACGCAATCCCGCTTGGGGTTGGGCCTTCCGGGACACTGGACGGCGACACATTCGCAGCTCGCGACGACGTCTCCGGAAGTTGCGGCGGTGCCGGAGGTGCGGACTTGGTCTACCGGCTGGACGTCGCGCGGCGATCGCGACTCGTTGCCTCGCTCGACAACGAAGAGGCACCCCATGTACTCATCGCCTGGCGGCGGTGCGCCGATCGCCCCGGCGAGCTGGCGTGCGGCCGCTCGATAAACGAAGTCCTAGGGCCGGGCACATACTTCATAGGCGTGGACGGGGCCACTGCCGGTGCCATAGGGCGCTTCTCGCTGAAGTGGGCATTGCGCGACCTGACGGCGCAAGCGAGCGCGTGCTCTCTGGCCCCCACGTTGGCCGATCGGCGTGCCGTCGCTGCGACCACCCTCGGCGCAAGCGATCGATTCTCGACACGATGCGGTGCCGGCGGGGCCGCCATGAGCGGACCGGATCGCGTCTTCAAGATCGTTTTGGCGCGTCGTTCCACAATTCGAATCCTCGCCATGGCGTCCAACTTCGACCCCGTGGTTGCCGTTCGCAAGACGTGCGCCGATACTGCGGGAGCGCTTCCCGCCGAGTTGGCTTGCGACGCCGACGCCGACGGCAACCATCGGACGACGCTGGATCGCCCGCTGGAAGCGGGCACTTACTGGGTCGTTGTCGACGGGCAGTCCCCGAACGATCAGGGTCCGTTCTCACTCGAGTACCGAATACTGCGCTGATGACCGCTCTCGCCCTTGAGCCCGCGCATGTCCGGAGGCTCCAGGCTCGCCTCCTGTCGTGGTACGCGAAAGCCAAGAGGGATCTCCCCTGGAGGCGGACTCGCGATCCTTATGCCGTGTGGATCAGCGAAACGATGCTGCAGCAGACGCGTGCGACGACGGTGATTCCCTTTTACGAACGCTTCCTGGCGGCGCTGCCTACCGTGGGTGCGCTCGCCGAGGCACCCCAGCAACAAGTTCTCGGGCTCTGGAGCGGCCTTGGGTACTACCGGCGCGCGCGCATGCTGCACGCAGCCGCCAAGCACGTCGTCACCGCGCACGGTAGCCGCCTGCCCGAAGCGGTCGAAGAACTGCGCGGCCTACAGGGGGTTGGTGCGTACACGGCCGGTGCTATCGCGAGCATCGCGTTCGGACGGCGAGCGGCCGTGGTCGACGGGAACGTCGCCCGGGTCCTCGCACGCCTTTACTCCATTGAGGACGACGTGAGAGCCGCCCGGGGCAATGCCGGGATGTGGGCGCTTGCGCAGCGACTGGTCGACCGGCTGCGCGGCGAGTCAGGCGACTGGAATCAAGCGCTTATGGAGCTCGGGGCCACGGTGTGCCTCCCTCGCGAGCCGAGGTGCGACGAGTGCCCGGTTCGTGGTCAATGTTCCGGGCGGGCGAGCGGTATCGCCAAACAGCTCCCGCGGATGTCGCGAAAAGGGCGACCGCTCACGGTGGAGCGTGTGGCGGTCGTGCTCGCATCACCCGCACGTGTGCTCCTGGCCCGCCGCCGAGTCGACCTGCTATTCGGTGGACTGTGGGAGCCGCCGAGCACTGATGGCGAAATCGGGGCGCTTGCGGCACGCCTCCAGGTCGACCTCCGTGGTCTTGACCATGTTGGCGACGTCGTCCACGTCCTCTCACACCGCCGCATGGAGGTAAAAGTCATGCGAGGAGCGCTTGTGCGAAAAGGGCCGTCTCTTCTTCCGGGCCCGGACTACGACGCCGTAGCGCGGGTAGACCTTGCCCACCTTGGGGAGCGGCCGCAGGCTTCGCTGACGCGCAAAATCCTCGAAGTGGCCAACGTATGCCCGCGGGGTTTACGCTCTGGGGCAAAGTGACCGCTTCTGGAGCGCCCCAGCCTGTGCTCACGATCAGTGCTGCTCCGCCTCCCCTCTCGCAGGATGGGGGCGCGCTGCACGTTCTGGTCGTCGACGACGAACCCGCTCTTCGCCGAAGCCTTGGGCGCGTTCTCGAGACGCGCGGGATGAAAGTCGGGATGGCCGAGAACGGTGAGGCCGCTCTCGCTTATCTCGAGCGCACCCCCCCCGACGTGGCCCTCGTAGACATGATGATGCCAGGCGTAGGCGGTTTGGAGCTTCTGGAGCGCATTAAGGCAAGCGGCAACGCGGTGGAAGTCATCCTGATGACCGCCTTCGCCGACGTGGACGCGGCCGTCTCCGCCATGAAGGCAGGCGCGTATCATTTCCTTACCAAGCCGTTTCACTCGAACGATGCCGTTGCCCACGCCGTGCTTCGCGCCGCGGAGCACCGCCGGTTGGCCGATCGGGCGCGCCAGCTGGAGCAGGTTCTGCTGTCCAAGGAGCGTTTCGGCGAAATCATCGGGGATTCGCCGAAAATGCTCGATGTGTATCGCCTCATCGAAGGCGTGGGCCCCACGTCGTCAACGGTTCTCGTCCTCGGAGAAAGCGGCACGGGCAAGGAGCTGGTCGCGCGCGCCATCCATCAGCAGAGCCCCCGCGCCAAGAAGCCGTTCGTCGCCGTCAATTGCGGCGCAATCCCCAAGGAACTCGTCGAGTCGGAGCTGTTTGGTCACGTTCGTGGTGCGTTCACCGGCGCGCAGACCTCCCGCGCGGGCTTGTTTGAAACGGCCGACGGCGGCACGATCCTTCTCGACGAAGTGGGGGACTTGCCACTCGCGGCGCAGGTCAAGCTGCTTCGTGTGCTGCAGGAAGGCGAGATCAAACGTGTCGGTGCAGACGAGATGCGCACAGTGGACGTTCGGGTTCTCGCGGCGACCAACGTCGACCTGCTCAGTCGCATCCAAGCCGGCAATTTTCGCCGTGACTTGTACTACCGACTTCACGTCATTGCGATCGAGCTCCCGCCCCTGCGCGAGCGAGGCGACGACGTTCTGCTTCTTGCGAGCCACTACCTCCAGAAGTTTGCACGAAGCATGCAGCGCGAAGTCAGGCATCTTGGATCGGATGCCGTTCGCGCGTTGCGTGACTACGAGTGGCCAGGCAATGTACGCGAATTGGAACATGCCATCGAACACGCCATGGTCTTGGCCCAGAAGGAGATCATCTCGGCAGGCGATCTGCCCTTCGTGCGCCAGCCGACACCGTTTCGGGACGCGGCAACCGCGCCCGGGATTGGACCTGCACCGCGCAACGCCCAAGTCGAGGCGCTGCGTCCGGTCTCGGCGGCCCTACTCGACCCGACGCGCGGCGTGCTTGCCGAGCTCGCGGAGCTGCCGTATTCGGAGGCAAAGAGGAAGCTCTTGGCGTTGTTCGACGAGACATACACACGTGATCTGCTCCGCCGGTCGAGCGGCAACATGTCCGAGGCAGCTCGACGCGCCGGGCTCGATCGATCCAATTTCCGTCGACTGCTCAAGAGGCGGCGCGACGAGAGACCGTAGGCGAGGTAGTTTGGATTCGCTCCAACTTCACTGGTGCCTTCCGCTCTTGGCCGCGGCGGCCGTTGCGGCGCAGTCGCCTGCTTGGGCCAACGCTGCATTGGACAGCGCCTCGGTCCAGAGCGCGCCCGCAACCATTCGCGCGCACGCGTACACGCTCGCGGAGTGCCTCGCGCTTGCCGATCGGAACTTCCCGAACTTGTGGGCAGCGCGCGCTCGTCTGGCCTACGTACACGCCCAGCTCGAAGAAGCGACTTGGACGCCATGGTTTCAATGGTCCGCGCAGTCGTCGTTCGGCCTGGCTCCGCCGCTGACCGGGACGGTCATCTATCCGCAGAGCAACCTTTATTCGCGAAACATCACGGGTCTGGATGGTCTGCAGCCGTTCTTCGGGTTCGGGATAAGCGGAGTCGTGCCCCTCTATACGTTCGGCAAGATCGACTCCGCGCGCGAGGCGGCGCAGGCGGGTGTGCGAGTCTCAGAATGGGACATGGAGAAGGCGCGCCAGGCGGTGCATCTGGACGTACGGCGCGCCTACTACGGTCTGCAGTTGGCTCGCGATGCTCACGACGTGGTAGCCGACGCCCTTGACCGTCTTGACAACGCCATTCGAGGAATCGCAGAGAAAATCACCAAGGGCGACCCGAGCGTCAGCGACGTCGACAAGCTGCGGCTCGAAGCCTTCCGGCAGGAGGTGTCGGCGCAAGCTCTGCAGGCGCCGAAAGGCGAGGCACATGCCTTGGCGGCGCTACGCTTCATGACCGGGGTCGAAGCGGGTTTCGACGTGCCCGAAGAGCCGCTCAAACGTCCCGAGAGGCCGCTCGCGTCGATCGCGCAATACCTGGAAGCAGCGCGCATCTTGCGCCCAGACGTCAACATGGCGCGGGCGGGTATCGTCGCGCGCAGAGCTCTGGTCGCGTACAGCCGGGCAAAGCTATTTCCGGATCTCGGCCTCGGTCTCGGCGCCGACTTTCTCTCGACACCAAGTGCAGTGCAGCAGAACAACCTCTATGCGAACGATCCGTTCAACCACTTTTATTACTATTTCGGGCTCGGGCTAAAGTGGTCGCTCGATCTTTTGCCTCAAGCGGCTCGCATGGAGCAGGCGGAGTCTCAGCTCGAGGAGGCACGAGCCCTCGAGCGGCTCGCCTTCAGCAACGCGGCTTACGAGGTCGAAAAAGCGTATGCGGACGCCGTCGAGGCCAACGGCCGTGAAGCGGCATGGGCCAAGGCGGAACACATCGCCAAGCGGTGGATCTCCACCGTGCAGGACAGCGTCGACATCGGATCGAGCGACGAACGAACGCTGCTCGACCCCCTGAGGGTCTACGGCAACGCGCGCGTGCAGCACTTGCAAGCACTGATGGACTGCAACGTGACTATGAGCAGTCTAGCGCTCGCGAGTGGGTGGGACGCGTCGGGGCCCTAGTAAGTAACCAGGTTCAGCATGAGCCTCACTCCGCCGCGCCTTTGGCGCAGCTCCGTTTCGGCAACAAGGTCAGCCGCGGCGGGCGTTTGGGGGCGGGGCCCCAAACCACAAACCTGGGGCGGGAGCGAGGCCGCTCCCCCCAAACCCCCCAGCCGGAGCCACGTTCACAAATTTCCCATTCGCTTCAACGCTCACTGGCATTTCGTCTGACCGCTCGCGTTCGCACAATGTGCGTCGTGCGCGGAATACGCCGCCGAGCACTCCGACGCCCGACACGCGAAGTCCCAGGGCGCATGGGTGGGGTCTTGGCAGGCGGTGACACAATCGGGCGCAAACGGATAGTCAGGACACGCCGCTGCCAGGCAGTGACAGACGCCGGCGCAGGTGGGCGCGACGCTGGGCGTCGCACTGGTCGAGCTTCCGCATCCCCCTTGCACCATCACCAGCCACGATACGACCACGGCGCCCAACGCGACCCAACTTCGAGCTAGGGTGAGGATCCTCATCTCCCCCTTATCGGCTACCCCGGTCGCGCGCGTCAATGGGCTCGCGGAGCTCCGACAGCTTTGCCCATGCTGGGCGGCTGATGTCATCATGGTGGTGCCGCGGCAACACGCGACACGCGAAGGCGGCAGGCGTGGCCTGGCTACGGAAAACGCGGCGGCGGCGCTCCGCTGTCGGCCCCCGGCTTGGCGCTGCTGCTCGGCGCACCGGCGTCGGCCGATTGCGCGAGGACCAGGGCGATGCCGGCGGTCGCCTGGCGCCGCGCGGTCGCGACGACCGGATCGGCGTCGCCCGCTGGATCGCTCGCGCGCGCCAAGTTGAGGCCCGCCAGGCAGTCGAGCCAGCGGCCCTCGCTGCAGGCGGCCAGGGCCGCACGCCGGATGGCAGCGGCGTCATGGGACACGCTCGACGCGGGCGCCGGACTGGTATCGACGGGCCGCCGCGCGCCGACGCTCGCCGTCGATTGCGCGACCATGACCGCCGTGGGGGCCGCCACGACGGCGCCGGCGACAGCCGACGTCGCGGCGGCCAATAGCACCACCGTGCGCCGGCGCATCGGGTAGGCGCGATCATGCAGGGCGCGGGCCGTGCGCTCTACCTGGGCGACCTCGAGACCGGCTGCGCGTAGCTCGTCGTCGAGCTGCGCTTCGGTCATCTTCGATACGGCCGCGAGCTCCTTCTCGAGCTGCTCGTCCTCGGCCGCCTGCTCTTTCATCACTTTCCAGAGTTCTTGGGGATCGAGCTTGGGCATCAGTTCTTCTCCTTGTCGTCTTTCGCTCGGTCGGCCGCATCCTCGGCGCGCACCGTCTCCTCGGCCTTTTCCATGGCCCGCTTGCGGCGCTTGCGGGCGTTGAAGATGTCTTCGACCTCGCACTTCAGGATCCGCGCGTGCTCGCGGACATCCAGGATCCCGTCGGCCATGAGGTCCATCGTGCCGAGGACCAGGGTATCCTTCGCCAGGATCTCGCGGCACTTGGCCACCATGCGGATGGCGCGACTCTGCTCGATGGCGCGCTCGCTCCTGTCGAGGTTCATCCGCTCGGGCGACGGGGCCGAGCCACCCGAGACCGTCGCGTCCTCAACCGCGGCGGCCTCTTCCTTCGTACGCCGGTGGGCTTCGCGCTTCTTGACGTTACTGAGCTCACTGAGCACGGCCGCGGCGAGGTAGCCTTTCGCCGTCTCGAAATCGCGCACGCCGGGAGGGTCGTTGCGCAGGAAGCGCTCGAAAGCGCGCTGCACCGCCTCCTGCGCGCGATCGCGCGCTGTCCACTCGAGTTCCTTGACCTTCGTGTACGTCAGGCGCAGGGCCACAACGAGGATCATCTTGTAGAGCAGTGACCATTCTTTTCGTGTGAGCTTGACCAAGCGATCCCTCCAGTGCGCGGAGCCGTTCGCGCGTGCGGCGAAGCTACAGGAAAAAGTGAGACCCGAGGCTCCACTCTCCTCGCGAAGAGCGGAGCGCTCGGGTCTCGGATCGGCAGTGGCGAGCTGCCCCGTGGCATCGGCCTTACTTCTACTTGGCGGCCCTGCCGTCGTTCGAAGCATTCGATGCCTGCTGCACAGGATGAGCCGCCGGCTAGTGCGCGCCCTTGACTGGTGAGACCACCGCGCCAGTGACGTCGCCCTTGATCACGGCTCGCTTGCGCTTGCCGATGACCCCGCGCGCCGCACGCGTTGACTTGCGCTTGGCTGCCGCGGCTGCCCTCTGCTCCACCGTGAGCGCCTTCCGCGCCTTCTTCGGCTTGACCCCGAAGTCGGCGAGGATGTCGGGCGAGTTGCCGAAAGCGGCCTTCACGAACGTGACGAACGCGAGAAAGAACTCACGCAGTCCCGATATTTGGGCCATCTCGTCGGTCAGCTTTGCCTTCAAAGTGGCGCGCGCAGCGTCCACGTCGTTGCGCAGATTCGCGAGAGCAATGAGCTTCGCTTGCGCTTCTACCGGCGTGACCGTGCTCCCCTCGACCACCAGTTGCCCAATGTTCGAGAGATGCTTCTGCGCCCCCGCAACCAGTTGCGTTGCGAAGTCGGCTTCCTTCCTGTTTCCCTTTGTTACCGTTGACATTTGAGTGCATCCCTTTCTGGTCGCTTTGGGGGTGACCTGCCCCTGGTCGAATTGAGGTGACCAGCCCGAAGGATCGTCGCGAGCCGGGCCGGCTTGCCCGGTGTTTCTTCTCGTCGCCTTCACCCCTTTAAACTCGCGGGCGGGGCTCCGTGGCCGCGGCGAGAGGAAGATTTTTTCCAAGGCGCGGGAAAGCGCTGGAGAGACGCGGGCTTCGAGGACAAAAAAATTGTAATGTGCGTGCCATTCGTCGCGGCCTACCCTCCGAGCCGCTACCTGAGCAACCGTCTCCGCGTATTCGTCGACTGGGCCGCCGAGCTCTTCGGAAGGCTCGCTTGAGTCCAACCATCCCGCGAGGCCCCTTGCTGTCGTTTGGCTCCTTCCGCCTGGATCTCGATTCGGAGCGCCTCTGGAAGCACGACCAGGACGTTCATCTTCGCCGCAAGCCATTCGCGATCCTCCGGTTCCTGGTTCAGAACCCGAAGCGCCTCGTGACCCATGCCGAAATCGTCGAGGCGGTGTGGGGCAAGATCGCGATGAGCGAAGGCCTGCTCCGGACCCACCTCCACGATCTACGCAGCGTGCTCGGCGAGGGCCTCGTGGAGACGGTCGTCGGACGCGGCTATCGCTTCACCGCGGAGATTCAGCATGTTCACGCGGACGAGCCCGAGCTTGCGGTGTCTTCGACGCGCGATGACGCCGCGACGCGGTTCGTGGGACGCGACTCGGAACTAGACGCTCTGCGTTCGGCCCTTCGCTCGGCGCGCGACCGGAAACGCACGACGGTCTTCGTGACCGGAGAGGCCGGCGTCGGCAAGACGACACTCGTCGATGTCTTCGTCGAGCAAGCGAGCGAACACGGACGATTGCTCGTCGGGCGCGGCGCTTGCGTCGAACAGTACGGAAGCGGGCAGGCGTATCTTCCAGTGCTCGACGCCATCGGCACGTTGTGTCGCGGTCCAGGCTCGTCCCGCGCGGTCGACGTTTTCGCCGAGCACGCGCCGACTTGGCTGGCGCAGATGCCGGCCCTGGTTCGTCCCGAGCGGCTGGCCGAGCTGCAGCGTCGGGCCAGCGGTGCGACGCAGGGGCGCACGTTGCGAGAGCTCGCCGAAGCGCTCGATGCATTGAGCGCCGACGCCCCGGTGATCATCGTCTTCGACGACTTGCAGTGGACGGATCCGTCGACCGCCGAGTTCGTAGCCTTCCTCGCGAGCCGCCGCGAGTCAGCGCGACTCCTCTTGGTCGGCACCTACCGGTCCGCCGAGGTGCCTCGCGGCCACCCCATCAGCAATGTGAGCGGCGAGCTCGTCGCCCACCGCCAGGCATCGTCTATCGTCCTCGACGTCCTCAGCGTGGACGCCGTCGACGCTTACCTCGCGCGTCGCTTCCCCGGCCACCGGTTCCCCGTCGACTTTGCGCCGACGGTACACCGGTCGACCGGAGGCAACCCGCTGTTCGTCACCACCCTCATCGACGAGCTCGCGGGCAGACACCTCCTGCTCGAGCGGGATGGCCAATGGCAGCTGTCAACCAGCATCGAGGATGTGGCAGCCCAGCGTCCAGACAGCGTTCGCCGGCTGCTCGACACGCAGATCGGCAGGTTGCCGGCCTTGGAGCAGCAAATCGTCGAGACGGCAGCGGTCGCGGGCGCCAGCTTCACCGCGGGAGTCGTCGCCCACTCGCTCGACGCCGACGTCGACGGCGTGGATTCGGCGTGCGAATCGCTCGCGAACGAGCGCAGGTTCCTCAAGTACGAGGGAACCGAGAGCTGGCCCGACGGCACGATTCAGTCGCGCTACTCGTTCGGCCATGCCTTGTTTCAGCACGCCGCGCTGGCTCGGAGCACCGCCGCGAGCGCGCGCGCGCAGCACCGCAAAATCGCTGAGCGACTGGAAGCGGGACATACGCCCCGCACGGAGGAAATCGCCGCCGAGCTGGCGACCCACTTCGATCACGCTCAGATGCCCGCTAAGGCAGCCCGTTACCACATTGCAGCCGGCGACCGCGCCGGGCACAGCTACGGCTTGCTCGAAGCCGTCGCTCATTACGAGCGCGCCTGCGCGCTCCTGAAATCGCTGCGTGAAAGTCGAGAGCGCGATCTGCTCGAGCTGCGCGCTAAGCTGCCTCTCGGATGGCGGCTCTTCCAGCGCGACGGTTCGACGGACGCAGCCGTGCCCCTACTGGAGCGGTCCCGTGACCTCGCGGCCTCGGCCGGAGAGAAGGCGCATCTCGCGGAAGCGCTGATTCGTCTCGAGTACGCTTGCATGCTCCGCGGCGAGATGGGCAAGGCGCGGGAGCATGCGCGCGCGGCCGCACCTCTGCTCGATCATGTGCCGGACAGGCTTCGCACGCTCGGACAGGATCTCGAGGCGATCACGGTTCTCATCCAGGGGAATCTGCGGGGGGCCCTCGACCACTTCGATTCGTGCGGCATCCTCCGACCGACGACCGGGCAGAGCGCGGCGGAAGGCGAAGGGACGCGTTTGATGGCCATGGCGCACGGCGCCTTCGCGCTCTGGCTCGTAGGCAAGCCCGACGACGCGCTCGATCTGGCACGCCGGGGGTACGGCTTCGCCGAAGCACTCGACGATCCCTGGGAGCGGGCCGCCCTCCTGGGCGAGTGGGCCGTACTTCATGCGTTGCGAAGGGAACCCGCGCAGGCCCGGGAGCTGGCGAATCGGTCGCTCGAGCTGGCCGAAGAGGGCGCGTTCGGCGTCTGGAGACACCGAGTGGATCTCGTGCTGCGGTGGGCAGAGGCCGAGCTCGCCCCGGCCGTGGCCAAGGAGCGGGCCGAGGAGCTTCTGAGCAAACCTTGGAAGAGTGTCTCGCTTGGTCGCACGCTGCCGTTGCTGCTCTTCGCAGAGACGTGCGTCCAGCTCGGTCGTACCGACTCGGCACTCGCGGTGCTCTCCGAGGCCCTGGGATCGCTGCCGCAAAGCGAAGAGCGATGGCTAGAGCCGGAGCTTCATCGTCTTCGCGGCGAGATCGTCGCGTCCCAGGACGTGCGGGAAGCCGAGCGTTCGTTGGCGACCGCGATTCGCCTCGCCCGGAGCCACGGAGCCATCTCTCTCGAACTCCGCGCGACCCTCAGCCTTCATAAGGTAGTCTCCGGTGCAGCGAAGACGCGCGCCCGTGAAGAACTCGCTCGATTGCTGACACTCGTCTCCGGAGGGGAGGGGGTGCCTGACGTCGTCGAAGCGCGACGCGTGGTCGGGGAGCTAGACGGGCCCGCGCGCAGGGCGTCGAAAGCGGTCATCAAGCGCGAAGCGCCGGTCGCGAGACGTAGGGGTCCTTAGGGGCGGACCGGCGTGCAGTCCGACTGCGCGATCGGATCCGCGCTCATCGTCCGGCTGATACGAGCCGATCTCGGCATCCATCTTGATCTCTTCGTACGAGGGTGTCGTCCAATCCATGGGCCCAACTATTACTTCGAATAGCGGCGACAACGAAGTGCACCCGATGCGGTTGTCGCGATTTAACGATCATTGAACGATAGATAAACGGCTCGCCGCCTAGCGTTCCCGGCGTCCGATGCGAGTCCCGACCTCCCGATCGCCCCTCCTGCTGCGGTCTGTTCGGCGATCGCCATCGTCGAGCGCGTCGACCTCGGCAACCACAAGCTCAGCGACGTGGGGCAGCTCGGTGCGCAAGCGATCTTCTTCTGACGCGCGTGGTCGGCGGCCGCTCGCCGTTCAGCTGGCGCAAGGTGCATTCGGAAAGGTGACACGAACATGGGCTCTTCACTGGAAGGAAAGGTCGCTCTCGTCACCGGCGGGTCGAGCGGCATCGGTCTGGCCTCCGCACTGGAGTTCGCCGAGCGCGGGGCGAATGTCGTCGTCGCGGGTCGGCGAGCCGCGGAGCTGAACGACGCGGTCCGCTCGATTGGCCATGAAGCCTACGGTTTCGTGGCGGACGCTTCGAACCTGCGAGACCTCGATCGTCTGTACACGGAAATCCGGCGTGCTGCGGGTCGATTGGACATCGTCTTTGCGAACGCTGGCGGCGGGGAGATGATGCCTCTCGGCGCGATCACCGAGGAGCACTTCGACCGCATCTTCGCCACGAACGTGAAGGGGCTGCTCTTCACGGTCCAGAAGGCGCTGCCGCTCATGAAGGACGGCGGCTCGATCATCTTGTGCGGCTCGACCACGACGGCCGAGGGGACCGAGAACTTCAGCGTGTACACCGCCAGCAAGGCCGCTGTGCGCAACTTCGCACGGTCCTGCGTGCTCGATCTCCGGACCCGCGGCATTCGCGTCAACGTGATCAGCCCCGGCGCGGTCGCGACGCCGGGCCTGGCGGCGCTCGTTCCGCCGGAGCACAAGGAAGGGCTCTTCGAAGCGCTTGCGAAGGTGACTCCGATGGGTCGCCTGGGCCGCCCCGAGGAGATCGCGAAGGCCGTGGCGTTCCTCGCCTCCGATGACGCGACCTACATCAACGGGATCGAGCTGTTCGTCGACGGCGGCAAAGCACAGATCTGAAAAGGAGATACCTCATGAATGCACCCGATTTGCTGCGAGCCTACCTCGCCAATATTCAGAATCCGGCCGCGGCCGCCGCCCTATTCGCCGAGGATGGCGTCATTGAGCTCCCCACGGTCAACGCGCGCGCGCAGGGACCTGTGGCGATCGAGCAGTTCATTGTCGGCCTGCTCAAGAGAGTTCCGGACTTTCGCTTCAAGAACATTCGCATCTTCATCGAGACACCTGATCAGGCATTCGGTGAGTACGAGATCGAGGCGCTCGTCCCGTCGACGGGGAAAATTTACAAGCAGACGTACGCCGGGCGGCTCGTTGCGGAGAACGGGAAGATCAAGCTTCTGCGCGAGGCGCTCGACACGCTCGCGGGCTCGCGTGCTTTCAGCAAAGACTGACCAGAGCCGCATCGGTAGTGCGGGCCATCCCCCAGGTCGAGACGTTCGTGAGTGCAAGGAGGTTGTGATGAATCGAATGGTTGTCCTGTTGGCGTTGGGTGCAGTGGCGTGCGGCGCAGCGGCGGCTCCGGCGTTGCAGCCCTCGCCTTCGACGGGTCCGGAAGGCACTGCCGCCATGCCGGCGCCCGCTCCGCCGACCATTATCTCGCAGGAAGGTCCTGCGACCTCCAGCAGGGCCGATTCGGCCTCGACCGGCTACGCAACGGTAACCGACCAGCGCCTCCAGCACCCGGCGGACGGCGATTGGCTGCTGTATCGGAGGACATACGACGGCTCGGGTTACAGCCCCCTCAAGCAGATCACGGCGAAAAACGCTGCGAACCTCTCACTTGCTTGGTCGCTCAGCACGGACCAGGTGGACGCTCACGAGACGACTCCGATCGTCAATCACGGGCGGATGTTCATCACCACCCCGCAGAACAACATCATCGCACTCGACGCCAAGACCGGCACCGAGCTCTGGCGGTACGCGAAGAAGTATCCCGAGGGTCTCTTTCAGCTTCATCCGACCAATCGTGGTGTCGCCTTGTACGGGGACCGGGTTTACATGGCGACCACGGACTGCCAGCTCGTGGCCCTCGATGCCGCCACGGGCGCCGAGGCCTGGACGGTTCCGATCGATGACTACAAGACCGGATGCTACGCGACGCTTGCGCCGCTCGCCGCCCGAGGCAAGATCCTCGTGGGCTACTCTGGTGGGGAGTTCGGCGTCCGAGGGTCGGTGAGCGCCTTCGATGCCCAGAGCGGTCAGCGGATCTGGCGCACCTACACCGTGCCCACTCCTGATGAACCGGGTGGGAAGACCTGGAAGGGCGACGGGTACAAGCGCGGCGGTGGGTCCACCTGGATCACGGGCGTGTTCGATCCCGCACTAAACATCACCTACTGGGGCACCGCAAATCCGGCGCCGTGGGTCGCCGACAGTCGTCCCGGCGACAACCTGTACACAGACTCGACGTTGGCGCTCGACGTCGAGACCGGCCGGTTGAAGAGCTATCATCAATACACGCCCCACGATTCGTGGGACTGGGACGAGGTGTCGGCGCCGCTGCTGATCGACACCGAGATCGACGGTAAGCCCGTCAGGACGGCCACGCACGCTGGCCGCAATGGCTACCTCTGGATTCTGGATCGCGATCGGGGACAGCTGAAGTTTCTCCACGCCTTCCCGTTCTCGAACAACAACGTGTTCACATCAATCGACGCGAAGACGGGGAGACCTACCATCGACGAATCGAAGCGTCCTGGGGCCGCACAAGGCGCCGCATTCTGCCCCAGCATCGGTGGCGGCAAGGATTGGCCGCCGGAGGCCTGGAGTCCACAGACGAAGCTCCTGTACGTCCCTGCGAACAACAACATCTGCGGCTTTCTGCCGAAGGGTAACGTGCCGAAGCCAGATGCCGGCGGATTCTATGTTGGCTACGAAGCGGAGAGCATCTTCGGGTCTGTTCGCACCGCCACCGCGGCTGACGATCATCTTGGGGAGCTTCAAGCCTGGGACTTGAATACGGGCAAGCGCGTCTGGCAGCACAACTTCAAGACCATCCTCTGGGCGCCGCTTCTGGTCACGGGCGGGGACCTCGTATTTGCGGGTGGAACGCCAGACCGGGAGTTCAGGGCATTCGATGCGCGCA
>WNFJ01090225.1_pt5 | contig 35851 bp, 30 predicted proteins | sample 5400461 | NCBI WGS metagenome assembly WNFJ01 (sample SAMN13153349, study PRJNA577476) | soil metagenome | isolation source: 115 cm saprolite on Douglas fir-dominated hillslope | place: USA:California | collected 2013-09-17
CAGAAATCGGGAGGCAGTGGCCCAGGCCACAGCGTCTCTGAGCAAACAACCATCGGACGCCTCTGCTCATAGTGTATCCAACGCCGCGAAGGAGGAATCTCTGCGCGAAGCGGTTGCACGCCAGCCTGCGGACTTTGACGCAAATTATCAATTGGGGAAGCTGCTTGTCGATGAAGGGAAGGCGGGAGACGCATTCGGCTATCTGGAACGGGCTTCGCAACTGAACCCCGGGGATTATGACAATACCTACGAGTTGGCGCTGGCACGTACTGCCACCGGTGATTACGAAAGCGCGCGCGCCGAAATTCAGGCTTTACTGACCGCAGCACGCGAGTCTGGCCAGGAAAAGGCAGAGGCGCACCACTTGCTGGGCGAGGTCTGCGAGAAGCTGGGTGACCTTCTGGAAGCTGTCAGACAGTACCAGCGCTCGGCGGAACTGAATCCCAGCGAACCCTATCTTTTCGACTGGGGCTCTGAACTGCTGCTGCACCGTGCCGCTGAACCGGCGTTGGAAGTCTTCACAAAAGGCAATCGCCTGTTCCCGCGATCTTCACGGATGCTGGCAGGCCTCGGTGCATCCTGGTACGCCCTCGGGTCGTTCGATCAAGCGGCGCAGCGTCTCAGCGAGGCGTCAGACCTGAATCCCGACGATCCGAATCCCTATTTGTTAATGGGAAAAATGCAAGCAGTCGAGGCCTCTTCCTCGGATACGATCCTGGAAAGACTCGCGCGGTTTGTCAGGCTCCAACCGGAGAATGCGCTGGCTAATTACTATTACGCGGTCAGTGTGTGGAAGCGGCGACAGCCGCCCGAGGACAGCCGGAATTTTGCCCAGGTCAAGACCTTTCTGGAGAAGGCGATTCAGCTTGACCCGGCGCTCGGGCTTGCCTATTTGCAGCTTGGGATTCTCTACTCGGAGCGAAAGAGTGTCTCGAATGCCATTGCTGCCTATCAGAGTGCGATCGGGGCTACTCCCGGCCTGGAAGAGGCGCACTATCGTCTGGCGCAGGCGTATCGCCAGGCTGGTGAAACTTCGAAGGCGCAAGCGGAGTTGCAAATTTACGAACGAATATCAAATGAGAAAGCGGCGAAGGTCGAGCGCCAGCGGCACGAGGTTCAGCAGTTTGTATATGAGTTGAGGGAAGCGAAGACGCCCGCAAAACCGAAATGACAGTTGATCGACTTCAATGAACGGTCGGTGTCGCGGCGCTCATCAAGTTGACGAACATCTTATAAAATCTCTCCAGATCCAAGTCCATCTGGATCTCGACCGGTTGCCCCGCCAGCTTTGGTTTGTCTTTCTCGGTCCAAGTCAGCGTGTTCCCGTATCCTGCCCCGCGGTCAAGGTCTATATCCATGTAGCGAGTCTCGCGCTTGGTAATCAGAGTGGGATCGATCCACGCGGCGGCCGCAATCTCATCCCACATAATGTCAGCGCCCGGAGTGAACATGGCAAAGCGAGCGACGTAGTGAGCCAAGGCTGTTCCGCTCGCCTCGATTTGCCTGGTGAGTGCCGGCGTCAAATGGGTTTTAATTGAAATATCCGTCGGTGTGCAGACAATCTTTTTCCAGGGCGCGCGCAACACGATCTGTGCCGCTTCCGGATCAAACCAAAAATTAAACTCGTGACGGGGAGTGTTGGCAAACTCAGGGTTGTTCGTGCGCGGAGTGAGGCTTCCACCCATGAAGACCAATTCTTCCGCCAACTCAGGGAACTGCGGATCGATTGAGATTGCCAGCGCCAAATTGGTCATCGGCCCGCCTTCGTAAATCGTCACCTCGTGCGGATACTTGTGAACCATTCGAATCATAAAGTGAGTGGCATCTTCGTCAGCGGGTTTGGTCGTGGGTTTGCCTTCTGGTAGCGGTGGCACAACGAAAGGCTCGTGCCACCAGCGGTCATCCCATGCGCCCGCGTAGGCTACTTTCCCGTAGCGTTCTTGCCACAATTGACTCTCGTCTCGGCGGCGTACTAACGGAAACACCGCTCCCTGCACCACAGGAATGTCGGTGCGGCCGATGATCTCAAGCAACCGCAGCGTGTGCGCGACTTCTTCGTCGCGCCACTGATCGCCACTGACCACGGTAATTCCGAGCACTTCGACCTGCGGAGATTGAATCATCATCAGTAGCGTCTGCATATTGCTGCCGCCAGGACCGGAACAATCTTCATTGATGATGACTTTGCGCCGCTGTTGCGCCCAGCTGAACGAGTTCGCCAACAGCAGTAGTACGACGGCCACGCAGAATCTTCTATGTTTCATCAAGAACCTCTTGGACTGGCGGGAGTTTACTTCGCTAGTGCGCGGAAAACTTCAGCGCTTCCGCGGAGGCCGCGTCATCAAATCAATATAGAGTTTGTAAAACTTTTCCGCGTCGATGTCGAACTGCACATTGGCCAGCCGCAGGTATGGCGGGACTTGAGCCTTAGGATCCCAGAAGATTGTCTTGCCATAGCTGGCTCCGTGGTCGACGTCGATGTCCATGTAGAGCTGTTTCTGCCCTGTGATAATGGACGGGTCGAGCATGGCCGCGCCTGCGATCTCGTCCCACATATAGCCCGGTAGCGAGTACTTGTCCAGATATTGCGTCACGGAAGTAGCCGCCTTGGCGATAGTGGCCTTCATCTCCGTCGTAAAGCGCGTCTTCACTGAGATATCAATCGGAGTGATGGTCAGTTTTTTCCACGGCGCGCGCAGCACGATGCGGGCGGCCTCGGGATCGAACCACCAGTTGAATTCGCGGCGGGCATCGATCGCGCCCGTATCGATCGCACCTTTGTCGGCGTAGAGCCCGCCGCCCATCAGGACGAATTCTTTTGCGAGTGTTGCCACGGAGGGATCAAGCTTCAGGGCGAGAGCGTAGTTTGTCAGCGGCCCGCCTGCCCAAAGCACTACCTCTCCGGGATACTTGTGCACCATTTGGACAATAAACCCCGCGGCGGTGCCAGGCTGCGCGTGAATGTGAGGCGCGCCCTCGCGCATCGGCGGCACAACGTCGGGCGCGTGATAAGGCTCATCGTAAATCGTGGACCGGTTCGCCTCGAACCGTTCGGTCCAGCAGCCTTTATATTCCAGCTTTCCGAAGAGCGCTTCCCAGCGCTCGGTTTCCTCTTTCGAGTTGAGTAGTGGGAATTCCGCTCCCTGAATCACCGGAACGTCCGTTCGATCGGCAATCTCTAGCAGGCGCAGCACATGCTGGGTCTCTTCTTTCGCCCATTGGTCCCCGCTGACCGTGGTAATGCCGAGAACATCAAACTTCTCCGACTGCAGGAACACGAGGATCGCTTGCTGGTCGCTGGTACCGGGCCCGCGCGCATCCTGATCGACGATGACCTTGATTTTCTGGGCGGAGGAAAGATCCGCAAGCAAAACAGTGAACAGAGATGCTAGAACGATTTTCCACCAGCCCCGTGCCATCGTTCCTCCCAGAAAGTGTTCCGCCAGAAAATTTGAGGGCAGACTGAGTGGAACTCAATCTGCCCCCGGAGAGCAAAGATCGCGCCCCAGTTCGGCTTAGAAAATAATTTTCATTGCGAGCTGAATGAAGCGCGGATCGTTGAGTGTGGCGCTGGCTTGACCAAAGTTGGACGATTCGATGTCTTGCATGCCGCTGCCGCCTCCCGGCATGTAGAAGTGAGGGTGATTAAAGATATTGAAGAACTCCGCCCGGAAGTCAAGCCGCATTCCTTCATACGGCAAAGGAACATGCTTGACGAAGGACATGTCAGTATTGATAAACCGCGGACCGTAAACCGACGACGCCGCCCGCGGAGCATTTCCCAATTCTCCAGAGGCTGCCGGCTGGAAGCACGATGTGTTGAACCACTGGCTCAGCGTCGGGTGGCTCATTTTGGGGTCGCAGGTCTGGTCTGGACGGTTCAACCCGTTACCGTTCCACGTGAAGTTCACTCCGGAATGGTTGGCGCTGTCCACGAGGAAAATCGGGAAGCCGGAAATGGCGCGCTCAATCACATCCACTTCCCAACCGCCGGCGATGGCATCAAGAACTGGATTCCAGCTGCCCCCGAAGGCCTTGCCCTTGCCGAAGGGCAGGTTGTAGGTCACGCTGGCGGTGAACTGATGGTTGAGATTGAGCGCCGAATAACTCCAGTCGGCCTTGTGCGTTCCGGGCAGCGGCCAATATGTGGCACCAGGGAACGTGCCGAGACCATCCGGCAACCCGGAGTCATAGGTGTGGGAGTAGGTGTAGCCGATCAGGGCGTAGATTCCGTGGCGCGCGCTCTTGGTCTCCGCCTTTACCTGGAATGAGTTGTACGTCGCTTGACCATCGTCGTTCTGGTTAGAGACGGTAAAGAAGGGAGACGGATTGGCGACCACATAGCCGCAGCCCAAGGTGTAGCCGGAAACCGTTCCGCACGCCGTAGGTGACGTTACGTTCTCGTTCAAACCATCCACCAGGATGTGAGAACTCCGCGATCCCGCATAGCCGGCCGTCAGCACAATGTTTCCGGGAATCTGGCGCTCGATGTTCAGGTTCATCTGCTGCACTCGTCCCTGTTTGAAGTTAAGGTTCTGGGAGAAAACCGTGCCGGGGAAGGTGCTGATGGGAGGCGGCGATGTGTAGGGCCCGATTACGCCACCACCAAGGTCCTGCAGGAAAACGCGCTGCACGCCGCAGTTGACCGTTGTGTTGCCAAACGGGCACACAAGATTGAAGGTGGAGAAGAAGTTTGGCGGGAAAGTGTCCGATTCGGCGAAGTGCGGTGGGTTTTCCCACAATCCCTGCGCACCCTGGTTCCAGGAGGAATCGTGGAAGATCGCGTATCCGCCGCGGATCGCCGTCGTCTGACTCCCGAACGGCCTCCAGGCGAAGCCGAATCGTGGCTCGACGGCGGTCTTGTCGAGTTGAACCCCGACTCTCCCGTCGGAAGACACGCAGAAAGTGCAACCTGCAATCAACGCACTATTTCCGGCAACGTACATCTTGCCGGTAGCGAAGTCGTAGTTCGCCTGGCGATTCTGCGCTTCCGTAATGGGCGTGGTAAGGGCCCAGGCAAAACCGAGGTTCAGAGTCAGATCCTTGGAAACGCGCCAATCATCCTGCACGAACGGGCGGAACATCTTCCAGCGACGACCAGTGGTGGCGCCGAAGAACGTCTGATCGTGAATTCCGAGGCCGACTTGCCCCAAGAGAAGGTCGGCAGTGTTATCCCCCGAGATGTCGAACGGAATCAGGAAGCCATCCTGGAACGCGGCGGTTTCCGTGTTCATCTGCTGAGCGCGGATGCCCATACCGACACGGATATTGTGCTTGGCGCGAATCATGTCAAACGAATCGGAAATCGAGAACACGTTGGTGCCGCCCTGGAATGGGGAAAACCCACGGTCGCCCACCGACCAATAACTCCCGCCGGTGAGCACCGACGTCATGCCGCAACTGATGCAGTCTTTCGTCGACTGGTTCAGGCTCGCCGGGTAGCCGGTCAGGCTATCGCACTGGCTCCCCAGGTTGGCTCCCTGGATGCCGATGCTGGCGGCGTAGCAAGTGCCGTTCTGTATCGAAGTGAAATGGTTGAAGATGCGGTTAAAACCGGCATTGATCTGATTGACGGTACGATCAGAAAATACGTGGGTCTCGGAGACCGCAATGTTGCGCCCGTGGTTCTGGATGTTTACCGGGCTGGCAAAGGCGCTCAGTTCGGCGAATCCCGGCGGGCCGCCGCCAGGAACGAACGAGACCGCCTGATCGTAGCTGAAGCGAGCAAAGGCGGAATCCTTGCTGGAAAAATTGTGATCCAGGCGAACATCGAACTCGCCTTCGTTGATACTCCGCACTGGGGTGTTGGTGAAGTTGAAGAGTGTCGAATTCGGAGCGTTGGTTTGAGGATAGAGTTGAAGGATTTTCTGGCCTGTTGGGTCGATCAGCGCCGAGGGAATGAAATTGCAAGGCGTACCCGACGCCTGACCACCATGCGAGTTCACCGGTTCTAAGTTCGGCGGGTCTCCGGCTTGTGCAAACGGATTCGAGAGGAGCGCCATTCCGGTCCCGAAAGGCCCGAACCGGTAGTCTCCGCCGATCATCGCCTGCGTAGGAATTACCCCCGAGAACGGAGTCCCGTGGCGCTGTCTCTTGGCCTGGTAGTCAATGAAAAAGAAAGTCTTATCCTTTTGGATCGTGCCACCTAGCGAACCGCCGAACTGGTTCAGATTGAACTGTTGCTTGGGGGCCGGGACACCAAAATCAAAGGCTTTGGCATCGAGTTTGGTATTGCGGAAAAATTCGAACAGCGACCCGTGGAATTTGTTGGAGCCGGATTTCGTGGTCACGAGCACTGTAGGACCCGCGCGCGTGCCCCATTCCGCCGAGTAGGTGTAGGTCAGCACCTTGAATTCCTGGATGGCATCGATCGAGGGCAGAATTGCGATGCCGCCAGCGGTCAGTTCGTTGTTGTCGTTGCCGTCAAGCAGCCAGTCCGTACTCTGGGCCCGCGATCCGCCCACCGAAAGCGAATACGTTCCTCGCGTCGAAACCTCGCTGCTGGGACCAGCGTTGAAGAAGCTGTTGGGATTCGTCTCTTGCGTGGTGCCCGGAGTCAGAGTCGCCAGTTGCACGAAATCGCGTCCGTTCAAAGGAAGTTCAGCGACCTGCTCGGAGGTGATGACTTGGCCCAGGGAGGGATTGGAAGTTTCCACCGCCACTTCTGTTGCGCTAACTTCGACCGACGTTGAAACCGAAGCGGGGTTGAGGGCGAAATCGACTTCGCGGTGTTCGTCGACTTGTAGGCGGATGTCTTTCTGCTCGGTCGTCTGGAAGCCCTGGGCCTCTACTCGAATCGTGTAGTAGGAGACGGGCAGCAGGGGGATGAGGTAATGGCCGGAGTCGTCGGTCTTGCCTTCGCGGGCAAGGCCGGTGTCGCGAGAAGTTGCCTTCACTGTGGCACCGGAAACCACCGCGCCGGCTTTGTCAGCAATGGTGCCGGAAAGACTGCCTGTGGCCTGGCCGAATAGCAACGGACAGACCGAGAATGCGAACGAACAGAAAACGACGACGAGCAGCGCCCTCTTAGTCATTAAATTCCCCTTTTCGGCGTCCCCGCACCGAATGACGAGCGGACACTTCGTCCGCGTTGAATCTGAAAGGTTTTGGCCGTAGAACGGCCTTATAAATGGCGGGTGCCGTCTAAGTCAAGACTTTTCGGTAGTTGGAAAGTATTAGCCGCGACGCCGATTACCTTTTTTGCATAGGTGTTGCCGGGGAAGTGCTGAGGCGTCGGCCAGAAATGGGTTCGATAAACGCCTAGCGTCGGCCTTGGGCCGCCCATTCCGCGTCAAAACGCGCGCGATCGTAGAAGGATTTCTGGGTGCCGACGCCTGTGGTGGAGAGTCCGGCGTAGAGGTTGGCGCGGCGCACGGCTTCGAGCTCCGGCACGCCTTCAGCGAGGAACACGGCGAAGCTGCCGATGAAGGCGTCGCCCGCGCCACTGCTGTCGACACTTTTTACAGAGAAGGGGGCCACGTGCTCACTTAAGCCACGGCCCGCAAGTAGAGAACCGTTGGCCCCCAGCGTGATAATCACGCGGCGAATGCCGCCCGCCATCATTTTCTCCGCACACTTTTTCGCATCTTCGACATTTCGTACCGGAAAACTGGTAACGGCCTCGGCCTCGCTCTCATTGGGGACGAAGTAATCAAGGTCAGCCAGGGCGCGCATTTCGACGGGTTGACCGGGGGCCGGATTCAGAATGCAGCGAATCCCATGCTTCCGCGCAAACGCAACAGTGTAGTAGACCGTTTCAAGGGGGATCTCGAACTGGAGAACGATACAATCTGCGGCTTTCAACATCTCAGCAGCCGCGTCAACGTCGGCGGCCTTCAGCGCGTCGTTGGCCCCCTTCACCACCAGAATGCGGTTCTGCCCGTTCGGTTCGACGAATATCGGCGCGACGCCGCTGGAGAGCCCCTCCACCTGCTTTACATGTGTGGTGTCGATACCGAGTTTCTTGAAGTTGTCGATCGTGGCTGGTCCAAACAAGTCACTTCCAACTCGGGCCACCATAAACACATCCGCGCCACAAAGACGGGCAGCCACCGCCTGATTTGCGCCCTTACCGCCGAAGCCGAGATCGAATTTCTCCCCGAAGATAGTTTCCCCGGGCTTCGGAAACCGGTCCGTGAATGTTGTGAGGTCAACGTTGGCGCTTCCAACCACTGCGATGCGAGGACGCCTGACCATAGTTTTCTTTGGAAAACCTGGGAACGCCGAGTTTATTTGGTGCTTCCAGTTGTGTCAACGCGTAAGGGGCGCAGGGTGCGCCAGATACTCACGTTCGTAAGGAATAGACCAAGCCAATCGCGCGGAAGTTTTCTGTTATAGTTGCGTTCCTCGGAGGTCCGGCCGCATGCCTCGAAATGTACGTTGTGCCTTGATTCAAGCCAGCAATGCGATCAGCACGGAGCGTCCCCTGGCGCAGATCAGAAAGGCGATGATCGACAAGCACCTGAAATTGATCGAACAGGCGGCGCGAAAGAAAACGCAGATTTTGTGCCTGCAGGAGCTTTTCTACGGTCCATATTTTTGTGCGGAACAGAATGCGCGCTGGTATGAAATGACGGAGCGGGTGCCAGACGGGCCGACGGTCCGCATGATGCAAAAGCTCGCCGCCAAACATCGTATGGTGATCGTGGTTCCGGTTTATGAGGAGCAGATGCCCGGCGTGTATTTCAATACTGCCGCGGTGATCGATGCTGACGGACGCTATCTCGGCAAGTATCGCAAGCATCACATTCCACACTGCCATCCCGGATTCTGGGAGAAGTTTTACTTCACCCCGGGCGATGGCGGGTACCCGGTCTTTGAAACCAAGTATGCGCGGGTGGGAGTTTACATCTGCTACGACCGCCATTTCCCCGAAGGCGCGCGCATTTTGGGATTGAACGGCGCGGAGATCGTCTTCAATCCTTCGGCGACTGTGGCCGGCCTCTCGGAATATTTATGGGAACTCGAGCAGCCCGCGCACGCCGTAGCCAATGGCTACTTTGTGGGTGCCGTCAATCGCGTCGGCGTCGAGAAGCCGTGGAGCATCGGAGAGTTTTACGGCAAGAGCTACTTCTGCAATCCGCGCGGCAAAATTGTCGCGCAGGCCAGCCGGGATAAAGATGAGGTGCTAGTCGCGGACCTCGACCTGGACATGATTGCGGAAGTCCGTAAAGTTTGGCAGTTCTTCCGCGATCGCCGGCCCGAAAGCTACGCCCCGCTCACCGCGCAGACGGGAGAGGCTGCGGCCGCCGACTGAAGCCTGACCTTCCAACGATTTGTGATGATTTTCATTTTCAGGTCGCTGAACCGAGACGCATGACGCCGAACCAGTCTTCTCCTCTCCCATCTCGAATCGAATCCAGTCCTCTCTATAATCCCGACCTCGCGCCCGCCCAAGCCGACCGCCGGCATTGGGGAACGTATAACTTCGCTGCTTTGTGGATTTCGATGTCGGTCAACATCCTCACCTACATGCTGGCGGCGAGTTTGATCCAGGGTGGAATGAACTGGAAACAAGCGGTGATGACAATCTTCATCGGCAACGTAATTGTGCTGGCGCCGATGCTGCTGAACTCGCACCCGGGAGCCAAGTATGGAATTCCGTTCCCGGTGCTGGCTCGGGCCTCGTTTGGAGTGTTGGGAGCTAACGTAGCCGCAGTCCTGCGCGCCCTGGTGGCGTGCGGTTGGTTCGGCATTCAGACCTGGATTGGCGGCGAAGCGATCAGCACCCTGCTGGCTACGCTTGTGCCGGGTTGGAAAAACTTCCCCCACGCTACCGCCGTCTGCTTTCTCTTGTTCTGGCTGATCAACGTGGCCGTCATTCTCACGGGGATTGAATACATTCGCATTTTGCAGGGCATCAGCGCCCCAGTTCTGCTCGCGGTCGGCTTGCTGCTTTTGGCGTGGGCCTATCACGGTGCGGGCGGTTTCGGACCCATGCTGGCCGCGCCTTCGCGGTTCACGAACTTCGCCGACTTTTTGAAGTTTCTGATTCCGGCCCTGAATGGCACGGTAGGTTTCTGGGCAACGGTCTCGTTGAATATCCCGGACTTCACCCGGTTCGCGCGCAACCAGCGCGAGCAGGTAGTCGGGCAAGCGCTGGCCTTGCCCACCACGATGACTCTTTATGCCTTCATCGGCATTGCCGTGACCTCGGCCACGGTGGTGATTTATGGAACTGCCATCTCAGATCCAGTCCAACTGCTCAGCCGTTTTCACTCTCCCGTGGCGGTGGTGATTTCGCTCATCGCAATTCTGCTGGCCACGCTGAACGTCAACATCGGAGCCAATGTCGTATCGCCAGCCAACGACTTCTCCAATCTATGGCCGCGTCGCATCAGCTTCCGACTTGGAGGCGTGATTACCTGCTTCATGGGGATCGCGCTGATGCCCTGGAAACTGCTGGCCGATTACAACACCTTCATTCTCGGCTGGCTGGGCGGCTACGCAGCTTTTCTCGGTCCGGTCGCCGGCATTATGATCTGCGATTATTTCGTGGTGAGACGGTGTGTTTTGCAAGTGGATGATCTCTATCTTCGCGGCGGACAGTACGAATATTTCAAAGGGTTCAACTGGCGCGCGGTGATTGCGCTAGCGTCGGGAGCAGGGACGGCGCTGATCGGCTTGGCGGTTCCGTCGGTGCGCGTTCTTTATGACTATTCATGGTTTTTCGGATTTGCCGTTTCGTTTGCGGCCTACTACGCCATGATGAAGCTTCTGCGCCCGACTGTGCTATCGCCGATGGTAACTTCGTAGCTTCAGCGTTTCGTCTTAGCGGTTTTCTGGAATGCCGGCAAAACTTCGCGCCGGTAAATGTCGAGCGATTCCTCTTCGTCGCCGCACATCAGATATAAGTTGAACTGCGTGACACCGACGCTAGCCAGCTTGCGAAGCTTCTCCTGATGAGCTTTCACCGGCCCGACAAGGCAAAACCGGTCGACCACTTCGTCGGAAACGAAATTCGCATTGTCACTTTCGACAACGCAGTGGTGCAGATAATCGTAGTCGCCGCGATCCTGAACGTACGATGTGAGCGCCGGCGGCAGGTCTTCCGGCTTGTACTGTCGGATGAGGTCCATCACGTGGTTTGAAACCAATGCCGGAAACCAGCGCACGCGTTCGCGCGCTACTGTTAGATCATCGGAAACCCAAACCGGAGCTGCTGACATTATTTCAATCTGACTGGGGTCGCGGCCGGCGGCGCGTGCGCCCTCGTTCACGAAACCAAGGCACCAGGAAATCAAATCAGGATCGGCGAACTGGAGAATGATTCCGTCGGCTACCCGACCCGCCATGTGCAGCACCTTGGGACCGTAGCCGGCGATCCAAACTCGAGGAGAAACCGTGGCCCAGGTGAGACGAGTTGGCTGGCCTTCGTATTCAATCTCGCGACTAGCCGTGAGATCGCGGAAGATCTTTACCGCGGTTTCCAACTGTGACCAACTGACCGGCTTTTTGCCGAGCACGCGGCGCGAGCTGTCTCCGCGTCCGATGCCCAATTCCATCCTGCCGCCTGAAATCAGGTTCAGCGTGGCAAAGAGGCTCGACGTAACCGTGAGATCGCGCACCGCGGGATTAGTGACCAGCGTGCCGAGCCGCATCCGTTGCGTGTTCGCCGCCATCAGTGCGAGCAAAGGGTAGGGATCCATCCACAAAACGTGGGAGTCGAATAACCAGCCGTACTGAAATCCGGCAGCTTCAGCCTGCCGCGTCAACCCGACGATGCGCTCTACCGAGATGTCCGGCTTTAGGGTAATGCCAAACTGCATGGTGGACTCCTTTTCGTTGATCGAGCAATATCAGGAACTGAGGAGCGGCAGTTTAGCATAGAATTCCTGTTTCATCTCAGCCACGCGCGTGGAGGCATCGATGGGCTTTGACACGATCGTCAGCAATGGATCCGTGGTGACTGCAACCGATACGTACGTAGCGGATGTTGCGATCACGGATGGCAAAATCGCGGCCATCGGTAAGGACCTTCCCCGCGAGAACGCCACGAAGGTGCTCGATGCATCGGGAAGATATATCTTTCCCGGAGGCATCGATGTTCATACGCATCTCGACATGCCGTTCGGCGGCACGACGAGCGCTGACGATTTTGAGACCGGCACACGTGCAGCCGCGTTCGGCGGAACGACCACGCTGATCGACTTCGCCATCCAGTACAAAGGCCAACCGCTGCGCCAGGCTTTCGATACCTGGATGACCAAAGCATCAAAGAAGGCCGTGTGCGACTACGCCTTTCACTGCATCGTCACCGACATCAGCGATGGCCAACTGCAACAGATGAATGCGCTGGTCGGAGAAGGCGTTACTAGTTTCAAGCTTTTCATGGCCTATCCGGGCGTCTTCATGCTCGATGACGCCAGCATCTTCCGGGCGCTGCAGACAACTGCAAAAAACGGCGGTCTTATTTGCATGCACGCAGAAAACGGAAGCGCAATCGACGTTATCGTGCAGCAGGCGCTGGCCGAAGGGAAGAAGGCGCCGAAGTATCATGCGCTCACACGACCCACCACTGCTGAGGCTGAGGCCGTATCTCGCGCGATTGCATTAGCGGAAATGGCTGGCGCTCCAATCTACATTGTGCATTTGAGTTGTAGTGAGGCGCTTGAGAAAGTTCGTGAGGCACGGGACCGCGGACTACCGGTCTATGCTGAAACCTGTCCGCAGTATCTGTATCTTTCCATTGAAAATTTCGATGTGCCAGACTTCGAAGGCGCCAAATATGTCTTTACTCCGCCGCTCCGCGAAAAGTGGCACCAGGAAAAGCTATGGACTGGCCTCAAGCGTGATCATCTGCAGGTGGTCTCTACTGATCACTGTCCATTTTGTTTCAAGGAGCAGAAAGAACTTGGACGCGATGACTTCACCAAGATTCCGAACGGGGGTCCGGGGGTTGAGCATCGCATGAGCCTGATTTATTCGGGCGGTGTTGCCCAAGGCCGCTTTAGCGTGAATCGATTCGTCGAACTGGTTTCCACTACTCCGGCAAAGCTCTTTGGCTTGTATCCACGCAAGGGAACAATTGCGGTGGGAAGCGACGCCGATCTCGTAATTTTCGATCCCAAGCGCAAACACACGATCAGCGCCAAGACTCACCACATGCGCGTGGATTATTCGATGTTCGAGGGCATAGAAGTGACGGGCATGCCGGATGTCGTGCTCTCAAGGGGACGCGTGGTGGTGGAAGGAGACAAATTTCTGGGCCGTGCCGGACAAGGGGAATTTCTACGGCGGTCAACTTACTCGCAAATCAATGCATAGTTGGACGGGCATTCTCGGATAAACGCCTCGCTATCGGAGAGACGAAAAAAGAGTTTCCTTCCAGCGTTTCGTGTCGATCTTCCAGCACACTTTGGCTTTGCGTCCGGCGTTCAGCGCGGCGCTCCAAGCCGAGCGGTTACGATCATCCGCCGCCACGTTCAGACGATCCACGACCGTCATGCCACGCGTCAGGTCACTCTGTGTTTCGACATCGAGGTAGTGATCGCTCCATTCAGTCCCTATCGACGGATCTAGAGCCAGACACATGGCAACCGGATCGGGCAGCGAAATTCCGTCCTCACCCGTTTGTATTTTGTAGGCCCGCCGCGCATAACTGTTGCACTCGATCGCAAAGCCGGCGATTTCGGTATTGAATCCTTGAATTAGCGCGATATCTTTTTCTTGAAGCACAGCCTCTCCGCGCGAGAGTTGCCAGCCGATCAGTTCTACAGGCAGTCTACTAAGCATCACGATGCGGGCCGCCTCGGGATCGACCCAGATGTTGTATTCGGCGGCCGGTGTCACGTTCCCCTCACAGCAGGGCGCGCCGCCCATGACTATGCAGCGGTCGACTAGTGCGGCAATTGCTGGTTTCTTGGCCAAGGCAAGTGCGAGATTAGTGAGTGGGGCTAGTGTGACGATCAAGAGTCCCGGATTGGCTTCGACGGTTTCAATGATTGCATCCACTGCGTGCAGCGCTTCGGGAGGTCGACGCGGCGGCGGATAATTGTGGTCGCCCAGCCCGTCGCGACCGTGAAACCAAGTCGCGTTCTCGTATTCGCGCAGCAGCGGCCTTTCCGCCCCCGCATAAACCGGAACATCCGCTTCGCATAGTTCTACGGTATACAGCGCGTTACGCGTGGCCTGTTGCACGTCGACATTTCCGGCTACCGTTGTGATTGCGGCGACGCGGACATCCGGAGCGCGCAAAGCCATGATGAGAGCAACAGCGTCGTCGGATGCGGTGTCGGTATCGATCAGAAAAGTGCGTGGCACGCGCGTAGGATAGCAGACGATAGGCGGTCCCGACGTTACTCGATCGAGCATGAAGACAGATCGAGGGGCAGTTTGACTTCCCCCTACCCGTCCGGTACCGTATGAACAGGTTGTAGTGTCGCCCGTGGAGGTTCCCGTGTTAGAAGGCCTATTTCAACCGACGCATCTGATTATCATCTTCGCCATTGCCCTGCTGGTTTTTGGCCCCAAGAAATTGCCTGAACTGGGCAAGGGACTGGGCGAGGGAATTCGTGCCCTGAAAGAGGGCATGAAGGACAATGCCACGGCTGCATCCTCGTCCGACCAGAGCAAGACGCCCGAATCCAAAGAAACCAAGGTCTGACCGCGTTTCCCTTCCTCGGACCGCGGCCTCCTTTGATTTTCCTGCCGCATTGTTGTGCGTTCCCCATCCTTTCCAGGCAATCCCGCATCTGAGCTGTGACTTTTTGACTCTGGCATCCGGAGGTAGGCGGTGTTGCGTAAGAACAAGCTTTGTGCCCTCGTCGTGGTATTGGGATTGGCGCAGGTGGTTTTAGCCGACCAGATTACTTTGAAAAATGGCGACCATCTGAGCGGTAAAATCGTGAAGTCCGACGGTAAGACTCTGGTGCTGCACACCGAGTTTGCTGGCGACGTCACAGTCGATTTTAAGGCAATCACGCAGATCCTGGCCGATGAAGATTTGCGTGTCAGCACATCGGACAAGAAGACGCTGGTTGGTCGGGTAACCACCAGCGACGGGAAGATCGAAGTCGCCACCAAAGGTGAGGGCACAGTAGGAGTCCCTCTCGGAAACGTTGTGATGATCGGTAAACAAGCCGACTACGAGAAGTCGGTGCATCCTGGCTTGCTGCATGGCTGGAACGGCGGGGTAAACGTGGGCTTCTCGCTGGCCCGCGGCAACAGCGAAACCAGCAATCTGGCCTTGGCTATCAATGCTGTCCATCCCACCTTGAACGACAAGACCAGCATTTATCTGGCCTCAATCGACACTAAGAATGATTTGGCCAGTCCCAGCACGGTGGCCAACCTGGTCACAGCGGGGCTGCGCTACGACCACAATCTTAACCCGCGGCTGTTCGCCTTCGTGGGCGCCGATTTTATGAGCAATGCGCTGCAGAACCTGGATCTGCGCGGCGTGTATGGCGGCGGCCTGGGCTTCCACGTTATCAAGTCCGATAACACTGTTTTAGACCTTCTGGCTGGCCTTAACTACACCCACGAAACGTATTCAAACGGACAAGAGGTGACGCCAGTTACGGTTCCCCCTAGTTTCACCTCTTATGGAGTAACCCACAGATTCATGGCGCTCACCCTGGGTGAGGAACTTCTGCACAAGGTAGGGAAGACGACCGTGATAACAGAAAAGTTATATTTCTTTCCGGACTTGTCGAACACCGGCGAGTATCGAGGAACTTTCGACTTCGGTACCGTAACAAAGATCAGCAAGTGGCTGGGGTGGCAGAATCAGTTGAGCGATATCTACGTCTCTAATCCCCCGCTGGGCGCCAAGAAAAACGATCTGATCCTGACGACCGGGCTTAACTTTTCGTTCACCCACTGAGGGACGAGGCGGCCCCGCCTAGAGGAGCAATTGACCAAGGGAATCCGGTCAGGTAATGGCTTAGTTTGCCGTCGGGACGAAAAACCTTCGAGCTTCGCTCCAGGACAGCCGAGGGCGGCTGTCCCTAGCTGAGCATCTGTCGAACTAAGCCACCACCATCTGCTCACAGAAACTTGAAAGACACGTCTACCACCGAGTAGAGTACTGTTTCTCGTTTCCGGGTTCATTAGTTCCTCAACAACAGGAGTTCGCTCGATGCGTCACGCTTTGAATTTGCTGATTGCTGTGTGTTGCTTCGCTATCGTTTCCCACTCTCAAACCGCGGACGAACTGATCGCCAAAAATATCCAGGCCCGGGGCGGGATGGAAAAGATGAATGCCATCAAGAACATCCGCATGACGGGAAGGTTCGAAGGTGGAGGGGGCTTCACCGCCTCGGTGGGCCAGGAGAACGTGCGGCCGAATCTGGTCCGAGATACGTTTTCGCTGCAGGGGATGACGCAGGTGCAGGCTTATGACGGCACTGCCGGATGGCAGATTCAGCCCTTTGGGGGGAAAAAAGATCCAGAGTTGATGGGCGAGGACGATCTGCGCGACCTGCTACTCGATGCCGACTTTGACGGTCCGCTGGTGGATTACAAAGAAAAGGGCAGCACGGTGGATTATCTGGGGCATGACGTTGTGGATGGAGACGACGCGCTGCGGCTTAAGGTGACTCTGAAGAACGGCGACATCATTTACGACTACCTCGATCCAGATACCTTTATCGAGATTCGACGGGAGGTTCAGCAGTTTATTCGAGGCTCCCAGCGGGATAAAGTTTTCGAAATGGGCTCCTACAAACCGGTCGCCGGAGTGATGTACCCTTTCTCCATTTCGCAGGGGCCGAAGGACCATCCTGACGCGCAGACGATCACCGTGCAAAAAATGGAAGCGAATGTGAAGATCGATCCGGCGGATTTTGCGCTGCCGGCGTCGTTGAAGCCTGAGGAGAAGAAGTCCGGGTTGGTCGGGGTTCACTAATTCGCTCTGGAACAGGAGTTCCCATGCGTCACGCGGCGATGGTTCTGGTTGTGACCTCGTGCCTCAGTGTGTTTGCGTGCGCTCAAACCGCGGAAGAACTCGTCAACAAGAACATCCAGGCTAAAGGCGGCCTCGAAAAGATCAAGGCGGCGAAGACCCGGCTTACGACGGGCAAGATCAAAGGGGGTGGCAGACGCCGAGCCACGGTCGCGGCCTTCCGACAAATGAACATGCGCCCGGACTTGGTGCGTCAAAACATCTCCATGCAGGGTATGACCGCGGTCCAGGCGTACGACGGATCTGCTGGCTGGCAGACTCAGCCCTTTCGCGGACGCAAAGATCCCGAACTAATGGGCGAGGATAGCCTGCGGGACTTGCTTCTGGACGGCGATTTTGATGGCCCCCTCGTCGATTACGCCGAAAAAGGTAACAGGATCGAATATCTGGGACACGACATGGTGGACGGGGATGACGCCCTGCGGCTGAAGGTCACGCTGAAGAACGGTGACATCGTTTATTACTATCTCGATCCCGACACCTATCTTGAAATCCGAAAAGAGATTCAGCAGTTTATCCGGGGCTCAGTGAGAGAGCGGGTGGTTGAGCTGGGATCGTACAAGGCGGTGGATGGGGTCATGTATCCTTTCTCGATCTCCGAAAGCTCCAGGAGCAATCCTGGCGGCCAAGTGACGATGATTGAAAAGATTGAAGTGAATGTAGCTTTTCAGGAGTCTGACTTTGGGCTGCCGGCATCGCTGAGGACTGAGGAAAAGAAGTCCGGGCTGGTCGGGGTTCACTGATTTGGTTCACGGATTCGCTGGGATGAAGATGAAGAAGACAACGAAAAATCATTTGCGTGGAAAAGGACTGGTAAACATGAAAGCATCCGCTCGCAATTTTTGGGGAGTGACTGTGTTGTTCGCCGGAACGTTGCTATGCGTATCGTTGCAAGCCGCGGCACAAGCGGCGTACCGCTTCGATGCCGCCACGGTTTCCGGCTTGCCTGCGCGCAACATCGGTTCGGCCGCCATGAGCGGACGCATTGCTGCGGTGGATGCGGTGGAAGAAGATGGCCGCATCACGGTGTTCGTGGGCGCGGCCAGCGGCGGAGTGTGGAAATCGGTGAACGGGGGCACCACGTACAAGCCGGTGTTCGATCGCGAAGACGTGCAGTCGATTGGCGCAGTCGCAATCGATCCGTCAAACTCGAAAATCGTTTGGGTGGGCAGCGGCGAAGCCTGGACTCGGAACAGCGTGTCGGTTGGCGATGGGGTGTACAAGTCGACTGACGGGGGCGAGAACTGGAGCAATGTCGGTCTCAAGGACAGCGAACACATCGCAAAAATTCTGCTGAATCCAAGCGATGGAAATGACGTGTTGGTGTGCGCTCTGGGACATCTGTGGGACGACAACGACGAGCGCGGGGTCTACCAGACGAGCGATGGCGGCAAGACGTGGAAGAAAGTTTTGGCGGGCGCGAACGGTTCAAGCGGGTGCGCCATGATCGCGCGTAGCAAGCAGGAACCGAAAGTTATCTATGCGTCGATGTGGGACTTCCGGCGGCAGGGCTGGACGTTCCGCTCGGGAGGCCCGGGCAGCGGGCTGTTCAGATCCACTGACGGTGGCGCACACTGGAGCGAAGTCACCGACAGCAACGCCAAAGGGCTGCCGGCGAAACCGTGGGGACGCGTGGCTGTTCAGGTGGCGCCGTCGAAGCCGCAGGTCGTCTATGCCAACATTGAAGCAGAAAAAGGACGTGGACTTTACCGGTCTGACGATGGCAGTGCGACGTGGACCAAACTGGATGCCAGCAACTTTATGGTATGGCGTCCATTTTATTTCGGCAACCTGATCGTCGATCCAAAAGATGAAAACAAGATTTTCAAGCCCGATCTTATTCTTCTACTCAGCAACGATGGCGGCAAGACTTTCAACGTGGTTTCAGGCGGGGTGCATGGCGATTTCCATGACGTGTGGATCAATCCCAAAAATCCCAACGTCGTGATTGCCGGCGATGATGGCGGTTTGTGGCGGAGCGAGGACGGCGGCAATCGCTGGAAGCACCAGATGAACCTGCCGGTGTCGCAGTTTTATCATGTAAGCACGGATAATGCCGACCCCTATCACGTCTATGGCGGCTTGCAGGACAACAGTTCATGGGTAGCCGACTCGTCGTATCCGGGCGGCGTGAGCAATTCCCGCTGGGAAAATATGTTCGGCGGCGATGGCTTCTGGATGTTCGAAGACACTTCCGACCCAGATTACATTTACGCCGAGGCGCAGGGTGGCGAGATCGGCCGCGTGAATCGCTACACGCACGAGAGTCGCAATATCCATCCTTGGCCGAATTATGGCGAGAAAAAGCTGCGCTTCAATTGGAATACTCCGATTCACATGAGTCCCAATGAGAAAGGCACGATCTACGTCGGATCCCAGTACCTATTCCGCTCGCGTGATCACGGTCAGTCGTGGGATCGGATCTCACCCGATCTGACGACCAACGATCCGGAGAAGCAGAAGCAGGAAGAGTCCGGCGGCGTGACCATCGACAACTCTTCGGCGGAGATGCACACCACGATCTATTCCATTTCAGAGTCCCCGAAGAACGGCCAGGTCATCTGGGTCGGCACCGACGATGGGAATGTGCAGGTCACTCGCGATGGGGCGAAGACTTGGACGAACGTGGCGGGAAATGTCGGCGGCCTGGGCAAGAATTCGTGGGTTTCGACCATTGAGGCCAGCCGCTTCGACGAAGGCTCCGCGTACGCGACGTTCGATCGGCACACATTTGGAGATATGAAACCGTACGTTTATAAGACTACGGACTACGGTCAGACGTGGGCGGCGCTTCCAGCGCAGGATAGCGGCGTGCGCGGATTTGCTCACGTAATTAAAGAAGACACAGTAAATGGCAATGTTCTTTTCCTGGGCACCGAGTTTGGGCTCTGGATTTCGGTGGACGCCGGACAGCACTGGGCACAATACAAAGGATCAGACTTCCCGGCAGCGCCGGTCGACGACATCGTTGTGCAGGCTCGGGAGTCCGACTTGGTGCTGGCGACCCACGGACGCGGCATTTGGATCGTGGATGATATTTCGCCGCTGCGCACCCTTACAGCGGAAATGATGACGAAGGAAGCGACGTTGATTCCGGGTCGACCTGCAGTTCAGTACTTTGACGTGGATGGTGGCTGGCCGGAAGGCAACGAAACTTTTCGCGGCCGGAATCGTCCCGCGGATGCCCCGATCACTTATTACCAGAAAGGGCGGCACATCTTCGGCGATTTGCAGATTGAGATTTTCGATCAGGACGGCAAACTGGTGGACACAGTCGCCGGTGGCAAGCGTCGCGGACTGAACCGCTCCGGATGGGGAATGCGCGTGAAGGCGCCAGCGGTTGCTCCGGCGGCAACGGCATTATTTGAAGCGGCCCAGGGACCGCGCGTACTGCCCGGCACCTACACCGTAAAACTGACCAAGGGCGATCAAACCTATACCGAGGAATTGAAAGTTGCGATCGATCCTCGGGCTAAGTATTCGTTTGACGAGCGCAAGGCGCAATTCGAGTTATCGATGAAGGTCTACAAAGAGCTCGAGCACATGACTTATGGCGTCGAAGCCATCGAGGGGGTGCGCGACGCGGCCAATGCGAGAGCGCCAAAGCTGCCAGAGAAAGACCCGTTGCGCAAGCAGTTGCAAAAACTCGCCGCCGATTGCGACGGTTTGCGCTCGAAGATTGTGGCCACCAAAGAAGGCGGAATGATTACCGGCGAAGAACGCATCCGCGAATTGCTGGGGCAGCTCTATGGCGCGGTCACCGGCTACGACGGCAGGCCCACCGATTACCAGGTAGCGCGAACTGAGTCGCTCGGCCACGAACTGCAAGACGTGATCGACGACTTCCAAAAATTGGCGCAGAAGGAATTGCCTGCAATCAACGCAGCCTTGAAGAGGAAAAAACTCGAACCCATCCCGGTGCTGGCCGAAGGGGATTGGCAGAAGAAGAAGGCCGAGTCGGCGGTGGCCGCAGGTGCGGGAATGCGAGCGCGTGAAGGTCAGATGCGGGAAATGGATTGACTCGGGCAAGACTGGGACCAGCAAATTGTCATCTAGGACTGGTTTTGCGCCAACTCCACCTCAACCTTCTTAGTAGCCGCATCCAGCTTCGAAATGCGAAACTTGCGAATCTGTCCGGCACGGACGGCTTCGGGCTTGGCATCGCTGGCCGTCGTGCTGCCTTTCCATCGCGCTTGCAGCATCGACCCCAGCGAAGACAAATCCGGCTTTTGTTGCAGGTTGGAGTCCGATTCTGCGTATAGGGAATTCTTTGGGAGCTTTTTTCCGGCGAGGCCGCTGATCGCGTCTATGCGGCAAGTTGCACGAATCCCTTCGCCCAGTTCCACGCAAGCGCCGCCGGCTGAAACTTCGACCGTGCGGCCCGTGACCACGTCGCCTTCCTTGTGTTCCGCGATGTATTCATCCAGGCCGCTGGGAACCAATTGCTTCATGCTCAGCCGCAACTGCCGCTTGTCGGTGTCGACAGCGAGCACCTGAGCCCTAACTAATTGTCCGACCTTCACCACTTCCTGCGGATGGTTAATGCGCTTTTCGGCACTCATTTCGCTGATGTGAATCATGCCTTCAACGCCTTCGGAAAGCTGCACGAAAGCTCCGAATTTCGTAATGCTGACGACCGGTCCCTCGATCACGGAACCAGCGGCGAACCGCTGCGCAGCTTCCGCCCACGGATCTCCCAGCGCTTGCTTGAGGCCGAGGGACATGCGACGCTCGGCAGCGTTCACGCCCAGGATCACCGCGTCCACAATCTCTCCCGGCTTCACCAACGTGCTTGCGCTCCTCAACTTCTTGCCCCACGACATTTCCGAAACGTGGATCAGGCCTTCGATGCCGGGCTCGAGTTCCACGAAAGCTCCAAATTCGGCGATGCGCGTAACCGTCCCGCGCACTCGTTCGCCAACGTTATACTTTCCCGCGACCGCGTCCCAGGGATGCGACTGCAATTGTTTTATACCCACGGAAACGCGCCGCTTGCCGGAATCATTCGTGATCTTGAGCACCCGGGCTTCTATTTGCTGCCCCACCGAGAGCACGTCCGCCGGCTTCTCAACGCGGCTCCAGGCAATGTCACTCACATGCAGCAAGGCGTCCATTCCGCCAATATCCACGAACGCGCCGTAATCGGTGAGGCTGCGCACCGTTCCACTCACGGTGTCGCCTTCCTTCATCCCCGAGTAACGGCGCTCCTTCGCCGAGAGCTCTTCCTCCTCCATCACGGCGCGGCGGTCCACTACCACATTCTCGTCGGCCACATCGAGCTTGATGATGCGGCAGAGAATCTCCTGCTCCACCAGCTTCTCCATTTCGGCAGCGTCGCGCGCTCCGCTGCGAGAACCCGGCATGAACGCACGCACTCCAACATCCACGCTAAGACCGCCCTTGATCAGGCCCGTCACCGTGCCTACAATGGTCGCCTTTTCGGCGAAGGCTTTTTCCAGAGCCGCCCAGTCCTTGGGCTGTTCAACTTTAGCGCGCGTAAGCTGGTAGTAGCCTTCGGGATCGCGACCCTTGACGGAAACCGTCAGCCTGTCGCCGGGCTTCACCGTTTCGCCCTGCAAGACCGCGAGCGGCAGAATACCTTCGCTCTTGAATCCGATGTCGAGAAACACCGAGTCGCCGGTGACAACAATGACCGTGCCTACGAGCTGCTTGCCGCCATCTTCAGCCGTGCGCGAATGAGTCTTCTCATGCTGGGACAGCATTTCCCCAAATGACGCGTCGGATTCGCTAGGAGACTCAGCAGCAACTTGAGATTCTGGAATGCGAGGATTGGACATGATGAAGTCGGGAAGTAGGGAAAAATGGTAGGCACGACTGGACTCGAACCAGCGACCTCTACCGTGTCAAGGTAGCGCTCTAACCAACTGAGCTACGCGCCTACACTGCAGTTATTCTAATGTCGTTGGCGCGTTCCCGCAATGCTGGCGGCGGAGCTGGTGGGATGAACTGCGATTGGCAGTTGCAAAGATGGACTCCGGACGGCGACAATCGTTGCATGCCGAAATATTCCCAGCGCGAGGATGATGCTCGCACCGCGCAGATACCTATTTCGGCTCCTTTCCTGCCTGGATCCATGGTCGTGGTGACGCTGGGCAACCCTCGGGACAAGTTCTGGGGCATGATTCTGGCCTTGGCTCCGGAAGGGCTGAGCCTCACGGGTATTGAGCTGGCATCATTCGAAGATTTCGTTGTCATGGTGAGGGATGGAGAAGCGTTCAGCCCCGCGGTCGTCTTTTTCCCGATGCATCGAATTGAACGCATCGATCTCGACCTTCCGGATGGCAGTTTGCCTTCTCTTTCGCAGCGCTTCTCTGCCAAGACCGGCCTTGATCCCGTCGCGTTGTTAGGTTCTCGCGGAACTGACGGGCAACCCGGCCACCCAGGTGTGTCAACGCCTTCCGTCGTTCGTCAGACTAAGGAACCGGCGTGAAACTGTCACAAATCTTCACAGCCCCGAACCAACTTACCTTGCTGCGGATGATTTTCGTTCCATTTATCGTGATCCAACTGGTCGAGGGCCGCTATCTTGAGGCTCTGATTCTCTTTGTGATCGCCGGGTTTAGCGACGGGCTGGATGGCCTGTTAGCCCGCAAGCTGCACCAGCAGACTCTGCTCGGACAATATCTTGACCCCATCGCGGACAAGCTCCTGTTGAGCACGATGTTCCCCGTGCTCTCCATCCTGCACAAGATTCCGTGGAAGTATACCGTGCTGGTGTTTAGCCGCGATATCTCCATCCTCGCGGCCAGCGCGGTGCTGTTTGCCATCGCGGGATTGCGCAATTTCCGGCCCAGCATTTTTGGTAAGGCGAACACCTTCTCGCAGATTGCAGCGGTGTTTTTCGTAATGCTATTTTGCATCCGTCCGCTGCGCTGGATCTGGATTGCGCGCACTGTCGGTTTGCGCGCCACCTTCTTCTTCACCATTATCTCCGCGCTGCATTATGTTTTTCTTGTGCAACACCGGCTGCGCTCGCACACTCACGCTCTGCCTACGCATTCTTCCGCCGACGCGCGGGCCAGTTGACCCATTTTCCGGCATCCCCCTAGAATTGGGGGTTCATTTCTGAGCGCGCATTCAACCTATGGCCTTACGCCTTTACAACACCATGTCCTCGGAGGTCGAGGAATTCCATCCTCTCCGCGACAACGAAGTACGGATGTACGCTTGCGGGCCAACCGTCTACGATTACGGGCACATTGGCAATTTTCGGACCTTCATCGCCGTCGACATGCTGCAGCGGTTCTTACGGCAGTCCGGCTACAAGTTGCGCTATGTGATGAACATTACAGACTTGGACGACAAGATTATTCGCAACGCAGCACGCGACGGAGTCAGCGTGCAGCAATACACGGCGAAATATCAGAAGGCATTTCTTGAAGACTCCGCCATGATTGGCATTGAGCAACCGCACCTGGTACGGGCCACCGAACACATTCCTCCGATGGCGGCCTTCGTTTCCAGGCTGGTCGAGAAGAACGTGGCTTATCGCACTGAAGACGGGTCGTATTATTTCCGCATCGCCACCTTTCCGCGTTACGGAAAACTCTCGAAAAAAGATTTCAGCGAAATGCGCAGCGGAACCCGCGTCGACGTGGATGATTATGACAAGGACAGCGCGCGAGACTTTGCCCTCTGGAAGGCGCCCAAACCGGGCGAGGCTTCCTGGGATACGTCTATTGGACCGGGTCGACCCGGATGGCACCTGGAGTGCTCCGTAATGTCAATGGCGGAACTGGGTGAAAGCTTCGACGTCCACGCCGGCGGCGAGGATCTTGTCTTCCCCCATCACGAAAATGAAATTGCGCAATCTGAGTCTCTTACCGGCAAAACATTCGCTCGCTTCTGGTTCCACGTGCGCTTTCTGTTGGTCGAGGGCGAGAAGATGTCGAAGAGTCTGGGGAACTTCTATACGCTGCGCGATCTTGTGTTGAAAGGCCACAAACCGTCATCCATTCGATATCTGCTTACGTCGGTTCCTTATCGGAATCAGCTCAACTTCACGTTCGACGGACTCAAGCAAGCTGCCGTCTCCGTAGAACGCCTGCGCAATTTTCGGCAGCGTCTAAATGTGGGACATTTTCCGGCTGGCGCCAATCCTGAAATGCAATCGCTCGCCAGCGAAACCGTCGACCGGATGCGTGCTGCACTCGACGACGATCTGAACGCGGCGCAGGCGCAGGGCGCCGTTTTCGAAATGGTGCGAAAGGCGAACTCTGCGCTTGATTCAGGCCAGGTGAAGAAAGACGATACGTCCCCGTTGCTCACCGCACTGCAGAAGTTTGATGAGATTTTCGCCGTGCTCAACGATGACGATGGTCTTAAGATGAAACAAGTCTTCGATTGGGCGCCGACCGAAGGCCTTGATAAAGATATCAGTCCTGAACTTCGGGAAGCCGTGCAGTCAAGCCAATTCTCTGGCGCCGACATCGAAAAGAAAATCGCCGAGATGGAGGCCGCTCGACGGGGTCGTAACTTCAAAGTCTCAGATGCCCTGCGTGCGGAACTCACGGCCGCGGGCATTGTTATTGAGAATACAAAGGACGGTGTACGCTGGAGAAGAAAGTAGGTCTTACGGTGTTAAGCTGAAATCTGGTGGCTGAACCTAACAGGCTTTATGAACTCCATCGACGAATACCTTCGAGATGCCGAACAGGCCCACGGGCATCTCTGCGCTGGGCAAGTGCTTGGAGTGCGCTTGGCGATGCTCGGTCTGTGCAAACTAGGCATCGACGATCCGCGCGGCAAAGATCGTAAGCGCCTCGTCACCTTCGTCGAGATTGATCGCTGCGTCACTGACGCGGTTGCAGTGGTCACCGGTTGCCGCCTGGGCAAACGCGCCCTCAAGTTCCGCGACTGGGGCAAAGTCGCGGCAACCTTCGTGGACGTCAGCTCCGGGAAAGCGATCCGCATCGCGGCCAAAGAATCTTCCAAGGCGCTTGCCCGCCGACTGCATCCCGAAATCACCGACAAGAACCAGCAACAGATGCTGGCCTATCGCGAGATTACGGATGACGATCTATTCACCACACAGTGGGTAAAGGTCGATTTGCCGCCCGAAGAGTTTCCAGGATACAAAGGTGAACGCGTGGTATGCGAGGCGTGCGGCGAAGGGATCAACTTTCGAAGAGAGGTGCACCACAAAGAAAAAGTGCTTTGCCGCGCCTGCGCGGGCGAACGATACTACGAGCCAGTGTAATCGCTCCGTTCATACGCGTGCGCCACGCGCAAGATCGTCGCCTCGTCAAAATGTTTCCCGAGAATCTGCAATCCAATCGGCAGCTTCTCGCGCGTTGCTCCGCATGGCACCGAGATTCCAGGAATTCCCGCCAAATCCGCCGTGACGGTATAAATGTCAGCCAGGTACATGGCTAGAGGATCATTAGATTTCTCGCCCAAGCGAAACGCGGCGGTGGGACTGGTCGGCGTTACGATCGCATCTACTTTGGCAAAGGCTTCTTCAAAGTCGCGCGTCAGCAGGGTGCGCACTTTCTGGGCCTTCAAATAGTAGGCATCGTAATAACCGGCGCTGAGCGCGTAAGTACCGAGCATAATCCGGCGCTTCACTTCCGCGCCGAAACCTTCGTCGCGACTGCGCCGGTACATTTCCGCCATCGACTTCACTCCCGGAGCGCGATAACTGTAGCGCACGCCGTCATAGCGGGCGAGGTTCGACGAAGCTTCCGCGGTTGCGATCACATAATAGGTAGGAATCGCGTAGGGCGTGTGCGGAAGGGAAACAGGCACAACCTCACAGCCCAGAGTCTTCAACTTATCGATGGCGAGCTCAACCGCATGGCGCACTTCATCATCGAGTCCGTAGCCGAAATATTCTTTGGCTACGCCCAGTTTCAGTCCGCGCACGGGTTTTTTCAGTTCAGCCACGTAATCAGGCACTGGCACATCGACTGAGGTTGAATCCATCGGATCGCGCCCGGCAATTGCTTGCAACGCAATCGCCGCGTCTTTCACCGTCTTCGCCAGCGGGCCGATGTGGTCGAGCGATGACGCGAATGCGATCAGCCCGTAACGTGACACTCGCCCGTAGGTTGGCATCAATCCCACTACGCCGCAGAATGATGCTGGTTGCCGAATTGATCCTCCGGTGTCCGAACCCAGCGCAACCACCGCCATGTCCGCGGCAACAGCAGCGGCAGAACCGCCGGAAGATCCTCCCGGCACGCGTCCTAAATCGCGCGGATTGCGTACCGGATGAAACGCTGAATTTTCATTCGAAGATCCCATGGCAAATTCGTCGCAGTTCGTCTTGCCCAGCACCACGGCTCCTGCAGCTTCCAGACGCGCCACGGCCGTCGAGTCATAGGGGGGAACATACTTGCTGAGACTCCTCGATCCCGCAGTCGTGCGAACGCCGCGCGTCGACATCACATCCTTGATTGCAACCGGCACGCCGCCGAGCGGTGGCAACGGTTTGCCCTCGGTGGCCATCCGATCGATGCGGTCGGCCTGCTCCAGCGCGCGTTCCTTGCACAGAGTGACGAACGCACCGATCTGTCCATCTTCTTTCTGGATCCGCGCGTAGTACGCCTCAGCGAGCGCGATCGCCGTTGTTTTGCGCTCCTGCACCAACGATCTAGCCGCATCAATGGTGGGAGAACTCAAGTTCACTTCGCGGCCTTCAGCTTGAAGCAGGTTTCTCTTGGATCCCAGGAGACTTGGTCTTTATACTTATCCCAAAGCAGTCGCCACTCGGTCCGAAGGGCCGCCCTGCCATGCTTCCTGGTAAAATCGTGCAGTTGTTCCCATCCAGGACGGGCACCAGCAGGGCCTAACATGTCGTCCCACCCTGCGCCCGGCAGTGTGCTTCTCGTGTAGGTCGCGTCGGTAAATAAGTCGGTCAAGATGCAGAAGGCGATGTCCCCTATTGCCATTCCCGGCCAGAAGCAAATAATCGGCTCTTTCGTCTTTGCCATCCGACCGTCCGTGAGCATGCCTATCAAGACGGGGATAGAACTTGGTCCGCCAGCTATGATCTGATCCATCACAGGAGATGGATAATCCTGAAGTCGTCCTTTATCTTCACAAATCTGTTGCCCATCCAAGACAAAACCGATTCGCGATAAGTCAAATCGGAGCTTGCCGGGAGCCGGCGATTGTGCATAAAGCGGCGCAAGGGAGAGCATGCACAACAAAACCATCGATGCGCAGTTCATTCTGAGCTATCTTTCGATCACCTTTGGCACCCGGAAGAAAGTCCCATCCGCATCCGGAGCATTTTCCAAGGCGACCTCTTGGGACAGAGATTTCCGCAATCCTTCCACCACATCTTCGCGACTCGCATACGCGAATTCATCGTTCCCCTGCTTGGAACCGTCAACGCCGTAGCGGTCCGACACGTGCGCCATCGGTTCCACTTTCGATGTATCCAGTTCGTTGAGACGTTCGATGTAATCGAGAATCGAATTCAGATCGCGCAACATGCGGGTGCGCTCGTCTTCGGAAAGCTCCAGGTTGGCAAGATCGGCGACGTACGCAACATCCTTTTCAGTGACTTTCATGTTCTCTACGCTTCAGTCGTTTCGGGGCCGGATTACGAATTCGATCCTCTGCACTTTCTGGCCGGCGTAACGATTCAATGTAGCAAGTCTCACGCTTCCACCCCGCATCTGGAACCTCAACTCGCAACACTGCATTGGCAAACTCGAGAGCGCGAGTGCGCTCGGCTACCACCGAGCCGCAAACCAGGGGCCACGCGAGCAAAGGAGCTTGGCCCGGCGGCACGCGCTGCAGCGAGCCGAGCACAATCTTTTCCAATCCTGCTCTTGCCTGCTCCAATGCGATTCCTCGTGCTCAAAGTGAGTGAGATTTTCGTACAGCCAAGTTCCAATTCTAGCACTCCACCTGCTGAGACATGAAGGTCGGCACACTCTATCCGACATGAAAGCGGCCGTGGATTTCGTGCAACAATATTGTTCTCGGTGCAAGGGCTCCACGGGTTCGCGTGGCGGAGAAGGGGGCGAATTTGTATTCATCGAGTGCGGCGACTGTTGTATTTTCGGGCCGATTTACTGGAAACTACCGGAGCCGGTGGGGCACCGAGTTTCGGATTCCGCTCGGCCATATCGTCCGCGTTCTACGAGTGTTCCGTCTTCCCATCCAGCAAATTCAGCGCATGAGGAATCAAGTCGGCGACCGCTTGCAGAGATTCCACTGCGCCGCTGGGACTGCCCGGTAGATTCAGAATCAGAGTCTTGCCGCGCACTCCGCAGACTCCACGGCTCAGAGCAGCGAAGGAAGTCTTCATTGCGCCTTGGAGGCGCATACGCTCGCCGACGCCCTCGATCAAACGGTCGCAGATGGCTTCGGTGGCTTCGGGGGTGACGTCGCGGAGCGCAATTCCTGTCCCGCCGGTGGTTACGATGAATCGCGCTTCCAGAGCAAGGTGGACGAGGGCATTCTGAATCTGCATGGAATCGTCTTGCACAATTCGCGTCGCCACCACGCGAAAGCCAAGTTTCTTCAGAACTTCGGCAACCGCCGGCCCCGAAACATCGGCGCGTTCTCCGCGAGAGCAGGAATCACTGACCGTGACCACGGCGGCCGCGAGAACTGCAGGCGCAGATCCCTCGACTGAGTTCTCAGTTATCGAGGAGAACATCTTCCTCCTCTTCCCTGGGTCCACCTGACCCGCCAGCGGAAGCGCGCGGGCCGCTGGCAGTGTCGGCGCCGGCACTGGCGCCGGCAACGCTGTCCTGCGCGGGTTCTGCGCCGCCTTCGCGCTGCGATTCGTCGAGCAGGCGCAAGCCCTCCATCAGCAATCCTTGCGTGTTGAGCCTGGTGGTCTCCTGCTCGGTCTTGCCTTCGAAGTTGAGTTCGAAGTTACCGCCGGTCCAGCGCAGAACCTTGAAGACGGCTTCATCGCCGGTCAAATTTCCGTAAGTTGCGTGCTTCACCTGTCCCTCGACAAAGAAGACCTCGCACTTGTCGCCCTGGTAATTGAGCTTCAGTTGGCAGCTCTTGCGCCCCATCTCGAGCGACTGCATCAGATCAATGACGTTCATCTGTGAGAGGTTTCCACGCACCACTCCGTCGGATGGAGCGGTCTTCGCCATCTTCTCGAGCGCGATACGGTCCACGGTGCGCTTGATGCGCCGCGTGGCATCTTTGAGGAAGAAGGGCTTGACCAGGTAGTCGTCGGCCGCATCCTGAGGAGATAGACGCTCATCAATGTCAGTCCGGCTGGCCATGAGCACAGCGGAAAAATTAGCCGTCGCCGGACGGCTCTTCAGCTTTTCGACGAGCTGGCGACCGTCCATGCCGGGCATGCGGTAGTCGCAGACCACCATGTCCGGAGGGTCGTCCACAGCCTTCAACAAGGCATCCGCAGTATCGCCCGCGATGACAATGCGCGCGAACGGCGTTAGCGCCTGCTGCAGCATCGCCAGCACCATCGGATTATCATCCACCAAAAGTAGCTTGACGTCGTTCGCCATGAATCACTTCTTGCGCCGGTACTCCCCGCTCTTGCCGCCAGTCTTGCGCTCTAAAACAATCTCGCGAATTTCAATCCCCTTATCCAGACCCTTGCCCATATCATAGATGGTTAGGGCGGAAACGCTTGCCGCTACGAGGGCTTCCATTTCAACGCCGGTTTGGGCGGTGGTAGTGACTTTGGTGGTGATGGCGACGCCATCTTCGCACAGGCGCATTTCAACATTAACGTGCGAGAGCGGGAGGGCGTGGCACATGGGGATCAAATCGGAGGTGCGCTTGGCGGCCATGATTCCGGCGATGCGCGCGACTTCCAGCGGATCACCTTTGGGGTTGTTGGGCAGGGCTTTCAGCACGGCGGGATTCATGCGCACAAAAGCGCTGGCTTCGGCCTCGCGTTTGGTGGGCGCTTTGCCGGAGACGTTTACCATCCGGGCGCGGCCGGAGTCATCGTAGTGAGAGAGCTTCCTCGCCATGCGGAATCTCTATCTTACATGGGATGTGGCACGGTGGAAGGGACCTTGCGGCCAAGCCGCGGTTGATTTTGCAACCTTTATCGCAGTGCTGAAGCACCGCGTCACCCAAAAACCAGAGCTTGCCGGCGATCTAAAACGCGTGTCGTTTGAAAAAAGCAAACTCACATCATCTTGGCATCACTGCGACCCACTCGCCGGCGAGTATGTGCTCGCGGGCGGGCGGGATGACAATGTAGCAGTTTGCCCGGGATTGGGCTGCTATGTCACCCGATCCCTGCCAGGGCACAAGTTCAACCTGCGAGGCTTCATACTTGCCCGAAACAATTGCGGGGAGGAAGCGAGTGAGGCCGGTTTTGACGCGGATCTCGGATTTGAGCTGGGCATGCAGGAAGGTGAGCGGGCGGGGAGACATGCCAGCCAAGGCTTCGAGCATAGGCCTGGCAAACAGTTCGAAGGTGACCATGGTGGAGACCGGGTTGCCTGGGAGGCCGAAGAAATAGGTTCGCGAGTTTGGGCCAGAACCCGGAGCTGAAGCCCCTTCGCGGGCGAGGGCGTCCTCGCCACGGGGACAACGGCCAAATACTACGGGCTTTCCGGGCTGGATTTTTGCTCCGGTGAAGAAGAATTCGGCTTGCAGTTCTGCGAGAACTTGCTCGAGCAGGTCGTAGCGGCCCATGGAGACGCCGCCGGTCATGATCAGCAGGTCGGACTGAAGCCCTTCTTCGATGAGTTGGCGAAGGCGGCGGGGTTCGTCGGGGGCTATCGACAAGAACACGGGATCGCCGCCGGCCTGCTGCACCTGCACCGCGAGCGAATAAGTGTTGGAGTTGCGAATCTGTGCCGGGCCGGGTTCGGCATCGATGGCGACGATCTCATCGCCTGTGGTAAGGATTGCCACGCGCGGGCGAACGAACACTTTCAGTTTTGATTTGCCGACGGACGCTGCGAGTGCGATGGCCGCTTCGCTGAGGAGTGTGCCCGGTTCGACCAGGAGGTCACCACGTTTGGCTTCGGCACCCTGGGCTACGATGTTTTCCGCCGGCGTGATGCCTTTGGTAATTTCAACCGAACAGCCTTGCTGCGAGGTGTACTCGACCATGACAACAGCGTCCGCGCCCTGCGGGACGGGAGCGCCGGTCATGATGGAAAATGTCTCACCACGGTTCAGCGCAGGTAAGACTAGACCAGGCGGCGGACCGGCTTTGATCTCTCCAATTACTTTCAGTTTGGCTGGAAGTTTGGCCAGATCGGATGCGCGCACGGCGTAGCCATCGCGCGTAGAACGCGGGAAGGGAGGGATGTCGCGGTCGGCAGCGATCGACTCGGCGAGAACTCGTCCAGCGGAGTGCAGGAGGTCTACGGTTTCGACCTCTCCTGGCCTTGCCTTCGAAGAGTGCTGCTCTACAACGCGGCGGGCATCTTCAAAAGTTAGGATCAGGGAATCGGTTGACGGCGGGGGCATGGGGAGATGATAGCGGAAGGAGGCAGGAGCCTGAGAAATTCTCCCGGTGGTCGGGAAAACTTCGGCGCTGAAGCGCCGCTCTTCCCCATTAGGGGTATTAGGGCGCGGCTAGAAGCCGCGCCCTTTCAGAGCGCTATCTGGCCAGTTCCTGGCCTAATACGGTGGGATTGCTGGCGTAGGAGAGGCCGGTTTCCAGATCGACTATGCGGTCGCGGACGAGTTGGGCGATTTCGCCGTCAAAGTGTTGCATGCCTTCGGAGGATCCCGCCTTCATGGCATCGAGCAAGGTCTTGCCGTCGCGGTCGCCCTTTTCGATGCATTCGCGCGTGCGCGCATTGGCTTTCAAAATTTCTGCGACGGGGACGCGACCGCTGCGATCAGTCTTGGGCAACAGGCGCTGGCAGACAATATAGCGAAACGACTTGGCGAAGCGCTGGCGCAGGTTTTGCTGTTCTTCCAGCGAGGATGAAGCGACGATGCGATCCACGGTCTTGGATGCGTCCATGGTGTTTAGGCTGGAAAGCACCAGGTGGCCGGTCTCGGCCGCTTCGAGGACGATTTCAATGGTTTCGCGGTCGCGCATCTCGCCGACCAGAATAACCTTTGGCGCCTGGCGGAGCGCAGAGCGTAAAGCGTGAGCGAAGCTGGGAGTGTCACTATGCAATTCGCGCTGATGGATGGTGGACGATTTGTGGTTATGCAGGAACTCGATAGGATCTTCAATGGTAATGATGTGATAATTTTTCTCGCGATTAATGCAGTCGAGCAGGACAGCGAGGGTGGAAGACTTTCCCGAACCAGCGGGCCCGGTGACAAGAACGATTCCATCGCGCAGCTTGGCCACATCGGCGAGGTGTGAGGGGAGGCGCAGCGAAGCGAAGTCAGGAATTACGGTGGGAATCACGCGCATCACAACGGCGCAACTGCCGCGCTGGATGAATATGTTGACGCGAAACCGGGCTATGCCCGCAAGACCGTAAGAGATGTCACAAGATCCGTGTTCGCGAAGGGTGGCGACCGCTTGCTTGTTGTCGCCAATCAAATCGGCGGCGATATGGCGCGTGTCATCGGGAGTGAGACTCGCCAGTCCCGATACCTGGACCGGAATGAGCTGCCCGTACACCTGCACCTGCGGAGGCCTGCCGGGAGAAAAAATCAGATCGCTGATTTTGTCCGAGGCACGCAGCATCGCCCCAAGAAGAGCGGGGGTAGCCACTTTGCCGCTGCCAGAATAATCTTCCAAAGAAACTGAAATTGCGGCGATGCCAGGTGCTGCCATTCACACCTCGTCCTGTCCTGCACTTATTCTTAGGGATTTGCGCACGCCACAGGAGGAGAACCGGCCAAGCGAGCTGGCCTATACCTGTACTTTACAGGGATGACGTGCAAAAGATAAGGACAGTTAGGCCATAGTCCTTCGTAATGTGGACCTGGCCGGGACGTAAAAGAGCGGCTGCCGCCAGGCCGCCCTCTCCAAATCACCCGGCGAAAAAAGAGGATCAGTTTTTCTTGGTAGACTTCTTTTTCGTACCGAAAGTAGTTTCGACAGACGCACCGATCGTTGCCAGCATTTGCTTTGCCACGTCGGCGTAGGGACCATTGGGCTGAAGTTCGAGGTACTTCTGAAAAGCCTCGGCGGTGCCTTCGGGCGCAATCGTTTTGTTACCCTGTAGAGTGGCCTTGCCGATCATGTTCACGCCCTTCTGATAGTAGGCGTCAGCCCGATTGGGATCGGCCGCGATGGATTTGTCGAAGGCCGCGATGGCATCGTCAACCTTGCCCGCGTTGGTCAAGACGGCACCTACATTGTAGTAATATCCTGCGGCGCCCTCGGGATTCACCTGGGCAGCCTGGGTATAAGCCTTCACGGCGTCGTCGACCTTACCGGCCTTTCCGGCAGCCTCTCCGAGGTTGTTGTAGTATGCCGCCAGTTGCTTGGTATCGTCGGGAGTCTTCTTGGTTTCCATGGCCTTTTGCTTGATATCCAGAGCCTTTTGATAGTCGGTGACGGCCTCATCCAGGCGTTTGGTTTTCTCCGCGCGATCTGTCTGCTTAAGAGCCGAACCGCGATAGGCGTCGGCGAGACGCGCCCAGATTACGTCGCGGGTTGCATCGATTTGCGTGGCTTCGGTTAACGTGCTGATCGCAGTGTCGAAATCTGAAGCCTGCATCGCAGTATTCGCCGCGTTAAGTTTTTCATTCAAAGACTTGACGGTCCCGGCTTCTTTTTTCTGTTTCTCCTGCGCCTCCTGCATCTGCTTGATTTGTTCCGGAGTCAGACCCTGACCCTTCGCCGTGTCCTCCGACTGCTTCTTGAGATCGAAGTCGAGCGTGTTCTCATCCAGCGACACCGGAAATTTGCCGAAGTGGAACAGTTCTTTGTTGGCTTTGGCGTCGTCTGCGTTCTTATAGAGCGTGACGTTATAGTGGCCAGGCGCAATGCCAAGGGAGAAATACTCGCCCTTCTTGTTAGTCTTGAGTGTGTATTTCTGACCATTGTCCTGATTGGCGTACACCACGATTCCATCGGCGATGGGATTGCCTTGAGCGTCCTTACAAACGCCTTTGACGGTTCCGGCGGCCTGCGCAAAAACCAAAGGCGCACAGAATCCCAGCATTAAGAGAACACAAATAAACACCGCAAAATGCTTTTTCATCGTGGCCTCCCGGCGCAAAGCTAACCTATTGAATGGTAGTTCTCGGTGATGGATGGACATAAATGCACACGCAACAATCAGGATCGAATCACCTGGCTGTGGGTTGTGGCATACGGAATCGGATCGCTGGCACCCGCCGCCGCAAACGCCCGCAAGCGCAACACGCAACTGTCACAGACGCCGCAAGCCCGATCCTGGCGACTGTAGCATGACCAAGTTAAATCGAATGGCGCTCCCAGTTCAAGGCCCAGGCGCACAATTTCGGCCTTGCGCAGGTGGATGAGAGGGGTGACGATTTCGATAGTTCCCTCTTTCGTCCCCGCTTTGACCACACGATTGAACGCTTCGTAATAAGCCGGACGGCAGTCGGGATAGCCGGAACTGTCTTGTTCAACAGCGCCAATGAAGACTTTCTCCGCGCCCAGCACTTCGGCCCAGCTCACGGCGACGGCCAGGAAGTGCGCGTTGCGAAAGGGCACATAGGTGACGGGGATGTCGTGGCCAGGGGCGTGACCGGCGGCGCCGGCTGTGGGCACGGCGGTGGGCACGGCGATGTTTTCGTCAGTGAGCGCGGAACCACCGATGGCGTGCAGAGCCTCATTGCGGACGACGAGTTTGTCGGGAATGTTGAGGCGCTGGCAAATCGCGAGGAAAGATTGGAACTCGCGGGCCTCGGTGCGTTGTCCGTAGCTGACGTGCAGGGCGGCGGCGTTGTAGTCGCGAACCGCCAGGACTGCGCAAACGCAGGAATCCATTCCTCCGCTGAGCAGGACCACTGCGCGCCTTTTCTCTTCGATAAGCGTCAGGCCACCACCACTCATCGTCAGGAATTTACAGCCAGAATCTTAGTCCGATCCTATGGAGTCGCCGCCGTTAC
>WNFJ01230956.1_pt2 | contig 35844 bp, 36 predicted proteins | sample 5400461 | NCBI WGS metagenome assembly WNFJ01 (sample SAMN13153349, study PRJNA577476) | soil metagenome | isolation source: 115 cm saprolite on Douglas fir-dominated hillslope | place: USA:California | collected 2013-09-17
AAACGCGATCACCAACACGGCGTAAATCAACACAGGAATGTACGCGCTCTGCATCACTCCCTCACAGGCAGCATCCTATCACCGTTGTCAATCCCGGGGCCGGCCTACTTCTCGAATAGCAGCTCTCCGGCTCGGCTGGTGGCCTTCACAACCGCCTTGATGAGCGTCACGCGGAGCTTGCCTTCTTCCAACTCCATAATTCCGTCGATGGTGCATCCTGCGGGGGTCGTAACGGCATCCTTCAGCAGCGCGGGGTGATCGCCCGTTTCCAAAACCACACTCGCCGCGCCCTTCATGGTCTGCGCTGCGAGCAACGTCGCCACATCGCGCGGGAGACCCACCTTGACGCCCGCTTCCGCGAGCGACTCGAGAATGATGTAGGCATACGCCGGGCCGCTCGCTGAAAGCCCGGTCACTGCGTCCATGTTTTTCTCGTCAACCACCACAGTGCGCCCGACGGCGTTGAACATGGCGCGTGCCGTCTCCAGGTGTTCCTCCCCCGCATGCGCGCCGCGGCAAATGCCCGTCATTCCGCATCCCACGGCCGAAGGCGTATTGGGCATCGCGCGCACCACGGGAACTTTTCCCCCAAGACACTGCTCGATGTAGCTCGTCGGCACCGACGCGGCAACGGAAATCACCAACGTCTTCTCATTCAGCTCCGGCGCAATCTCTTTCAACACTTCGCCCACGACTTGCGGCTTCACGCCGAGGAGCACGATGTCCGCGCCTTGCACCGCTTTGCGGTTTTCGGTCGTCGCAGACACGCCGAGTTCCTTCGCCAGGGCCGAGGCCTTTTCGGCGTGCTTCACCGTCGCCGTAACGCGTTTCGGGGAGAAGAGCTCCTGCTTCAGATAAGCTCGCAGCAAAATGCCGCCGAGTTTTCCTGTGCCCAGAACAGCTAGTTTTTTGTCCGATAGTTTTTGCGCCATGGTGCAAACATTCTTGACTTGAATCAGCAATCGGTCAACCGAAGAATCTCAAATGCCGTCTCCTCGAACAGTTACTCCAGCGGGCACAACCCCGGCAATGAGAAGATAGAGCCATGGATCCCTCTCCTTCCCTCCCCCATGCGGCCAACGCGGCCGCGGACCGCGCGGCCCCGCCAACGACTGACAAGCGCTCCGTGCTCTACGATTTGATCGCCTTCTTCCTCGAAAGCGGCATTCAGATATGGGTGCTCATCACCGGCAAGCGCATTCGCGAAGCCGATGTCCCCTGGCTGCGCTGCCCGCTGGGCGAACGGGGCCGAATCGGCACAGGAATCTACGAGCGCATCGCGCGCGATGAAAATCTTCAAATCCGCGTTCCCCCCGGCGCCGGCCTGATTCCCGATTTCAACGCCCTCCGCGGCCCAGGCTTCAACCCGGACGCCATTCATCCGGCCATTCGTCATTTCTATGAACACGCGGCCGCCTATCACCTTGAGGTTTGGACCGAAGTCGCTCTCCTCGGCCGCTTTTTTCTTTGGCTTCTTGTGGAATTCATCAGCCGCCGCATGGAACAGCTCAACTTCCCTATTTCTTCTCTCGAAGTCGCCAAAGGCATGAGCAGCGAAGTCGTCCAGCTTCGCCGCCTGAAATCTTCCGGCCACGTCATCTACGCCGGCCTCTACTCCACGGTACAGGTCCCCGGCGAGCCCAACCCGTGCGTTAAGGTCACCTTTCCGTGCAATGGCAGCGCGAACGTGTACCTCTGTCCCGTCGCTCATCCCGATGGCTCGTTTGGGCTGGACTCTTCCGGCTCCGCCTGGGGCCGCTCCGGCTTCTATCGCGTTGTTTCCTCCGGCGCCGACCACCGGCGCGTTCGGTACATCAAGACGCTCCACGAGCTTTTCCACGTCTACGTGGACGACGAAGCCGTTCTCCGCACCGAGCACACCATCTCCTTCCACGGCCTCACCATCATCCGCCTCCACTACAAAATGTCCCCCGCACCACATCGGATTCCTGGTTAACCATGGTCCCCTACCCCCACCTTTTTTTCGAACTGCGCATTCTAAAGTGCGCGACCGGAATGGCCCGACCCAGTCGGGGTAAACGCCCTGCGCATCAGCACGTTACGGCTTCGGAGACGTGCGGGGCACCCGACCATGCTACAGTACTTATTATGATATCTAACTCCAAATGGCTTCGAACATCGGCCATTGTTTGGTCACTTGTCTGGGCAATTGCAATCATTGCCGCGGCTTTTTTATTCAGAGGCAATCCAGCTGAGTATTGGATTGAATCAGGCCTCATTATAGGAGCACTCACCTTTGTGGTGCTGAAGCGTCGGCGGCTTGTCTCCCCTCCAAGATAGATTCCATTATTGCAATCCGCTGCTATAACTTCCCGGATTCACCAAAGGCTACGCACTACCCCGTCAATGGCTGCTGGCGTGACCGACCACGTTCGGGATATCTCCGATATCGCGGCCCCGCTGGAATGGGATTGAATCACCACGAAAAACAGAGTCAGAAACCGCACTTTGAAAAACGAAACTCCAAAGGGTGCGCCAGCCGATTCAAAAGCCTGCCCCACCCTCCGAGATGCAAGTGCCGCACCCGGCATTTGTCGCGTGAAGCATCACGCTTTTTTCTCTTGCGGCAGGCCTTTTCGGTGTATGCTGTCGCCATATTCCCACCTTGTCCAGGAGCCAAAAAATGTCGACCGCCCCACTGGTGCCCCAGCGCCCTGCGTGGCTGCGCCCAAAATATATTTTATTCGCAGTCATTGGCGTCATGGCTGCCTACGTTCTTCGCCATAACGAGCACTTCCTCGTTGACGCCAAGGATCCCGAATGGCCGCACATCCAGCCTTTCAGATGGTGGCTTCTGCCGCACGGCTTGATGGGCGCCTGCGCCCTCTTGCTCGGCCCGATGCAATTCTCGGAACGGCTCCGCCGCCGCTTCACCAAGTTCCATCGCGTCGTCGGACGCTTCTATGTCGCGGGCGTCTTCGTAGCCGCTCCTTTGGGCTTCTACATCCAGCACTTCGAGGAGCGCATGGGCGGCGCCCGTTCCTTCAGCGTTGCCGCCGCAGTTGACGCGATTTTGTGGATGCTCACCACCGCCATCGCCTTGGCTTTCATTCTCAAGGGAAAAGTCCAGCAGCATCGCCAATGGATGACCCGCAGCTTTGCGGTTGCTCTAGTCTTTCTCGAAGTGCGCGTAGTCCTTGGCGTCACCGGATTGGAAAAGTTCGGCGGTGCCTTCGACGAAACCGTCGTTTGGGCTTGCGTCGCCTTCTCCCTGCTTTTCGCCGACGTCATCCTGCAATTGCAGGAGCTCCTTCGCGCCCGCACGGGTCCTGCCAGGGCTCGGACCGCTGCTGCAGTATCTGCCCCGTCAGCTGTCCTCAGCGGCGACTAAAATCGACAGGGCGCGCAAAGACAGTTCAGTTATAGGTCATTAGTTGAAAGCCAAGGGTGGAAAGCGAGAAGAATCTCAGCGCGCGCTGAGTGTCAAGCAAGGAAAAAACAGAGTCAAAAACCGCACCCTTTGTCAAACCAAACTCCAAAGGACGCCACCCAATTCAAAAGCCTGGCCCACCCGCCCGTTCGGCAAAAGCGCGTCTACGTTTGACTATCAACGCGCTGCCTTGCCTCAACAGGCTCGCGTTTTTTGGCCTTCATCGCAGGTCGAAGCCATTGGGACCCAGGAAACATTCACGGGGGCCAGTCCTCCCTATTGCCATGCTGGCCCCGTGAATGTCTTGATTCTAAGCATCTAAAACCTACGACAGGAGCGTATTAGTGTCTGTACTATATTAGACAGTTTAAATTTTATGCTAACTCTTACAGCATAGCTGTGGCGCGCCAACAGCAGGCACACGGAAACCTGGCATGAAGTAGCGTGATTCTGGCCGGTGGCGCAGAGAAATTATTTCGGGATTTTCGCTGGTCTCTTGCAACCTCGGGAGTCTAGGTTAAATACGTAGGTGCCTGACTTGCGACCAGGCCGCCCTGCTCAGGAAACTCCACTGATGCGCACATGCGTTCATTGCGCTTGCGAGGGCGCGTTGGGACTTCGCAGCGGGATGAGGGCACGGAGCCGGTCTTCGCGGAGGTAGAGTCCTCCCCAGACGAGCACGCCAAAAATGATTGGGAAGTAGAAAGGTTGACCGGCGCGCAGGTGGGTAACAGTTGCACCGCCAAGGTAGGCTGTCAGCAAGATGGCGCCGAGGATCGAAGTAGGCGGAATCACGTAGAGGATCGTGCAGACGAGCAGGGCGGCTCCGATGGGGACTGCGAGGCTGGTGGAGAATCCTAGCTGGGTGAATGCCGCAAGGACAGGAGCGATTCTCATCAATTTAGCGACGGCGTCGAAGAGCAGGAACAGTACTACTAGCGTACTGATGATGCGGCCAGCCCAGAGACTTGTCTTCGAGACCGATTGAGTACTTGATGGCATGAATTTTTCCTCCAGATGTCTACCCGTGAAAACTAACAGATGCATGAAATCGTTTCCAGTGTATGTCGACGCCGAGGTGTGAATCAGCCTGAGAGCACGCGCTTGCGTCGTGATAAATCCGGGCTAGCCGCCGGCGATGGCCCCGATGATGAGAAGGGGCTCTTTCCCCGATGCGATGGCATCGGGAAGCGGGGTATCCGGCGGCTCAAGAGAATAGTCTTCCTCGCAGGCGAAGAACCGCAGGAACGGACGGCGCTCCTGCGTGACATGATCGCGGATCGTGCCGCGCAGCATCGGATACTGGGCCTCGAGGGCGTCGAGCACCGAGCGCTGTGTGACGGGACCCTTGACGTCGAGCTGCACCTCGGCACTGACGCGCGCCAGCGCCCGCAAATGTCCGGGGAGTATGACGCGAATCACGGCAGCGTCTGAACCTCGACAGAAAGCACGGCCGGAAGGTCACGAACGATGGGCGTCCAGGAGTCTCCGGCGTTGGCCGAGGCGTACACCTGGCCGCCGGTGGTGCCGAAATACACGCCGCATTTATCGAACGAGTCGACGGCCATGGCATCGCGGAGCACGTTGACGTAGCAGTCGTTTTGCGGGAGACCTTTCGTGAGGGCCTCCCACTCGTTGCCGCCCGTGCGGCTGCGGTACACGCGCAGCTTGCCATCGAGCGGAAAGTGCTCCCCGTCGCTCTTGATGGGGACGACGTAGATGGTTTCCGGCTCGTGGGCGTGCACGTCGATCACGAAGCCGAAGTCGGTCGGCAAGTTGCCGCTGACTTCCTGCCAAGAGTCGCCGGCGTTGTCGCTGCGCATCACGTCCCAGTGCTTCTGCATGAAGAGCACGTTCGGACGCGAGCGGTGCATGGCGACGTGGTGAACGCAGTGGCCGACCTCGGCATTCGGGTCTGGGATATATTGGGAATGCAGTCCCTTGTTGATCGGCCGCCAGGTCTTGCCGGCGTCGTCGGTACGGAAGGCGCCCGCGGCCGAGATGGCGATGTAGATCCGGCTGGGGTTGCTGGGATCTAGAATTACGGTATGGAGGCACATGCCCCCGGCGCCCGGCTGCCACTTGGGCCCTGTGCCATGGCCGCGCAGTCCGGCGAGTTCTTGCCAGTTCTGCCCGCCATCGGTCGAACGGAATAAGCCGGCGTCTTCAACTCCGGCATAGACCGTATCCGGATCTGTAGGCGACGGTTCAATATGCCAGACGCGCTTGAACTCCCACGGATGCTGTGTGCCGTCGTACCACTGATGAGTGGTGAGGGGTTTGCCGGTTGTTCGCCCGGCGGAGTCCCTGGCTGCGTCCAAGTTTTGCCGCCATCATCGGACCGCTGAATGATCTGCCCGAACCAGCCGCTGCATTGCGACGCATACAGCCGATTGGGGTCGATGGGCGAGCCCTTGACGTGGTACATCTCCCAGCCCGCAAAATGGGGGCCGCTTACATCCCAGCGTTCGCGCTTTCCGTCCGACGTCAGGACGAAGGCGCCCTTGCGTGTGCCAACCAGAACCCGTACTCCGCTCATAACTTACTCCTTGTAAGCTAGACTAAGGATTGCCTGCATAACGAGGTGCAGTGTGCCCATCTTACTTGTGAAATGCAAGTGAAAATATGTTACCGTCAAATTATGCCAAAGAAGCAGCCGAGTGCAAAGCGGCGGTCGGGGTGTCCGCTGAATGCTTCGGTGGAGATATTGGGCGATCGCTGGTCGTTGCTGATCATCCGCGACATGATGCTCCGGGGATTCCGAAGCTACAAGGAATTCCTAGAGTCTTACGAAAGAATCGCGACGAACATATTGGCAGATCGCCTGCGGAAGCTGGTAGCTCATGGAATCATCACCACTGAGCGAGATCCATCGGATGGGCGAAAGCTGATTTACTTGCTGACAGCGAAAGGAATCGACCTTGCGCCGGTCCTCACGGAAATGGTCCTCTGGGCAGCCGGGCACGAAGATACCGGTAACCAAGCGCTTGTCCGCGTAATACAAAAGGACAAAGAGAAATTTCTGGCTGCAGTACTGCAACGCTGGGCCGAAAAGAGAATCCGTTCAACGGCTAACTAGGGGCGCATGGAACAGACGCGTCAGGATCGAGCGCCAGGTGAGATCGGCAAGCGCCAATGGAACTCTAGTCGTGCCGCGCCCCGTGGAGGACTTTCACCGCGTGCGGCAACAGGTGAGCCACCGCCTCAAGAGATTCCACCGCGCCTTTGGGGCTTCCTGGCAGGTTGAGGATGAGCGTCTTGGTTCGCACGGCAGCCGTACCGCGCGATAGCACGGCCGTCGGCGTGTGCTCCAGACCTTTGCGGCGCATCTCTTCGGAAAGTCCGGGCACGATCCGATCGGCCACCGCTTGGGTCGCCTCCGGCGTGTTATCCCGTGGTCCGATCCCCGTACCGCCCGTCGTCAAGAGGACATCCACGCGGCCGGAATCCGCCACGGCGCGCAGCTGCTCGCGGATATTTGCGAGATCGTCCGACACGCGCAACGACGAGGTGACTTCCCAGCCCAGCCCGCGGCAAAATGCTACAACGGCCGGGCCGGACAAATCCTCGCGCTCGCCCTTCGTCACGGAGTCGCTGATGGTGAGGACCGCGACGCGCATCAGGAAGGTTTCTTCGGGAGACTCACGGCGCTCCTACCGTATCGCGATTGGCCTCGTCCATGAGCCGCATCGCTTCCATCAAGAGGCCGGTCGTGTTGCGCGTCGTGGTCGTCTTTGTCGATGCGTTCGCGGCGTTGAAATCGATCTCAAATTCCCCCGCCGTCCACAACACAACTTTGTAAACGGCTTCATCCCCTTCCACCAAACCGATCTTCGCGTCGCGGCACTGGCCGCTTGCAAAATACAGTTCACACTGCGCGCCATTTTGCCGCACGATCAACCGGCACGACTTCTGCCCCATCTCCAGCGACTGCATCAGGTCGATCATACTCATCTCTTCCAGCCGTCCCTGAATGACGCCCGGCCGTGACGCTTTTTTCTGCAGTTTTTCGAGGTGCAAGCGATCCACAACTTTTTTCGTGATGCGCACCAGATCTTTAATCAAAAATGGCTTGGTGATGAAATCCTCGACGCCATCCACCAGTGGCCTTAGACGCTCCTCGATGTCCGGCCGGCTGGCCATGAACAAAAATGGAATGTGGCGCGTCGACTCGCGTGCGCGCAGTTTTTCAAAGAGTTGCCTGCCGTCCAGGCCGGGCATTTTGTAATCGCAGAGAATCACATCGGGCGGCGCGTCGACGACCTTCAGAAGGGCGTCCGCGCCGTCCATGGAGGTCTCCACCTCGCAGAACGGCTCTAGCCCCTTCACGATCAACTCGCGCACGAGCGGGTTATCATCCGCCAGGAGCAGCTTAACCGTTTTGTGCGCTGCCGTGCTCAACGCGCGCGCCTCCGCGCAGACTTCCGCCGACGGAAGTCTCCACTCTTCCCTCCGGTCTTCTCGGTGAGAACGATGTCCGTGATTTCCATCCCTTTATCGAGGGCTTTGCACATGTCGTAAACTGTGAGGGCCGCGGCGGTAACGGCGACCAGGGCCTCCATCTCCACGCCCGTCTGGGCGGCCGTGGTCACTGTGGATCGAACTTCCACGCCATTTTGGCACAGCCGTGCGGTCACATCAATGTGCGTCAGCGGCAGTGGATGACAAAGAGGTATCCATTCCGCGGTCCGCTTTGCGGCCGCGATTCCCGCGATCCGCGCCACTTCCAGCGGATTCCCCTTCGGGTTTTTCAGCCGCCGGACCGCGCTCACGACGCGCGGCTTCATTTTCACAAAACCCCGCGCCGCCGCCGTTCGCGTCGTTACCGCTTTCTCCGACACGTCGACCATCCGCACTTCGCCCTTCCGTCCGTAATGCGAAAGCTTTGCCATGTCGATGGGCCTAGACTATGTCCTTCCTCAGTAGCACAGACACGCTCTCGCCAATCTCGAGCTTTTCCCGGTCAGCCGGCACCACCAGAAAGCAATTCGCCTTCGACAGCGCCGTGATATCGCCCGAGCCTTGCCACCTTAACGCCTTCACTTCCGGCGCCCGTCCGCGCCACTCTAGGCGCGCGGGCAAAAAATGCGTCAGCCCTGGCTTTTCCTTCAATGCTTCAGCCAACCGCGCCTCGACCAACGCCAACGCGCGCGCCTCCGCACCGCTCAACAAATCAATCGCGGGCGCCACAAACAATTCGAACGTCACCATCGTCGAAACGGGATTCCCCGGCAAACCGAACATCGGCTTGCCCTGGCACATTCCAAACACGGCCGGCTTCCCCGGCCGAATCGCCACCGCATCGAAGAAGAATTCCGCGCCCATAGCTTTGAGCGCGCTTTCAACTAGGTCGTATTTTCCCATCGAGACGCCGCCCGACAGTACGAGCGCATCTTCTTTCAGCCCGCGCTCGATTTTCTCTCCTAAATCCTCAATGTGGTCCGCCGCGTTCCCCAGGACCACGGGCTCGCCGCCCGCGATTCGAACCTGCGCGGCAAGCGATACGCTATTGCTGTTTCGAATCTGAAACTCTCCCGGTGTTTCGTCGATCAAAACTACTTCGTCCCCGGTTGAAAGAATAGCCACACGCGGCCGCTGCGTGCATTGCAAGCGCACCGCACCGACTTGTGCCGCCAGCGCAAGCTCCGCGTAGCCTAGCCGCATGCCCGGGGTCAAAATAGTCTGCGCGGCTGCGGCCTCGCTTCCCCTTGGCACGATGTTCTGCCCGGGTTGCGCCGCTCGTTTGAATCGCACGAGATCGCCTTCGCGGCTCGTGTGTTCAATCATCACGACCGCGTCTGCGCCTGCAGGAACCGCGGCGCCCGTCATGATTTGCAGGCAGGTTCCCGCGGCCAGTGCTTCCTTCATCGTGTCGCCGGCTTTGATTTCTCCGATACACTTCAGTTGCGCGCCCGGCGCAGCTTCTTTCGAACGAAGCGCGTAGCCATCGCGCGTCGAGCGGTCAAATGGCGGATATTCGCGATCCGTCCGAACTTCCTGGGCCAGCACCAGTCCCAGCGCATCCCACACGCTCACAACGGCGGTTGTCCGTGGTCCTTTCCTCTTCCCAACTTGTTCGACGACTTTGTTCCGGGCTTGCTCGTAGGTGAGCATCGTGTGGATCTTGTGGCGTTGGCTATAACCAACGGGCGAGCAGCGTACCTGCGGGCACAATCGTCGCGTCGCGTTCGGGTCCGGTGGAAATCATTCCAATCTCGACCTGCAGAAAATCCGAAACGAAGCGCAGATAGTCGATCGCAGCTTTTGGGAGTTTTGCGGCGTCTTTCACGCCGTACGTTGTTTCATTCCACCCTGGCAGCGTCTTGTATTCCGGTGTGACGTGCTCGTATTCTTCCGCGAGCGCGGGCATTTCCTTCAGCGGCGTTCCTTTGTACTTGTACCCCACACACACTTGAATTTCCCGCTGCGTATCGAAAACATCCAGTTTGGTGACTACCAGCGAATCGATCCCATTGATCATCTTCGCGTACCGCAGAACCTGCAAATCCAGCCAGCCGCAACGCCGCGGCCGCCCCGTAACAGCGCCAAATTCTTTTCCACGCTCACGCACTTGTTTGGCATCGAGATCGGGCATCTCCGTCGGAAACGGTCCGCCACCCACTCTCGTCGTATACGCTTTCGAAATTCCAAGGACGTGCTTGATCTTCGTCGGCGGCACGCCCACGCCGGTCGCCGCCCCGCCGGAGGTCGCGCTTGAAGAAGTTACGTACGGATACGTTCCATGGTCGATGTCCAGCATCGTCCCCTGCGCGCCTTCGAACAGCACGGACTTCCCCTCGTCCAGCGCGCGGTTCAAAAGTTCTGCCGTGTCGCAAATGTACCGGCGAATTTTTTCGCCCAGTTTCAGGGTTTCTTCCACTTCATGCGAAAAGTCGATGTCCGCGCCGTACGCGCCCTTCGCCAGCCGGTTCTTCTCCGCGACCACGTGCGCCGCTTTCTTTCGAAACAACTCCGGCTCCAGCAAATCGCACATGCGCAGGCCGCGCCGCGCCATTTTGTCTTCGTAAGTCGGGCCGATTCCGCGGGAGGTTGTGCCAATCTTGTTCGCGCCGCGAGCGCCCTCCGCGGCTTTGTCCAGCTCCCGGTGATAGGGAAAAATCAGGTGTGCACGATTGCTGACGTGCAGGCGACCCTTCACGTCTATCCCGGCCTTGGAGAGTGTCGCAATTTCCGCAACCAGCGCTGCCGGATCCACTACCGTGCCCGTTCCGATCACCGCTTGCTGCTTCGGCCGAAGTATTCCGCACGGAATAAGTTGCAGCACATAGCGGTGTTTCCCGATGATGACCGTGTGCCCCGCGTTGTGGCCGCCCGCGACGCGCGCGATGTAGTCAAACGATCCCGCAAGATAGTCCACTACTTTGCCTTTGCCTTCGTCGCCCCACTGCGCGCCCACCACGACGACCGATTTCATGCAGGCTTTCTCCTCAATGCCTGTCTCTGTCCTCTCCTCAGCCACACTTCCGCGTCGCAATCATCAATTCACCTTTGCTGCTTTGGAAAGCACTAAGAAACGGCAGGTTCTTATCGTAAGCTCGCCGTGCCCTATACGCAAGTAAGCCCTGCGCTCACTCCTATTTCGACAAATCCCGGTAGCGGAAACAACTCACCAGGTGATCGTTGACCAATCCAGTGGCTTGCATGAGGGCATAACAAATGGTCGAGCCGACGAAGCGGAAGCCACGCTTTTGCAGATCTTTGCTGAGGGCGTCGGATTCCGTGGTCTTTGCAGGGAGGCGTTTGTAGGTTTTCCAGGCGTTTTGTTTGGGCTGGCCGCCGACGAAGCGCCAGATGTAGGCGTCAAAGGTGCCAAACTCTTTCTGGACATCGAGGAAGGCGCGGGCGTTGCCGATGGTGGCATCGATCTTCAAACGGTTGCGGATGATTCCGGCGTCGCGGAGCAGTTCGCGCACCTTCTTCTTGTCATAGCGCGCCACTTTCTCCGGATCGAATCCGTCAAGCACCTCGCGATACCGCGCGCGTTTTCTCAAAATCGTGTCCCAGCTCAATCCCGCTTGCGCCCCTTCCAGCACCAGGAACTCAAACCATTTGTGCTCGTCGTGCACGGGCACGCCCCATTCCTCATCATGATAGGGGATGTTCAGCTCGCTTTTCGCCCAGGCACAACGCACTCTGGTGATCTGCTGGTTTCTCCTCATGACCTTTGTGGTTCGCCTCCCACCACATTCTTCACTTTCGCTCCGGCGCCGCGATCAGCCACGGTTGCTGCCAGATAAAATAATGCGTTCCCGGAATCTGGCGCCAGCCGTCCGCCGGATTGGCGGCCGCAGCATTCCTGGTAATGACGGCTCCAGCCCCAACGGAGGAAAACAGCGCGAGAATCTGTTGCCTTCGCGCAGCGTCCGCAGCCACGAAACGCGGTTGTTCGTTGTCCGGGATCTCCGCAATGATCCGCGCGCCTGCCAGATGCGCCCAATACGCACCAAGCCCCGTCCCGATGGATCCCAAATCGCTCCCCTGCGGAATGCCCATTTCGTGCAGCCCGCGCGCCACTTCCCATTGCTCGAAAGTCGCGGGCCTCGCCATGTCCTGCAAATTTTTCCCCGTTGAAAAAACAATCGCCAATGTGGGCGCAAGAACGATTACGGAAGCCAGGCCACTCAGCCCCCTTTGACCCGCCGGCTTCGCAAACCTCACCGCCGCGAGGAGTCTCATCAGCAGCATGAGGCCGAATCCTCCGACAAAGCGCGGCTCCACATGCACGAGAGCAAACATCCCGAACGCCGTACCCAGTGGGATCCAAACGAACTTCTCCTTCTTCCATCTTCCGCCCCAGCTTCCAGGCTTCCTCACGAGAAAATAGAGCGTGACGAAAACGGCGTAGAGAGTCCCGGTAACCGAAAAGATCCTCAGATAGCTGCTCGTGGTGCGGTACAGCGCCATCAGCTGTCCCTTGAGGGAAAAGTGCGGTTTGATTCCTTCATACCAATAGGAAGGATCGTACCAGAGCGGGTAACTTCCCCCGATTGGCGCAGCGAACTCGTAAACCGGAGGTTCATCCAGAAGCCTTCGCTGCGGATGAGCCGGGATTCCAGTGCCGGGAGGCTCGCCTTCCCAGTGCACATATTTCGGAGCGTCGTTCACAAACTCGGCGTAGTTGATCCTGCCGCTGTCTCCAAACGTCATTCTTCCTTTTGCCCTGGACAAAGAAACTGCTAAGGGCGCAGCAATTATAAAAAAGACGAGTACCGCAAGAGTTGCACGGGTCCAAGCTCGCCTATCCGAACTCACGGCCAGAAAACCACAAATTAGAAAGACAAAGGCCAGTGCAAACATCGGCGCTTTTGCCAGGTACTCGAGCCCAAGTACCGCTCCAAAAAACACAAACGTCGCCCAGCTTGCCTGGCCTCGATGAATACGAACGAGCGCTGCTGTCGCCAGGTAGCCCAATCCGGCGGCGCTCAAATCCGGCGAAACCCAGCCAGGAGTCACCCAAAACTGCCCGGCCCACAGAAAAAAGACGTACCCGCAGATCCACAGGGTACGAGAGGAAATCGGAAAGCCTCTCTCTGCAGAGCCATCAGAAGCGTCCCGCAGCCGAATCAACTCCTTGAGGAACCACTCGAAGCAAGCCAGATTGGCCAGATAGATGGCAAGATTCGCGAAAATGACAACCGTCGACTCCCGGAGAGGACCGGGATCGAAAACCCGAAAGACATTCGTCAACAAGAAAGGGTAAAGGGGGCTCCAGTATCCATTCACGTAACTCTTCCAGCCGACTTCCCTGGCCGACTGCGCAATTTCTATGTAGGAGATGCTGTCCGGATTGATGTTATGACGGTGCGCCCACACCTGGATAAGACCAACAACGACCGCCGCACACCAGAAAAGGACTCGCGGCGGCCGGCTGGAGAGTTCTCTGCTCATAGCTCGAAGATCAGTCGCATCACAGGCGCTGTCATTCTTGAACTCTTATCTGTCAATCAAAAAGGCGCGTCCCGACCGGGTCGGGACGCGCCTTCATCGAAAAGCTTGGTATGCGCCCGGCTTTACGCGATGTGCCGCTCCAGCGCCTTGGTGATTTGCTCCTTCGGAACCGCTCCCACGATCTGCTCGACGACCTGTCCGTTCTTAAACAGCAGCAACGTGGGAATTCCCTGAACGCGATATCGGCCCGCGGAATTCATCGCCTCATCGACGTTCAACTTCATCACTTTCAGCTTCCCCGCATAGTCGTGCGCGATCTCCGCCACCGTCGGCGCGAGCATGTGGCACGGACGGCACCATTCCGCCCAGAAGTCCACCATCACCGGCTGCGAATTACTGGCCGTAAGCACTTCGGCATCGAAATTTCCATCGGTTGCCGTTTGAATTGTATTGTCAGCCATATTCTTTGTCCTCAGCGGCTGGCCGATCTGGCCGCCGCCTCTCTCTCCTGAATCAGCTTAATTAGATGTTCCAACAGGCTTTTGGTTTCTTGCGCCTTGCCCCGTAGCCTGAGGGGTCTGCCGCGCCCCCCGGCCCGGTTGTCCGGCGCCTGGAGCGGCCTTTCCTGAACTTTGTGCCTGTGACGACAATCCGCGAGGGGTTCGCGCGGCCTCATACAGCTTCGCATACTCCGCGGCAGGCGTCTTCCACGAAAAATCCTTCGCCATTCCGTTCAACTGGATGCGCTTCCAGATCCGCTCATCCATGTAATGATGCAGCGCCTGCCGAATCGCAAACAACAGCGCCTCGCCGGTATACTCCTTGAACTTGTGCCGTGCTCCACGTCGAACGGCTCGATGCTGTCGTCCAACCCGCCGGTGGCTCTCACGATCGGCACCGTACCATACTTCAAGCTATACATCTGATTCAACCCCGAGGGTTCGTAGCGCGAAGGCATCAGGAACATATCGGCTCCCGCCTCGACTTTGTGCGCCAGCGTGTTATCGTACGCGATCTTCACGCCCACGCGGCCCGGATAGGCCGCCGCCAGCGCCCGGAACAAATCTTCATATTTGCGCTCGCCCGTTCCCAGCACCACCAACACCAGATCTTCGCGCATCAGTTCGTGCGCTTTTTCCGCAATCAAATCAAAACCCTTTTGATCCGCGAAGCGCGACACGATCCCGATCAGCGGCCTTTCCAGATGATCGTGTGACAATCCGAACAATTCCAGCAGCTCCTGCTTGCACACCTGTTTCCCGCTCAAATCCTTCGCCGAGTAGCTTGCCGCGATGAGTTTGTCTTTCTCCGGGTTCCACGCCGCGTAATCCACGCCGTTCAGGATTCCCACCAGCCGGTCCGCGCGGCCTCTCGCAACGCCATCCAGTCCGTGTCCATTTTCCGGTGTCTGGATCTCTTCCGCATATTTCCTGCTGACGGTCGTCAAATAATCCGAATAAACCAATCCACCCTTCAACAGGTTCACCTTCCCGTAAAACTCGATCCCACCAGGATGAAAAACGCTTTGCGGAATTCCCACGCGGTCCAGCACATCCTTGGTGAACAGACCGTGATAACCCATGTTGTGAATCGTGAACACAACTGGAATATCTTTCACCAACGGGTCATCGGCGTAAGACGTCCGCAGCAGCACGGGCACCAGCGCCGTTTGCCAGTCATGGCAATGAATCACATCCGCCGGCCAGACATGCTTCGTCACCTCGATCGCCGCGCGGCAGAACTCCGTGTACCGCTCCGCGTTGTCCGGATAATCTCCGCTGCTGCCGCCATACAATCCGGCACGATCGAAATAGTCCTGGTCATCCACGAAGTAGTAGCGCACGCCATTCAGTTGCGTGCCATCGGCTATCGCCGGAAAGCGCAGCCGCGTCCCACCCATTGGAATCGTCAGGCTCGGCATCACCACTGCAGTGGCCTTCGTCCCGCGGTACCGCGGCAACACCACCGCTACTTCGTGGCCCTGCACCACCAGAGCCTTCGGCAGCGCCTCCACGACGTCCGCCAGGCCGCCCGTCTTCGAAAACGGCAACCCTTCCGATGCCACAAACAGAATTCTCATGAATCGCTCATCACCCGCTTCGTATCTATTTTACGCTACTGGACGGACATCGGCTCGTCAAGAAACTAGAACACCTTGGCACAGGATGCCTTGAAATCGCCGCACACTCACTTTGTGGCCGGTTCCAGCGGAATCGTTTCAAAGTACTTGGGCACAATCACCTTGGTCTTTGGCGAAGCCGCTTTGACTTCCTGCACGAAGGATTGCACTGCCTCGATGGGAGGCTGCTGAGTCGCTCCATAGGGAGCCAGGAAATTATCCCAATGTGTTGGCAGCACTAACGGAGGATAATTCAAGGCCCGCATGAGGCGGCCTGTATAGTCATGGATTTCCCGCCGAGAGGATCCGGCACCGACAAGAACCACATCCGGCCGTAACCCCTCCATCTCGCGTTCGATGTAATTCATCCCGCCAAATGCGAGGATCTGACTGCTGTGGAAACGAATCAGGTACGCCAGCGTGCCACCCTCGGGATGCATTTGCTGCAGCGTCAGCGGAGCCTTCATCCCTTCAGGTGCTTTTTCTGAACTGAAATAGCGCTTGTGGTCCAGGGCGCTGTGGAGGCTGGGGATGACCTTTACGGAAAAAACCCCAAACTCGTAATCCTCGCCGCCACGCACGGTAATAAGTTGTTCTTCGGGCACGCTATAAGCCCGCGCGACATTCCCGGTGCTTTCCGTTCCGATTACTGTGGCATGCGTCTTGAGCGCGATGTGCGGAACATCCAGGATGTGGTCGTAGTGCGTATGCGTAACCAGGATGAAGTCCGCCCGCTGGATGTGCGCGTCGATCGCCGCCTTGTCCGGTGCCGCAACATCTTTCCAGCCGTACACCGGCCGCGTGTCACCTGCCATTCGGGTATACGGTGGCGCAAGCGGTGGCGGCGGCCCAAGGATTCGCGAAAGATAAGGATCAATCAGAATGACGGTGGTCCCGTCGCTGATCCTCCAGCACGCCGCCCCCAGATACTCTAGAGAGACCTGCTCGCTTTTTTTGGCACTCGGCGCGTTCTGCCCCGCCAAAGCGCAGACCGCTGTCGCAACCAAGGACATAGAAGCAAGCGCAGATCTCAGCATCGGGATGATCCTCCTTCAGCCTGGTTTCGCTCGAAGTCTAGTTACGGATAGAAATCGAGTCAACGCTACACTTGCGGGTCTAGACGTGCTTCGCGTTTCGCCGGTCCGACACCGCGTAAATGGCGGCGGCTCCGAACAAGCCCGCCACGGCCATGATTTTCCATGCCAATTCATAACTGTGCTGCGAATCGAAGATTTTTCCCGCAATCCAGGGCGCTCCCCACTGACCGAGGGAATACCCCATGATGATCAGTGCCAGAAGCTTGCCAAGCGAGGCCATCCCGAAGCACTCGGCTGCGACGAGTGGAATCAGCATATAGTCCGCGCCCATGGCGAAGCCGAAAACCACGGCGAAGGTCCAGACGGCAACGGGCTGGTGGGCCATGCCGAGTAAGAAGAGCGATGCGCTGAGCAATGCGTAGAACAGCGCCATGGTGTTCTTCTTCCGGAAGCGGTCCGCCAGGTAGCCCACTACTACCCGGCCGCCGAGGCTTGACGCCAGCAGTGCTGTCGAGAATCGAGTGGCTGTGGCCGCCGAGTAGCCCTGATCTTTGAGGAAGAGGATGAAATGTTGAATCACCGCGCCGATGGCACCCATCACGAGAGTAGACCCCGCCAGGATGAGCCAGAAATTTGCGGTACGAACCGCAGCTCCGACTCCGCTTGCGGGGGAAACCGTGGCGCTGTTCTTTTCTTCCGGCAGACCGTTGCCTTCCGCCCCATCAGGCAGAAGACCCATTTCCGCCGGAGTGGAGCGCGTAATCCAGATCCCCACCGGAAAGAGCACCACCATGATGAGCAGGCCCACCACCTCCAGGGCATGGCGCCAACCGAAGCTTCGCATCAGGAAATGAACCAGCAGCGGGGAAATGACTCCGCCCAGCCCTAGCCCGAGGTACGCGTAACCCATCGCCCGCCCGCGCCGGACTCGGAACCAGCGAGCGACGAGGACTTCCGCGAGCACATAGCCCAGAACTTCCATGATGCAGAATAGTTCGTAATGCCAGAGCCTGGTCATGGACCCCATGAGCAGAAGGGAAATACCGGTGAGGCCGGCTCCCGTTAGAATGACCCATCGCGCGCCTATCCGGTCGATCACCGCTCCCGCCAGCAAGCCAAACGGCAGGCCCGCCAAAAGAAATCCGAGGAGGAAGCCCTGCGTGACTTGCGCGCGCGTGAATCCCAAGGACTCCACAAACGCAGGATAAAAAACCGGGAATCCATAAAAAATGATTCCGACGGCGAAGAAGAGATTCAGAAACGCCGCAAGAACAATCCACCAGCCGTAAAAGACGCGCGTTGATCGAAGGTTCGCCATGAACGAGCCCCGTGTCTCCCCGAATACCGAAATCTACGTTCTGAAAAGAAGCAGCAAACTGTGCGTCCTGCGGCCAGACATTCTCAACCGAACTCCGGGCCTAGAATCGCACAAAGGAGTTCCGATCGTCCCGGGTGCTCATTCAATCCCCGGTACATTCGCGTGAGCGACCGCGAATAGCTGAATCCAAAAGACCTCAGTAAGCCGCCAGCGATGGAGTTTGATTTCAAGTAGTCCACGACCTGAATCTCACGCGTAGAGTGTGCGAGGAATGCTTCGAGTAGCCGGCGAGCTGTGCTTGCGTCTCTCGCCATCCAGGGACCGAGCTGATCCGCGAAAGAGCCACGCCGCCCGAATGCGTAACCCTCGATCGCACCTGCATTCCCGCATCCTCATCGAGAGACCTAAGCAGCAAACTACGGTCTGCGCCAAAAACCTCTTGATCCGCTTTGCAAATCGATTCCAAGAGTCCCGGAGATAATGAATCGCGCGCACCGGAACCGGACGCTTTCGCCGCCCCGTAGGAAGATTTCCGCAGAGTCCATCGTTCGATCTCGTATTCGGACACGAATTTTAACTTTTCGTAGAGCGGTTTTCCCTGCGGTGTCGCGTCGAGCTTGATGGCGGGAATTTTCAAATCATCGAGGTGCTCGATCGCTCTTTCAAGAAGCCGGGTTTCTTTCAAGAAGCCGGGTTCCGATACCTCGATTGCGGTATTCCGGGTCCACCAGCACCATCCCGACCCATGCAAATCGCCTTTCAAATGAGATCGTCGTGACCGTGCCGCATACCCTCCCGTCTTCTTCCGCGGCGAAGCAACCTCCCGGGCTGGCTTCGAGAAACCGTTTCCAGTCCGCCGCGGTCTGATTCCAGCCCGCGATCTCCTTCAGCCGCATTCCCGCTGGGATATCCGCCATCGTCATGCTGCGAAAGCGCATGGCTGCCGAATTCCTCGGGGGAGATTGTAAACCCATTCGAATGGTCTCCGGACAAATCTGGACTGTAGAAAAGAGTCTGAAAAGACGCAGACAAAGACGGAGCACCATGCCTCTGGATTCGAGTACAATCGCACTCGCCAGTTTTATCGGCATCCAATCGCCGCTGATTCGAACGAATTGAGAGCAACGAATGGCATCATCACTTCAGAAAACCTCCGTCCGCGATATCGAAGAGCTGGATGAACTTCTCAGCGAGCCGACGGAAGCCGTCATCCGCACGCTCGCTGCCCTCGATGGCGACATTGTCATCTTGGGGGTGGGCGGGAAGATGGGGCCGACTCTCGCCCGCATGGCGAAAAGAGCATCGGACACCGCGGGAGTTTCGCGGCGTGTGATCGGTGTCTCCCGTTTCTCATCCTCCGAGTTAGAGTCGCAGTTGCAAATGTGGGGTGCGGAAACGCTGCGCTGTGACTTGCTGGAACCAAAATCGCTCTCCGCCCTCCCGGATGCCGCCAACATTATCTATATGGCTGGCATGAAGTTCGGGACGACAGGGCAAGAATCGCTGACCTGGGCCATGAACAGTTTTTTGCCCGGCCTCGTGAGCGAAAGATATCGCAAGAGCAGAATCGCGGCCTTCTCCACCGGCAATGTCTATGGGCTCTCGCCTGTTTCCGGCGGCGGCTCGCGAGAAGATGACGCGCTGAATCCCGCAGGCGAATACGCCATGAGTTGTCTCGGTCGAGAACGCATCTTCGAGCACTTCAGCCGCACGAATCACACCAAGATGTCCATACTCCGGCTCAATTACGCCACCGAACTCCGCTATGGCGTGCTGGTCGACATTGCGCAGCGCGTTTACGCTGGACAACCTGTCCAGCTTTCGATGGGCTATTTGAACGCCGTCTGGCAGGGAGACGCCTCTGCGATGAGCCTGCAAGCTCTCGGCTGCGCGTCGGCTCCTCCGTTCGTGATCAACATTGCCGGGCCGGAGTTGTTGAGTGTGCGCCGCATTGCCGAGCACTTTGGTGAACGCTTGCATAAGCCCGTGCGCTTTGAAGGACGGGAATCAGCCGACGCTCTCTTGAGCGACGCAAAAAAATCGTACGAGCTCTTCGGCCATCCTCGCGTCGACGCCAATCAGATGATCGCCTGGATCGCGGACTGGCTTAGCCGGGGCGGAGCGACATTGGCAAAACCCACACATTTTGAGGAGCGCGCGGGACGCTTTTAAAAAGAACCCGCAGCGGAGAGTGAAGACCAATTCCCATGGCACGGCAACTGGATCCAACAATTCGGCGCGTCTTGGCGCGAGGCGCGGTGATCCCCGCGCATCCTTTAGCGCTCACAGCCGACCGGCGGCTAGACGAGCGGCGCCAAAGAGCTCTCACTCGTTATTACGTCGCGGCTGGCGCCGGCGGCCTGGCCGTGGGCGTTCATACCACGCAGTTTGCCATCAGGGACGCACGCATTGGGCTCTTTGCACCCGTCTTAAAATTGGCGGCGGAAGAAATGGACCGCGCCGATCGCGGGTGCGCAGAGCCGTTAATCCGCATCGGAGGTATTTGCGGAGCGACACCGCAAGCGGTAGCAGAAGCGGAGTTGCTCGCGAATCTGGGATACGGCGCGGGCCTGCTGAGCCTGGCCGCCATGAAAAATGCGGAGGACGCGACCCTCATAGCTCACTCCCGAAAAGTGGCGGAGGTCATACCGCTCGTTGGTTTTTACTTGCAGCCGGCCGTGGGCGGCCGCGTACTTTCCTACAAATTCTGGCGCGAGTTCGCCGAGATTGAAAATGTTGTCGCCATCAAGATTGCGCCATTCAACCGTTACCAGACCCTGGATGTCGTCCGCGCCGTCGCCGAATCCGGCCGAGACATCGCGCTCTACACCGGCAATGATGACAATATCGCCATGGATCTTCTCACTCCCCATGGTTTCCAGGTCAACGGACGCGCGCGGGAATACCGTGTTGTGGGCGGCCTTTTGGGCCACTGGGCGGTATGGACTCGACGCGCCGTCGATCTTTTGCAGGAGTGCCATGCCGTTGTGTCCGGAACTGGAAGCGCTCCGAAAAATTTGCTGCAAAGGAGCGCCGAAATTACCGATACCAACGCAGCCTTTTTCGACGCGCCGAACAATTTCGCCGGCTGCATCGCGGGACTGCATGAGGTCTTGCGGCGGCAAGGCCTCCTGGAAGGTATCTGGTGCTTGGATCCCCACGAAACCCTCAGCCCCGGACAACGAGAAGAGATCGATCGCGTCTACGCCGCCTATCCCCATCTAAACGACGATTCCTTCGTCCTCGAACGCCGTGACCAGTGGCTGAAGCCCTAAGCGCGCATTCCGACAACGCTCTTTTATTCCGGATAAGCACCAGAGGTGCGGCATCTCCCATTCTCCTTTCTTCCCGTCTGCGTCGCCTGCCCCGAGCCTCTCAAGGACGATTTCGAGATAATCTTCCTTACGAATTCCTGACAATCCTCTCAGGATTTTTTAGTCTTTCCGCTCCTACTCTTTCCTTGTCCGGGCCAGTCATTCAAACGGAGCCGGGTGAGGTCCCTATGTCGCTTACCGTGTTTCTGGCGTTTTGCATTCTTGGCTGTGACTTCTTGCTTTATGTCCTGTTTCAGTGGATATACGGTGAAAAGCACAGAAATCACGCCCGCCGGTCGGCAGAACGCCGGGAAAGACGCCGCTCCCTCTCCGGAAAAGAAGCCGGAGAGCCTAGCGTGCCCTCGTTTCCTCAGCGCCCGATCCAACACCGTACCGGCTACTTCTAATTCCCCACCATACCCCTGGGCTCCTGTCCACAGCCTAGTGCTGGCAAGGCCGCATAATTATTTGCTTTACAGCTAAAAGTACTTTTCATAGAATAGTGCCCCATGCCCCAGCCGCGCTCTCTATCCGGCTCCCCAAATCCGGGCCGAAAGTTTCCCGCCTTTGCCAAGCGCCTCATCAAGAGCCTCGCGGCGCTGGCCATATTCGCTGTCGTCGGACTGACGATGCTGTTCGCTTTGCTCTGGCGGGAGCACAAAACAGAAGTCACGTTGCCGGCGCCCACAGGCCACTTTGCCGTTGGGCGGACGACGTATACGTGGGTCAACAACGCCGAGACGGACGAATTGGCGCCCTCTTCAGTAGCGAAGCGAGAGGTAGTAGTCTGGATCTGGTACCCGTCGGCGGCTGCGAAATCTGCCGCACCGGTAGAGTATCTTCCCGCGGCTTGGCGCTTGGCCCTCGCGCAGCACTCAGGCGTCCTGATGAGTCAATTTTTTACGCGAGATTTGTCGCTGGTCCAAGCCCATAGCACGTCTGATCCGGACATCTCGCCGGAGCAGCGCTCCTATCCAGTCGTGATCATGCGCGCTGGTGGCGGAGCCTTGACCACAGACTTCACGACGCTCGCTGAGGATCTGGCAAGTCACGGCTACATCGTCGTGGGCTTCGACGCACCTTACAGAACCTTCGTCGTCGTCCTTCCGGGCAACCGCGTCGTCATCAGACCTCCAACGAACGATCCCGAGAATCTGCAAGCCGACCAGGCGAATCGCCTGATCAATAGACTTCTGCCCATGTGGACCACCGATACGGCGTTTGTTGTGACCCAATTAGGGCACCTGAACGCCGCTGATCCGTCCGGCAAGTTTACGGGCCGGCTGGATATGCAGCGGCTCGGCATGTTTGGGCATTCGTTCGGCGGGGCAACGGCGTTGCAATTCTGTCATGACGATTCCCGCTGCAAGACGGGGATCGATATTGATGGCGCTCCCTACGGCAGCGTCGTTCAGGAGGGCCTCAAGCAGCCTTTCATGTTTATCTTCAGCGACCATAGTCGTGAACTGTCAGATCCGGCTAGCAGGCAGATCCACGAGGACATCCAATCCATTTACGGCCGCCTTCCGGGCGGACGGCTGCTCATAACGATTCGCCGGGCAAATCACTTTAGCTTCAGTGACCAGATGCTACTGAAGAGTCATTACGTCATCAGGCTGCTGCGCATATTTGGAGTCGGCGCCCTGGACGGGCGTCGCGGGCTCGCCATTACTGCCGAGTATGTGCATACGTTCTTTGACGTCTATCTAAAGGACGCGCCCGCCGCATTGCTGAACAAGCCGTCTCAACTCTATCCCGAAGTTCAACTTGTCCTTCAGTAGTAGGAGTCCGCGCTGCCGGCGACTCGCTTAGAACGAGTCTTTTCGCTTTTCTGCAAGCCGGGGAAACAAAACAATCGTCAGACATTCGGTCTATGGTCTCGGGAAGCTCGGCCCACTTTTCGACTTGTGTCCGCCAGCACAGTTAACCCCTCCTTAGTTGCCGTCCACCGCTCGCTTCTCCCGTTGAGTCTCCAGTGATTCCGTAAGGTAGGGACGGCGGCGGCTTCAGTTCGTTTGTTTACAGGGCTTTCTACTCCGATTCAGTTTGGCGGCATTCTTGCAAATCTTCGCGGGGGCTTGACTTGGTCTTGTTATGACACTAATATTAGTGGCATATGAAATCGCCCTCCGACCCCGACCTGGAACTGCGCGGCAAGCTCATTCGCGGTCTTGGTGCTCTCCGCGAAATGCTGCCCGGCTCATTTGTCAAACGTAAACGCGCCTGCGGCCAGCCCAACTGTCATTGCGCCGGCGGCAAGAACCTTCATACCCAATTCCAGATTTCCGTACTGGTCGATGGCAAGCCGAAAGCTCTCAACATTCCTGCCGAATTGGCTGAGAAGGTACAAGGGAAAATTGAGATGCGCCGACGTTTTGACTCTGCCGCCGCGACCATCTGCCGTCTCAACCTGAAGCGGTTTCTCAAAGAAAAGGAAACTCGCTAGCCGGATGTCCCGGCACCGCTTGGAGACTTATCTCGATAAAGTATTTGGCTTCTCCGCTCTGGTGGGCGCTCTGCCCGAGGGCCGGGAGCTTCCACGGCACCCGTGGAAAAAGGTGTTTGACGCCGCATCGCGCGCCTCTTGCTACACTGTTCCACCCATGGCTCGCCAACGCCTCGGCCAACACTTCCTCGCCGATCTCCATTGGCGAGAAGAGATCGCTCGCGCCATCCGCGTTTCGCCGCATTCTGCAGTCCCGCTCCCGCGCGACGACCAACATTGCTGGATCGAAATCGGTCCGGGGCACGGCGAGATGACCCAGCACCTGCTCGCCGCCGGAACTCCCGTCCACGCCATCGAAATCGATCCTGCGTTCCTGCCGGGCCTTCGCCACCTCGCAAAGCAATTCCCCAATCTCACGGTCGTTCCCGGGGACATTCTTGAAGCCGACATTGCCGCCATCACCTCCGGCCGCCGCATCCGCATCTATGGCAATCTTCCTTACTACATCACTTCGCCGATCCTTCATCACCTGTTCACGTTTGCCGACTTCATCGACGAAATATACATCGTCATTCAGACCGAAGTCGCGGGTCGCCTCGCGGCCCAGCCGGGCACGCGCGATTACGGCTATCTTTCCGTCGTCACCCAGTTCTACACGCGACCAGAATTCGTCTTCGAGATTCCTCGGGACGCATTCGAGCCGCCGCCGGAAGTCGCCTCCGCCCTGGTCACGCTCCGCCTGCCCGGCGAACGCGCAAAGCTCTCCCTCAGCGACGCATCTCGTTTCCTGGGTTTTGTGAAATTATGTTTCTCGCAGAAACGTAAGACCCTGGTCAATAATCTGCGGTCTCTCGCCAAACCCGATCGTGTTCGCGAGGCCTTGGCCTCACTGAATCTGCATCCCGACGCCCGCGCGGAACAACTCCCCGTTGCTCAACTCGCCGCTCTCCAGGCCCACCTGGCTGGTTCGTGATGGACGCCCGCTCTTAAGAGACGCTCTCGGCTTCTTTTCTCACCGCCGCCACCAGCCGGTCCGGATAATCGCTCATAATTCCGTCTACGCCCGCGGCGGCGAGCATCCGCATGTGTGCGGGATGATTCACCGTCCAGCACACCACCTGCAGATCTTTCCTCCGGACTTCGGCAATCAGCGCCGGTGTCACCAGATCTCCGCGTACCACCAATTGCCGTGCGCCGATGGCGACGGCCTTCTCCAGCGGATTCTCGAGCTGCCCGTCGTACAGGAGCCCGGTCATCAGCGTTGGCTCGATTTTCCGCACGCTCAGCACGATCGCCGGGTCAAAAGAAATCACCACCGTCCGCGGTATCTCTCCCGATTCGCGCAGCGCTCCCACCAGCGCGTGCTCCCCGCCCCACGATCCGCCCGGTTTTATCTCCAGGTAGAACACCACATCATTTTTTTTGGAGAACTCCAGAATCTCTTCCAGCGTGGGGATACGTTCTCCCGCGAACTCGCTCCCGAACCACGATCCGGCATCCAGCCGCCGCAATTCGGCCAGCTTCATGTCATGCACGGCTCCCTGCCCGTTGGTGGTTCGATTCACCGTCGCATCGTGAATGGCCACGAAATGCGCATCACGCGAAAGCTGCAAATCCGTTTCAATGAACGCCGCTCCCAGCGCAACAGCTTTCTTGAACGCCGCCAGCGTATTTTCCGGCGCGTTCCCCGATGCCCCGCGATGTGCAATGACCAGCATCAGACTATTCTCCACGTCTCAAAACGTATCCGCATAACGCCGTTGCGCTCACAGGTTCTCCCCTCCGAAACAATTCCAAACTCCTTGCAGCCCTTGTAGAGAGTATGCTAACACCTGCCCGCGGCACGGAACCGCGCACCCATTTGTCTTGCATCTTGAATCTAACTGGTGGAAGAGTTATCGAACGCTCGTCCAGGAGGAAATCATGAGAATGGAACTCCGGGCCTTGTTTGTAGCAGCTCTGCTCGCCGCGCCGATTGTGCCGTTGCCATACTCCGCGGCGGATCGGCTACAGGATGAGAAAAAACAGCGCAGCGAAGCAAAGTATCGGGAAAAACTCTACAAGGAAGTGCGGCACCAGCTTGTCATGTTGCCGTGGTATTCCGTGTTCGACAACCTCGCCTATCAGGTGGACGGTGACAAGGTGATTCTCTCCGGCCAAGTGACTCGGCCAGTTTTGAAATCCGACGCCGAGGCCGCCGTGAAGAGCATCGAGGGAGTCTCTTCGGTCGTGAACAACATAGAGGTTCTCCCACCCTCGCCGATGGATGACCAGCTCCGCCACGCCCTGTACCGTGCCATCTACGGGGACCCCGACCTCGCGCGTTACTCCATTCAGGCCGTGCCTTCCATTCACATCATCGTCAAAAACGGCAACGTTACCCTTGAGGGCATTGTCGACAGCGAGACGAACAAGAATCTCGCCGGCTTGCGAGCCAATCAAGTTCCCAACGTTTTCTCGGTAAAAAACAATTTGGTCGTCGCAGGCTAGACCATGTAATCCTTCGCGTGCGCGGGGCAGCTTACTACGCGGCCCCGGTTGCGCCGCTTTTCTGCAATTGCCGCGATATCCGCCGCGCTGTTTCCTTCAGTGCTTCGATGATCCTCGGCATGTTGGCCTCGTCCGTCTGCGTCAGCGTCCCGCTGGCGCCGAGCGCCGCCGTTACGTTTCCCGTGGTGTCGAAGATGGGCGCGCCCAGGCACCGCGCACCCAAACTGTTTTCCTCGTCATCTACCGCGTATCCCGACTGCTTCACGTGCTCCAGGTCCGCAAGCAGCTTTGGCATGCTGGTGATGGTCTCGGGCGTCCTCTTCTTTAGACCCTGCTGCTTCGCAATTGTTTCGACCTCATTCTTCGGCAGCCAGGCCAGTAAACATTTCCCGACGCTCGTGGAATGCAAAAACATTCGCCGCCCCACCCACGTATTCACCTTGAAAAATCCGGGCGCCTCCACCTTCTCGATGTAAACCGCTTCGCCCTGGTCCAAGACCGCCAGGTGCACCGTCAGGTGAATCCTCTCCACCAGCGACCTCATAAACGGCAGTGCCACGTCGGCGATGTCCAGGTTCGCTTGCGCGTCGCCGCCGAGGCTTAAAATCTTCAGGCCCAGCCGATATCGTCCCGTTTCCGCTTCACGTCGCAAGTAGCTGCGTTTTTCCAGAGTCCTTAAAATGTAACTCGCGGAACTTTTCGGTATACCGAGCTTGCGGCTGATTTCCGCGTTGGTCAGTCCTTCGCGGCGTTGCGCGGCGGCTTCCAAAATATTCAGCGCCCGTTCCACCGCTGTCGCCGGACTGGTATCCGCAGCTGCCATGGCCGCCTCCCATAAGAAATAGTTATCGCCCAAGTATAGAATAATTGTTCAGGATATTGAACATCATCTTGCGACCGCGTCGTCGCTCCGGTAGAAGAGGGAAGAAGAGTTGAACATTTGTTCAGTATACCGAACAGAGAGATTCGTAAAGGAAAGAACTCGCCGATGGTGCGCAAGTTTCTCCTCTCTTTGTCCGCGTTTTCCCACGGAATCCACGGCGCTCTCGCGAGGCTCTCCTATCTCCTTGAGCCAATGGATCTTAGAGATTGCGCGTCGCAGCCGGTTGGCCTTCGAATTGCCTTTCTAGTTCGCCAGCCGGCTTCCGTTCGAATTCGCACTGGAAAGGACTGACCTCGACCATGGCTGCCGCTACCACCAAGCCGAGTCCGGCGCTCGCTCCCCTGCCCTTTTCGAATCGCATCGTGGCGGTCAATTCCGCTCCTCCGGAGTTCGACCCGGCACGCGATCTCCCTGCGGGTTTTCTCGAATTTCTCGCGCCGCTGCATGCCGCGCTCACGCTGCGGCAGCGCGCATTGATCGCGCGCCGCGATTACGCCCTGGCCGAAGCCCACGCGGGCAAGGTTCCCGATTACCTGCCGCCCTCGGTCGCCACCACAAATTCCTGGCGCATTGAGCTTCCGGCCTGGTGCGCGGATCAGCGGAACCAGATGACCGGCCCTGCCGATGACGCCGACCTTGTCGTGAAAATGCTGAATTCCGGCGCTCCGGGCGTCATGCTCGATTTGGAAGATTCCACTGCCAACGCCTGGGAACACAATTCGCAAGGGACTAAAAATATTCTGGAAGCGCTCGCCGGCCGGCTCACGTACTTCGATCGCAAGCGCAACAAGACAGTCGGGATCAACCCTAGTGCCACGGTCATTTTCACGCGGCCCCGTGGCCTGCACATTCATCAGGCTGGTGTTCTGCCCGGGGAGTTGCTTCCGGCTTCGCTGTTTGACGTCGCGATGGTGGCGTATCAGGTTGACTTCAGCGCGCTGAAACATCCCCTTTGTGTGTACATTCCCAAGTCCGAATCCGCCGATGAGGCGCTCTGGTGGCGCGATCTTTTCCAGATAATTGCCCGCCTCAAGGGCCTGCCCACGAATGCCATCAAGTGCATGGCGCTGGTTGAATCGCATCTGCTCGCATTTCAGATGGAAGAGTTTGCCTGGAATCTTCGCGATCACATCGTGGGGCTCAATCTCGGCCGTTGGGACTACATGGCCAGCTTGATTCATTTCAATCTCGAGAAACCGAAGTGGGTGCTCCCCGATCGCAACACCGTTCCGCACAATGTGGCTTTCTTCCAGAACTTGCGCAACCTCATTCCCGAGATTTGCCACAAACACGGCATGCTCGCTATTGGAGGCATGACCGCACTCTTTCCTAGCCGCGAAGATGCGGAACTGAACGCGCGCGCGTTGAAGGCCCTCGCCGAAGACAAGAAGAACGAATCCAATTCGCTGATGGACGGGGCGTGGACTGGACATCCCGATCAGAACGAAATCGCTGTCAGCCAGTTCCCTGCTCCGAACCAGGTTCAGGCGCGGCCGGCGAACGCCAATGCGCGTCCCGATCTTCGCCCGCTGCCAACGGGAGTCGGCAAACGCACGCTGGCGGGAACGCGCGCCGCGATTCGCACGGTCATTCGCTATCGCAACGGCGTCCTGAACGGAAAAGGCGCGAGCCTCCTCGATGGTTACATGGAAGATCTGGCCACCGACCGGATTTACCGGCTGATGATCGCGCAGCGCATGAAGCACTCCGGCCAAGTTGAAATTCTCGACGACAATGGCATGCCCGTTCGCCACACACCCGAACTTATCCGTGATCTGTTTAACGAGCAACTCGACCGGCTGCTGAGCGAAACGGCAAAGAATAGCGATTCGCAAATGGCCGCGACGCTTCAGGAAGCGCGCGGCATCAGCGAGGAAATGATTCGGCGTGAGGAGTTCAATCCGGCGTGAGAAGAGTTTTCACTTTTCAGTTTTCAGTTTTGAGTGATCAGTTGTTAGTTCGTGATTAATTTGATTTGTAGTTTTGATTTAAGTAGAAGCGGGCCTTGCTTCACCCGTTACCCGGAAAGTTTTTTAGCCTTTCAATTGGCAGTCGCGAGAGAACAGAAAGGTAAGGAACATCCAATGTCGTCCAACGGAACGAACGGGGTCAACGGTAACGGCAACAAGCGCAACGCGCTTTCTCAGTGGACCACCGATCCCCGCTGGTCCGGCATCACGCGTCCCTACTCGTATTCGGATGTTTTGCGACTGCGCGGCTCGATCCAGATTGAATACACGCTGGCGCGGCTCGGAGCGGACCGGCTGTGGAATCTTATGCACACCGACGCCTATGTTCCGGCGCTCGGAGCCATCACCGGCAATCAGGCCATTGAAATGGTGCAGGCTGGTCTGAAAGCAATCTATGGCAGCGGCTGGCAGGTGGCTGCTGACGGCAATACGGCGGGCGATGTCTATCCCGACCAGAGTCTCTATCCCTGCGATTCCGCGCCGAACCTGGTGAAGCGCATCAATCGTGCGCTGCTGCGAGCGGACCAAATTGAATCCGCAGAGGGCAAGAAGTCCGGCACGTATTGGTTCGCGCCGATCGTCGCCGACGCGGAGGCCGGGTTTGGCGGCTCGCTAAACGCCTACGAACTGATGAAAGCGATGATTGAAGCGGGCGCCGCGGGCGTTCACTTCGAAGACCAGCTTTCTTCCGCAAAGAAATGCGGACATCTCGGCGGCAAAGTTGTTGTTCCTACACGAGAGTTCATCGAGAAACTCGTGGCGGCGCGCCTTGCGGCCGACGTCTGCGGCGTGTCGACTACTCTTATCGCGCGCACCGACGCCAACTCCGCCGGTCTTTTGCTTTCCGACGCGGACGCGCGCGACCGGGAATACATTTACGGCGAACGCACGCCAGAAGGCTTCTACCAGTTCCGCGGTGGCATTGACGCGGCCATCGCCCGCGGCCTTGCTTACGCGCCGTACGCCGATTTGCTTTGGTGCGAAACGTCCACTCCCGATCTCGCCGAAGCGAGGAAATTCGCCGATGCCATTCATGCAAAATTTCCGGGCAAGTTGCTGGCCTACAATTGCTCGCCGTCTTTCAATTGGAAGAAAAAACTCGACGATGTCACCATCGCCAACTTCCAGCAAGAACTCGGGAAGATGGGCTACAAATTCCAGTTCGTGACCTTGGCTGGATTCCACGCACTGAATATGTCCATGTTCCATCTCGCGCGCGGCTATGCCCAGGCAGGCATGACCGCCTATTCGAAACTCCAGCAGGAAGAATTTGCCGCGCAGGAACTCGGCTACCGCGCTGTCACGCACCAGCGCTTCGTTGGCACAGGCTATTTCGATGAAATCGCCCAGGTCGTTTCGAGCGGCAACTCTTCCACGACCGCCCTGGCCGGCTCGACAGAAGCTGAACAGTTTCATGGCGGCGTGCCACTGTCTCCGTCGGATGGGAACCCACCGGAAGCGCACGCCTGAGGATATTCGCAGTGAAGAAGTGTTTTACCGCCAGGATCTCCAACCTGGCTCGCGTTTGGTAAGCGCCTGCGCCAAGACACCACCCCAAGCGATAGCGCAGTGGTCACGCCGAGAATAAGGTTCCCTAAAGCAAGTAATCCCCCAGACTGGGTACAATTCAAGCCGCCGCTTGGGCCACGGGGGATGTTATGCCTGCAACGGAACGGTCAAACCTTTTCTGGTCTCACTGGTCGAACCAGTGGCTTACCTAAAATCTGAGTTAAAACCAAGGCCGCTTTCGGTCGTCCCATTGCCATAGGCACCCCCATTCTGCACTGGAGATGGCTAACTTCCCAGCAATACTATTGCCGCTTATTTATGGGACACTACACTAGTTGCCAGAGATGATTCGACCACGAGGATTCGTGTATTCGTGTGGGGGCTCGAACGCATAGTACAGGTGTTACCTCAGAGTCAAAAGTAAATGACAGACTCCTAATCTGTCTGCGAACTTTGGAAAAAAGGAGGTCCTTCCTGCACTACAATGTGGTGCAAGAAGAAGACGGTTTACAGATGGCGGTTGTCGCATGATCTCAAAGTCGAACTGGAGCGCGAAGCGCGGCGGCGCAAGATGCCGGTCTCTTTCATCTTGGAAATAGCAGTTCGGGAATGGCTGAAGAAAAGCGCAATCGAGGTAGTTAGAGACGAGGCGCAGCGCGAGCTACACGCCGCCGCAGAAAAGCATTTCGGAGTGCTGAGCGGGCACGTGGGTGGCCGGGCAGAGACGGTTCGTGAAACAGTCCGTAGACGCGTGCGTGAGCGAATTTCGCATTCTCGGAAAAAAGCAGATTCCTCGCTTCCCTCGGAATGACATCCTGCCCTTAGTGATTTTCAACAACCAATCAGAGCGGTCAGGAAGAAACGCTGGGCCAGTTCTGTCCGTCGGGATAGGAGCGGCGCGTTTTGAGCGACGGCGAAGTTGCGTAGCCAGTGGTGGTGGAGTTCTTCACGACGGCTTGAAAGGCCTCGTGGAAGGCATCCATCTCGGGCTGTGTGCCAACGGTGATGCGAACATGCGTGGGCCAGACGGGCCACGGACGTCCGATATAGACATTGCGCTTGGCCAGGGCGTCGATCACTTCTTTCGCGGGGCGCTTGGCATCCAACATGAAACAGTTGGACTGTGACGGGACGTAGGAATAGCCCTGGCTAGCGAGCCAATCGAATGTCTTTTGGCGGATGGCGGCGTTCAACTGTTTTCGCTCGGGAACGAGATGCTCGTGCTTCAAGCTTGCAGTGGCGGCGGCCATGGCTGTAATCGGCATGGCGCTCCAGCCGCTAAAGTTTTCGAGCTTCGCGAGCAGGTCGGGACGGCCGATGGCCATGCCGCAGCGAATGCCGGCCATGCCGTAGATTTTCGAGAAGGTTCGCAACACGATGACGTCCTGATCAGCTTTGACCAGGTCGAGGGCGCTCACGCCGTCGGAAAAATGGATGTAGGCTTCATCCACGAGCACGACGGAACCTTTCGGCTTGGCGGCGAGGAGTTGCTCGATGTCGGAGTGCGGGGTCATCGTCCCGGTGGGATTGTTCGGGGTACAGACGTAGAAAAGGCCGGCGTCCGGGGCGGCAGCGAGCATGGCCTTGATGTCGTGCGCATACGTCTTGGTAAGCGGGGTCTTGACGATGCGGGCTCCGGAGATTTTTGCCGCTTTCATACCGGCTTCGTAGCCGGGATCGGCAGTGACGTAGCTTTTTGCCGGCGAGGTGAATGAGAGAACCGAGAAATGCAGCGGCTCGCTCGAGCCGGGATACACGTGAAGGTATTCGGGCTTGATGCCCTCCATCTCGGTGAAAGTCTTGACGAATTCTTCCTTAAGCCAGTAGGAATATCGGCCACCCTGTGGCGCCATATCCACGATGGCCTTCCGCGCGGCGTCACACGGGCCGAGAGGATTTTCGTTGGCGTCAATGACGATGGCACCGGGATGAAACACGTTGCGCTCTTCCGCGGCGAGAGAGGCTTCCGTGGCGATGCGGAAGGCCATCGCCGCCGTCGCGGCAGCGGACAATTGGAGGAAGGTCCTCCGCGAACCTTTTGAAAGTGTCTCGTTGCTCTTCATTCGGCTCTCCTCATATGTGCGAAAGTTTTCCGTGGAAAGATCCGGCTTCCTGATTCCGGCAGCAAATGTAACCGGATTGGTTCGTCCGGCCTGCGCCTCACTATAGCACCGAATCGGGGAAGGATTTAAGCACGAGTTCCAACACGGACGGATCGGCGAACGTTCTTGCATTTCGGATGGCAATCAACGAAAAAAGTTGATGGCGAGGATCGGATAGATTCCCGCGCGCGCAGTCTCTAAACTTTTGGCTTTCCATCGAGCATCACGAATCCGGGGAGGCCGCATGGCGCAAGCAGCAAAAAAGAGTGCCGATACACTGTCCGTCGCCCAACGAATCAAGGCGCTAAACTGGACCGCCGCTGAACAGTCGCTTTCGGAGCGCGGCTACGAGGTTATAGCTCGGATCCTCTCGGCTGATGAATGCGCTTCGCTCGCCGCCCTATACAGTGATGCAAGCCGTTTTCGCAGCCACGTCATTATGGAGCGCTATCGCTTCGGCATGGGTGACTACAAGTACTTTGCCAACCCTCTTCCGGAATTGGTCGCGGAGCTTAGAAGCAGCGCCTATCCGCACCTCGCTGAAGTCGCCAATCACTGGGCGGAAGCCCTTAGTGAAAACGTTCCTCGATATCCTCGCGATCATGCGGCCTTTCTGAGAACTTGCCACAATGCCGGGCAGACTAAGCCCACGCCGCTCATGCTTCACTACGAGGCGGGCGGCTACAACTGTCTTCATCAGGATCTCTACGGCGACGTCAGCTTTCCATTGCAAATGGTATTTCTGCTCGGCCAGCAAGGCCACGATTGGGAAGGCGGAGAATTTATTCTCGTCGAGCAGCAATCCCGTGCGCAGTCCAAGCCGCAAGTGGTCATCGCCGATCAAGGGCAGGCGATCATTTTCACCACGCGCTACCGGCCCGTGAAAGGTTCACGAGGCTACTACCGCGTCAATCTGCGCCATGGCGTCAGCCGCGTGCACCGCGGTACGCGCTACACGCTGGGGATCATTTTCCACGACGCAAAATGACGAGCAGAGTGTTTAATCGGTCGAGTGAGGAGCAAGCCCGAATTTCTATTGATCGGTCGGTGGTAAACGCAATTACTCGTGGCCGCCGCCGAGCCCGCGCACGATGGAGCCCACGAAGGATTTTGCGTCTCCGAAGAGCATGAGTGTTTTGTCAAGGTAGTAGAGCGGATTGTCGATTCCGGCGAAACCTGCGGCCATGCTGCGCTTGATCACCATAACCGTACGCGCTTTGTCCACGTCCAGAATCGGCATGCCGTAGATTGGGCTCGAAGTGTCAGTGCGTGCTGCGGGATTTGTGACGTCATTCGCTCCGATCACCAGTGCCACGTCGGTCTGCGGAAAATCTCCGTTGATCTCGTCCATATCCAGCAGTTTGTCATAGGGAATGTCCGCTTCTGCAAGCAGAACGTTCATGTGTCCCGGCATGCGTCCCGCCACCGGATGGATTCCAAACTTCACATCCACGCCGCGCTTGGTCAACGCATCATAAAGTTCGCGCACCTTGTGTTGCGCCTGCGCTACGGCCATTCCGTAGCCCGGCACGATGACCACCTTGTTCGCCGCCGCGAGGATCGCCGCGGCTTCCTCCGGTGTCGCGTTGCGCACGGGCCGCGCCTCCTGCTGGCCCCCGACCGCCGTCTGCTCCTGCCCGAAGGCACCAAAGAGCACGTTCGAAAATGACCGGTTCATTGCTTTCGACATGTTCACGGAAAGGATTAAGCCTGAGGCTCCGTCCAAGGCACCCGCAATGATCAGCAGTTTGCTGTCAAGGACGAATCCCATAGCCGCCGCGGAGAGCCCCGCGTAGGAATTCAAAAGCGAAATCACCGTGGGCATATCGGCGCCGCCGATGGGAATAATCATCATCACGCCGAACAGAAGTGGAATGCCGACCATCAGCGGGAAAAGTTGCGTCTTTTCCGGATGCGCTACCAGCATACCGGCCACAACGATCGCGACACCCAGAAGTCCCAGGTTGACGATGTTCTGTCCCTTATACGTGATGGGCCGCTGCGGCAGGAGTTCCTGCAATTTTCCCGCGGCCATCAAGCTGCCCGTGAACGTAAGCGATCCGAGGATAACCTCCAGCGAGAGTACGCCCATCATGAAGCGCGGCACATCCGGCGTGCGCAGATAGAATTCCGTTGTGCCCACCAAGGTCACGCACAGCGCGCCAAACGCGTGGCTCACTGCCGTCCGCTGCGGCACCGCGGTCATCGCCACTTCGCCGAGCGGCACGCCGATCATCGTGCCCAACACCAGGCCGATAACGATCCATTTGTATTCCACGATGCCGTGGTGCAGCAATGTGCCGGCAATCGCCAGCAGCATGCCCAGCTCGCCGGAGAGCTCAGCCATTTGAGCGAAAGAATGAAGAGCGCGGTGGCAATCAGGTAGGTGATCTCGATGAGGTAGTCCGAACCGAGCACGTTGCTCATGGTTTTTTCGGCCCGCTCGCTTTGAACATCTTCAGCATCCGGTCGGTAATCAAGAATCCACCCACGATGTTGCTGGTCGCCGCAACGATCGCAATCGTTCCCAGCACTTTCGCGAGGGTCGCCCCGTGCGCGTGGTACTCACCAGCAAGAATGATGGCGCCCACAACGGCGATGGCGTCGAGCGCGTTGGTCAACGACATCAAGGGCGTGTGCAGAAGAGGGGAAACGCGCCGGATAACTTCAAATCCGATAAATGCGGCCAGCATGAAAACGTAGAGGCTCGTAAGCAGATCGAGCTTCATGATTTCGCCACCTCCTTCGATTCAGCCGCCAGGGCCGGGAGCCCAAAGAATTCTCTCACGCGCGCGTTGACCACTTCCCCGCCCCGCGTCAACATCGTCTCGCGGACGATTTCATCATCCATATTCAGTTGCAGCTTGCCGTCCTTAACGAGATGCAGCAGGAAGGCGGTCACGTTTCGCGAGTACATCTGGCTGGCGTGATACGGCACCGTGCTCGCTAGATTGAACCAGCCTATGATCGTCACGCCATGCTCCACGACGATCTCGCCCGGCCGTGTCAGCTCGCAATTTCCTCCGCGCTCTCCGGCCAAATCGACGATCACCGACCCTGGCGCCATGTTCGCTACCATCTCTTTCGTCACCAGAATCGGAGGCTTCTTCCCTGGAATAACCGCCGCGCTGATCACCACGTCGCTCTCAACCACAACTTTTCCCAGCAGTTCACGCTGGCGCCTGTAAAACGTTTCATCCTGCGCCCGCGCGTACCCGCGCGCATCTTCCGCATCTTTGGCTTCGATGGGAAGCTCCACGAAGCGCCCGCCCAAGCTCTGCACTTGCTCCTTTGCGGCGGGACGTAGGTCGTAAGCCGAAGCAACTGCACCCAGCCGCCGTGCCGTGGCAATAGCC
>WNFJ01486085.1_pt1 | contig 35816 bp, 32 predicted proteins | sample 5400461 | NCBI WGS metagenome assembly WNFJ01 (sample SAMN13153349, study PRJNA577476) | soil metagenome | isolation source: 115 cm saprolite on Douglas fir-dominated hillslope | place: USA:California | collected 2013-09-17
GTCAAGGGCGCGTAGGTTTTGTCCCGAAGCGCCTTTTCTGATCGGGTCATCGGATCATCGGGTCATCGGGCCAACCGTGTTAGCCGCGCATTGTTTCTACGGTTCGTTGGCTTAAAGCGGTTTCAGAGTTGGTATGTTCCACACAATCGACGACCGTGTCATTTCGAAGCCGCAGGCGAGAAATCGGCTCCGCCCAAAGCCCAGCGGGAGCAGATCCTTCGGCTACGCCTCAGAGCCTGTTCCCGCTCTGCGGGATGGTAGCCGAAGGAATGACACTCCCTTGGCTGCTGCCTTGCTGTTGGTATACACATCCCTGGAACGGCAACAATGCCTGAGTGCATCGCGAGTCTCAGGGTTTCCGATCACCCGATCTCCCGATGATCCGATGACCCGATCAGAAGTTATCCCCTTGCAAAGTGCAGCAGAGCGAAGATCGCCAGCCAAAGGAATCCCATGAAGTGCCAGTACCATGCCGTGACCTCTACGGCGATCTGCTGGGATTCGAACCGCAGGTGCAGCCATCGGCCACACGCTGCATACAGTAACGCGGTAAGCCCTCCGGCAAGATGCAGGGCATGTAGTCCGGTCAGCAAATAGAAGAAGGAGCTGCTGGGGTTGGCGTGCAGATAGAAGCCCTCGCGCCGCAAGATACTCCACACCGCGATCTGGCCGACCAAGAAAGCCGTCCCCAAAAGCATGGTCAAGCCCAGCCAAGGTATGTCACCGCGGCCTCGCGGAGGCAGGATGCCCATCTGCGCAAACTCTGCTTTTTTCGCCATCTGCCGGCGAGCCAACTCGATGGTCAAGCTGCTCACCAGCAGGACTAGAGAATTGATCCACAACTGGCGGTAGGGAAGAGGTAAGGGCCGCCAATCGTACACTTCTTTCCCCGAATTCATGTCCCAATGGTGGGTATTTTGCCGGATCAGGTATGCGGTCATCAGGCCGATGAAAATCATCGTGACCGAGGCAATGCAAGCGGCCATTCCGATGCGGTAGCGATGCAGGCGAAGATCGCGAGGCGACGGTTTCTTGTCTCGGCCGCGATCTCCATCATCGCCTCCACCGTAGCCACGACGATGAGGGATCTTTCCTGGACCGCCGCCGCCCAGCTTCGGCTTGCGCTCCTTTTTGACGCGATCGCCAACAACCGCCATAACATCCTTGAGATGAGCCGCACCCTAGTTCAGGTGGCAGCAGCATCCTGTCTCACAAAATCCGGGTCCTGCCCGGAATCTTGGTACTCGTAAGGACCATGATTCACCCTCGGCGGTTCAGCAAATCCATGTAGCGGCGCCGGGGAGGCCAACGTCCACTCAAGCGTCGTGCACGCCCAAGGATTGGCTTCCGATCGCGGTCCTTTGAACAAGCTCCAAAAAAAGTTGAACAGAAACACCATCTGCCCGGCAATAGTGACGATTGCGGCATAAGTGATGAACCGCTGCAACGGCGCCATCGCCGCCACATATTGTACCGCCGTTAGGTCGGAATAGCGCCGGGGATGTCCTCCGGCGCCTAGCAGGTGCATTGGCATAAAGATGGCGTACGCGCCCAGAAATGTGATCGCAAAGTGAATCCGCCCCAGGCGCTCATCGAGCATCCGTCCGAACATCTTGGGAAACCAAAAGTAAGTGGCTGCAAAAATTGCGAACAATCCGGCCATAGCCATGATGAGATGGAAGTGAGCAACGACGAAATAGGTGTCATGAAGATAGGCGTCGAGAGCCGGCTGCGCCAGGATCGGACCCGTCAGTCCGCCGGTGATGAATAGTGACACAAAGCCGATGGCAAACAGCATGGGCGTGGTAAAGCGCAGGCGCCCACCGTAGAGGGTTCCAATCCAGTTGAGGGTCTTGACCGCCGAAGGAACAGCGATGGCCGTTGTCAGCGAGGAGAAGGCAAAGCCCACGTGAGGATCCATGCCGCTAACGAACATGTGGTGCCCCCAGACCATGAATCCAAGCGCGCCGATGGCGATGGTTGCCCCGACCATGGCTTTGTAACCAAACACAGGTTTGCGCGCGAATACCGAGAGCAGGTGTGAGGTCACGCCCATCGCCGGCAAGACCGCGATGTAGACCTCCGGGTGTCCGAAAAACCAAAACAGATGCTGCCAGAGCAACGGTGAGCCGCCGGTATGCGCCACCGGCTTGCCGCTCAAAATTAGGCCGCTAGGTACGAAGAAGCTCGTCCCAGCATTGCGATCGCAGAGCAGCATGATGAGCGCTGCGAGCAACACGCTGAATGCCAACAGGCTAAGGATGGCGGTAACGAACCATGCCCACACCGTCAACGGCATGCGCATGAAAACCATGCCTGGTGCGCGACGTTTCAACGTCGTGGTGATGATGTTGAGTGCGCTGATCACCGAGCCCAGGCAGAACATCCCAATGCTCACCAGCCAAAGGTCCGTACCCAGACCCTGGCCCGGCCCGGCTGCCGACAGGGCGCTCAGCGGCGCGTACTGCGTCCAGCCGGCCAGCGAGGCGCCACCCGGAACAAAAAAGGCGGACAGCAAAACCAACAACGCAAGACAAGTGGTCCAGAAGCCAACCAGGCTCAGCCGGGGAAAGGCCATCTCCGAGGCGCCAAGCTGCAACGGCAGGAAGAAGGTGCCGAAGCCATTCTGCGGAACCGTCGACAGCACGAAGAACACCATCAGCGTGCCGTGCATCGTCAGCCAGGAAAGATAGTCTTCAGGCTTGATCGCTCCCAAGAAGGGAACTGCCGCCTTGGGCCAGACAAGATGAATCCGCATGAGCAGCGAAAGAACACTCCCGATCAGCACCGCGGCCAAAGATAAAAAGAAATACTGCACGCCGATCACTTTGTGATCGGTGCTGAAAACATAGCGTCTGAGAATTCCTCTACCTGATTCGGCCGCGATGGGATGGCGCTCCATAGATTTTATCGAGGGGCCTGCGCTTGAAGCCAATGGTTGAACTCTTGCTCGCTCACGACTCGTGCCGTGGCTCGCATACGATAGTGCCCCAGTCCGCACAGCTGCGAGCAGACGAGTTCATAGTCGCCGATCTCGGTCGGCTGCAGGCGCGCGTGAATTTCCATCCCCGGGACCGCGTCTTGCTTGAAACGCATGGCGGGAATAAAGACGCTGTGGATCACGTCTTGAGCGCGTAACGTCAGATCAACCTCGCGACCGACGGGCAGCATCAAGATCGAGGCTACAACGTCGTCTCTTCCCGACGGATCGTTCGGATCAAGTCCCAACGGATTGCCTTCATCGGCGCGCGCGAACTTCTGTATGTCCAGATGGCCAAACTTGCCGTCTGGGCCGGGATAGCGAAAATACCACTGGAACTGCGCACCGGTAACTTCGACGCGCACAGCATCGGGTGACGGGGAAGGGTGCGTCATTTCCGACCACAATTTGCTACCGGAAACATTGAACCAAAAGAAAATCGCGGCGATGGCGAGCGTCCAGGCAACCTCAAGTTTCCAGTTTCCGCGCCAGTTCTGGGGCGAAGAGGCATCGCTTCGAACACGGCCGATAACCCAGATCAGCGCGAATTGCCCCGCCAAGAAAAGAATTCCGAGAAGAAGAAAACTTATATAGAACGCCCGATCGAGCGTGGCGGCACGCGCCACCGCGCCGGCAGGGAACCACCACGGGCGCACGATAAACAGCCAAAGGGAACCGAGGATCACCAACAGTAAAGCGAGCCGGAGTGCCACCGGCTTCATCGCTGGTGACGCCCGTTCTTCACCAGCCTGAGAAACTCCTGGTGCACACGCGTGTCATCTGAAAGCTCGGGGTGAAAAGTCGCGGCCATGATTTTTCCCTGACGGACCAGCACCGGATCGCCGCTCTCAGTCGCTAGGACTTCGACGCCCTCGCCAGCGCTCAGGATCCTTGGTGCTCGAATAAAGACCATCTCCAGTGGGGCATCTCCGAGCCGGGTCTTGGCCTCGCGGATCGAGCTGTCAATCTGGCGGCCATAGCCGTTGCGCCGCACGCGGATATCCAACACGCCTAGGGAAGCCTGTGGCGGGTTCTCGACTTCCTTGGCCAGCAGAATGGCTCCCGCGCAGGTTCCGAATGCCGGCTTGCCGGCGACGAACTGCCGCAGTTTTTCGAGAAAGCCGTGCTCCTCCAGGAAATTGAGGAAGGTAGTAGACTCGCCGCCAGGTATAACAACGGCATCGATTCCATCCAACTGCTCGGGCTTGCGCACCAGCGTGACCTCGGCTCCCAACTGTTCAAGCCGTGCTTTGTGCGCCTCGTAGTCGCCCTGGATGGCTAGGACTCCGATGTTCATGGAGAAGAATTGAGTAATTGGGTAATTTGGTAATTGAGTAATTTGGCAAGCTGCCTCGATTTCCCAAAGCTGCGTTTACCACTTCCTAAATTACCCAATTACCAAATTACTCAATTACCAAATCTGCTTTCACCATCCCCTGGTCTGCAGCATGTCCGCTTCCGACATCGCCGCCACCGCCAAGCCTTTCATCGCACCCACCAGATCCTGGCTAACTTCGAGAAGCACTTTGGGATCGTCGAAGTGAGTGGTCGCGCGAACGATGGCGCGAGCTCGCTTCTCGGCCTCGGCAGGTTCGCAGAAGTTGACTGAGTCAGCCATAAAGATCCCCGAGCCCACGAACACGGCTTCGGCGCCGAGCTGGCGAACCAGGGCTGCGTCGGCCGGGGTGGCGATTCCGCCGGCGGAGAAATTCGGGACCGGAAGCTTGCCGTTCTCAGCCACCAACTTCACAAGTTCGTAAGGGGCGCGAAGCTCTTTGGCCTGAGAGTAAAGCTCTTGTTGAGAAAGAACCGTTAACTGCTTGATATCACGCACGATCTGCCGCATGTGTTTTACCGCATGCACCACGTCCCCGGTCCCAGCCTCGCCCTTGGTACGGATCATGGCCGCGCCTTCGCCAATTCGCCGCAAGGCTTCTCCGAGATCCCGAGCGCCGCAGACGAACGGCACCTTGAAAGCATGTTTGTCAACGTGATGCGCTTCATCGGCAGGAGTAAGTACCTCGGATTCGTCGATGTAATCCACGCCCAGCTCTTGCAGGATTTGTGCTTCAGCGAAGTGACCTATGCGGCATTTCGCCATAACCGGAACGGAAACAGTCTCCATGATCTCGCGGATCTTCTTGGGTGCGGCCATGCGGGCCACGCCACCCTGGGCGCGGATCTGAGCGGGCACGCGCTCCAGAGCCATGACCGCGACCGCGCCGGCTTTCTGGGCGATTTCGGCTTGAGCGGCGTCGGTCACGTCCATAATGACGCCGCCTTTGAGCATCTCAGCGAGGCCGGTCTTCAATCGCAGACTCGTATTCCCATTTCGCTCGGACATAGAAACACTCCTCGGCCGTGCCACAACCGGCCAGAACTCATGTGGTGAACACTCTATTCTAACTCTACGGAGGAGGCTAGCGCGACGGGTCAAATTCTTACCACGGAGACACAGAGGCAAGGAGGAAAGATCGCGTGATCGAATCATCGAGACATCGGATCATCGGAATAATCGGAAGAGAGAACGGCGGAAAGGCGGCGAGGGGCTCGATCTGGGATGACCCGATGGCCCGACCTCCAGATGATCCGATTTCCTCCGTGTCTCCGTGCCTCCGTGGTGAGGGTGCACTTATCGCTTCGGTGCGACGAATTTGGCGAACATACGTCCCGGGTCGACCGCGATGAAGATTCCTGTGCTACGCGCTAAGACTTCGCCCCGATCACCGGTAATCTCAGCGATGTTCAGATGCTCTCGGCCGTTCACGCTCTGCGCGCGACCTACCACGGTGAGGTGTGTTCCCAGAGGCACCGGCCTGAGATACTCGACGTTCATCGTCCGGGTCAGGGCAAGAACGTTACTGAGTCTGTTTACTTTGCCCATGGCTTCGTCGAGGATGGTGGCGATGATTCCGCCGTGGGCGTGCCCGGGAGGACCCTGATAGCGGCGACCCAGCTTAAACCTGCAGATCGCGTGACCGGCCGTTTCGTCCAGGACGAATTTCAGATGCATTCCGGTGGCGTTGTCCTTGCCGCAAGCGAAGCATCCATTCCGGCGAGTCTTAGTCGATGGATGAGGAGCGTGTCCGTGAGCGACTTTGGTTTTTGCCATGATCGACCTGCCGATTTTATCTGAAATCCCGAATCCCCGGCTGATCGGTAGATCGGGACATCGGGCCATCCCGTGTGAGTCGCACATTATTTGCACGGTTCGCTGCGTCAATGCCCGCGGATTGCGAGTCTCCGGGTTTCCGATCACCCGATCACCCGATCACCCGATGATCCGATCACCCGATCTGCCGGGGATTCGGGATTTCAGAAAAAGATCACGGCATTTTCCGCGCAACCAATTCCGCTGTGGCGACCGATGTAACGCTCTCGTTGTAATGTAAGACTTGCAAGGATGGAAAAGCTTCGCGTAGCTCAAGTGGCTGCAACAGGTAGTTGGGATTCTGCGGTCCTTTGCCGAGTCGCTGCTGGGCCACGGTGAAGGTTTTGAATACCAGATAACCGCCGGGCTTAAGCGCAGTGACCATGGCAGGGAAGAGCTCCCTTTGCAGATAGAAAAACACTAAAACCAGATCGAATCGTTCGTTGCCCAGATCGCGGGTGGAGCTGAGATCAAGCTGTTCTGTCTCCACTTGCCCGGATCGCGCCGACATTTCATCCTGGGCCGAACCTGGTAGCAGCTTTCGCACATTCTCGTTCACGAGGGCAATGCCTGCTTCTGAAACGTCGATCAGCCTCACCCTCCAGCCTCGTTGTGCAAGCCACAAAGCATTACGGCCGGCGCCACCGGCGATGTCCAAGGCGTCACCGGGAGGCTGGTTGGCAAGGAACTGGGAATAAGCCTTGACCAGGAATGGATCGGGCTCGAAGGAACGTTCCGCCTCCGTGTACTTCTTGTTCCAGATTGCCCGCGGGTCTGGTTCCATAAGTCCCTTCTTTACGTAATCTACGGCTCCGCAGGAAGCAGGTGATTCGCCAGCAAAGATACCAGTAAAACCGCAGTTTCACTGCGTTATACTGGCATCAGTGACCGTGATTTCTCAAGACGCAACGCGGGAAAAGACTTTTTACATCGAGACCTTCGGGTGCCAGATGAACGTGCACGATTCTGAAAAAGTGATCGGCACACTGCTGCGACAAGGCTATCGGCAAGTCGAGACGGTAGAGGAGGCTGGCCTGATCTTCTACAACACGTGTTCCATTCGCGACAAAGCCGAGCAGAAGGTCTTCCATCGCTTGAACGATTACAAGAAGCTTCAGGGACAAGGAAAGAAGTTTGCGGTGCTGGGCTGCGTCGCGCAACAAGAAGGCGCAAGAATTTTCGATAAAGCACCGCACGTTTCGCTGGTCGCGGGCTCGGCTTCCTATCGCAACCTGCCGCAGATGCTGGTGCAGATCGAATCTGGCGAGACGCGCGTCACCGGCCTGGATGACCGGCAAACGGATCAAACCTTCGAGACCGAATTCACCGCCCGCAGCAATCCTCATCGCGGATACATCACCATCATCGAAGGCTGCGATAAGTTTTGCGCCTACTGCGTGGTTCCTTATACTCGCGGCAAAGAGCGCAGCCGGACTTCGGACTCCGTGCTGGCGGAGGCCCGGCAGATGGCAGACCTGGGCTACACCGATATCCAGTTGCTGGGCCAGAACGTGAATGCCTACGCCGATCGGCAAGGGAAAAAGAGCTTTGCCCAGTTGCTGGCCGCGGTCGGGGAAATCCCCGGTATTCGCCGTGTGCGCTTTACTACCTCGCATCCACGGCACTTCAACAAGGACATCGTGGAGGCCATCGAGGCCGTCCCTACGCTTTGTGATCACATCCATTTGCCCGTACAGAGCGGTTCGTCCCGCGTGCTGCAGGCGATGAACCGCGAGTACACGCGCGAGATGTATCTGGAGAGAGTCGCGTGGATCAAGGGGGCCAAGAGGGAAATCGCGCTCACCACCGACGTGATCGTCGGGTTTCCAGGCGAAACGTCTTCTGAGTTCGAAGAGACCGTTACTCTATTGCATGAGTGCCAGTATGACGGTGTGTTTAGCTTCAAATATTCGCCCCGCCCCAACACCCCCGCGATTGCTATGGTCGATAGCATCCCCGAAGAGGAAAAATCACGGCGTCTGCAGATCTTGCAAGAGCGCCAGCGTGAGATCCAGCGGGCGAATTACGAGAAAAAGATCGGACGAATTCTTGAAGTGATGGTTGAGGGTAAGAACGAAGCCCGCGAGCAAATCGTGGGTCGTACGTCTCAAAACATTACTCTCAACTTCACCGCAGCAAAGAATGAGGTTCCGGCGGTGGGCAGTTATGTTAACGTGCTGGTAACCAAGAGTTTTCCCAACAGCTTGGTGGGGGAGCTACAACGATCACAGTAGGAGGAGGGCACGATGGAAGTGGAGATGAAAATTCGTGGACTTATGATGGATCCCATGACCAACACGCCCATTGTCGTACTCAAAGATGTGGGCAGCGACACTGTCTTACCCATCTGGGTAGGCGTCTATGAGGCCAACGCCATTGCCATGGAGATCGAGAAAGTTACTACGCCGCGCCCCTTCACGCACGACCTGATCAAGAATCTCCTCAATGGCCTGAACGCCCACGTCCATAAAATCGTTGTGACGGAATTGCGTGACGATACCTTCTTCGCGGTAATTTGGATGGAGCGCGACGGCAAGGTCATCAGCATCGATTCTCGGCCTTCCGACGCTTTGGCCGTCGCACTGCGGGTCGATTGTCCGATCTACGTCGACGAAGAGGTCCTCAAGAGCTCGAAGAAGGCCGGCGCTGCCGCTGAACGCGTATCCTCGGAAGATCTGAGGAAATGGCTGGAAGGCCTGAACGACGAGGATCTCGGTCGCTACAAGATGTAGCAACCGCAAAGGCGGCATGCTTCCTGAAGAACAGCTTCAACGCCTCTACCTTGCCGGCTTTTCGCTTGAAACCTTTGACCGCTTTCCTAAAGCGATTGGGGTTGTCCGTGACAACTGCATTGCCTTTCTCGTCCCCGGAGTTGACGGACTGCAAATTCTGGGCAACGTTGGCTGGCGTATGGGCGAGAGCCTGGGGCCGCTAGTGGAGCGAGGCGGTCGGAAGATTTTCATTCACAAGGGCGAGACCCTCGATGCCACGCCCGAGCGGTTAGAGGCCCTAGAGCGCTTCCACTCAGACTTGAAATCGGTGCTCGATGAGCCACGTGGCGCCTAGAGAATCGCTAGTTTTACATAATATACGTTATCGGACGTTGCGGCCCTCCTGGCCAGGAACGGGCCTGTAAATGCCGCAGCACCTCATTTTCAAGGCGATGCGGTTCTATAAAACGGATTTATCCGGCGATTCCCAAGATCAGTCAGCTTAACCGCAGTTTCTTCAACAATTGCTGAAATCGGGGGTCGGGGCGGAGGGTTTCGAACTCCGGGGTAACCTTCAGACGGTTGATCGCGTCGTGGCGCTGATACGCCTGGTCGAGGTAGTCGAGGGCCTTCGCGTTGTTTCCCATGTTGGCGTAAAGGGTCGCAATGAAGAAAGCAGACGCTTTTCCCCGAACTGCTTTTTCGATCTTCGCCGAGAGGTAGTACTGCTTGGCCTGTTCGTAGCCGCTCTTCTGATAGATTGTTTCAACGTTGTCGGCCAAAGCATATTCTTTTTCTACGCGTGCCTCATCCCGCATTGCCGAGACAGCCAAAGAGTACATTTTTTCGTGGTCGTAGAGAAAGCGAAGACCCGCGTGCGCAGTGGGGAAATTGGGATCGAGTTCGACGCAAGTTTTTAGGGTTTTCTCGGCTTCGCTGTAACGGCCGGTCGCGAGATAGACCCAACTCAAATTGCGGTAGGCGGCCCGGGAGACGGGGTCAAGCGTAAGTGAGAGCTTGGTTTCACGCTCTGCGTCGTCGAGCCGTCCGACCGTCGCATAGTAGGATGCAAGACGAAGATGCATATCACTATTATTGGGATCCAGTTCCGCCGCTCTTTGCAGTTCGCTGCGAGCCGCATCCCAATCCCAATCGTAGTTCAAGAGTATGCTTCCCAGAGTTCCATGCGCACTGGCCAGAGTGTCGTCAAGCTCCAGCGCCTTCCTCGCCAGAGCTCTGGCTTGAGGCATTGCTTGGTCGGGCATCATCAGGCCCCAGGTAGAAAGCCCCACCGTGCAGTCGGCCAAACCGCCGTAAGCGACCGCGTACTTTGGGTCGGTTTTGATCGACTGATCGAAATAGAAACAACTCTTCGTCATTCCTTCACGGCCAGATTGGTTGTAGTAATAACGTCCTAAAAGAAAAGCATCGTAGGCGGCCGGGCTGGCGGGACGGGCAACTTGAGTAAGCGGCAGTTTCTCGCTGGGCGTGAGATGACGATCGACCTCAGTAGCAATTTGCTCGGCCATTTGCGCCTGCACGCCCAGGACGTCGCTCAGGTTGGTACTGTAACTGGCCGCCCATAGGTGTTCATCGTTGACAGCGCGCGTGAGTTCGGCGCGAATGCGGATCTTGTTTCCTACTCGGCTGACCGAGCCTTCCACGACTGCATCCACGTTCAACTCCCGGGAAATTTCCGGCAGCGTTTTCTTAGTTCCTTTCAGGTGGGCGATCGACGTCCTAGAAGCAACACGCAGCGATCTGAGTTTTGAAAGATTAGCAATCAGCTCGTCGGTCATTCCGTCGACGAAGTACTCCTGGCCGGGCTCCTCGGAGAGGTTCTCCAGAGGCAAAACCGCGAGGGATTTGATGCGTTGCCCCGCGCCGATACTCCAGAACATCCGTTTTAACGGTCCCCTGCTCTGTATGACGTAGCCTAGGGCGATCAGAGCCAGCAATACCGCGGCCGCCGCGCCTTGGAACCGCGGCCAGTGCAACCGATGCACTCCACTCTCGGATTCAACCGGAGGGAGCACTGTGGTCTCTGTGGCCGATTCCAAAGGCTCCGCAGAGACCTGGCCAATAAAGCGATACCCTCGCCTGCCCAGAGTTTCAATAAAGCGCGGTTTCTCTGGGCTGTCGTTGAGCGCGCGACGGATCTTCCCTATCGCAGCATTCAGGCCCTGATTGAAATCGATGAATACATCGGACGGCCAAAGTTGCGCCTGTAGCTCCTCCCGCGTGACGACGAGATTGGCATGTTGCAGCAGAATCACCAATGCGCGAAACGGACGGTCTTCCAGGGGGATGCGGAATCCGTGTTTCCGTAACTCTCCAGCACGGAGGTCTGCTTCGTAAGCGTCAAAGCATAGCTTAACCGGGGCGTGAGGCATGTTTTAGGACTGGGTTGAGAGAAGCATTTTAGTGCATTGGCGTGCTGGTGTCATCGATTTTCGTACTAACCCCAATGTTTTCACGCGCTTATCGCGGAATTCAAACTGTTGTGAAAAATCACTCACGCGCTATTGCCAAACTTCTCTTCCAGTACCACTATGCGCACGCGACACAGAACCAGAGCATGTGATCCGCTGGGAAAGGAGTCGCGCGCACAGTCATGAAAAACAGCCATACGACCCAAGAGGTTGGTGCCTGCCCGGTCTGCCGTTATCCGTTTACGTCGAGCTGGCACCTAGCCGGCTGCGAAATGAGCTCCGCGCAACAAGTCGTTGAGGCCTGCCCTCCGGACTGGACGCGGCCGGAATGTTGGGACGATCAGTCCGAAAGAACCGCCGACCTATTCCCTCTTGCCTCGATAGCCCATGAGCTCAAGACCCCTATGGTGGTGATGCTGGGGTATACCGACCTGTTGCGCAGCTGCCAACTCGGTTCGGTGAACGCAAATCAGAGTCAGGTCCTCAGCGAAATGCAGCAAAGCGGCGAGCGACTGCAGCGGCTGATCAAGAACATGCTGCGACTTTGCGAGCTTCGCCATGGTAAGACTGGGTTCCACACCGCAACGGAAACCTCTGAAGTGAATCAGCAACTGCGAATGACGTTTGATCACTGGAAGCCGATGGCTCAACGAAAATCCATTCGCTACGAATTCGTCACGGCATCCTGTGACTGTTGGATCCCAATGAACGCGATCGACCTTCATCTCGTGGTCTCCAATCTGATCGATAACGCAATAAAATTCACACCGGAGCGTGGCACGGTCTTGGTCACGATCAGAAGTTGTTTCTGGGAGCATCGGGAAACGCAAGGACGCTTGCCATTTGAGACCCAAGCCAAGGGGAATCGTAAGATCGAAAATGCAGTTCAAATCGATGTCAGGGATACTGGCCCTGGAGTATCACTAGAGAACCGTCAAAGGATATTTGGAGATTTTGTGCGCCTATCAGGGGCGCCGCCAGGCAACGGGCTAGGACTGGCCATAGCCCGGCGCCTGGTTATGGCCCATGGAGGAAGGATCTGGGTCGAGAATGCGCCTGCAATAGGAAATACCTTCACAGTACTCCTGCCAACAATCGCGGACTCGAACCGGGAGCACCCGTAGCAGACCTGTGGTAGGAATCGCGCGGGATCGCCGGAATCTGCTCCTTCCAATGACGGCGATTTCGCGCGATTTCGCGCGATTTCGGCGATTCCAAGAAAGGGATCTTGTGCGTCTGTTGTGGCAGGTGTGAAAACAGTTTCGCTGATGAAAATCTTTGCACTGGTCTAACGTTGGAGATGGGCGGGCCGGGCAATTCCGCGTTTTTATCGCTTACCTGAAGATAGACTTGCTCAATGCTGTGATACTCTCTTCGACACGGCTCAACTGTCGGACAAGCGCCATGGTCCACAGCGGGCCGAATGAGCACCTATTGTGCTGTGGTTCCGTTTGCGGCGTCCCCCGCCAGGCTAACACCACGCAAAGTGAAAGGCACAAAATGACTCTGGCCACGGCCGATCTTGTAAGAGCCGATCAAGAGCACCTCATCCATTCGCTACATCATCCTGTCGATCACGCTGAGCCGGTTATCTATATCCAGGGGCGCGGTTCAACTGTCAAGGATATTGAAGGGCGCGAGTACATCGACGGGCTTTCCGGTCTCTGGAACGTCAACGTGGGCCACGGTCGCACCGAGTTGGCCGATGTCGCGTCGGCACAGATGAAGGAACTCGCATACTTCTCAAGCTACGCCGGCTCGTCTAACATACCGGCGATCACGTTGGCGCATCGCCTGATAGAACTAGCTCCCGACATGCAAGCGGTCTTTTTCGCTTCGGGTGGCGCTGAAGCCAACGAATCAGCATTCAAGACCGCTCGCTTTTATTGGAAAGTGAGAGGCAAGCCCGAGAAGGTAAAGGTCATCGCGCGCCATCACGGATATCACGGAGTCACCCTCCAAGCGATGAGTGCCACCTCGATGGGCTCGTACTGGAAGATGTTCGAGCCTCGCGTCCCCGGCTTCGTCCATATCCAGACGTCTTATCCGTACCGCTTTCAGGGAGTGAAAACTGGTGAGACCGTGGGCCAGGCGGCCGCGCGTGAGCTCGAAGAGGCCATCCTCCGCGAGGGACCGGATACGATTGCCGCTTTCATCGGGGAGCCGATTCACGGCGCTGGCGGGGTCATCTATCCAAGCGAAGACTACTGGCCGCGTGTGCGCGAGATCTGCACCCGATACAACGTGCTGCTCATCGCCGATGAAGTTATCACCGGCTTCGGTCGCACGGGACGCTGGTTTGGGCTCTCGCACTGGAACGTGAAGCCCGACATCCTCTCCTTCGCCAAGGGCATCACCTCGGGCTACCTGCCGCTCGGGGGAATCATGGTGACAAAGCAGATCAAGGAGACCATGGACTCGGTCGAGCCCGCAAATCGATGGATGCACGCCTTCACTTTCTCGGGCCATCCGACCTGCTGTGCTGTTGCGCTGAAGAATATTGAGATCATCCAGCGTGAGCGTCTCTGCGAAAACGCAGCGACCATGGGGGAGAGACTCTACCGCTGTCTGTTGGCCGCCTTGGGCGATCACCAGAACGTTGGAGAAGTCAGGGGCGGCAAGGGACTGTTGGCAGCAGTGGAGTTTGTGGAGGACCGGGCGACTAAGAAGAACTTGGCAGGCGATAGGAAAGTTGCGGCGCGAATCCAGGCGGAGATGATGAGGCGTGGTGTCGTTACGCGGACTCGGCCTGTAGCCGGCGAGCATCCAGCGCCGGGGGACGAGGTATTATTCGCCCCCCCGCTGGTCATCACCGCGGCAGAGATAGAGCGAATGGTCGGCGTGTTAGGAGAGAGCGTCAAGGCGGTCCTTGGCGCCTAAAGAGCTATTGGCAAATAGCAATTAGCAATTAGCCTCACCGTCGAAAATGCCGGAGCTTTTGCTAATTGCTAATTGCTATTTGCTAACTGCTCCTCTACCGCGCTCGTTGCCTCGCTTCGATTCAGCCGCGTTTCCTTCTGGGCGTGTATATACGCCAGCCAGTTCGCGTACACCCATGCCGATGTCGAACGCCAAGGGTAGGCAAGGGTTTTGGTATCGACAAGGGCCGTAGACTCCGCCAGCAGCTCTTCCCTACGCTCCGATAAGGCTTTTTCGCGCAGCACCGTTAGTGCGTGTTGCGCGCTTCGATCGAAGTAATTCTGCGGCATTGACGGATAGATGTCTGTTTCTCCGGTGAGATAGCGCCGCACATCTCGTCGATATTCCAGGAGCAGAGTCTCGGATTCGTACTCGGGATGGCCCTGGAAGAATACGAAAAGACTATTTCGTCGCTTTATGATCGTGTCGGCTCCAGCATCCTGAGTTCGGCTCAGCACGCTGTATCCGCAAGCCGTCAGCTCGTCGCTGTCTATGTCGTTCCATCGGGAATGGGGTACTTTGAGAAGTTGCGGTAGTCCGGCCATCAGTGGATGGTCGGACAGGCGGATGCAATCGAAGACTCCGCAACGCTTTACCGTGCTCCGGCGCCGGGCGATGCCATCCATGTGCAGAAGCGCCGCGTGCGCAGCCAGGCAGGACCACACCGTCGAGTGAGTGTTGTCTTCCGCCCACTCAAGGACTCGCGTCAAGCTGTCCCAATATGGTTCGTCCTTCAAGTTCGATGTCCGCGGCTCTCGGCCGGTAACGATGAGACCATCGAGCTGGCTGCTCCACAGGCTGTCGACGTCCGAATAGAATTGCTTGACGCGCTGCCGGCCCCAGTCGTTCCGAGGAACATCGGGCAGCGCGTAAAGGGTGAGGTGAACCAGGATACCGTCAGCCGCCGCAGCAGCGTCAAGGAGCGTGAGGAACTGGCGTTCGGTCGCCTCAAGCGCCCCATCCGACATGTTGTTGATCAACCCGATGTTGACGCATCTGCCGGTCCACCCTTGGTACCCGGCGGTAGATCTCCCAGCGAGGCAAGCGATGCCTGCTGACAGGTCATGATTTTGCATGTTTCCGTTCAGGCAGACTGGCATTCATCTCCCTTGAGAGCCATCGATGTGTCATTCGCCACTTCTTGGTCGGCATATTTCACCGCGTCGAGCGCCTGGTCCAGATCGGCGAGAATGTCGTCGACATGCTCGATCCCTACGCTGATGCGAATCATCTCCGGCTTCACTCCGGCGTTGCGCTGCTCGTCGGCCGACATCTGTCGATGGGTAGTCGAGGCAGGGTGGCAAGCCAGCGACTTGGCGTCGCCCAGGTTGACGAGCCGCTTTATGAGGTTGAGGGCGTCATAGAATTTCTTAGCGGCGGTGAAACCTCCCTTCACCCCGAATGTCATGAGGGAGCAAGCCCGGCCGCCTAGATATTTTTGCGCGAGTGCGTAGTAACGGCTGTCCGGAAAGCCGGCGTAGTTGACCCACTCGACCCTGGGATCGCGGCGCAAGAACTCAGCTACGTTCTTGGCGTTCTCGGTATGGCGCTCGACCCGCAGTGCGACCGTCTCGACTCCCTGCAGCAGCAAAAAAGCGCTAAGCGGCGACAACACCGATCCGGTGACCCGTTGGTAAACGCTGCGACAGCGTCCCATATACGCGGCTTTGCCGAAATGATCCGAATAGACCAGGCCATGATAAGAGTGATCCGGCTGGTTGAAGATTGGGAACCGCGCGGCGTGCTCCTTCCACGGAAAATTTCCGCTGTCGACGATGGCCCCACCGAGCGTGGTGCCATGTCCACCGAGAAACTTGGTTAAGGAATGCACGACAATGTCGGCGCCGTATTCGATAGGCCGCAGCAAGATGGGCGTGGCCACCGTGTTATCGACGATGAGCGGCACGCCGTGTTTGTGTGCCACGGCAGCCAGCGCCTCGATGTCACAAATATTTCCCGCCGGGTTCCCGACGCTCTCGCAGAAGACCGCGCGCGTCTTGTCATCAATCAGCGCCTCGATGGCCTTCGGATGATCCGTGGCAGCGAAGCGGACGGTGACTCCCTGGCTGGGAAGAACGTGCGCGAACAGAGTGTGGGTTGTACCGTAAAGTTGAGGAGCTGAGACGATGTTGCTTCCCAGTTCAGTTACGTTGAGCATTGCATAGTTGACTGCCGCTTGCCCGCTACTGACGCACAGCGCCTCGAGACCACCTTCTAATGCGGCCATGCGGCGCTCGAGCACGGCCGTGGTGGGATTGCCAATGCGCGTGTAGCGGTATCCTTCGGTCTCCAGGTTGAACAGCGCCGCTCCATGGTCCGCGCTATCGAAGGCATACGCGACCGTCTGATAGATGGGAACGGCGACAGCCTTGGTCGTCGGGTCGACTTCGTAGCCGCCATGAATGGCAATGGTTTCACGCTTCATAGGGGGGTTTTCTCAAATCCCGAATCCCCGGCGGTTTTGGCCGGGGCGAGGGATCCATATAGACTTCAGTGATTTCAGCAAAACTTAGCTGACAAGCTGATTCATCTCCCGCACCACGCAGGCAATATCATTCTCGGTCGTCCGGAAGCTGGTGATACACGCGCGGACAACCGGGACACCGCGAAGCTGGACTTCCGACATCCATGCGATCTGGCGCTCTTGGAGCGCCGCCACGATCTTTGAGGTATCGAGCCGGTCACGGGTGAAGCACACCAGGGGCAACGGGGTCGCGTTGACGACGCGCCAGCCCGAGAGCCGCAACGACTCTCGCAGCAGCCGGCCCATGCGGGCCTGGTGCTCGATCATCTCGACATACCCGGATTCGCCGCGCTGCGCCAGCGCAAGGAAGAGCTTCAGACCAATGAACCGCCGCGACCATTGCACCGACGTCGTGTACGGATCGGTGGTTTCGTCCGCGGGCACTGGCATATACGGAGCTTTCGCACGGAAGGCTTCGCCAACAGACTCGCGATGCCGGCAAAAGAACATCCCAGCGCCTACGGGTACGGAAAACCATTTGTGCGCGTCACAAGTAATTGAGTCCGCGGCCTCTATTCCAGCGAGATATCCCTTAAGCTCTGGCGACACGATCGCGGCGCCGCCCCATGCGGCATCAGCGTGAAACCATAGGTCTTGCGAACGGCAAAAACGCGCCACATCAGGGAGGGGATCGATCACGCCGGCCGCAGTTGTTCCGGCGGTGCCGACTACCATCAATGGCGCAAGACCGTTCCTCCGGTCCTCAGCCACTTGTCGCTCGAGACCCGCGAGATCCATCTTCAGATTGCAGTCCGTCGTGACGGTTCGCAGCGCATTTCGACCCAGCCCCGTTATGTGTGCGATCTTGTGGAACGAGTGATGGGCGTCCGCGGTGAGGTAGATGGTGGGCGTCGCGGGGAGACCGCGTACGCCTTCGTCAGCGTAGTTCGGGAATCTCCGCGTCAGGGCCACAACCACCGCCGAGAGATTCGCCTCTGCTCCTCCGCTAGTAAAGGTCGCAGCAGTATTGCGGGGCAGGCCGAACTTGCTAGACAGCCAGGCGAGAACATGGCGCTCCATCTCGTTGGCCGCCGGCGATGAACGCCAACTCGCCAGTTGCGGGTTGTACATCGCCACCAGCAGGTCCGCGATCACCGACGGAAGCGTTACGCTGGGATTGAATAGGCCGAAGTAACGGGGGTGGGTGACATGCACTTGCCATGTCTGTAACATGCGTTCGATGTCCGCGCCGAGATCATTGAGCGTTCTGGGCTTGCTGAAGTCGTAGTGCGAGGTCAGATGGTCGCGGATCTCTCGCGGCGTTACCGACGGAACGATCGGACCGTCCGCGATATCCGACTCAAGTTTCGCCATCGCCGCACCGACTGCCTCAAACAACGTATGGCGCGACGTCGTTTCTTTGGGGCCATCAGTGAGCCGTTGCGACTTGAAAAGCTCCGCTCCACGAAACTGTTGCCCCTCGGTGAAGGCCGCTGTGACTGAGGCTGGATTATTGGGTGACATACTTTCTTGCCGATGGATGGTCTTACAAACGAATCTGACCGCTTTGGATTTGATCGTAGAGCGCTTTGTCGAGTAGAACGAATGCCTGGCCGCCCGGGTGGTTGAAATAGATTGCATCGTCGGTGTCCAGGGGGTCGTATCCTTGGCGCACGAGGTCGGTCTTCGTCCATTTGAAAGTGCCGGTCACTTGCAGCTCCCTTCGTACACGTACGAACAAGGGACGCGCGTAGTGGGGTAGGCAGTTGGTCAGATGTTGGCGGAAGGCGAGCAGGTCAAGCTCATCTTCGAGCACCAGTGCAGCCATACCAGCCCGGCCGTCGGCGCCCGGAATTTCTACGCCGTAGACACTAGCCAGCCTGACCCCAGGAAACGCGCCAATGGCCTCGGAGACTTCTGTGGCGGCAACATTCTCACCCTTCCAGCGAAACGTGTCACCGATGCGATCGACAAAATAGAAGAAGCCGCGCTCGTCCTTTCGCATCAAGTCGCCGGTACGAAACCAAGCATCGCCAGTCTGGAAGACGCTGCGAATGATTTTTTTTTCTGAGGCCTCCGCGTCGGTATAGCCTTCAAACCGGCTGCCGACGTGCGACGCTCCTCGGTGCAGCGGGCCGATCGCCTCGCCGGTTTCGTTCACAGCACAGGGAATACAGAATCCCTGCTCGTTCCGAGCCGGCGCTTCCCTTTCGAAATCGTGCTTTATCAGTACGGCTGGCGATCGGTGCGCAAGATACGAGGGGATGCGCCCTATTGCTCCCGCCTCACCCTCGACGTTAAACAACGAGACGCAGCTCTCAGTCGCAGCGTAGAACTCGAAGATGCGAGGAATTTGGAATCGGCTCTGGAAGTCACGCCAGACATCGGGTCGCAGCCCGTTGCCGCAGGCCATCCGGATTCGATGTCTGGTCTCATGCGGTGAAGGTTCACTGTGAGCCAAGTATCGACATAGCTCACCGATATACTGAAATAGCGTGCAATCCCACCGGACGACATCACTCCAGAACTGGCCGGCGGAGAACCGGTCACCAATCACCACCGAGCCGCCACTGACCAGAACTGCGCCAGGCGCCTGCACGCCACCGGACGCATGATACATGGGCAGGCAGCTATACATGCGATCCGTCGGTCGCGTATCCAGTATTCCTGCAAACCAGTGGCTCCACTGCATGAGACGTCCATGGCTGACATTGGCGGCCTTCGGCAAGCCTGTGGTTCCGGAGGTGTACATGTAGAGGGCTCGGTCTTCGGTAGTCGGCAGCCGGCGCTCCGCCTTGCTCAGCGTTTCGCCACCATACTGGTCGAGGTAGCGATCAATGCGCCTGAAGGGAGCGTCGGCATTATGGGCGCCATGAATCCAGATTGTGGGCGGCGCCGTGAGATAAGGGATGGCAGTAGTCAGACAATCGACCAACTCTGCGGCAGCAATCACATGCCTGGGCTCGACGATATTGATGCTGTGGGCCAGGGAGGAACTTTGCAGATTGGTATTAAGCAGTGCAACCGCGCCGCCCACTTTGGTAATGCCAAGCCAGGCAGCGAGGTATTCGGGCCTGTTCGGCATGAAAAGACAAACGGCGTCGCCCTTGGCCAGCTCCTGATCGAGCGCCCACTTGGCATACTGGTTCGATCGTTCAGCAAGGGTGCGATAGGTGAAGCATTCGCGGTCGGAGAGCAAAGCTCCTGTTTCGCCATATTCCATGGCGAGTTCCTCGATCACCATGGGCAAGGTGCGGCCGGGGTGGCGGGCGATGGGTGCGGTCAATTCGAGCGCACGTAGCCAGGCTCCGGCACTCTGGCTCTTGGCCTGCGGTGGACGCTTCGTATCGGTCGCATTCACGCGGTATTACCTGCATCTACTGTGAGCACGGTGCCAGTGATGCTTTTGGCCTTATCGCTCAGAAGGAACTCGACCGCATCGGCCACGTCGTCCAGACCAGTAAGGCGGCAAAGCGCGCTACGGCGAATAATTTGCTGGCGGTGCTCTTCGCCAAGACCTTGGGTCATTTCCGTATCGACAAAACCGGGAGCGACCGAGTTTACATTGACTCCCATGCGTCCTACTTCTCGCGCCAACGAGCGAGTGAAACCAAGCAGCGAAGCTTTAGTAGCGCCGTAGACGGCAAGCCCCTTGTATCCGGTGGAACCCACAATTGAGGCGATGTTTACAATCCGCCCGCCGCCATCGGCCATCATGGAGCGGACAACATACTTGCTCAGTACCATTGGGGACAGGGTGTTCACGCGCACGAGTTGCTCGATCTGCGAATCTTGCATGAGGGCAAGAAGTCCATCGAAGCTCACGGCGGCGTTGTTTACCAGGCCGTAGATCGGACCGAATTCCTTTCGTACCTTCCTGACGAGCTTGGGAATGTGTTCGATCTCGGCCAAATCAAAAGGAACGAATTGGATTGATCCGCGACCGTTGCCTGCAAGCTCATCCAAGGTTGACTTGAGTTGGCTCGACTCTTTCCGGGCAACTGCGATGACGCGGTATCCCGACTGCGCAAGCCTTCGACTGATTGCCAGACCGAGCCCGCGACTGCCCCCGGTGACCAGTATGTCACGCATGCTGACGTGCCAATTTTCCCGCCGGATCGACTCTCAGGGCAGGAACGATGTTTATCGACGCCGGAACCTTATGCCGCGGAAGCACGCTTCGACAGAGTTGCAGGATCTCGTTCTGAAGATCATCCGTTGGGACCGCCGCCGTGACGGGTTCTTTCGTGAGCACGACGTCAGCAACCACGAGCGCCCCGGTGATCGGGTTCTTCTTCGTCCGGACCAGCGACATCCGAACCCGGGGGTGCCGGTTGATGACGGCCTCTACTTCCTCGGGATGCACCTTAAGGCCCCCAACATTGATCATTCCATCTCGTCGCCCGACGAAATAATAGCGGTCACCCCGCAGCTCGAGCATGTCGCCGGTGTCAACGAAGCCATCCTCGCTTCTCAGGGCCTTGTCAGCGTGACCGATGTAACAGGTGGCAGTCCGAGAGGAACGAATGCGAAGGGAGCCATCCTCGACGTGCATCTCCACATCACCGCTCCGCTCAATGAAGCTTGAGGGGAACCCCGCGAGACCGTCGTCGACCTCGAACGCCAAGCCAGCCTCGGACGAGGCGAAAGCGTGGGCGATTCTGGCGCGCGTGTAGATGGACTGGAGACGGGTCAGGATTGCTTGATCAGCGATTTCTCCCGACAAACGGACGTATTGGGGCACCATCCGGTGGACCGCAGGACTCATCAGCGCGCGACGCCAATGGGAGGGCGTTCCCGAGATATGGGTAACATCGTAAGCGCCGGCCCGCGCCAGAAAAGCCGCCGTCGATTCTTCTTCGCTCGACAACACCAGCGATGCTGCCTTGAGTACCGCGCGCAAGAAGATCTGGAGACCGCCGTAACGGCGAATGTCGTAGAAGGTGCTCCACACCACCGGGCTCAGCGAAGGACTGACGTGGTCAATCGCTCCCGCCAGGCTCGCCAGGGTATGCATGACCAGCTTCGGTCGCCCCGTGGTACCCGATGTCAAGAGGACCCATTCAGTTGGACATTTTTCGTTACGACTGTATCTAGCCGGCACGATGTTCGGACCGCAGGTAACGAAACATCCAACACTGGGAGCGTCTGGTCCAAGCGTTGGCCGATCGGACACGATCGCGTCAGCTGCGGCGGAATCAATGACGAAGGAAAGGTGTTCGTGCGGCAAGTCGGGCGGCAAGAGAACCAGGCGGCGCGCCACGCCATCGAGCTCAATGAGTGCCAAGGCCGCGGTCAGTTGATCCCTTGTCGCAACGATCACTGAACGGCCGCGCAACTCTTCACCTCGGCCGCCAAGGGCTGACCCATGCACCATATCGCCCAAAGCGACGCTGGCATCATGCCCCCATAAGAACGCATGATTGCATCGCTCCCCGATGCCGTTCAGCGCGTCCCAAAGCGACCCCCGGCTAGGCGACGGCATCTTCGTATGCCTTCACGAAGTCGCCCAGGGTCACCGGGAAAGGAGCGTCTTCGGTACTGAACGGGTCTACTCCCAGCACGTCCTCAAGTCGAGCAACCATCACCGCGAAGCACAAGGAATCAAGCCCTGACTCCAACAGCGGCAGACCATCGACGAGGGGAGCCAAGGTCCTGTTATGTTCCTCGGCGAGTTGCTGGAATAGAGTCATGACCTCGGATCTAACGGACATTTTTGGCTTTCCTCCCAAATCGGGGCGGAGTAGTTCCCTGCCCGATCCTCACGAATCAACCTGGCAAGGCTCTGTTAGCGGCGAACGCGGTTGAGCTTGGGGGGAGCGCAAGGTTCGGACGCCGTATCGTTTCAGAAAAATCAACACCTCTTCGCCGAGATCATTTGAGTCGCGCGACTGCTCCTTCTTGGTAACGTCGATCCACATGATTTTTCTCGCGGATAGAAATTCCCTCACGTCGCCAGGTATCTCCCAAAGACTGAGAAACACCTCGATCTTGTCGGTCCCTAAACTTCGGGCAGCTGCCCGAACGTCTCCGTCCGTCGCGTGCATCCGCCACGATGCCCTGAGACGGCGCCAACCATCATTCGGCTTCCGGATCTCGTAGAGTTCGCCCTCCTGCTCGCATTCCAGACCTGATCCGACAAAGAAGCGGATCATCTCTGCGGTGATCTTTCGAAACATCTCCACCTTTTCTTCGTTGGAGACGGTCTTGGGAAAGACCGGAGCCTTTCCAACTATTTTTGCCGGAAATCCGACTGCCATTGAGCGGGCAGGAAGTTTGCCAGATACAACCGAGCCGGCCCCCACCATCGCGCCATCGCCGATTGTGGTCCCAGGAAGCACAAACACTCTCCACGAGAGTCCTACGCCACTGCCGATTTCAATGGGAGCAAAATCTACGGCGTACCCATCGAAATAGTTCTGAAAGGAGGAATGTCCGAAGATCAGGCAATGACCCCCGATCCCGGAATTGTCCCCGATCACAACCGAAGGCGCAGGATTGATGAACGACATCTGCATGATCTGGCAATTACGCCCCACGATAAACCGGGAATCTGGGAACTGCAGCCCACCGACAAACACCTGCTCGTTGATTTTTGTTCCTTCACCGATTTCGATGTGGGGTGTATCCAGGAACGTCATTGATCCGATCTGGACGTGGGGTCCCAGCCGGATCTCCTTTCCCCTGATAATGGTGAGAAACCCAATCGATGTGTGATCTCCCACTTCCACCCGCTCCGCGCAAATCACCGCACCGAAGCCGATCGATACTCCTTTGCCGATCCGATATCCCTTCAATCGGTAAATGAGAATCTTGATGAACCCCGGCCACAACCCGTATAGAAGGATGGAGCGGAGAGGAATACGCGGCTTTTCTAGAAGCATTGGGGCATCTTCAATCAGGTTGAGGGATTGTTCGGGCCCACGCGCGAGTTAGATTGGCTTACAGCCGTTGTTCGTAGCGGTTTGCTGAACGATGCTTCGAATCAGACTGCTGAGAAGCTCAACTCCCTCGAAGAGGTTTGCCTCTGGGTCAGGCGGGTTCAGCGAAATTTCCGAGTCAAGTGCGCGGAACAGTCCCTCTGTGTGTGCGATATCGCAAACGCCGTGCACATCGGTATATTCCCGCTCCGCCGAGCCCTGGTCTCCGGCGAGGTAAGCCAGGAAGGACATAAACTTTTGAATGAACCCTTCGAAGAACCCCATCATGATGACAAGTTGCACCGTCGAGAGGCGGCCTACGAACAGGCGGACCTTGGTCAAATCACGATGGACGGCCATTGCATCCGAATCGGTCGGAAAGGCGTGTGCGGCCAGAGTAAACCTTCGCAACATCTCGGGATGGCTGTCACGAACTTCTTCGTGGAGGTTGTCGAGGATAATCGAGCGCGCCTGCTCTGATCGAACTGATAGAAGCGCGCCGGTCATCCAATAGATGAAGTTGCCTTCCAAGACGGCCGAATATCTGGCGATGATCCCGCGCCGTTGTTCAGCGGATAGTTTCTTGGGATCGGGCAAGGAAGCTAGGAGATCGCTGATGGAATCATCTACTTGTTGTTGAATTGACATCCCGAGCGACAAGCTGGGAGTCTGAGGATTGAGAGTTGTTGCGTTCATGGTCCCTCCTTTTTGGGAACAGTGCGATCCCACCCAACGTCAATCGCCGATAGGTGCGTGCGCTCTCTGTTCGTTTTGTTCCGACGTGGTCAGGGTTTGGCTCAGATCGGGAATCCTTCGCAGATTGGCGTTGGCCCGGCAAACATCGAGTACGTCTGCCATCACTGACTCGGTGGACGGCCAGCGGCCTGCGCCTTTGCCATGTACGTACACGACCGCACTGCCTTCGGGATGTATTTCCAGGCAGTTCTCTTCGTTCAGGGTCTTAGCAAACGCGTGATTGCGGTCCACCAGCTGCGGCCGCACACTGGCGCGAAAGCCTCGGGCATCGCGATGCAAACTTGCAACTAAGCGGACCGAGTGTCCGGCTGACGCTGCTTCCCGGACCGACTCCGCATTGAGGTCTTCAATTCCCCTACGTTCGATTTCGCTGGGATGCAGCCATCGCCCGAAAGCCGTTTGCGCCAGCAAGGCAAGCTTGTGGGCAGCATCGCTGCCGTCGAGGTCTGTGGTGGGATTCTGCTCGGCCAGACCCAGCCGTTGTGCTGCGCTGACTGCTTCTTCACGCGACACGCCTTCTGCCAGCCGGTCGAGAATGAAGTTAGTGGTTCCGTTCACCACGCCGCGCAGCGCGCGAATGCGACGCGTCTCGGCGATTCGACGCACCTGTTCCAGCATGGGCGCTGCACCGCCTACGGCGGCGGAAAACAGCAGTTGTTTGCCGCTCTCCGCCGCCAAGCCCCGCAGCTCCTTGCCGTAGAGGGCGATGACCATCTTGTTCGCAGTGATGACGTGTTTCCCAGCTCGCAGCGCGGCGACGATGAGTTCTTTCGCAGGTGATAGCCCGCCAATCAGTTCCACAACCAGGTCGCAGTCAGACTCGACGACCTGCCACGGGTCCTGGGTGAGCAACCTGCGTGGTGTTCCGTCCTCGCGTTGAAGACGTCTCACCGCGATGCGGGTGATCTCGAAAGATTCGGGATCCGCTGCCAGCGTGCGATAGACGCCCAGGCCAACGGTGCCTACGCCCAGGAGACCAACCCGCAGCAGCCCGTCCTCGGACGTGGGCTCGTAGAAGCTGGCCGGCTGATCACAAATCAGCGAAGGCCGGTCAGAATTCAGCGCTGCCACCTCAACAAACTGGCCGCCCTGCTCGGCAAACTGAAGCGCCTTGCGCTGCACCGCGGCCCCCCCAATACGAGCCGCTTCCGCCCATGTTAGCGTTCGATACCGCCGCGGCGATGAGCCGACACAGGTTGGATCGAACTCAAAGATTCCGTCGACGTCTTTGATGAGGCGACAGCGTTCCGCCTGAATTTCATGCGCGACGAAGACAGCACTCAGGTCCGAGCCGCCACGCCCCAGCAACGAGACTGCGCCATCTTGCTGGCGGCCAACAAAGCCGGGCACCACCACGACTGGGTTTTTTTCAAGCGCGCAGAGCAGAGCTCGCGTGTCGAGGGCGCACGGTTCAGCGTCCAGGATGGGTCCGCGCGTGCGCAAGCCCAGGCGGACTTCGTCGAGTGCAGCGGCAGGCACTCCGGCGCGCGCCAGTGTAAGTGAAAGCAAAGCCGCCGAAGTTGCTTCGCCAGTTGCCAGCAACGCGGCCACCGCCTGATCCGCCGCCCCGGAGCCAAATGACTGTGCCCGTGCCAGCAATTCATTGGTGGCGTTATGCATCGCCGAAACCACGGCGATTACGCGATGGCCTTGGCGTACCCAGCGATAGATCTCATGCACCGCACGGGCAAGGTGCGAATCGTTGCGCAGCACAGAGCTACCGAACTTGAGAACAGTTAACCCGCAGCGACGCATGGCGTCCTCTCTGCGGCCTCTGCATACGACGCGGCCGGCACGTAAAAGTTTTTTGAGAAGGACAGTGGTATCTCGCGAACCTGTGCCTCCGGCGTAAGAACGCCAGAGAATTCGCGTTCAGTTAGGAAATTCATTTGGGGCTCGATCTGTTTGCGGACGCGCATGAGCTGGCAATCGAGCTCGCGGCTGAATAAACGGAGTGCATCGCGCTGGCTTGCTGCCGGCTAGGGCTTCGCCCTCTGAGTCACACGGCTGTGACCGCAAAATTCGCTGAGAAAGGCACGCTCTTAGCCGTGTTGGTACGAGAGATTTAGCTCGGGCTCAAAAGCAAGGCCGACTTGCTATCGCTACTAGAGCACGTAGCTCTCCAATGTTGTTTGCTGCCTCCTTGGGGAAAACGGGGGGTTCTTGCGATTGTCTAACTTGCACAAAGAAATGAAGTTGTGAGGTTCTGGAGACGCTTACGACCGCCAACTTATGGCCCGGGGATTGTGCAACCTTGGAAAACATTTTCCGTCCGCGGAACTCTCTTTCCAAATAGCCGGTACGCAACCGCACCGACGCGACTGGCGTGGTATCCGATCCTCTACGAAATCCATTAAAGGCTGTCATCTCGACCGTAGCGCCGCAGGAATGTGGCCCTGCGGGATGACAGAAGCAAAGTCTTTTTCTTAGCTTAATGGCCACCTCAAGAAGCTTGCATGCCCGAGTGTCCGTTCTTTCGTCCGCGAGGACAAACCCGGTATTGCTTGATTTTGTAGGATAACGCCTTGTAACTGATGTTGAGCTCTGCGGCGGCAAGTTTGCGGTCCCAACTGGTGCTCTCCAGGACGCGCTGAATCTCCCTGGCCTCAGCTTCATCTTTTAAAGTTCGCACCAGGGCTTTAAGCCCTTTTCCAGTCGGAGGTAGTGAGAACGTACTCTCGCCCTGGCCGTCGCCATCATCTTGGCATTTCGCCCTCAACTCCTCAACAACCAGCTTCTCGTCTTCAAGCACGAGGTATCGTTTCACCAGATTCCCGAGTTCACGCAAATTACCGGGCCAGCGATACCGCAGGCAAAACTCGATGAGCCGCTCTGATAAAGGCAGAGGGTTCTTCCCAAATTTTGCCGCCAGATTGTTCATGTAATACTTGAGGAGGAGCGGGATCTCCTGCCGGCGTTCGCGCAGCGGCGGGATCGTCATGGTGAAAGCGTTCAGACGATAATAGAGATCCTCCCGCAACTTGTATTCGGCGATGGCGCGTTGCACGTCAATGTTAGTCGCAGCGAACACCCGGGCATCCGTAGCGATGCTGTTCCTGCCTCCCAGCCGGGAAAATCTTCCGTCTTGAAGAACATGAAGCAGTTTCGCCTGCAAGGGCGGGCTCATCTCGCCGATTTCGTCGAGAAAGATGGTGCCGGCGTTGGCCAGCTCAAACTTGCCGGGCTTCGAGGAAGTAGCCCCGGTGAAGGCTCCGGCTTCGTAGCCAAACAATTCACTTTCCAGGAGCTCAGCCGGCAGAGCCGCGCAGTTGACTTTCACAATCGGCCGCTTCGCTCGGATCGACATTTTGTGGATCAGGCGAGCCAGCACTTCCTTGCCTACGCCGCTTTCCCCAAGCAGCAGAACCGGAACGTCTACCCTGGCCACCAAGGCCACCTGAGCATGGATTTGTTTCATCACCGGGCTGGCCGCGAGAAAGAAAAGATCATCGTCCAGGTTCTCAATTACGGCAGAGTCTTTCACCGTGTAGCGAACGGCGGCCGATGATCCTACAGGGTGCATGTCGAGAATACGGCGCACGGCGCCATGCAGCTGCGGAGCTTGAAACGGCTTATTCAGGTAGTCAGAAGCGCCGAGTCTAATCGCTTGCACGACTTTGCTCGTTTCGTGGGAGCAGGACATTATCAAGACTTTTTGCTCCGGGCGAATCTGCTTACACCTTTCCAGAGTCTGCAATCCATCCAGCCCCGGCATTACCAGATCGAGCACAATCAGGTTCGGACTCGACCCCTGATGCATACGATCCAGCGCTTCGGTGCCGCTGGCTGCCGTCTCTACGTGATAGTTATCGATCTCAAGAAGCGTCTTCGTGTAGCGAAGGACACTCGGTTCGTCGTCGACGAGCAAGATGTGTGGCGCACTCATGCTGTTCCCTTATCCGGCTGGCTCTCGATTTAGACTCGAGAGAGCAGCACCTTAAATTTACTTCCCTTACCCGGTTCGCTCTCAACCCAGATGACTCCGCGATGGGACTCAACGAGTCGACGAGCAATGGCCAGTCCCAGACCCGTACCACGCGAGGAAGCCTTAGAGAGCTGAACGAAATCTCCAAAAATATCCTCGTGGTACTGAGCTGGGATACCGGGTCCTGTATCGCTAACCGTAATGCAAACGGCGTTCTCTATCTTGCGCTCTACCTTCCGCTCCGCTCCAAACAGAGAGTGAGTTTTCGCTTTGCGCCGGTCCCAAAAACAACTTGTGGCGCTGATCTCCACGCGCCGGCCAGGGGGCGTGTAGTTTAGAGCGTTCTCCATCAGGTTCGAAACAATGTGTTGCAATTTGAGAGGCTCGATGGCTACCTGGGGCGTCCCGTCAGCGGCACAAAATCGAAAGCGAATCGACTTCAGCTTGGCTGCAGGTGTCCAGTAGTTGAAGAGCTCCCTTATGTTCTCGTTAACGTCGGTCGTGTGCTTCGATTCTCTTTCAGCAACTGGTCCGCTGGAGGACCGCAGCTCGCAGAGCAGTAAGAGGTTTTGTATAACCCTTTGCAGCCGCTCCGTGCCCTCTTGCATTTCCTTGAGAACTCCTCGCTGCCTGCTATTCACAGGTCCCAGGGCACCGCGATGCAACAAGTCTGTGTACCCCAACATCACAACCAGCGGTGTCTTGAACTCATGAGCGGCCGCGACCAACGGAAGAAATTCTGTTTCGATCATGGCGCGGCCGGAGTTCCTGACGCTTCTGCCGGGCTCAGGCGGACGTACTTCCAAGACTGCTCTCTTTCCGGCTGTCTCCGCTCCAGCTAGACAACCAATGGTGATTGTTTTCGCTGTTTCGTTACGACTTTCGCCATCTTTCTTACGACGGATTTTGGAACTACTCCCTGGCATACACTTTTAGGCGCAGGTTTCCACGAGAGCCCATGGCTCTCATTTTTCTCGGACTTCTCACCAAATTAAGGGGCCTGCGTTTCTGTTCTGGGCACGAGCTAATGCACGAACGGCGCTATTCGGACATTCTTCGCAAACGAATAGGAGGGGGACATCGTCCGCACAGCAGTTCACCTCTCACGTTAGTGCTAGGTAGTGCCTGGAACTATAGTCCTGTGTACTTCTGGAAGGCAAGTTAAAACTCGCATATTTCTGATCAAGACTCTGTAAGAGGATGTGCAAATATTTTCATCTGCGTCCGCGCGCTGCAAATGCTGTCATGCACCTGTGTCTTCCAACCACACCTGGATAGGAGCGCGTTGGCTTGAATTAGAAAATCCTTAATCGGCGCCGCTTTGATCTGATAGGTTTTTGATGCAATGTGAGCGAGGTTTTTTCGCGCACGCCAAAGGGCCCGCGCGCATGTACTCTTCCCTGGCACAGGCTGATTTCGGAGTCGGCCCAGCGGTCGTCGAAGAGTCGACCTTGGCACATCCCCAAGCGCAAATTAGCTAAGCAACCACGACCAATGTCAGTGCAGAATTGCTATTTCTCAAGCTAGCCACAGGAGATTCTCCTCACGCAGACGGTTTCTTGACTTGAGCCTCTCACCGGTATTGATCACACGCAATTTACGTTCGGACTGGAAAGAGTGCCGTCTCCCGAAGTAGGCGTTGCTGTGCCCATGTCGTCGGCACGACGCTGCGCCAACCCGCCTCACGCAAAGTAAACCACTCCTCACTCCGGGAAATCTTTTCGTCCGACCTCAAGAGATTCGATTGACGCCAATCGGCGTGGTCGTAATCGACTCTGGCAGCCGATTCCAGGTGGCGAGCGCGCTTTTCGGAAAACTCGTTCCGCCCAACGCGGAAAATGTTTTCCGATGTTGCACGCGTTGGTAGAGTCGCGATCGAACCCCGACTCCATGATAAGTCTCGACCGGGTATGTGGTTACCCGCGATCCTTGCGTACGAATCCATTTCGAAAAAAGTAAGCACTCAGTTGGCCAGCGACGTGCTTACGTAAGTACTGTATTTCAATATCCAACGTTTCCAGTGCTGCCGGAGGCGAGATTGATGCCGAGAACCGCGAGTGTGCTAGCCGCCCCAAACGACCGTGGTTTGCCGCCGGAAGAAGTGTTGTTCGGCACTACGCGCGCGATGCAAGAGATTCGTGAGAAAGTGGAGAAGTTCGCTGGCACGACCGTCCCTGTCCTGATCCGTGGAGAGAGCGGGACGGGCAAGGAACTGATTGCTCAATTGATTCATCGCAAGTCGGCCTTTCGCGCCGGCCCGTTCGTAAAGGTCACTTGCCCTGCAATTCCAGGAACGCCACTTGAGAACGAGCTGTTTAGCCAAGAAAAGCAGTCATTGATCAATCAGAGTCCTGCGCCGCCTGACATTGCCAAGAGGGCGGCCGGCGGAACACTGTTCCTCGACGAAATCGGCGATCTTGACAAAGGGCTACAGGCCAAATTGCTCAAGCTGCTTCAGGACGGTCAACTGGCCGCTGCCGAAGGGCGCGATTTCAAGCCGTACGAAGTGCGGGTCATCTGCGCGGCGAGCAACAACCTGGAGCAAGAAATCAATAAGGGGGCCTTCCGCCCTGATCTCTTCTATCGCGTCAACGTCGCCGGCATTGATCTGCCGCCCCTCCGAGAACGAAAAGCGGACATTCCCTCTCTGGCCGAATACTTTCTGCGGATGTACCGCCAAAAGTTTCAGTGTGCGGCGGAAGCGATTTCGCCCAAGACGATGCGACTCTTCGAGGAGTTCTCGTGGCCGGGTAACATCCGCGAGCTTGAGAATTTGATCAAGCGATACGTGATCCTCGGATCAGAAACTGAGCTCCACACCCTGCTCGAAGACACTTCGCACCGCGCCGTAGCTTCACCAACATCGCAAGGCTCGACGATGTCGCTCAAGAAAATCACCAAGCAAGCATCGCGGGATCTGGAACGCGAGATCATTTTGCAGGCGTTAGCAGACAACCATTGGAACCGCAGGCAAACAGCAAGAACGCTCGACATTAGCTATCGGGCACTCCTCTACAAATTAAAAGATGCTTGTGTGGTTGTTCCGCGTGTTGCAGCCGGGAGAGCGGCTGACAGCATCGGGCGGGAACTGAAACCCGGCCAACAAAGTTGACGAGATAGCTCCGCGATTCTCGGGCAACGTTGGCGGGCACTGAAATTTGAAATTGCGATGTGGGGACACGAGATGTGACTCAGAGGGCGAAGCTATGATCAGCGGCAATCAAACCGTAACTGACACAACACAGATGCAGATCACCGCCCACGCTCCAGCGCCGTGGTTTGCGTTGCACACTTATCCCCGGCACGAGAAACGAGTGGCGGTCGAGCTGCAGGGCAAGGGTGTCGAGGTTTATCTTCCCCTGGTTTCCCGGCGTCACCAGTGGAGCGATCGGCAAAAGCAGGTGGAGCTACCTCTATTTCCGTGCTACACCTTCGCGAGGATCGATTCGACTTTGGAAGACCGCCTCAAGGTGTTAAAGGTCAACGGAGTGCTTGGGTTAGTTGGTGGAGCAGGCCGAGGCGTACCCATTCCGGATAGCCAAATTGAAACTGTGCGAACACTCTTGCTTCACAAAGTTCCTCTCGATCCCTATGTTTTTCTCAAAGTTGGTCAACGAGTGCGGGTAAGTGGTGGATCCCTCGACGGGTTGGAGGGAATTCTGGTTCGACGCAACGGCAGCCGCCGGCTTGTGATCTCAGTGGAACATCTGGAGCGCTCCCTGTCGATCAGCATTGAGGGGCTCGAAGTAGAGCCTGCATAAAAGGAGGGCCCGAGCATGAGGTCTTCGATCGCGCACGCATTCAAGGTGGTTCTGCCCGCAGTCCTGGCGCTCTTTCTTGGGGTTGGGATGTCCCAAACAAATCCGGTGAACCTCAGGAATGTCCGCGCGGAGAAGGACGCCCGATCAGACAATGCTGCTTCGCGCGAAGCGGACTCGAAAAGCGACTACGTGATCGGAGCCGACGACGTTCTCGCCATCAATGTTTGGAAGGAACCGGATCTCTCAAGATCTGCTCCCGTGCGGCCTGACGGCAAAGTCACGCTTCCGCTGATTGGCGACATTCTCGCCAGTGGTAATACCCCCAAACAGTTGCAGGCCAATATTGAAAAGGATTTGGAAAAATTTATTTCCAAACCAGTTGTAACTGTGATCGTGCAGGAAGCTAAAAGCCACAAGTTCAACATCGTCGGTGAAGTTCAGAAGCCCGGGACTTACTTGCTGAGCGGCCCCATGACGGTCCTGGACGGAATTGCCCAGGCGGGCGGTTTTCGCGAGTGGGCAAAGATGAAGGATATCTACGTGCTTCGAACAAGCGCTAAGGGCCCCCGGGAGAAGCTTCCCTTCAATTACAAGCGTGTCATCAAGGGCGCCAATACCGGCCAAAATGTCCAGCTCCAAACAGGAGACACGATTGTTGTGCCGTAGCTGCATAACGCTGCTGGTCTTGACGGTACTTCCCGGTCTTGTCCTGCGCGCTCAGCAGGAAGGCGCTGAGCCAGACGTTCACTCGGCATTGCTGGTGGTCCCCCCGGCCCAACTCAGGGGATCGATTCCGCAACTACTCCCAACCAATGCGGGCACAACTCAGAACGAGTTCCTTGGCGGACTGGTCGTCGGCGCGCTCTTTGACGACAATATTGCAACCAGTAATCATCAGCCTCAAAGCGGATATCTCTACTTCGTTTCACCCAGCATGGTATTGCAGCAGACGCGTCGCCGCACGACTTGGGACCTGAATTACACCGGAGGCTTGACGATCGCCCAGCACGACCCTGCAAACAACAACGGGACACAAAACACGACTTCCGTGGCTGCGCAAATGCACCACCTATTTGGACCGCACACCTTGCTAGAGCTGAGACAAGACTTCTTGATGACCAACAATCCTTTTGGCCAAGCCGATCAAGGTCAGACAGTCTCCGCAGTTTCTGGAACCGGGCAGCTCAACTCCTCGGCTGGAGTCCCGATAGCGACCCGCACTTCGTTCGTGTCTTCCGGCGCCCTGACGTATCAGTTTAGTCGCCGTTCCAGCCTTGGAATCAATGGCAGTTTTTCCAGTTTGCGCTTTCGGGATCTTCCGAAGCTGTCGGGCGTGGACGTAAATCTCATCGACGGCCGAACTACCACGGGCCGCGTCTTCTATGTGTTGGACATCAGCCGTGGCCAGAGAATCGGCGCCGAATACCAGGTTCAAGACCTCAGGTTCGGAGGCGACGCGGCGCATACTCTCGATCAGACCGTATTCCTGTTCGATGAAATTCACTTACGCTCCAACATGACGTTGACCCTCTTCGGCGGTCCCGGTTACACCCACCTGCACAATAATGTCCTCGTTCCCAGCTCGGGTGGGACTCCTTCAGTTTTGCCCAGTCTGCGTGACGAGTGGTCTCCCTCGGGAGGCGCCAGCTACACTTGGCAGGGAAAGCGTCTCGCCGTCCGCCTCACGGGATCCAGCTTAATCACTGACGGTGGCGGCGCCCTAGGAACGGTGCGTGCTTTTAGCGGCAGCGGAGAACTGCGGGAAGACCTAAGCAAACGATGGACAGGAACCTTAGGTTACACGTATTCCGATGGTCGTCTAATTGGAGGCCCGATTAATAACGGCGCTAGCCGGATTACGACTGAGCAGGCGAGCGTAGGTGTGGTGCATCACCTTTCGCAGCAGATCTCCATGACCGCAGAGTATGCGCATCTCCGGCAACTCGGTGGCGGAGCCGTGACTCCTTACAGCACGGGAGATCACAACCGCGCGAGCGTTTCGATGACGTATCAATTCGTTAGACCTCTAGGACGATAGTGGCTGAGATCCAACATCCTGACTCCAATTCCCCGCAAATTGGGCGATATGTTGCCATCGTGTCGCATCACAAGTGGCTGCTGATAGCATCTGCTTTTGTCTGCTGGGCCGCTGGCCTCACAGCTAGCCTTCTTCTTCCCGCCAAGTTTCGCTCGGAAACTGTGATTCTGGTTGAACAACCGAAGGTACTCGCTCAGTACGTGGCGCCCAACGTAGCCATCGACTTGCAGCAACGCCTGCAGAGTTTGACGCAACAGATTCTCAGCCGCACGCGGCTGACACGGATCATCGATACATTTGGCCTCTATGGGAAACAGCCTGGCCAGGCAGTATCCGATGACCTTTTGCAGCGTATGCGTAACGACATCACGATCGATCTGATTAAGTCCAGCGGTCATGCCGACGAGCTCTCGGCTTTTAAGGTTTCCTATTCGGCTCCCAAAGGGGCTCTGGCACGAGATGTTGTAGGGCAAATCACGTCCTTGTTCATCGAAGCGAATTTGCAGAATCAGCAGCAGATGTCCGAAGATACAACGGACTTCTTGGACAATCAGCTGAATGAAGCGCGCAAGGATCTGGAGCACCAGGAGCAACTGCTGGGCGATTTTCGCAGCAAACACCTGGGTGAGCTGCCCGAACAGCTTTCGAGCAATGTGCAAATCTTGTCAGGTCTCCAGAGCCGTCTTCAGTCCGCAACCGGAGGGCTACACCAAGCGGAGCAACAGAAGCTCTATCTTGTTTCCATGATTGGCCAATCGAAGGACGACCGCCAGTTGACGGAGGAAGATGCCTCCGGAACAGGTCCGGGCGATTCTTCTTTGGACGACCAAATCACCAAGATGAAGGCTGACCTCGCCGAACTGACAGCGCGATACACTCCCGAACATCCTGACGTGGTTCGTTTGCGAGGGCAAATCGCCAATGCGGAAGCCTTGCAGCGACAAGCAAATACCTCGCAAACGGGCGGGCGCGCGGTGGCGCTTGCGCCGGGGCGCCGACGTAACGATCTCGCGCGGGCATCGGTTGCTCAGTTTGAGAGCCAACTGAAAGCCAACGAACTCGAGATTGCGAATCGCAAACAAGAGGTTAAATCACTCGAGAGCGAAATTGAACAGTACCAATCTCGGCTTAATCTCACTCCAACCCGCGAACAACAGCTGGCCGATGTATCGAGAAATCATGAACAGTCGCGTACCAACTATGAGTCTCTCTTGGCCAAGCGACTCCAGTCGGGCATGGCAACTGATCTTGCCAAGCGGCAAGAGGGAGCTCAATTCGGCATTCTCGATCCTCCCTCGTTGCCGCAGAAACCGTACTCGCCCAATCCTCTCCAATTGAGCTTCGCCGGCTTGGCGGCCGGATTGATTGCCAGCTTGGCGGGCGTGTTGTTGAAAGAAGCGCTCGAACCACATATCTACGCTGAACAAGAGATGCGGCGCTACGTTACCATCCCTGTGATCGCAACTGTACCGCCCCTCCTAACATTGACCGAACAGGACAACCAAGCACGGCACAGACTATTCGGCGTTTTGGCCGGGGCCGTAATTGCAGTCATTGTGCCGCTTGCAACCCTGATTGCTTATCTCCGACGCTAACTCAAATGTACAAACAGTTTTACGGCGTAACAAAAAATCCGTTTGAGATCAACCCTGATCCGGCATTCTTTTACCCCACACCCCTCCACAACGAGGCGTGGGCCAGTTTGGTTTACGGTGTCAAGAAGAGAAAAGGGTTCGTCGTGGTCACCGGCGAAGTTGGA
>WNFJ01241040.1_pt1 | contig 35752 bp, 32 predicted proteins | sample 5400461 | NCBI WGS metagenome assembly WNFJ01 (sample SAMN13153349, study PRJNA577476) | soil metagenome | isolation source: 115 cm saprolite on Douglas fir-dominated hillslope | place: USA:California | collected 2013-09-17
GGCATGGAAGAGGTCATCGGCTCGATCCCGATCATACTGCGGACAAGTGCTTCCGGCGAATCCCTTTAGGGACTCACGCCTGTCTTGATTCGACATGAAGGACATCGCCTAATGCCACGCCAAAAGTTCGCAAGCCCTCAAAGGGGCAGCGGGTAAGATACGCCCGCGTCAGTACGCTGGACCTGATTCGCGAGCGTCAAAAAGAGGGAATTGAGCTAGCGAAGCGAGCTGGTGCCTACAAGTGCCGCAAACGAGTTCTCAGTCCCGAGCGAGCGGGAGAGCCGCAAGCTTCGGTGCGAAGCGATGACATTCGTTCGGCAGGAAGAGTTGCTTCGTAAGCGATATGAGCTGTTGGTCAGCATCCCAGCTTGGTCCCAGGCAGTTGCTGCCACGCAGCTTGGAATAGCCAACCAAACCCGCGATGATCACGCCATATCAGACTGCCAGATTACGAACAACGTGGAGAACTGCCTTCTGCTGCGAACTCACCGCGTGGGCCGTGCGGACCAGCTCGGCAGTATGACCGCACTTGGTTCGCACCCGGTTTGGGTTACGTTCGCGGTGGCTTCGCCGCGTGCTTAGGTATGTTTGCCCGCACTCGCCTCGACCGACATCGATTCGCCGGTCAGCATCGATTGGCCGAGGAGAACCGATCCATCCAGAATGCCACGTTCCCTGGCGCTGCACAGGAGCATTGATGCCAAATCAAACGCAGCGTTGGAATCACCAGCCGACCGATTCGGCCTGATGCTCCCCGAGAGGATCAAGGAGGATTATTTGAAGGTGATCTATATGGAGCAATGGACGGACCAACGGTCCGGCGTGCGCACGGTAGGCCTAGCACGGCTCTCCCGCGCCGAGCCGGACCACGCCCTCTTCCACGAGCCGCGCGGCTAGGGAAGAGCGGCGAAGTTTGGCCAAGTCCCCACGCTGCAGGTTATTTCTGCCGAGGGATTAGGCATGGGTCATAGCGTGGTTTCGAAGGGGAGTGGTTGGGGATTGAGTGGGTTGGGGAGGTCGTTCATGTCGAGAGCGAACTTGCCAAAGCGTCGAATCTGCTCACGCATGTAGGGACTGATGCAGGCGACTAGGTCTGGCGCGACAGCTACACGCTCCGCTTGCGATGCTTGAACCGTCGCGCTTCGGGTCCGCGATAGTCACCTGCACCTTGTCCCACGCCCCGCAGCACATACTTGTAGGTAGTCAGGCCTTCAAGACCCACTGGCCCGCGCGCATGGAACTTGCTCGTGCTGATCCCCACCTCCGCGCCGAAGCCGTAGCGGAACCCATCTGCAAAACGTGTGCTGGCGTTATGGAAGACACCGGCCGCATCGACCTCGCGGATGAAACGCTCGGCATTTACAGTGTCCTCGGTCAGTATTGCCTCGGTATGCGCGCTGCCGTACCTGTGGATATGAGCAATTGCCGCATCCAGATTCGAGACGAGTTTTAGCGCAAGCGTCAGGTCTCCGTATTCTGTGTGCCAATCCTCAACCTTGCCTGCGTCGATGCCTTCCTGGGCCAGCAGCGCACACACACGATCGTCTCCCAATACACGAACGCCGTTTGCCGTAAGGTGCATTGCCAGCTGCGGCAGCAGCGTCTCGGCGAGACTCTCATGCAGAAGCACCGTCTCCACCGCATTGCACGCAGAGGGGTAGTCGCGCTTCGCATCGTCGACCACATGCAGGGCCAGCTCCGTGTTGGCGGAAGCGTCGATGAAGATGTGGCAAACGCCCTCTGCATGGCCAAGTACCGGTATGCGTGTTGAACGCTGCACGTACTCGACCAGAGCTTTAGACCCGCGCGGAATGACCATGTCGACGAGGTCTGCGTACCCAAGCAACTCAGCGACCTCTTCACGCCCGAGAACCAGTGCAACGACATCTTCAGGCAGCCCAACGCTGCCGATGGCCCTGCGGATCAGCTCCACCAGAACCCCCGCCGTGTGCTCGACCTCCTTGCCTGGCTTCAACAGAACGGCGTTGCCGGTCTTCAGGGCGAGCGCCGCGATTTGCGTCACCGCGTCGGGCCGCGCCTCAAAGATAACGGCCAGCACCCCAAGCGGCACGCTGCGCTTCTCGAGTTCAAGGTTCTCATCCAACTCTGTCGCGGCCAGCACACGACCGAGAGGCTCCGGCAGCGCGGCCACGGCGCGCACCTGCTCCACCATCTCGCCGAGCTTTGCTGGCGTCAGCCGCAGCCGGGAGATCGTTGCATCGCTTAGTTCGCCGGCGGCTTTCAGCTCTGCCGCAGCAACGAGGTCAAGCGCGTTCGCCGCAAGCAGCGGCTCCGTCGCACGCTCCACCGCTTGTGCGATCGCCTCAAGCGCAGCATCGCGTGCAGTCTCGGCCAAGGGCGCAATCTGGCGAGCAGCTCGCTTTGCCGCCTCCGCAGCTGCGCGTACCGGGCTGGCCTTATCTGCGGCCTGATTCGCGGGTGTTGGATGCTCCACCCCGTGCACGTGAGGCGTGGAAGTGGAGTCAAGAATCTCTCTCGTCATCGGATTAGCTCTTTATCTTCAGCGGAGAACTTCCTGGGCAGGAAGACGGTGCCCACCGGCTCGCCCGCGCAGATCTTCTCCAGCAATTGCGGCGTGCGACCGTTGGCGATCACGGCCGTCCGGCCCGCTTCCATGACGATATGCGCTGCCTCCAGCTTCGAGGCCATGCCACCGCGTCCACGGCCGTTGCCGCCGTGCGCGTACTCGCGAATGGCATCAGTGATCTCTGTCACCTCAGCGATCATCCGCGCATCGGGTTCCCCGGGATGCCGGTCATAAAGTCCGTCGATATCGGAGAGTAGCACCAGCAGATCGGCCTCAATGTGCTTCATCAGCAGTGCGGAGAGCTTATCGTTATCGCCGAAGAGACGGCTCTTCGCCGGCGTAGCGCCTGTCGTCTCTGCTGGCCGGTCCAGCTCCACCGTTGATACCGTATCGTTCTCGTTCACGATCGGGATAACGCCAAGGGCAAGCAACGCACGAAGCGTGGCACGCAGGTTCTCGTGGCGCACCGAGTCTCGAAAGTCGTCTTCGGTGAGCAGCACCTGCGCAATCCGGCAGCCCATTGTCTCGAAAGCCTCGTCGTAGAGGCTCATCAAGCGAGACTGCCCGGTAGCCGCGCAGGCCTGGATCAGCGGCACCTCGAGCGGCCGCTCGGTCATGCCAAGCCGCTCCATGCCGAGCCCGATTGCGCCCGAGCTGACCAGCAGCACCTCCACGCCGGCCTCGCGTAGCGCAGCCACCGACTCCACCAGTCCGCACAGTAGTCCCAAAGCCACGCGACCGTCCTGGCGCATGATCACATTGGTTCCCAGCTTTACCACAACGCGCCCCGGTTTGGGCCGTTGTCTGCTCATGTCCGTATTGGTGGGCACCGTGTTCCCTCGTAAAGTTTCGATCATGGTCACAACTTCATCCTAAACAGCGTTGCCCGCCAGTGGAAGCAGTAGCGCGCCCATACATTATTGCGCTTCAGTTCTGCGACGCTGATGGAGTGGGCTTTGCCCGCGGAGATGCTAGTTCCGACGAGGCGGTGGATCACCGACTTCGTGCGAGAGAGCGAACGGCTGCGCCTCATCAGCCATTCCAAGAATGGTCATGGCGAGCGCACCGGATGAGAGTTGCGCTCACTAGCCGGCATTATTCACGAACAGGTTCAGCGATGGCCTTGGGGTAGTTGCAGAACATGACTCAGAGGATGCGAATGGCTTGGCCGAGGAGGAGGAGGACAGGGGCGGGGCCGATCTGGTCGGCGCTGAGGCCTCTGAGGTGCTCGAGCGTGGTGGTGGTGACGCGCTGGGCGGGGGTGGTGGCCCGGGAGACGGCGGCGCAGGGGGTCGAAGACGGGATACCGGAGTGTATGAGATCGGCGGCCAGGGCGGCGAAGTCGCGGCCGGGCATGTAGAGGACCAGGGTGGTGTCGGCGGTGCCGTCGGAGCCCAGGCTGCTGGACCAGTTGGGGGTGAGGGAGAGCTTGCCAGCGGCGTGGTGAGCGGTGGCGAGGATGAGTTTGGAGGCGGCGCTGCGGTCGGTGAGCGGGGTCTGCAGGGTGGCGGCGACGGCGAAGGCGGCGGTGATGCCGGGGACGATCTCGAAGGGGATGTTGGCTTCGCGGAGGGCGGCTATCTCCTCGGCGGCGCGGCCGAAGACTAGGGGGTCGCCGGATTTGAGGCGGAGGACGGAGGCTCCGGGGCGGCCGTTGCGGGGGGTGGCGTGCTCGAGCATGAGCGCGTGGATGCCGGCCTGGGTTATGCGGGGTTGGCCGCAGCGTTTGCCTACCGGGATGATGAGAGCGGAGGGGCTGGCGAGGTCGAGGGTTTCGTCGGAGACGAGGTCGTCGGGGAGGAGGACGTCGGCGGTCTGGAGCAGCTTGAGGGCGCGCAGAGTGAGCAGGCCGGGGTCACCGGGGCCTGCGCCGACGAGGTAGACGGTTCCGGGTTGGGCTTCAGTCATCATGAGGGAAAGGTCCTGGAGAACAGGGAGTAGGAGTCGCAAGGCTGCTCCTGCTGCTCCTTATGTAGGTGAAGGGCGAGACGCGAGGTAGGTCACTCAGCGTTCCCGGCAATCTTGATCGCGGACAAGTGGTTGGTGCGGGCGTGCTGGCGGGCTAGGACGGGGGAGGGGCACTGTGCCGTTCAGAAGACTCCGCAAGGCGCTCACTAATCTCGCGTTCTCGTTAGGGGTGCGTACGGCACAGCGAAGGTGGCCAGAAGCCAACGTTTCGAAGTTGCTGCAGTTACGCAGAACAATGGAGTGTTCCGCAATCAGGCGCTGCCAGTACTCCTGCGCGTCTACTGCGGAGGGCAGCCGCAAAAGAAGAAAATTTGCCGCGGAGGGATAGGTATGCAGGCCGAGTTCCTGAAGTTGTTCCACCAGACGGCCTTTATGGTTCTGGTTGGCTGCAAGAGTCTCCTCGGCGTAAATGGTGTCTCTTAGAGCGGCACACACGCCGACTGAAGCGAGCGTCGTGATAGGCCACGGGGGTAGATGGCTATTGAGACGAGCGGTCTGTTCTGGATTGCTGATCGCATAGGCGACCCGTAAGCCAGGTATGGCATAGAACTTCGTCACGGAGCGGAAGACCGTGAGTGTCGTGAAATGAGCCACCTGATCGGCCACGGAGTACTCCAGGACATAGTCGATGAAGGCTTCATCAAGTAGCACGTGGACGTTGGCACGAGCGGCCGCCTGGATGATTTCGAGAAGCACGGTACGATCGCAGGGGGCTCCTGTGGGGTTTTGAGGATTGGCAAGCAGGATAGCGTCGTGTCGACCTGTTTCGAGTGCGGCGATCAAGCGCTCTGGATCGTAGTCGAAGCCAGTCTCCTGGGAGAGCGGGTATGGCGTGACGGCAAGTCCAACGCGTTCCAGAGTGCGGCGGTACTCTCCGAATGCCGGCACGGGCAGAAGGCAGCGACGGACGGACAGCGTGCGCAGAGCAGCCTCGAGGAGCGGGACAACGCCGTTCGCTACAGCAATGGCGTCTACATCGACGCCGGCAGAAGCTGCAATGCAGGACTTCAACTCGGATTGTTCAAGGTCTGGATAGCTCGTGAGCATCGAGGGGGATGCGAGCGCGGCTTGCAAGGCCTGTAGCACGGAGGGAGGTGGCCCGTGAGGATTGATATTGGCACTGAAGTCGAGTAATTGAGAGGCGGGAATGTCGAAGCGCTCGGAGATTTGCCGGAGCTGGCCGCCGTGAGGTGGTGGTGAGGGGTTCAGTCGCATTTTCTGGTGGCTCGTTTTTGTTGCGATGCAGCGAGCAGAATGCCGACGGCGAGACCCAGAATGGAGATGACTGCGGTCAAGCGGATCGCCTGTGCTGCTTTGGCGGGTGTTGGAGCAGGAAACTCTGCTCCCATGACGGGGGATAAAATCACCTCGTTGTCGTAGGTGTTGGCTCCTCCGAGGCGTACCTGCAGCGCACCGGAGACGGCGGCCTCTGGCTGACCGGCATTCGGGCTCTTGTGCTTTTCTCCGTCTCGACGCCATGTGTTCCACGCAGTATTCGGATCGCTGAAATGATGCAGGGCGGCGGCTGCGACCGTGCTTACAGCCGTGATGCGCGCCGGCACAAAGTTGGCCGCATCGTCGAGCCTGGCAGCCGCTTTGCCAAAGTAGAGATATTGCGGGGTACGATGGCCAATCATGGAGTCGAGCGTATTGATGGCCTTGTACGCCATGGCCAGCGGCACGCCGCCTGTAGCAAGGTAGACGATTGGCGCGACGACACCGTCGGAGGCACTTTCGGCGAGCGTCTCGATTAAGGCACGGCTAATCTCGTTGTGGTCGAGCTTCTGGGTGTCGCGGCCAACGATGCGGGCGATTCGTTGACGCGCCAGGACGAGATCGTTGCCGTTGAGCGCAGCCGATACGGCTTGGGCCTCATCGGAGAGATTGCGCGCTGCGATACAGGTCCATGCGAGCAGAATTTCGGTCGCAGCGCCAAGGCTGGAGGATTGTCTGTATGCCAGCCGGATGATGGCCCGCGAAGCAAAGTAGGTGGATGCGACGATTCCTGCGGTGAGGGTCAATCCCGTGACGAACTCACGGAAGGGAGTGTCGTCTTCCGCGCGCAAAACGCGCTCGCCCAAGGTGACGGCGCGACCGATGATGCGAACCGGATGCGGAAACCATTCGGGATCGCCGGCGAGATGGTCGAGCAGGTACGCTGCCGGTAGGAGATGAGTCCGTTTCACGCCGTTGCTCCAGAAGGGACGCCTGACGCAGGTTGTTCTGGCAGGTTGGGTTTTAGTGGCTGATAAGTATGGCCAACCCAGGCAAAGATGCGGTCCATGTCCAGGGCCCGTTCCACTTCGGAGGCAAGGCGTTGGAGAGATGCTTCCCGTCTTGCTTTCCAAGGCTCGTAGTTGGTCACAGGGGACAACGTATGGAAGGCGCGTGCGGCGGCTAGGAACGCGTGGCGGAAGCTGTCCCCATCGAAGATGCCGTGGATATAGGTCCCGAAGACCCTACCGTCTGCCGCAATACAGCCATCTGCAAGCTGCGTGGCGGGCGTTGCAGAGCGTGCGATCTGGGCGAAGGGTTGGGCGCCGTCGAGGTAGGTGGTTTGGCCAATATGAATCTCGTAGCCGGAGACTTCAGTCGGCGGCAACGGCTGACCAAAAAGGGTCGAGCCGGTTATGGTTCCGTGGATGAGACTGGTGACCTTGTGGGCCAGCATGGTGGTGCGGATCGGAAGCAGACCAAGACCAGAAAGGACGCCAACATGCTCCATTCCGAGCGGATCGGTGACCTGCTCGCCAAGCATCTGCATGCCTCCGCAAACGCCGACGACGAGGCTCCGATGAGCATGTTCCAGGATGGCCCGGTCGAGACCCTGGGCGCGCAGCCAGAGCAGGTCTTCCACGGTCTGTTTGCTGCCTGGAAGAACGATGAGGTCGACCTCTCGAAGCAGGTCGGCGGTACGGCAGAAGCGAAGTGAGACCGAAGGCTCGGCCCGGAGAGCATCGAAGTCGGTGAAATTTGAGAAGGAAGGAAGCGCAAGGACAGCGACGCGGAGCGGTCGGCTGGGGGCGTCGTCCCGTTGCCACGGTGTGTTGTTCTCGGCGGGAAGACCGAGGCCGTCTTCTTCTTCCAGGGAGAGCGAATGCAGGTAGGGAATAGTCCCAAGACCTGGCTTTCCCAGGCGCTTCTGCATCATCTCGATACCGGGTTGGAGAAGCTTGAGATCGCCGCGAAATTTGTTGATCGCGAAGCCGTAGATGCGATCCTGCTCGGGCTGGTCGAGCAACTCGACAGTCCCCAGGAGCGATGCGAAGACGCCTCCGCGGTCGATGTCGCCGAGGAGCAGACAATGTGCGTTGGCTAGTTCGGCCATGCGCATATTCACGATGTCGTGCTGCTTCAGGTTGATCTCGGCAGGAGAGCCTGCACCTTCAAGGATGATGAGCTCGTACTCAGAAGCAAGGGCTTCATAGCTGGCCCGGACTACCGGGAGCAATTCTTCGACTCGTCGCAGGTGGTAGTCCTTCGCAGAGAGCGTTCCCCAGATTTTTCCAAGGACGACGATCTGTGAAGTCATGTCCCCGGCTGGTTTCAGCAGGATGGGATTCATGTGGACCGACGCAGCAACGCCAGCAGCTTCAGCCTGAAGAGCTTGCGCTCTTCCGATCTCGAGTCCCTCGGGGGTAGCCGCGGAGTTGAGTGACATATTCTGTGATTTGAACGGAGCCACGCGCACGCCATGCTGCGCGAAGATACGACAGAGCGCAGCGACAACCAGCGACTTGCCGACATGCGAACTGGTGCCGAGGACCATGATGGCTTTTGCTCTCATGGTTTGGCACCTTCGCCGTAGTAGTCATGGAAGACCACTTTTTCGAGGGGTGCTCGCCGTTCCCATCCCAGGTGCTCCAACTCCGGAGCTTCTCCGAAATTGTCGACAAAGCCGAGGCAAAGATAGGCGATAGGGACGATCTGTGGAGGAATCCTGAGGATACGGCGTAAGTCGGGCGGGGAAAGAATGCTGACCCAGCCGACGCCGATCCCTTCAACGCGCGCGGCGAGCCAGAGGTTCTGCACGGCGCAGACGCTGGAGTAGATCGCCGTCTCCGGCATGGATTGCCGTCCGAGGCCATGCCCCTGTTCACTTTGCGGGTCGCAGACGACGCAGAGGTTTAGCGGCGCTTCGAGAATGCCCTCAAGCTTCAGGGAGGCATATTGCTCGCGCCGATCCCGCTGGTAGATCTCAGCGGCCTGCCGATCTGCCTCCTGGAATGCTGCATGGATCTCAGTGCGAACCTCGCGCGAACGCACCACGATGAATCGCCACGGCTGCATGAGGCCGACGGAAGGCGCGCTGTGAGCGGCGGCCAGAATGCGCGCCAGCAGATCCTCCGGCAGAGGTTCCGGCAGAAAGCCGCGGCGAACGTCGCGCCGAGATCCGATGGCACGATAGACGGCTTCACGTTCTAAAGTGTCGAACGACTTAGCCTTCGCCGCAGCGTTGGTGGGCAGAGGTATCACCAGGCGCGAGACCACTTTGGACCTGCCTTGTCGTCTTGACGGAGACGAGCGTCTATGCCGACGTTGACTTCGATGAGCCGGCCAAATAGCCAGACCACATCAGAAAGACGGTTGAGGTACGCCAGAATCTCTGGCTTGACGACGCCTCCATTCTCAACGAAACGAACAACATTGCGCTCGGCCCGGCGGCAGACTGTACGGGCAACTTCATATGCAGCAGACTCGGTGTGGGCGCCGGGTAAGGACCAATCGCCCAGGATGCCCTCTGTGGCTTCGATCTTGTGAACGAGGTCGGTCAGCATGGCGACATCTTCAGCGCTGATAATCGGCGGCTGCTTCTTGCTTTCGGGAGGGGTGGCAAGTGCGGACCCCAGCCGAAACAGGGTGCGCTGAATCTGTTCGGTCCAGCCTGCAATCTCCTTGTTCGTGCAGATGCTGCGAGCAAAGCCGAGTACGGTATTCAGTTCGTCGACAGAACCGTAGGTTTCGACGCGAAGATCAGCCTTGGAGACACGGATACCGCCAGCCAGGCCAGTCTGTCCTCCGTCGCCGCGTGTGGTTGCGATGCTCATGTTTGTTCTCCTGTAAATGGGATCGATGGGGCCGGCCCAAAACTCTCTTCTATGGTGACATGGAGAGTTTTGAGCATGCGCGGGCGGGTGTATTGCTGGGTGAGTTGCTCGTGCAGAAAGTCTGAGACGTAAGGTGGATGTGGACCGAAGAGAATCTGCTCGGAGAAGAACCAGGGACCAATTGGACCCAGCTCGGCAAGCGTTCGGGCACGAATGACCACAGCTGGTACCTGGGTGATTCCGCTGCGGAGCAGGTACTCCGCCCTGTGGTATCCATCGCGAAGGAACCAGCGGCCGCGGTACTCAGCTACTTCGAAGAAAGGGCTTCCGCCATGGAACTCAAACGGCCCGGGAGCCCCTGTTGCTGCTGGCCTGAGTTGCATATTTGGATTCGCGGATTGGAAAACCAATTTCGCTGACGTGCTCGAGAGCGTGGTGAAGGCAGTCGAAACAGGTGGTCCGAAAGCGAGCGCGGTGAGAGCGGGCCACGCGTCAGAGGCCGGCGCGGCTGGCTGCGGGTACTCCGGGTCGAAGATGAGCCGCCTCTGAAAGGCCAGTAGATGACGAAGATCTACAACACCTAAGGACCAGTCGAGCCCCTCCATTTCGCGGTGAAGGTCCTCCCGAAGGAGCTGGTCTTTGAGCAGAGCGGCCGCGGAAACAGGTGTCTCCGCTCCAACTGGGTTGGTTGTTTGGAAACAGAGACGGCCGGCTACGATGGCACGGGCGGATTCGATTCTGCCGCTTTGTATAGCAGACGCCGGACGGAACTCATTTTCATCGAGGTCCCAGCCGATGAGCTCGCGAACGGAGACGTGAGTCGAGAGGCTATCCGTTGTCATCGACGACCTCTTGGAGTGGATAACGGAATACGCTGCAGTAGGCGCTGGTCTGGTGCCATGCTTCTTCGTCGTTCATCATGCAACGACGGGTAAGAATTACGCGAAGGACGCCTGCATGGGTGACAATTGCAGCGCGCTCGTTACGCGACGCAAGGGTGTCGAAGACGCTGAGTACCCGCGCCTCGAAACGGTCCACCGGCTCGCCACCGGGCGCGGGGCGGGGGGGATATTCGTTGAGCCATTGCCGGGCGTAGATGGGGTCACGCTGCTCGATCTGCTGCCAGGTGAGCGCCTCCCATTCACCGAAGTGGATCTCACGTAGGTCGGGCAGGATGCAGAGTCGCGCAGAAAAGCAATCCGCGACGCGCTGCGCCGTGGTCAACGCGCGCTCGAGACTGCTGGTATAGACGATCCCCAAGGGCTCACCCGGCATGATGCGCAGAGACTCGATAAGTGCGGTGAGCTGCCGCTCGCCAGCCGCATTAACCGCCGGGTTGGAGTTGCCGCAGAAGGTGCCCGCAAGATCGGTTTCCGCGTGGCGGATGAGCAGGAGCCCGCCGCCGTTCATACGAGCCACGCTCCGCAGAGATAGACCGCGATTTCAGTGAGCTGATTGGTAGCCCCGAAGCAGTCTCCAGTTACGCCGCCGATTCTGCGCCTGTAGTATCGGGCGCTGAGCAGCGTTACCGCGACGGAGACGAAGAGAGGCGCTGCGCTCCGCCCGCGGAGAAGAAGCCCAACGGAAAGGAACGAGAAGACGGTTCCCAGTAGGAGCGAACCTCCCGTCACCAGATGGGCGACGCGAGCTCCTTGGCCCTCTGTTTCGCGGGCTGGAGGGCACAGAGAGCTAAGGGGTAGCGTTGTCCAACGGCACAGGATGTGAGCTGCGATCAGGTATTGCGCAACCTGGCCGAGTGGAATGGATGCGATCAGGATGACACGTGCGAGGAGGCTCAGGGAAAGCGCAGCGGCGCCGTAGCTCCCGATGCGGCTATCGCGGAAGATGAGCAGGATCTGCTCCCGGTTGCGGCCACCGCCCAGGCCGTCGGCCGTGTCCGCAAGGCCATCTTCATGGAGACATCCCGTACCCCAGACTAGAAAAATGACTATGACCAAAGCTGTTGGAAGCCGACCGAGGTGGGGAACGAGAGCTCGATGGAGGAGCGCGGCGGCCGCTCCGAGCAGAGTGCCCACCAAGGGAAAAAACTTTATGGCTCGGGCGAGCGAGTCCGGCTGATAGGGAATTGAGGGGACGGGCAGACGGGTGAGGAACTGGACGGCTGACAGGAAGTCGCCCGCGGTGCGTCCAAGACCGCTTGCGGAGTTCATTCCGAAACCTCGCTGACCCCGGCGGAGGCGAAGGTTGCCATGCCGGTGTAGAGAGCAATCGCGGGCTCTACGATGCTCATGGCGAGCACGGCTCCGGTGCCTTCGCCAAGGCGCATGTCGAGCGATAGCAGCGCCGATAGCTCGAAGCGCTCGAGGAGAAGGTGATGCCCCGGCTCGGCAGATTGATGCCCCGCGATCAGATAGCCGCGAACGTCAGGCGCTATTGAGATCGCCAGGGCTGCGGCCGCGGTCGAGATAAATCCGTCACAAAGAATAGCGATGCGGTGGCTGGCGGCTCCGAGCATCATGCCCGCCATCGCTGCTATCTCTAAACCACCGACGCGGCGGAGAACCTGGAGAGGATCGGCATGGGGCAAGCGCGGAAAGTGGCGGCTGAGTATCGCTTTGATGACTTCGACTTTATGCGTGTGCGCGGCTTGGTCGAGACCGGTGCCTCGACCAGTCGCCTGCTCGACGGACGCGCCAGTAATGGCGCAGGTGATGGCGGTTGCGGACGTGGTGTTGCCGATTCCCATCTCGCCGACTGCGAGAAGGTTGTAGCCCACCGCAGCCGCGTGCTTGGCGAGCTCGATACCGACAGCCAACGCGCTGTAAAGCTCGCTTTCGGTCATGGCCGGTTCGTGCAGCATGTTGCGCGTACTGCGCGCCACTTTGCGGTGGATGAGCCCGCGGAGTTCGCTCAGATCCGCATCCACGCCGGCGTCGACGACGTGCAGATCGGCACCGTGATGGCGTGCGAGAACATTGATGGCTGCGCCACCGGCAAGAAAATTGAGGACCATCTGGTGGGTGACCTCGCGCGGATAGGCGCTGACCTTTTCGGCGGTAATGCCGTGGTCCGCGGCGAAGACGTAAACAGCCTTGCGCACAGGCAATAGTGCATCCGTGCCGCGGATGGAAGCCCATTGGGCGGCGATGTCTTCGAGACGCCCAAGGCTGCCGAGCGGTTTAGTGAGCGTATCGAGGCGCAGGCGCGCGGAAGCGTAGGCATCCGCGCTGGGTGGATGAATCTGCGCGCAGGTTTGCAGAAACAGATCCGCGAGAGGGGTACTCATCTTGCTCATCTTGCCCCCATCAGCAGCGGGTGGCGGCCTTGAGCGCATTGAAACGCATCTGAGAGCAGCTGCGATGTAAGGACCTCGGCGGAGGTGCCGATGGTAAGGGATTTGTCCGGTGCAAGCAGGAGGACGGACGAGAAATTACCCGGAACGAGATGAAGATCATGGATGGATGCAAGTAAGGTGATGCCCTCGATCCGTAGATGTTCGAGCAGGTCGATCAACTCGACCTGGCGGCCGATGTCGAGATTCTGCGTAGGTTCGTCCAGGAGAAGGAGCGTCGGTTGCTGGGCGAGGCCGAGCGCAATTTTGACGCGCTGTCGCTCGCCGCCGCTGAGTTCGTTGAAGACGCGGTGACGCAGGGAAGTCGCGTCGATTAGATCGAGGGCGCGGTCGACAGCGGCCCGATCCTCGCGCAGGAGACCTCGCAGCATCCCAAGGTAAGGGGTCCGGCCCTGCTCGACTATCTGCTGTACGGTGAAGTCGAAGGGTACATCAAGCTGCTGTGGGACCATCGCAACACGCTGCGCTCTCTGTTTCGCCGAGAGTGTATGCAGTGGCTGACCGTTGAGCAGGACCTCTCCCCTGGTTGCGGGTAAAGCGCCTGAGATGATTCGCAACAGGGTGGTTTTTCCAACGCCGTTTGGGCCAATCAATGCGGTGCAGGATCCTGCTTCCAGCGTGAGGTTGAGCCGATCTAAGACGGTTTTCGAGCCGAACTGAAAACCAACCTTCCGAAGTTCGAGAAAAGGCGTCAAAGGGCATACTCCCGCTTGCTCTTGCGGAGCAGATAGAGGAAGAAGGGTCCTCCGAGAAAAACCATCAAGACGCCGACCGGAAGTTCTACAGGAGCAAAAAGACTGCGGGCCAAGGTGTCTGTGATGACAAGAAAGATAGCGCCCGCGAGAGCAGTCACGGGAAGGAGACGAATGTGGTCCGGACCAAGACGGAGACGGGCAACATGCGGAACGATGAGGCCGGCGAAACTGATAAGACCACCCAGCGACACAGCCGCCGCCGTCAGCAGGGAGCCGACGAGGATGATTGCGATCCGAGTAGGTTCTACACGAATGCCAAGCTGATGAGCGTAATCGTCCCCGAGAGAGAGGGTGTTGAGCCGGCGCATCAAAGGATACGCGGCCGTCATTCCAACGCAGAGCAGCAAGAACATGATGCAGAGTTGCGGCCAGCGCGGCACACCGATAACTCCGTGTAGCCATGCAGCGAGCGCGCGGGTGCCGGTCGAGGAGTTGGGGTCGAAGGCTTCAAAGAGGTAAGTGGAGTTACTCAGCATCGTGCTGAGAGCGAAGCCGGCAAGCAGTAGCGTAACCACATTCGTGCGCCCGTGCGTGCGCGCAAGCGAGTAGACGACTGCCATCGTAAGCGCAGAGCCGAGAAAAGCCAGCAAGGCCGTCGCGTTGAATCCCCAGAGCGAATATTGCGAGAGAAAGAGGATGCCGATGCAGCCACCGACAACGGCTCCGCCGGAAGATCCAATGATGTAGGGATCGGCCATGGGATTGCGGAAGAGCCCTTGAAACATGAGACCGGAGATCGCAAGCGCCGCACCAACGACTGCGGAGGCTAGTACACGTGGCAAGCGGATGGTGAAAAGAATAATGTGCTGGGTTTGGGTCAGTGCGTGGCGTCCCAGGAGCGCCTGGACCATCGCGGAGACAGGAACGCGGACAGCGCCGAACGAGGTGCAGACAAGGATCGAGATCAGCAGGATGACTGAAAGTAGGAACAGCAGGCTGGTAAACCCTGCGGCGTGGATTCGGTGCTTCGTTTGCACCGGGAATGGCATAGGCGGATTTGCACGTTCGCTTGTCCTCCGCTCTTGCGGGACGGAGGCCAAGGGTGAGACAGCGATTCTCTTTACTTCAGCTTCCACAACTTTCCTTCCACGATTACGCAAAAGCCGAAGCGCAATCACCAGTCTGCCGGCTCAAGGATGAAATTGTCTTGCCAGGTCCTCGAGCGCATCGATTGCTACGGGGCTGGGAAAATCGACGCGGCGGTCGATGTAAAAAGCACGCTTCGCTTTGACCGCGGGCAGATCATTCCAGCCAGGCCTGTCCTTCAGGGTGTCGAAGGTTGTCTTGCCTCCGCGAACGAGCAGCAGAGCTTCAGGCGCTCGCGCGATCACGGCCTCCATGCTAATGTGCGGCCACTCCTGCGACAGATCATCGGTGATGCTGTGCCCTCCGGCTGCCTGGATAATTTCGGTGATGAATGCGCCTTTGCCAATCGTGATGACCGGGTCATACCAGACCGGCATGAAGACACTGATCACGGGCTTATCGCGTGCGTAGTCGCGAACGGCGTTGATGCGCCGCTGCAGCCCCGTTGTCAACACAGCGGCCTGCGAATCTCTGTTGAGCGCGCTGCCAAGTGAGGTAATGCTGTGCAGAATGCCTGTAAGGCCGTGCGGGTCGACGAGGAAAACCGGGATGCCCATCTGCCCCAGTTGATCAAGCGTGGCCTGCGAGTTTGCCTTCGGTGTGCCGAGAATGAGATCTGGATGAAGCGAGACGATCATCTCCAGCGAAGGCGTCATGATGGAGCCAACGCTCGGCTTCTTCTGGGCCGCCACGGGGAATTCTACGTAGTTACTGACAGCGACCACGTCGTCGCCCGCGCCAAGCGAGAAAACGCTGTCCGTGATGCTGGGAACGAGGCAAATGATCCGATGCGGATGATCTGGAACCACGACCTTCTGGCCGGTCTCATCGACTACGGACCGGGTTGCGGAGCACGACACAAAGCTGCAAGCGAGTAAGCAAAAAAGAAAGATCAGTCGCCTCATGGCATCACCTGAGAGCGGGAAGAAACAGTGAGTGCGGCTGTAAGAAGGTTCTGCGCTACCACTGGGTTGGCGCGGAAATGAAGATGAATGTAACTCGCCAGAACGTTTGTGCTCGGTTGGCCAAAGCCTTCGCTTTCGCACTGGCCGGAGAGCGAATACTTGACGAGGTAGCTGCCTGGCGTCTCAGGAGTGCCCAGGATGCGGGAGTGATGAAAGCTGTGACCGCGGATCGATGTACCAGCCGGTCCGAGCAGGCAATCTTGCGCAAACTCAACGGTGACATAGCCAAAGCGGACTAGCTTGCTCGTCATCTCGACCGCAAACGAGAGGACCCCAGCCATGTCGTGTTGGTTCCCCTCCCTGTCGGTTAGTGAGCGAGTGAGATACATCATGCCGCCGCACTCTGCGTAGATGGGACGCCCTGAGGCTGCGAACTCGCGCATGGCGTGGAGCATCAAGGTATTGCTGCCTAGCTGGTGCGCATGAAGTTCTGGGTAGCCCCCACCAAGATAGATCGCATCGAGCGCCTCTGGCAGGGAACTGTCCCGTAACGGGCTGAAGTTGACCGTCTCCGCTCCGAGTTCGCGTAAGAGGTCGAGATTGTCTTCGTAATAGAAGCTGAACGCCGCGTCGCGCGCTACGCCGATGCGCATTCGAAAGCCGCTATGAGTAGCGGGTCCCGGCGACTCAGCAAGATCAAGGCCACACCGTAGCGCGAAGATGCGGTTAAGGTCGAGATGGCGCTCTGCCAGGCTTGCCAGGGTATTGAGTTGTGCGTCGAGCTCGGACGCTGGCTGTTCTTCTGCCGTTTGCAGCCCCAGGTGACGCTCCGGGATGGCGATCGAGGCATCGCGTGGCAGCCATCCGAGGAGCGGTGTGCCGCACCTGGAAGAAATGGCAGCTTCAAGCATTCGGAAATGGCTTTCGCCCGCGACTCGGTTCAGAATCAACCCGGCAATGGGAAGGGTAGGATCGAACATCTCGAAACCAAGAACGACGGCGGCGACGCTGCGCGCGCTCTTGGCTGCATCGAGAACGAGGATGATCGGCAATTTTAGGAGCTTTGCGATCGCGGCGCTGCTGCCCGTCTCGGTAGGACCATCCTTGCCATCGAAGAGACCCATCATGCCCTCAGCGATGAGCACGTCAGCCCCCTGTGCAGCTCTTCGGACGATGGCGAGATTGGTCTCGTGGCTCAGCATCCACGTGTCGAGATTGCGCGATGTGCGACCCGCGACGCGCGTTTGATGACCTGCATCGAGATAGTCGGGACCGCCCTTGAAGGGTTGAACAATCAGCCCACGCCGCAGTGCCGCGGCTGTGATCGCCAATGTGACGGTGGTCTTGCCGACGCCGCTGGCGGTTCCGGCGATCAGGAAACCGGGCTTAAATGACTGGAAATTGGAAGGAAGGCTTTGCTCGGTCATTGCGGCGGCGCTCCCTTGAGAATCAGTGGCAGGCCAGCAATCATGAAGAACACATTGTCCGCCTGTGCTGCGATGCGCTGATTGATCTCTCCGGTCAGATCGCGAAATCGCCGGCCGAGAGCGTAGGCCGGAACAACGCCGCTGCCAACTTCATTTGAAACAAGGACGATTGGGCAGGGACCCGATGAGAGAGACTCGCAGAGCGCTTTCACTTGAGCATGGTCCGCCGTAGTCTGCTCTCCGAATCGCTCCAGAATGTTGGCGGCGAAGAGGGTGAGGCAGTCGATGAGGATGAGCTCGGTACCGAGCGGGGCGGAACGAATGGCCCGGCCGAGTTCGATCGGTTCCTCCACCGTTGTCCAGTGGTCTGGGCGGTCGGACCGGTGGCGTTCGATCTTGGTCTGCATCTCGCAGTCTGCGCGAGCTTCGGCAGTCGCGATGAAGACGACGCGATTCGCTCTCTCTCCGAGTTGCTGCGCGTAGCGGCTTTTGCCGCTGCGAACTCCGCCGAGCACCAAAGTGACGCGACGGTCTTCAGTTCTAGCTTGCCGCGCTTGCGGATGCGTCATGAAAGGCTCCTGCCACGGGCGAATGTGGTGCAGCTACGTGCAACAAGGCACGGTGCAGAGCGGGAGGTTAGAACGGTAGGCAGCTACGCCGGGATTCCTTAAAGAACCGCGGTTGCTCTTCAACTCTCCCTGCGAAGTTGAATGAAGCCCAATCTCATCTGGCCGGTCTCCTGACTTACGCTTCATCGAATCCAGGCTGCCTTCCCAGGAAAATCCTCCCAGTGGCTTTGACAAAATGCCCTATTCTCAGCGCTTACAGTTACGGGGTAGCGACGGATTTGCACCGTCTTCCCGAACACCAGATGTTTGAAGGATAGTCGCGCCTGTCGGGCAGGTCAACCGCTAAGGGATTCACCCATCGTCGAGACAAGACATCACTCTTTTCGCTTCTCTATGCTAAGCAGATAGGTGTCCATAATCCAGCCACTTTGGGCTCGCTCTTTGTTTCGGGAGGCTTCTATCTTGTCTGACATCTCGCTGAGTGTGCCTGATAACAGGATCTCGTTGTCCATGCCGAGGTAAGCGCCCCAGAAGATGTCCAGATTTTCGTGCGGGATGCTCTTGAAGGCGCACTGTCCATCCAGCATCACGACGATTTTGCTGACACCCTCCGGGAGACCGGTCGCGAGGTGTCTGCCGGTGGTGATCAAGACGGATTCTCCGATTCCATTCAGAGGGATCCTGTGGCGTGCTGCCAACGCTTGAATGCTGGTGATGCCAGGAATTACTTCGTAGTCGAAAGCGACGTTTGCGCGTGCGGTTATCTGGTCGATGATCCTGAGAGTGCTGTCGTAAAGTGATGGATCTCCCCAGACGAGGAACGCGCCGCATTGATCTTCACTTAACTCACGTTGGATTAATTCTTCGTAGATGAGGACTCGTTGCTGATGCCAATGCTCAACGCGGGCCGTGTAGTCTGCGATGGCCTGGTCGCGTACGGGATCGTCGGCTTGGACGACGCGATACGGATGCTGGGTGATGTACTGCTCGCAGATCGCCTTTCTGAGATCGACGAGATCCTCTTTCGCATCGCCCTTATTCATGAAGAAGAAGACATCGACCAGGTTCAGGGCCTTGATCGCCTGCATGGTGAGGTACTCCGGGTTTCCGGCTCCGATGCCGATGATGTAGAGCTTCCTCATGGCGCGCAGGGCTCCTGAATCGCTGCCAGTTGGAGCTGCAGCCGACTGAGATTTGCCAGAACGCCGTTGATGGTGTCGACCGTGGGCACAGTATGCTTTTGGGGGCGATCGACCATGACGACAGGGATCCCAAGCAGGCGGGCGGCCTCAATCTTTGCATAGGTGGCTTGCCCCCCACTGTTCTTCGAGACGATGTAGTCAATGGCGTGGTTGCGGAGAAGCTGCAGCTCGTGTTCGATGTGGAAGGGCCCGCGCTCAAGGAGGAGCTTCGTGTTTGCAGGCAGGGACACATCTGGGGGATCGATCGCGCGGATCAGGAGCCACGCCTTGCTGCATGATGCGAAGGCATCGAGCTGCTGGCGGCCTATGGCGAGAAAAACGCGACCGGCTGTCTTAGCGACGTAGGCGGCGGCGCGTTCGGTGTCGGGAACAGCATGCCAGTGGTCGGCCTCCTGCTTGGCCCAGGGTACGCGGGAAAAAGCAATCAAGGGTAGTCCCAGCTGACTGCAGGCCGATTCCGCGCTGGCGCTGATCCGGGCAGCGAAAGGGTGTGTGGCATCGATGACGGCACCGATGCTTTCATTCTGGAGAAAGGAGAGGAGGCCATCCACTCCACCGAAGCCTCCGATCCGCACTGGACCGTCTGGAATTTTTGGCTGGTTTACGCGGCCCGCGAGAGACGAGATAACACTTAGATCGCTTTGGTCTGCGAGCCGCCTCGCGATCTCGGAGGCTTCGGCGGTACCGCCAAGGATGAGGACCCGGAGCGGAGCAGACCGGGAAGCCGCTTCGATGGCGGGTGTCCTTCGAGAAGCTTCAGTATCGATCAGGCAGAGTCTAGTCATAATTCAACCCCTTGTGTCGGGCGCACGATCGCGGGTGGTTGAGTAGAGGAAACTCTCGCCGAAGCCGGGTTGGTCGAGTGATCTGCCCACCAGGATCAAGGCATTGCGATCCACGCCGGACGCGTCGACGATCTCCTTGATCGTCGAGAGCGTGCCTCGCAGGATCTGTTGATCGGGCCAGCTTGCCCGGAAGACTACGACGACGGGGCAATCGGCTCCATAGGAGGGCAGCAGTTCGGTGGTAACCTGGGCCATATTTTGGATGGAAAGATGGATCGCCATGGTCGCGCCCGACTTGCCAAGGGTTGCCAGATCTTCTCCGGGAGGCATCGGCGTGGACCTGGTCGAGGTTCGCGTGAGGATGAGGGTCTGGGCCACGTGGGGGAGTGTGAGCTCCTGACTGAGGGCGGCTGCCGCGGCGGCGAAGGAGGGCACACCGGGCGTGACGTCATAAGGGATTCCGAGTTCCTGGAGGCGGCGAATCTGCTCCGCCATGGTGCTCCAGATGGAGAGATCGCCTGAGTGGATCCGGGCCACGTCTAGATTTCGGGCGTGCGCCGCAGCGATCTCCGCAATGATCTCGTCGAGATTCAGATCGGCGGTGTCGACGATGCGTGCGCCGGGAGGTGCATGCTCGAGGAGTTCATTGGGGACGAGTGAGCCGGCGTAGAGGCAGACGGGTGATTTGGCGATGTGGTCCCGGCCGCGCAGGGTGAGCAGATCGGCGGCCCCAGGGCCGGCTCCGATGAAGTGTACGGTCATGGCAGCACCGCCACGGCACACGTGCACAGTCGTCCGGTACGGCGAGGCAGGCTGAGGCGCGCCTCAGGACCGAGCGCGATCAGGGCTGCCGCTTCCGCCACGCTGGGTGTGCCTGAGCTGCGGAGAGCGATTTGGGATTGTGTGGCGATGCCGGCGACCCGCGCAAGTGCGCTTGCTGGAAACAGCATCAGGCGCAAACCCAAAGCGGCCGCAACCGTCTCGCCCATACGAGAGCGGCTGTCGAGCGTCGCGAGGATGGTGTCGGGCACGACCTCTCCGACGCATGTGAGAATGAGAGCGACGACATCGTCGGAGACGGCGCGAGAGGAGCAGCCCATGCCGATCGAGAGATGCTGGATCATGACTTTATCGCCATCCATTGAGTGATCGGCATCCTTTGCCGCCAGGCGTATGTGCCGCCGATGCGATCTGCGTGAGCCACCTGAATCCGGACCAGGTCGCCTCCGTACAGTTTATGCCAGGAGGCGAGACAGGCCTCGCTCGCGATGGTGACCGCGTTGGCTACCAGGCGGCCGCCCGGTAGGAGCCGCGTCCAGCAAGCCTCGAAGAGTCCCTCCGTTCCTGCGCCGCCGCCGATGAAGATGGCGTGCGGAGATTGCAGGCCCTCGAACGCGCCAGGTGCCATGCCCTGTACCACCCTCAAAGCGGGTACTCCGAGGCGTGTCGCATTCCGGCGGATCCTATTTGCCCTGTCCTCTCGCGACTCGAAGGCGATGCAGGCGCAGGACGGGTGGACGCGCATCCATTCGATGCCTATGGTTCCCGTGCCGGCGCCGACGTCCCACAGAGTTTGGCCGGGAAGCGGGGCGAGGCGAGCGAGCGTTGCGGCGCGGACCTCGCGCTTGGTCAGTTGCCCATCGGTCTCGAAGGCATCGTCTGGAATGCCCGGGGCAATCGATAACGGACGCGCATCCGCGTCAGCAACGCACACCAGCGCGATCAGGTTCAAGCTGTCGCAGCGCTCGATGGACCAGCCAGAGGCGAGCGTGCTACGGTGTAGCTCGAAGGGGCCGCCGATCCGTTCCAGAACATGGATCGTGCTTGCTCCGTAGCCGGATTGTGCGAGGAGATGCGCCACTTTGGCCGGCGTTGCGCCGTCCTCGGAGTAGAGGACGAGTCGCTGTCCGGGAGCAAGATAACGGATCAATTGCTCGATTGGCCGAGCGACGAGCGAAACAAGGGTGGTTTCTGCCAGCGGCCAGCCAAGCCGCGCACACGCAAGCGAGAAGGCGGAGAGCTGGGGAACGATGCGGAACTCGTTTGCAGGCAGTTGGCGTGTGAGGGTCACACCGACGCCGTAGAGCATCGGGTCACCGCTGCCCAGGACCGTGATGCGCCTGTGTCCGCGATGCTCGGTGAGAATCTCATTGATCGCGGGCGCCATGGGCGAAGGCCACGGAACCCTTGATGCGTCTGTCGCCGCGGGGGGAATATGAGCGAGGTGGCGCATGCCGCCGTAGAGCAGCTCTGCTGACGCGACAAGCCGCCTGGCTTCTGCATTGAGTCCGTCCCAGCCATCCTCGCCAATGCCGACGATGGACAACCACGGAGCGATGGGTGCAGAGACGTTCACAAGGTATAGCTCCGGGGCGTGTAGATGAGCTGGCGACTGTTCGATAAGGGAAGCGCGCGGGTTGTGGATGAGCCGATGAGCACGATGGTCTGCATGTCTGCCATGCCGGGATCAAAGTGTTCGAGATCGGTGAGGACGATCTTTTCGTCCGGTCTTCCGACGCTGCGAGCAAGTACAACCGGTGTTGTCGGAGCGCGGTGGCCAGCGACGATGTTCTTCGCCTCGGCGAGTTGCCAGAGCCTCTCCGAGGAGATGGGGTTGTAGAGGGCGAGTGCGAAGTCGGCAGAGGCAACTGCTTCCAGCCGCCGGACGATGACCTCCCATGGCTTCAGCCGGTCGGACAGCGAGATGACGCAGAAGTCGTGCCCTAGCGGAGCGCCGACCCTGGAGGCGGCGGCCTGCATGGCGGAGAGACCGGGAATGATGCGGATGTCCAGCGAGCGCCATTTCTCCGGACCTTGTTCCACGCATTCCAGAACTGCGGATGCCATGGCAAAGATGCCCGGATCGCCGGAGGAAACCACACATACGCGACGTCCCGCTTCAGCCAGTGAGAGTGCGTGCCGAGCGCGGTCAGCCTCGACCTTATTGTCCGACCCGTAGCGGCGCTGGCCGGAGCGTACGGGGACACGATTCAGGTACGTATGGTAGCCGATGAGATCGGAAGCTTCGGCAAGCGCCTGCTGCGCCTCAGGCGTGATCCAGTGCTGGGCACCGGGGCCAAGGCCAACCACGGAGATCCAGCCAGGACTGTTCGCGGTCTCGTCGCGTTGCGCCTGGGTCGTATCCGGAACGAGGATGAGCGAGAAGTAGGGAACGTTGAAAGGATCTACTTCGGCGAGCGGCACGATGCGTTCCGCCGCCATGGTGGCTCGTTCGATGAAAAGGGCCTTGTCGGAGACGCCGGCTCGATGCAATGCAGTTTTCACCTTCGCGAAGTTGCGTCCGAGTTTCATGATGGCGAACGCGCCTGGCGCACTGAGCCTTGCCGTCAGGGCCTCTTCGGAGAGCGTTCCGGGGAGAATGGTCAGCTCCGAATCCCGGCGGACAAGCGGCACCGCAAGCTGTGCAGCCGCACCCATGATAGAGGGAACGCCGGGAATCACCTGCGTGGGGAAGCGATGCGCCAGCCGGTCGTGGAGATACATGTACGAGCCATAGAAGAAGGGGTCGCCTTCACAGAGAATCGCAACGTCGCGACCGGCATCGAGATGAGCAACCAGCTGCTCCGCCACCTCGTCGTAGAACTGAAAGAGGGAAGCCTCGTAACCGCCGGGATGGTCGGATTGTTCCGTTGTGACCGGATAGATCATGGGGACTTCGATCTGCCCATGCACGAGCTCGGCGGAGACGATGAGGCGGGCGTTGCTCTGGCCGTGCCTTGCCGTCGGGTAGGCGATCACGTGCGCCTGCCGAATCGCTCGCAGAGCTTTTAGCGTCACGAGCTCCGGATCGCCGGGTCCGAGCCCGACGCCGTAGAGACGACCTGTCTGTATGCTCTGACTCATTCGACCTCGCTCGCGAGTGCATTGACGGCGGCGGCGGCGATGGCGCTTCCGCCTCTGCGACCCTGGACCGTGATGTACGGGATTGCGAGCCGGCTCTCTACAAGAGCCTGTTTGGACTCTGCCGCGCCGACAAAGCCTACCGGCATACCCAGGATGAGAGCTGGATATGGCGCTCCCTGTTCGAGCATTTCGAGGAGATGAAAGAGGGCCGTCGGGGCATTGCCGATGACTACGACCGAGCCGGCCAGTTGGTCGCGCCATAGCTCGATCGCGGCAGCGCTCCGAGTGGTCTGGAGATGTTCGGCCAGCGCAGCCGTTCGCGCATCACGTAACGTGCAAACCACCCGGTTCTCGACTGGCAGCCTGGAGCGCGTAATGCCGTTCGCCACCATATTTGCGTCGCAGAGAATGGGCGCGCCAGCGAGCAGGGCCTGGGTCCCGATCTGAGCGGCGTCAGGCGAGGCGAGAACCAGGTGTGGGAGATCGGTCATGCCGCAGGCGTGGATCATGCGAACGACGACGCGGCTAAGATCGATTGAAAATGCCGAAAGGTCGGCTTCCCTGCGAATGATTGCGAACGACTCCTTGTAGATGGCCGCACCATCTTTCGTGTAGTTCATGAAGGTGCGACCTCGGTGACGAAGTTTTTGTGCGCGGCAAGGATGAGGCTAACCGCGGTCTCCGGCGAAGAGGGTTCGTGAGCAGGCTGCCCATTGATCCGCAGCAGATAGCCGGAAGAGGTGCCGATGAGTTCAGCCGCTGCACCGTGTCGCATCGCGCACTGCTTCTCGCATCCGGAAAGATTGACTGTCCAGCCTGGCAGAAGGGCTCGTCCGGCGAGCCGCTGCGCCAGCATTGCCGCGTCGGTGCGGACGTCGGCGAGCGACGCATCACAGCCCGTAACGCCCGCGCAGGCTGCAATACCGTGGAAGCCGTTGCGCCCGTCGAGATACAAGCCAACGGAATCCAGTTGAGCAGCAACGATGGCTATACGGCTTAGCGGAACGGCTCCAAGCACAACGCCGCGCCAGGGTGCGAGCCGAAGGTCTCCCTCGGACTCTATGGCTACTTCCGAAATGCGCTGTGCTTGTTTCGACGTCAGACGGCCGAGAGGGATTGCGGGAATGATGTTTCTCTGGCAGGTCTGGGCCGCCTCATGAACTCCGATAGGAGAGAGCGTCACCACGTTCCGAAGGCCCGGGTTTATCGACGGTGTAAGAAACGGCGATACGCTTTCGAGCATGCTCTCCATGACACCTGATGTAGCAACGAGCCTTTTGCCTCGAACGGGAAGTCCGTTGTGCTTTGCGAGGAGGATGCACCGCCTTGCGGCTTTTAGAAGACAGTCCACGGCATGATCGAGCGAGACCGCATAGCAGGTATCTGTTCCGCCCAGGAAGAGCTGAAAGAGTGCTGGTCCATTGAGCGCTGATCCATGGATCGCCTGTAAGGCAAGGTCATCTTGTTCGTGACTAAACAGCCTGCTGCCCCCATAGATTCCGAAGCTGAATTTGGGATGGAGATCTACGAAAGCGTCGTCCGCGATGAGGCGTTTATCCAGTTCACGGACGAGCGATTGAGTGTCGATGAACTCTTCGGAATCAAGACCCGTAAGGGGGCTGGTGAAGATGTTTCGGACGCGATCGTGCTGCCGTGATGGAAGGAGCTCCACGGACCTCAGCGCATCGACGATTTCGGGGAGACTACGTTCCTTGATCGCACGCAGTTGCAGGTTGCCCCTGGACGTTATTTCAACCTGTCCATCCGCAAAGGCGGCTGATAAAGCGGCAACCGTGCTGAGTTGACGGGCATCTATGAGGCCGCCCGGAACCCTGATTCGGATCAGCATGCCGTCCTTCGCAGGGACTGCGTGGAGAATGCCCGGGCAGAAATTTTCCCCTACTCTCATCGTTCCTTTTCCTGAGTCTTTCGGTGATCTAAATGCTTCGTGCAGATTGGCTAACTTTCGGATCTAGCGGGTGAGGCTCATGGGTACGCTCCTGTCAGGCTTCGGGTTGCGAGTGGAAGGCGTTGCACTGCTAGAACGACGTCGCTTACTGCGAGAGTTGTAAGGGAGAGGTACTCGGCTCCCAGGGCCTCTGCGAGTTGGCGCGGACGGCCTAAACGCTCGTTGGAGTCCTCCGTATCAATGACAAGGGCGGGTGTACGGATTTGGCTGGCAAGATTGAGTGCTTCCTGCCATGGATCGCCGGACGCGAGGGCGACGTTGGCTCGGCCATCCGTGAGAAGGATGAGAACCGTTTCGGGAGTGATGTAGTTCTGTGCAAGCGTGAGGGCGTGGGCCAGGGGAGTTCGGCCGCCGGTGGGAAGGTACTCAAGGACGGCGAGGGCATCCTCGGGGAGGCGCGTGGGCTCAAGCACGACCTGGGCCGAGGTGCCCCGGAAGACGATGATGGCGATCTCGTCGCCGTTCCTGAAGCTGTGCGTGAGCAGGCTGGAGGCTGCGCCCTTGACCAGGCGCATGCGCTCCTGGGCAGCGTGGGAGCCGCTGGAATCGATGAGCAGGAGATAACGGGTGCCGGACTTCGGCTTGCGAACGCGTTCGTGCAGGTCCGTGCTGCGCACCTGGAATTGACCGGTTTCCAGGACGGCATGGGTGAGGGTCGCACGGACATCCAGCTCTACGGGTGATTCTGCTCGGCGAGTGCCGACAACCGGACCGGAACTGCCGTTGAACGCTGAGGCGCTGATGCCTCGTGGAGCGCCGGACTCGGAGGCGGGTTGAACCGTAATGGCGTTCATGGGGCGCGGAGTGAAGATGCGCTCCTGTGTGTCGGAAAGATTGCCCGGCTCGTTTGGCTTACCTGGTTGAGACTCGGGTTGAGTGGGCGGGGGAGGGGCGGGCGAGGACGAGCGGCAGAATGGTCTCGACGTGTTGGGGCTGTACGGAGGGCTCGCCGAGAAGGGCCGCGTAGGCGATGGAAGCGCGGACCGCTGCGAGATCGGCACGCATGGAACGGATGCCATGCTCACAAACGGCCGCGCTGATCTGGGCAAGTATCTCGTTGCGGCATTCGACCGTGTGCAGTTGGGTGCGGGCGGTCGCAATCTGATCGCGAAGTTGCTCCTCGGCAGGGGACCAGTCCGCGTGAAAGCCAAGCGGGTCCCGTTCGAAGGCGATGCGGCGCTCCACCACCGTCTGGCGCTCAACCGGATCGAGGGGAGCGGCAATGGCTACGGCCAGGGCGAAGCGGTCGAGCAGTTGCGGACGGAGAGAGCCTTCCTCGGGGTTCATGCTGCCGAGGAGGACAAATTCAGCTGGATGAGAGGCGCTAAGGCCTTCGCGTTCCACAATGTTGATTCCGGTCGAGGCAGTGTCCAAGAGGGAATCGCCGAGATGCGCGGGCAGCAGGTTGATCTCGTCGACGTAGAGCACGCCACCGTGCGCCTCCGAGAGCAGGCCGGGTTTGAGGGCCGGATCACCCTTGAGCGCGCGCTCCAGGTGAAGGCCGCCGAGCAGCCGGTCTTCGGTGGCGCCAATGGGCAGGTTAATAAAAGCAGCGGGCGCCGGAAGGAGGCTCGCGAGAGCGCGGGCTGTGGTGGTTTTGCCGGCGCCTTTATCCCCCCGAAGGAGCACACTGATGCGCCAGTCCACCGCAGCGAGCAGAAGCGCAAGCTTCATCCGCTCTTGGGCGACGATGGCCGAGAATGGATAGATGAGAGGCTTCACGCGACGGCCTCGCGGCGGTGCCCCGGCTGGGTCTCGCCGCGAGCTTCAAGAAGGGTTTCGCTCTCGAGCAGGATGCCGCGAAGAGCGTCGAGGGTTTCGGGCGCGGGGTTCTCCCAGAGCTCCCGCCGAGCAGCTTCGAGGAGGCGCTCGGCGATTGCGTTGAGCGCCCAGGGATTGGACGCGCCGAGAAAATCACGCATGTCCTGAGAGAGGGCGTAGTGCTCAGCCAGACCTTCGTAGATGAAGTCCGGGGCGATCTGCGCCGTGGCGTCGAAGCCGAAGATGTAGTCGACAGTCGCGGAGAGCTCCAGACCACCTTTGTAGCCGTGGCGCTTGATCCCCTCGATCCATTTGGGATTGACGACGCGCGAACGGTAGACGCGGAGGGCTTCTTCGCGGAGGTCGCGCACCTGCGCAGAGTCGGGGCGGGACGTATCGCCGAAATAAGCCTTGGGTTGTGCGCCGGTGAGGGCACGGATGGAGGCGACCATGCCGCCATGAAACTGGAAGTAGTCGTCCGAGTCGAAGATGTCGTGTTCGCGATTGTCCTGGTTATGCAGAGCGACCTGAATGGCTTTAAGGCGTTCGGCGAAGACTGGCTGGGCATCGACACCGTCCGCACCCTTGCCGTAGGCGTAGCCTCCCCAGGCCATGAAGGCGCGGGCGAAGTCTTCGTCGCCCTGCCAGTTTCCAGTCTCGATGAGAGGCAGAATGCCCGCGCCGTAGGAGCCGGGTTTTGAGCCGAAGATGCGGTAGCGAGCCTGCGCTTCGGCTTCGTGTGCGGGCAGCTCTTTGTGGGATTCGAGGTCGGCCAGATAGTGCTTGCGGGGAAAGTTTCGGTCGAGCGGCTCGTCCAGTTCAACGACTAGTGAGACCGCCTGATCGAATATGTCGATGAGGTGCGGGAAGGCATCGCGGAAGAAGCCGCTGATGCGGAGGGTGACATCGACGCGGGGACGGCCAAGTCGTTCCAGAGGTATGACGGCCACGCCTTCGAGTCGCCGTGACTGCGGGTTCCACACCGGCTCGACGCCGAGAAGGGCGAAGGCTTCCGCAATGTCATCCCCGTGTGTGCGCATCTGCGAGGTCCCCCAGACGCTAAGGCCCATCATCTCCGGATAGCTGTTCTCTTCCTTGCGGAAGCGCTCGATGGCCTCGTAGGCGAGTTGCTGGCCCACGCGCCAGGCTGCCTGTGAGGGCAGTGCACGGGGATCGACGGCATAGAAGTTTCGTCCCGTCGGCAGAATGTGGGCCATACCGCGGGTCGGTGCGCCGGCCGGTCCGGCGGGAACGTACTTGCCCTCAAGCGCATCGAGAAGATGGTCGATCTCGTCCCCGGATTGCTCGAGATTGGGGACTAGATTGTTGCAGGCGAAGGCGAGGACGGCGGTGAGATCGGCGGTGTCCAGACCAAGGACGGCCCGCTGAACCTCTGGGATCGTCTCCATGCGGAAGCCGAGCGATTCGAGCATGGTGTAGAGATCGAGAGCGGCGCGGTCGAGGATCTCGAGTGCATCTGCGTTCGTGTGGCAGGGCTGATTGAGCAACTGACGAGAGGCTTCAAGGCGGCCACCAGGGTTTGCCAGCAGCGTTGGAAGCTGGAATTCAAAGGCCGAGGCAAGACTTGCCTGCAGGCTCGGGGCGGAGGCGTTTGCGAGGCGCGTCAGCGAGCGGAGCATCTCCGGTAATGGCGGCATCTGTCCGAGAACATGCAAGCCGTTCCGAACCTGTGCCATGCCGAGCTCGCAAAGATAACCGTCGAGGTCCTCGATCAGGTGTGCCACTTCGTTGCCGGTCATCGAGGCCAGGGTCGTGGGGATTCCTTCCGGGGTGAGCGCGTCGTCCCACTCATGGGTGTGGTCGCCGCGTTCGCGGGTCAGCATCGTTTTTACGTCTAGATCAGCTTTCAGATTGGTGCGTTCCACAAGCTCCCAGATCTGCTGCTGGAGGTAAGGAAGCTTGGCGGGGTCGAGTTTCTCTACCGCGTAGTACTCGTTGACCAGCTGGTTCAACTCCGCAAGTGCGCCGTAGGTTTCAGCGGTGGTCATGGGCGGAGTGAGGTGGTCGACGATGACCGCGTGTGCGCGCCGCTTGGACTGGCTGCCTTCGCCGGGGTCGTTGATGATGAACGGATAGACCAGGGGCGTATCGCCAAGAAGCAGGTCGGGGTAGCACTCGCCGGAGAGGCCGATGCCTTTGCCAGGGAGCCATTCGAGCGTTCCGTGCTTGCCCATGTGGACGATGGCATCTGCGCCCCAGCCGCCTTCCGTTTGTGGTGTTCCAAGCCAGCGGTAAAAGGCCGTGTAGTGGTGAGTGGGGGGCAGGTCGGGCGTGTGATAGATCGAGTCGGGATCGATGCCGTACCCGCGCGGGGGCTGGAGGGCGACGAGTGCATTGCCCAGATCCATCGCCGCGAAGAGGTAATCATGTTCATCGCCCCATGGCTCTTCCGCATCGATCGAGACGATCTTGCCGCCGATGGTCGGCAGCAGCTTCTTGTCCGTCTTCTTGGCTGGCTTGACGCTGGCCCCGCGATCCTGCGGCTGGCCCCAGAAGTCCTGCATCCGTCGGTTGGGCCGATCAGGGAACGAGGAGAAGATCTCGCGATAGGTTTGCCTGGAGAAGCGCATTGCCTGTGCAGGATCGAGGGGGTAACGATCGTCGTAGGTGCCACGTCCAAGGAGCTGCTGCATCAAATCGTCCGAAGTTTCAGGCAGCTCCGGGACGTTGTAGCGCCGCGCCCGCATGGCACGAAGGGCCGTGAGCAGGCTGGCGGGTGAGTCAAGCCCGACGGCTCCGCCGACCTGAGACGCTTTGGCGGCCGAGTTGGTGAGCACGAAGGCGATACGACGATCATGGTTCGCCTTTCGACGCAACCCGGCGAGCCGTGCGGCCAGACCGGCTACCCGGAGCGCGCGCTCTTCGTGAGCCACATACAGGCTCTCTGCGCCTGCCGCGTTGCGCTCCTTGAAGGAGACCGGGACCGTAATAACTCGGCCATCGAACTCAGGTATGGCTACGTTCACGGCAGTATCGAGTGCATTGAGACCGCGGCGTGAGCCCTCCCAGGCGCCGCGAGGCATGCCGCACGCAATGGCCTGGAGAACGGGGATACCTAATTGTTCGAGGGAATTGATGGCATCACCCGCTTCGGTGATCGATCCTGTGTTGACCTCTCCCAGGGCAAACGAAAGCGTGGTAATCAGTACGTCCGCTCGGCCTTCCATCAGCCCGAAGGCGGCTGGCTTTCCCGCTTCCTTTGACTTCAGGCTGGAGGTGAAGATGCAGAGCGCGTTGACTCCTTTGCTCTCCAGCGCTTGCGCCAGCGAGTCGACGAAGCCAGTATTGCCACTCATGCGGTGGGCACGATAGAAGAGCACGGCGACGGTTGGCTTGGCGGGATCCGCCTGTCGCTGCCATTCGTCAAACGTGGCCACGTCGGTGTCCGGAAGATAGATGCCGTGTTCCGGCATGGGAGTGGGCAGCGCGTAGCCGTAGCCGGTAAGCATGAGCCGGTCAGACAGAAAACGAAAAAGCTCGGCGAAGTTGTTAATGCCTCCGAGGGCCAGGTATTGCGCAGCCGAGTCGATGACATCGGCCGGGACGTTGATGGTCTGCGAGAACTCCGAGGTGTTCTCTCCGCACCCGCTGACGAGCACCAGGGACTGGCCGCGCTCGATGCAGGCAGCCTTGAGCCGATCGAAGCCGGGGATGCAGCTCAGCGGGCCATGGCAGCGCACCACGATGACCTTCGCCTTGTTCATCTCCCCGTTGATAAGGACTTCCATTTGGTCCGCGTTACGCAGTGCATTGAGCGAGAAGGCGCTCACGCGCAGTTCTTCCGGAAGCAGTTCCGAGGCCTTCATCAAGGTGAGCAGATCGGTATCAGCGTGAGAGAGCAGCATGACGGCGCCGGTGGGCGCTACGTTTGCCGGCGCTTCGGGAGCTTGCGTGGCGGACGGCAGGCGCACGTCCCAGTCGTAGTAGTTGAAGACGTACTCGCTCAACTCCGCAGGCGGCTGCATGAAGCGATCGGCCTTGAGCATGAAGTCGATGTAATCGAATATCTGACGAACCTGCCACTCGCTATTGACCGAATGGAACCAGATGCTTTTGCCGTCGAAGACGAGGCTGACGACGTTTGCGAGGGCGCACGGACCTAGGCAGCCGCCCTTGGTGAGGTGAACATCATTGCGAATCTTTCGCTTCAGCCATTCCTCGGTATAGACGTCGACCGGCACCGCAGCATAACCACGCTCCGTGATTCCGCAACAGCAGCCGGTATAGCAGTAGGTCAGGTGAGCACGATGCTGCACGATATTGAAGGCGCGGCCATCGGCTCGAATGACACGCTGGCGGTGGGAGGTGGACATCTAGTGGTTCCTCGATCTCTGATTAGGTGCCGTGTTGCCTCTACGCTCGGTAAGAAGCTTGAGCCCGCTCGGCAGACCATCCGTATGCCAGTCCCAGGGAAGCCCAGAGAACTGCCTGCAGCTCCCATGAGGCAATTCTGAAACGCCACAACAGGCTGGCGGGAAACGTTGACGGAACCTCGTCGATGCTGGGGAAGAGCCGATAGAGAATCACAATGAGCATCAAGTAGAAGGCGCCGGAGAGCAGCGCTCCATCCCAGGACCCAAACCGGGTGGCGAAACGGCGGTGGAGCTGGATGGATAATGTAAGGGTTGCAATGGAGAGTGCAATCAGAAGAAAGTAGGCCGCGGTTCTTATGCCGATAGTCTCTGGGCTACCTACCGACGGCGGGTTTCCGGGATATTTGAGTGTCGGAACGACCACGATGGCAATGTAGCCAAAGCCTGCAATGATGGCGGACAACTTCCGGGGACCTGAGACGTTGTAGCGGTTTTGGGCGTACGCGTAGACCAGGCCAAAGATGCCACCAAGAGCGACTCCGTAGAGAAGGGTACCGGTGAGCAAGCCGAGAGTCCGTTGAACCTGACGGCTAACCAGCATCGGCTCAGGAGCCTCGCCCCTGGACTGATCGCGACTGGTTTCAAACGCGATTGCGCGATCGATCTCAGGCTCGCCCAACCAGTGTGCGAAGCAGAAAACGAGAGCGCCGGCGAAGATGCCAACGAGCATTCCACGTACAAGCAGGGAACGGATCATAAGGCTCCTTGCCTAGTGGCAGGGAAAGCCGAGAAGATGGCGTCCGTCGTGCAGAAACTCGTGGACGGCGCGGCCTTGAATCAGGGAGGTAGCGCCCTGCTCCGCGCCGACGAAGTAGATCACCAGCAAGAGGAGGAGGCCGCCGAACAATGCCCACGGGAGTAGATCACGCATGGGGATGACGGGAAGGGAGACAGGTTGAGAGATCGACTCGATGGAATTGTGAGACATTGAACCTCCTGGGATGACGCGTCCCAATGCAGTACGCTCGTTCGAATGAAAGAAGGTCTGACTCTCGACTGCGGGCAGTCGAATACAGGGGCGCGACCGTGCCGGACTCTCACCGGCTTCTTCTCTCATCTCCAAAAGCTGTTCTAACCCTATTTGCCGCTAGGATGGGTGTCAAGGCACTCCGCTCAAGAAGTGGGCATTCCCGCGAAAGAGACATGACCTCGAGGATCACTTTTATCAGTCACGCAGCAACGCCGGCATTGCGACGGGCTGCCTTTCCTGCCGACGAAGCGCTGGAGGAACGAGCGATTGCTCAGGTAAAATCAATCGGTTGGAAGACGCCGGGGGCTCAACAGATTTTATCGGCTCCGGAGAGACGTGCGCAGATGACGGCGCTGAGCCTGAATCTTTCGGCATCGATCACGGAAGATCTCCGCGACTGCGATTTTGGGAGTTGGCGGGGACGGGAGTTAAGCCAGGTGCAGAATGACGATCCTGCGGGTCTCGTCTCTTGGTTGACCGATCCGGCTGCCGCACCGCATGGGGGCGAGTCTATCGAAGCACTCGTTGGCAGAGTAAAGGGTTGGCTGGATCGCCAGCGTGACGCAGGTCATACGATTGCGGTGACGCATCCCTCGATCATTCGGAGCGCAATGATCCTTGTTCTTGATGCGCCTTTGCAATCGTTCTGGAGGGTGGATATCGCGCCGGTTTCTCTTACCGATCTGCGTTACAACGGATCTATATGGACTCTTCGTTCTGCTACCACAAAACTGAGCCAGACTGAGTAAAGGAAACTCTGACACCATTGAAGCTGGCGTGTCCTGGTTTCAAAGGTTACCAAATCGCGAGACTAAAGATAGTCTGCGGATTGCCCGGTCGCGATCCGAACACTCGTGGCCGTGGCACTTGCCGGTCAGCACGCCATTGGAGAGCGGCGACCAGGCCGTCAAGCCAACGTTTAGCGCCCTGGCCATCCGGATCAGCTCTCGCTCAACGGTCCGCTCGATCAGACTGTGTTCGATTCGCAACGCGATGAATGGTGACGCCGGCGTCCCCAGAAGATTTACATGCAGGACATCAGTCGGACGCAGCAAGGCCGACTGATGCCGCGTCGCCCGAGCGTGACGAAACTCGATCAAGGCGACTGGAGGCTATCCCAGAACTTGCACTGATGCTCCTGGGAGACCTGATTGCTCGTCCGCAGGGATAGAGAGGAGATATCTTCGGACAGGTAAAACGATGACCGGGGTTTGCCGGCATCGTAGCGAGGCCATGGCCGATTTCCGATGCGGTTTGGATTGCCTGTCCAGGTGAAGTGGGCCCAGGCGGTGACCAACTTGTCCGAAAGCCGCTTCTGCGCACTGTTTAGTGGGCGCGATATTCCCAGCGGGCCGCCGTGCCACGGGGGGAATAGGTATTGGATGTCGGCCGTGTGGTATGCGAGCGGCTGGAAGCCGGGCAATTCCGGAAAATAGGACGGCGCGGTTTGGTCGTTGAACTCATAGGTGTAGAGCGGAACTTGCGAAGAGAGTGCCTGATTGATGCCCTGCTGCGGACAGGCGATCGAGGCGGTGCCAATCGCGTCGAGGCCTAATTGAGGGGTGGCGTAGGAACTTGGATTGTAGGCGGCCAGCACCTTAGAGGCATCGGTGCCGTAGGTAGTCTCAACGTACTTCCTCACATCCGACTCGGAAACTGGTGCCTGTGGCGGTGTGGAGAAATACTGGTTGATCGCGATCTGGAAATTGTACTCGTCGTGGGTGAACCCGCTCATGATGGGCATGTGGGTAAAATTGCCATTCCTGAGCGCGTTGAAGAGGCCTTGTCTCGGCAAGATGGTGCCGTCAGCAATCGGGGCAGTTGCCACGTAGGGACCGTTGGCGCTTTCCGTCCCTTGCAACTGCATGATTGTCTGCACCGGAAGACGACGGAGGCAGGCAGCGACGTCCGGGCTGGAACCCGAGCCGCACCCGGTACCGACCGAGAAGGCAGTCCCAAGCTGCTCTCCGGCGCTTAGGGAGATTGTATCTACCAGGACACTCTCGAAGATTGCGCGATTGAACAGACCCGCGGCCAGTGGCGAAACGACGTTTGCCGACGTATCGATGGACCCGGCGGACTGGCCGCCGAGAGCCACCTTGTTCGGGTCGCCGCCAAACGAGGCGATGTTATTCTGCACCCATTTCAGCGCGAGTTGTTGATCCAGTAGACCGTAATTACCGAACGGATGACCCTCATGGTCCAGTGCGGGATTGGCGAGCCAGCCTAGGAGGCCGAGCCTGTAGTTGAGGGTGACGACAACTAGATGGCCCTGCGAGGCGAGTTTGCTCGCATCGTAGTCATTGCTCTCACCATCGAAATTGCCGCCTCCATGGATCCAGACCAAGACGGCCAGCTTTCCGCGGCTAGCCGGCTTTGGCGTGAAAACGTTGAGGTAGAGGCAGTCCTCATTGGTGTTTGGCGGACCAGCAAACGCCCCAAGCGTAGTGATCTGGGCACAGGTTGGGCCGAAATGCGTCGCCTCCCGAGCTTGAGTCCATTGCGGGTAAGGCTGCGGCGGCCTCCAACGCAGGGCGTCAATGGGTGGTTGAGCATACGGAATGCCCAGATATTCATATACCCCGTGGTTATTGAGCCCTTGCACGGGGCCGGCTGGTGCGTTCACAACCGGTGCCAGCGGCAGCCCAGGCTGAGGTTGCTGCGCTTGCGCCGGCGATGTTGTTACCTGAGCGCGTGCCGACTGCGTTAGGAGCACCAGCGCAAGCATCGCACTCATCACAATGGTTTGGAATCCGCTCCATCGTTTCCACCACGAGACGACGTCGTCGTATTTGTAACTCACGCTTCTCCTGAAAGCTAATAACCAGTGGCGCCGCTGGTTCATCGGCGTCGCAGTCACCGCCATGTACTCACTATAAATTCGTGTCGGTCAACACATGCGCGTCGGTCAACACATGCGCGTTTGAACGAAGCCGCTGGCGCGACGGATGCAAAAACGCGAGAGGTCTATGCGCGCAGAATCTACCGTGGCGATCCTGCTTGGCTGAGTGTATTCTGGCTGGGAGTAGAGGGGAAAAGGGTCGCTTTGACTTTGGCTAAACTTTGGCTAACCAGTCTCCATCGAACCTCACCGAACCTCATGGGACGTCATCCCCTGACCCATGGAAGTGTTTATGAACAAAGGAAATACGCGACTTAGGGAGATCCAGATGCGGACTCAAAATCCG
>WNFJ01139034.1_pt3 | contig 35572 bp, 27 predicted proteins | sample 5400461 | NCBI WGS metagenome assembly WNFJ01 (sample SAMN13153349, study PRJNA577476) | soil metagenome | isolation source: 115 cm saprolite on Douglas fir-dominated hillslope | place: USA:California | collected 2013-09-17
TGGCGCTGAAAAGCCTGACTCCACCCGCCACGCCAGTAGGCCGACTTCACGCCCTGCTTGCGTGGCCTGAGGCAATCGCATTCTATACTGCTCACGCGCTTTTCCCATTCCATATGAGCGTATTCTACAACCTCATGATGGTGTCGCATCCGGGTTTGCAGAACTTTGTATTGCCGGTCATATTGATGTTCACTGGGGCGGCGCTGCTGTTTTACGGCAGCCGGCGCTCGCGGGTCTTCGCCTTCCTCGCCGCGTGGTCCGCAATCACGTTGATCCCTATACTCAATGTGACTTTGTGGAACAATGCCGAGAACTTGCATGACCGTTATCTGTATTTGCCCTCAGTCGCGGTTTGCATTGCGCTGGCCAGCCTGATCGCACGACTGAAGGAATTGCATTACGATATATCGGCACTGGGAGCGCTGATCGTGATTGTAGCCGGGTACTCCTTTGTGACTGTCCGAGAAATGCGATATTGGAGGGACGATTACGTTTTAGCGCAACATGGCATCGAGGTGTCACCGGGGCACCCCATCGCTCCGCAACTCATGGCAGGCGTGCTAATTGGACGGGAAAAGATCACCGAGGCCATTCCCTACCTGGTGGACGCCCTGGACGCGATGCCGACCAATGTTGCCACTCTTTGCGAGCTCGGTTTCTGTTATGCCGAAATCAATGCTCTTCCACTCGCGGAGGAGTGCCTCGGAAAGGCCATAGCGCTCAGGGGCTCGGAGCCGCGAGCCCATCTGGTCCTAGGAATGGTGCGTTTGAAGCAGGGCCGACTGCAGGAAGCGGAAGCGGAGTGTCGGCGTGGGATTGACTTACAGCCTGTATCGAGAGGCGTTCTTGTGTATCATTACTACCTGGGCAATGTCCTGTACGCCAAGGGAGACGTGCAAGGGGCGTTACGGGAGTACCGCGCTGAACTTCAGAACGACGCCGCTATTGATACGGCCTTTGCGAATGCGCAGGAACGGGTTGACGAGATCGAACGGCAATTCCGGCTGCAGGTCCGGCAATGAATATGCAGGACAGAGCGCAATGATAGTCTCTAAGATCTAACAATCTAAGGTCTCGTCGTTGGCGAAAGCCGTCAAGCTCTCCGAATTGCGCCGCTGTGCGATGGGGTGCCAAGACGGGTTGCGTACCGATTGGGCCTCAATTTCATATCGCAACTGTGCGCTGTAAGGTGCTGATAGAATTAGGACCGCAGGAAGGTGCGATGCAGCAGTGGATTTTGGTTCGCAGTGTCACCGAAAGGCACTTTGGAACGGTTCGAAACGATTGTTGGCTAAGATACCTGTCTTTCTTTGTTGGCTTCTTGATGCTTTGGAGCGGAACACCTACTTGGGCAGCTCTTGAACCCTCGCAGGTCCTGATTCTTCTCAACAAGGACGCCCCGATTTCGTCACAGGTCGGGCGGATGTATGAGACGCTTCGCGAAATTCCGGCAGCGAACGTCCTGCGTCTCTCCCTCGGCACAGAGCGTCAGATCACCCCCGAACAGTATTGGTCTAAGGCGGCTCCGCCCATCAAGAAGTACCTGGAGGCAAATCCGGAGATCCGGTGTATCCTGACAACGTCCGGGGTTCCGTATACCATTCAGGCAACCGACGGTAAAGACGAAGGCGCGGCCTTCGATAGCGAACTCGCAGCGGTCCTGCGGGAGCAACCGGGGGATCGCAAAAGAGGTCAGCCTAATCCGCTCTATCTCGCCGGCGGTAATTCGTATGGAATCAACGATCCGCGAAAACTGCAGATGGTATACGTGGTTCGACTGGACGGTCCCGATCTGAAGACCATCACCCGGATGGTAGCGGGCGCCATAGCCGCAGAAAAATCTGGTTTTGAAGGGCCCGTTTTTGGGGACGCGCAAGGCATCGATGGGATCACTGGATACGGCTATGCGGACTTCTCCGTTCGTTCCGCGATCGACCGGCTCTCCGGCGCCGGCTTTGAGTCAAAGCTGGATATGAAACAGGAGAGTTGGAAGCAGCCGAAAGGCGGCGTTGGAGACCAAGCCGCGGGAGCCGCCTTCTACGTGGGTTGGTATGACCTTCTAAACTTTCAAGATATTTTCGGGCCGCACGGACTGGCGCGCGGATCGATCGCCTGGCACATCGCCAGCCAAGAGTGTCAAAACCTGTGGGATCCGGGTGGCGGCTGGTGCATGAACCTGATGCGCAGGGGGGCGGCGGTTACTTTAGGTCCGGTTCGCGAACCCTACGTGACGGCTTTCCCGCACGGGGATATCTTCGTGGAAGCATTATTGAGCGGCGGGAGCGTCGCGGAGAGTTATTGGCTCGCTCTTCCGCAGGTTTCCTGGGCCATGGTGGTTCTGGGGGATCCCTTGTACCGGCCTTTTGCTCTAAAGCCAAGACCAGCTCTGGTGGCCCGGGCTTACGTTTCCGGAAATTCGAACCACATTCTGCAACATGGGGAGACCAGTTCGCTGCTGATTCTCCTGGAATGCGTGGGTCCAGCCGGTAGCGCGACGCCGGCTATGACGGCAATCGCCGAACCCGAGATGGGCTTGGCTGCCGCGTCAGGTTTAATTGCGATCCCAGCTCTAAAAGCAGGGCAGAATGTTGTTGTCCATGTGCCCAGCGTAACGGCGGGGGCCGATCCCACTGGTATGTTCCGCCTGCGTCTCAATGCACAAGACGACCAGAAGCAGTCGCGCCGGATCGTCCTGGAGGGCAGGATTGGGTTTTCCCGGCTCACCGGCGGGCTGTCACCGAAATCACAGATGTTTGTCAGTCCACTGGGGGAAGCGTTGATTTCCGGAAAGCCCGGAGGCAGCATGCTGATTGAGGCAGAGACTCTCCGCACCGGTAATTTCACGCCCTCGGATGGCTTTGCCGTTATTGGGGCGGAGTTTTCACCGGACGGAGCCCGCATCGCATTGACCTTGCTCGATCCGCAACATAAGAAGAGCGCGACAGTGCTCACCGACAACAAGCTGCGAAGCATTCAGGCTTTGCCGACCGGCACGCAGTTTCTGCGCTGGCTGGGAAAGGATGAGGTCCTGCTCAAAGGCGCGGACCACCTGATCCGCCACCTGCTTGTGGCAGGTGAAGATCACATTCTCGATCCTCCGGCCGGCTGGTCTGGACCGGCAGTCAGCGGCAACGTGGTCCCTGGCACCGATATTCAATTCCTGGCGAGCGCTGACGGCAGAGTGGGAGTTCAGAAGGCTTCCCAGCCTCTCCAAGAAGTATTGCAAGGGACCAACGTAACCCGATTCCGCGCTATTGCCAACGACCTTACCCTGTTCGGCGGGGTCGATGGCGAAAAGCGTCTTTGGGTGCAACATGGGTTGGACGAAAAGCCGGAGGTGGTCGCGAGCGGGGTGGAGACGGTGCTGTGGGGGCCTATTTCGCGTCGCGCGGTCGTAGTTGAAGCGAACAACAGAAGTCGGGTCTACGATGGCCGGGACGGTAGCTGGATCGATTTGGGGAGAATCTCCGGAGCCCAATGGAGTCCCGATGAAGAACGGCTGTTGTTCGTTGAGGAGGGTTATCTTTCGCTCCTCGTGGAGCACCGGATGGAGAAGCTTTGCGATTTGACCAGGATTGGGCCGGTAGGGAGCGCCGTGATCTCAACGGGAGGCGACAAGGCTTTTCTGTTGGCGGGTATTGGCGGCGGGCTCGATGTATGGATGATCGCCCTGCCTCCTCGGGTGCCACGTCAGAAGAAGTAAGGGGGATCGGCCTGCCTCCCTCCTATCTCCGATCCCTCATTCACTCAAAAGTGAGAAGCAAGGAAAACATTTGGGAAATCCCTACCGCCTCGCTCCACCCGCGTTACCTGGCGCATATCAAGCATCTTACGGTATTCTGTAGCTTTGGCAGACGGCTTGCTCCAGGGTCACATAGAATGACACCAACAGGCAGTGCGGGAGCTGGGCGGCCGAGAGTGTCGTCCTCAGCTGGTATGGCAATGGGGCAAGTGTCCCCGGAGCACTATTTACGGTTGATTGTTCACCGCAAGTGGTTGGTTCTGGGCACCTTCGTATTGGTCTCCGCCGCGACATTCACAATTTCTTATCGTCTCCCGAACGTCTATGTGTCGTCGACGCTCATCCTGGTAGACCCTCAAAAAGTGCCTGAGTCGTACGTGAAGGCAACGGTTACCGGCGACCTGCGAAACCGGCTGGGCACGTTGCAGCAGCAGATCCTGAGCGCCACGCGGCTGCAAAAGATCATCGACACGTTGAATCTGTATCCCGTGCAAAGAAAAACGATGGCTCGGGAGGACGTCATCGGCATGATGCAGAAGGACGTCTCCGTGAGCATTGTGAGCGATTACGGAGGTAGCCAGGACCTCCAGGCGTTTCGGATCGGCTACAGCGGCGGAGACCCGCGGCAGGTCGCGCAGGTGGCCAACGATCTAGCCACTCTGTTCATGGACGAAAACCTGAAAGCTCGTGAGCAGCAGGCTACCAGCACAACGGAGTTTCTCCAGAATCAACTACAAGAGACTAAGAAGGTACTGGAGGCCCAGGAAGCCAAGCTCAAAGACTTCAAATTGAGGCACGTTGGTGAAATGCCGGAACAGCAGTCGGCGAACCTGCAGATTTTGGGGCAGCTCCAATCTCAGCTGCAACTGGAAAGCGAGGCGCTAGCCAGGGCGGAGCAACAGAGGAGTACGATTCAGGTGCTGATGCCCCAAGCCGCTCCCGTGGTGGATCTCGACGATGGGGAATCGCGGTCTTCCCCGGGTGCTGCGGCTGCGGGGGTGAAGGCGGCTCCAAAGGACTCGCCTTTGAACAGCCTCAAGGCTCGGCTCACAGCACTGCAGCAGCGCTATGGGGACCAGCATCCGGAGATACGGAAGCTGAAGTTGCAGATCGAGGATGAGGAATCGAAAGAGGCAGCCGTGAAGGCAGCGTCGGTCGCGGTGACGGCGGCAGCACCCAGCGAACCGAAGCCAGATGCACCTGCCAGGAGGTTTCCGGTTCCGTCTGCCAACTATTCCAATCCGGTGCTCCAGTCGCAGCTAAGGACGATTGCCGATGAGATTCCGAAACACCAGGCAGAACAACGGCGCCTGAACAAGCAGATTGCGACCTATCAGGCGAAGCTGGAGGCAATCCCGGTTCGCGAGCAAGAGATCACCGCCCTGGTAAGGGATTACGAGATTTCAAAGGCGCACTACAGCCAACTCCTTGACAAACAGCTCTCCGCCGAGACGGCGACCCAGTTGGAGATCCGCCAAAAGGGGGAGAAATTCTCCATACTCGATCCGGCGCAGCCGCCGGAGAGGCCTTCGAAGCCGAACCGAAGCCTGATAAACATGGCTGGAAGCCTCGCGGGCTTGGGTCTCGGGTTGGTGCTTGCCCTCGTCACGGACCTTCTCGGGGTATCCATCACCACTCCCCAACAGATTACGGAAGCGTTCGGTCTTCCGGTTTTGGAAGTGATACCGGTGATACACACTTATACCGACCAGCAAACGCGAAAGAAGAGACTGGTCTGGTTAACGGTCTCGTGTGTGCTGGCTACCGTGCTGGCGTCGTGTGCGATTCTGATCTATCGCTATCGGGCGTAGTGGTCTCAGGAGGATGATTTGTATCAGGGATTCTATGGCCTGAAGGAAAATCCGTTTCGGTTGTCACCGGATCCTTCCTTCATGTGCATGACCGACCAGCACCAGGAAGCGTTATCCGGACTGATTTACAGCGTGTGTACGCGGCCGGGGCTCACCGTGCTGGTTGGCGAAGCTGGAACCGGGAAGACGACTCTGCTCTATGCACTTCTGGGATTGCTCGAAAAGCGGGGATTCATCACCGCGATGTGCACTAATCCTACACTCACGCGGCAGGAGTTCTATGACCTGGTATTGATGAAATTCGGTGTCGAGTGCTCATCTTTGCTGAAGAGCCGTCAACTGGCGGCACTGGAGGAAAGACTCCGCCGGAACCGAATCGACGGGCGGCCATCGGTGCTGATTATCGATGAAGCTCAGCGGCTCTCCGCTGAACTCCTGGAAGAAGTTCGTCTCCTGCTGAACTTGGAGACCCCGCGCGAGAAGCTGCTGGAGATCATTGTGGTTGGACAACCGGAGTTGAGCGAAGTCCTGCGGCGTCCGGATTTGCGGCAGTTGAAGCAGCGGGTTAGTTGCGTCTGCCGTTTGAGACCACTGGCACTCGAAGAGCTCAAAGAATACCTTCATTACCGGGTCACGCGGGCAGGTCTGCCCACCCAAAGCCTGTTCTCCGGGGAGGTAACCCAACTGATCTTCGAATATACGGACGGTATCCCGCGCCTGGTAAATAGCCTTTGCGACAGCGCGTTGCAGACCGGATTCGCTTTGCGTTCCGCGCAGGTAACCCCGGCGATTCTGGAAGAGGCGGCCAAAGATCTGGATCTCTTGCGCATAGCTCCTGCACAGGAAGAGACTCCACGTCCCGCGGAAGTTACTATAGTCCCCCCTGAGGCGCCCCTGGCACCTCCGGCAAGCAATGGAGTGTCCCCTGGCACGGGGAACGGCCACGCGGTGTCTGACCCGCGCGTGCCGTTTGAAACCTATGCAGCCCGCCAAAAGAGTATCAGTTTTTTCTCCAACCTGATGGAACGCTGGAAATAGGTATATGGACCGCCCTCGCATTCACGAGAAACCCTCGGCAGCCCAGCTTCGTACTGGTACTGGCAGTATTAGGCCGCTTGTCCGTTCCAGCATATGATAGATAAACGTAGGGGAATTGAGTTGCATTTATCTCAGGGTGTAGTTTCGAGCGAATGTGGCCCGATGGATGCTATGACCTTTCCTGGAGCCACCACTCTATGAGCCGTTTTTTTGATGCCCTCAAGGAGGCCAGCCGGTCGCGGTCGAATGCGAACGGGAACCCCGTCGGGGGGGAGTGGGAGACCTTAGCATCTAATGGCAATGAACTTCTAAATGAGGCGATCGCGACTGCCGCGGTGGCTCATCCCGTTTTGACGCCGGAACCGAAATTGACCGAGACGCCTGCGTTGCCGCATAAGGATCTGCCGGACCTGGCTGCGCGACCGCAGGACAACTCATTTGCACCGAAGATCCAGATTGCGCTCGATCCAGCGGCCCGCTTGATCACGAATACGGCGGATACGGTGGTGGCAGAATACTACCGAAGGCTGCGCACTAAGATCATGCAGCAACAGGCGACGAAGCCCTTCCGGAGTCTACTCGTGGTCAGCCCGTCGCCGCAGGAAGGCAAGACGGTCACGGTTCTAAACCTCGCGCTGAGCTTCGCCTCGCTTCCCTCGTTTAAAGTTCTGGTTGTGGATGGAGACTTGCGAAGGGGCAACATCGGGAAGTTACTCGGTGTGGATAACCATACAGGATTGACGGACTTGCTCGAGGGATCCGCCGGATTGGAAGACGCGGTTTTGAAATGTGACGATATTCCCTTGCACTTCATGCTGCGTGGGAACTCCAAGGTGTCGCCGGCGGAACTTCTGAATTCGCCGCACTTGGGGACACAACTCCGTCGCGTATCCGAACAATTCGATCTGGTACTGGTAGATTCAGCTCCGGTGAACCTGATCACGGACACCCAACTTCTGGCGGGAAGTTGCGATGCCGTCCTGCTGGTCGCCCGAGCCTTCTCTACCACCCGCAAGTCATTGGAATTGGCGGTTCAGGATCTGAGCCAGTGTCGGATCATCGGAACGGTTCTAAATGGCGGACCTCGCACGAAAGCCTACCGCGGCTACAAAGGATACTACTGACGATGATCAACGCAACTGGGGATGCGGACGATTCTCAGAGGCATGCGGCCGCCGCCGTGGCGAGCCGGATCGAGATTCGGGAGTCGAGGGAGGGGGAGGAAGCCGAATGTGACCGATTCGTGATGTCCTCTGCGTCTGGCACCTTCTTCCACCTGTCGGGATGGCAGCGCATTGTCAGGGAGACACTAGGACACCGTTGTTTTTGCCTGGTGGCACGCCGGGAGGATCGAATCACGGGTGTATTCCCGATCGGTTGGGTGCGGAATCGAATTTTCGGTGACTGCATGGTATCGATGCCGCTGGCGGTGTACGGCGGCATTTGTGCGGACGATCCGGAATCCTTTTTCGGCTTGCTGAAGGCGGGGAGCGAACTGGCGGACCGGTTCGGGGTGAAGTATCTGGAAATGCGCAACCAGACAGAGCCGTTTGCGACATCCTTACCCGGTAGAGATCTGTATGTGACCTTTACCCAGGATCTGACGCCCGGCCCTGAGAAGTTGCTGCAAGGGCTGCCACGGGACACGCGGTATGCAGTGAGGAAATCGCAGAAGGCAGGCCTGGAGTGGACCGAGGATCTCACGGATAAGGAATTCTATGAGGTTTATGCGCAGAGCGTTCACCGGCTCGGTACGCCTGTCTTCTCGCGCGAACTGTTCACCCGCCTCCGGAGTGAGTTTCCAAAACAAACCAGGCTGTTCGGGGTACGCAAGGGCAAGACGGCGATTGCCGGAGTGCTCTGTTTCTACTTTCGAGACCAGGTATTGCCGTATTATGGCGGGGCGCTGGCCGAGTACTACAAAGATTCCCCGAACAATTTCATGTACTGGAATCTGATGGCACAAAGTTGTAAAGAGGGGTTCCGGCAATTCGATTTCGGGCGGAGCAAACGGGGAACGGGGTCGTTTCATTTCAAGTCTGCATGGTCCATGAAGGTCACAGAATTGCCTTACCGATATCATCTGGTTCGGGCAAAAGAGGTTCCGCACCTGAGTCCAGTCGACAGGAAGTTCCAGTTGCCGGTGGCAGCGTGGAAGCGGATGCCGTACGCTTGGACGAAAGTCCTTGGACCATGGCTGATTCGATGGATTCCGTCGATTTGAGTGGGGCAACGAAATAGGCGTGTAGCTCAGCGGTTAGAGCGCCCTGACTAAACTCCAGGGAGGTCGTAGGTTCAAATCCTGCCGCGCCTACCAAATTTAGGGAAATTGTGAGAGTTCTTTACCTTTGCCACCGCATCCCGTATCCACCGACCAAGGGCGATAAAATTCGGGCATTCCATCAGTTACAGGCTATGGCGGCGCGGCACGAGGTGGATGTGTTTACGCTGGTCGAAGATGCGGGGGATTTAGGCTACGGTTCGGCATTGGCGCAGTACTGTCATCGCCTGATAGTGGCGCGAGTACACCCCAAACTGGCTCGCCTGCGCGCACTGCCGTATCTCTTCACGGCGGCGCCGCTTACGGTGCCCTATTTCTACTCGTATGAGTTGGCTGGGGAGGTGCGCAAAGCGTTGCTGTCGCGCTCCTACGACCGCATCTTTGTGTACTGCTCCGCCATGGCGCAATACGTGGAATCCGCCGGCCAGATTCCGGTGGTGACGGACCTGGTCGACGTGGATTCCGATAAGTGGACGCAATACGCGAGGTTCACCCGGTTCCCGTTTTCCGAGTATGAGCGGAAGGTCTGTGCGAAGTCCTCCTGCGTTGTGGTTACCACGGAGCGCGAGGCACAACTGGTGCGCCAGATTTCCCGCGACGCCAACGTGCATGTTGTTCCCAACGGCGTGGACACGGCTTTTTTCGATCCGCAGGCGGTGCCGCCGGATAGGCCAGTGCCGACGGTGATCTTTACGGGGGATATGAGCTACTTTCCGAACGAAGATGCCGTACGCTACTTCGCACAGAAGGTACTGCCGCTGGTTCGGCAGGCGGTCGCGGGCGTCCGTTTTTTGATCGTGGGCCGGAACCCCACCCGAAACGTCCGGCAATTGCAGAAGATCGAGGGAGTGGAGGTAACGGGCTTCGTCCCGGATGTGCGAACTTATCTGGCTAAGTCGCACGCCGCGGTGGCCCCCTTCCTGATCGCCGCGGGTATTCAGAACAAGATTCTGGAAGCTATGTCGTACGGATTGCCGGTGGTGGCGACGCCGCGCGCAGCGCAGGGGCTTTCGCCTCGTGCAGCCGAGATTGTGCATACGGGGAACACCCCGGAAGAACTGGCCGCCAAGGTGGTAGTACTATTACGTGATTCTAAATTAGCCCAACGTATAGGACTAGACGGCAGACGCCGAGTGACTGAGGATTATAGCTGGGACTGCACGCTCGACCGATTGCTGCAGCTGTTAGAAGACCCACAGACTGTCGAGTTCCCCAAGTTGAAGATAGAGCCTTCGCTCCCTTGATCTCCGGGCGGCTGGAGCGGGCCATTTGGACTCCGAATTGCTCTCCTGACGTTAACAGGAAAATAGACGGATCTTCAGGTCCAGGGTGGGCCTGAACACAGCTAAATATGCATCCCCAAACCATATTGATGTTACTGACAAACGCCTACGATCCTGACCCGCGGGTGAGGCAGGAAGCATTGGCGTTGATCGGTATGGGCTGCCGGGTCAGATTGCTGGCATGGGACCGGGACTGCAGAGCGGCGGCAACGGATTGCATGGAAGGGGTTGAAGTGGAGCGGGTATTCCTCGCGTCCGCTCACGGACGTGGGACGACGCAGCTTTTCTTTTACGCTTGGCTCTATCTCAAGATGCTGTGGCGCGGGCTGAGAACTCCATTTGACGTTGTCCATTGCCACGATCTGGATACCTTACCGCTCGGCTTCGTCTTGGGGAGACTCAAGCGCAAGCCGGTTGTCTACGATGCCCACGAGAGCTTCCCCGACATGCTCGAGGGGAACGTTCATCCAGCAGTGCAGCGCGGCTTGGTGTGCCTGGAGAACTTCCTTATTCGAAGGATCGACCTGCTGATTACCGTTGGGGAGAAACTGCGGCGGCACTTCGAGGAAAGAGGGGCCCGCCGTTCGGTGGTGGTGGGCAACTGGAAGCGGCTGGATGACTTTTTGCGGACCGAACAGCAGAATCGGGAGGTGCGCCAGCGTTTGTGTGTTCCGGACGGGGCCATATTGGTGGTCTGCATTACGCAGTTGTTAACGGACCGCAAAATTGAGGAATTGCTAGCGGCAGCGGAAGAGTATCCGGGTGTGCACGTGATCTTCGGCGGCAAGGGGGTTTTGGAAGACCTCTTAGTGCAGGCGGCAGCAACAAATCCGAGAATTCGGTTTGTCGGCTTCGTTTCGGGGAAACAGATTGCGGATTACACGTGTGCCGCGGACGTGGTCTACTACGGCTTCGATCCGCAGAATCCCAACGCGCGGTTCAGTGCGCCAAACAAATTGTATGAAGCCCTGGCGGCGGGCCGGCCGCTGATCACTGGAAACTTTGGCGAAATTGCAGATGTGGTCCGTGAAGCGACGTGTGGCATTGTGCTGCCGGAGTACAGCGCGGAAGAGATCGGCAGAGCGCTTGCGGCACTCGAAGACGTGAGCGTGCGAGAGTCGATGTCTGCAAACGCGAAACGCCTCGGCCGGACGATGAATTGGGCGAAGGGCGAAGAGACCCTGAGGCAAGAATACGGTGCCATGCTTCGGACCCAGCTTCAAAAATGGGAAACCGATGTGACGGCAGAGATCGGGACGGGCAGGTAATTCACATGCCTATCCGGATCATGCATGTTGTGGATACCCTCGCGATGGGAGGAATGCAAAACGGGATTGCAAACCTGATTGCCGGGTTGGATCCGACCCGCTTCGAACACGTCTGTTGCGCCATGCGGCCAGTACACGAGGCGAATATGCAGTCTTTTCCAGCCGGCCGTATGCGAGCCATCTGCCTAAGCCCGAAAGAAACGAGTTCGAGAATTCAAATCGCGGCGCTCGCCCGCAGAATTCGCGAGGTCAAACCCGACATTGTACATTCCCGCAATTGGGGCGCGATAGAAGCTGTTATGGCGGCCCGTCTTGTAGGCTCATGCGCTTCGATCCAAAGTGAGCATGGCATCGACGTGGAGCCTGCGGCCAGAGAGCCCAAACACAGAAGCTGTCTTCGCAGACTTGCCTATGAAACGGCTGACCGGGTCATGGCGGTTTCGTATCATTTACGAGACCTCCACGCGGGACGCACCGGGTTTCCCGCTCGCAAGATTACAGTGATCCACAACGGAGTGGACCATCATCGTTTTTTTCCGGACGCGATGGACCGAATCTCAATCCGTAGTGAACTCGGAATCGCGGACAGCGAGTTCTGTATCGGGTGCGTCGGGAATCTAATTCCTGTGAAGGACCACCTAACCCTACTCAAAGCGGCCGACGTACTGGACCACAATTACCGGAACTGGCGATTGCTGCTTGTCGGCGATGGACCGGAATTGCCGAAGCTTCAAGCCTTCGTCAACGATCATCCCGGCTGGAAAAAGAAGGTCCATTTTGCCGGGCGCAGCCGCAGAGTGCCGGAACTGCTTCGGGCGATGGATGTTTTTGTTCTGCCATCGGTTTCGGAGGGCATCTGCAACTCGCTTCTGGAAGCGATGGGTGCCGCACTGCCGGTTGCCGTGACCGCCACCGGAGGGAACCCCGAGGTAGTCGCTAACGGGAAATCCGGGTTGCTGTTTCCCGTGGGCGATTGGCGGCAACTCGCGTCCTTGCTGCTCCTGCTACAGGCCGAGGCAGGCCTGTGCGCGGAGTTGGGGAAAGCAGCGATGCGTCGTGTCCGCGAGAATTTTTCGATTGATTCTATGGTGCGGAGATACGAAGAAATGTATGAAAGTTTGCGACCGGCGGTCTATGCGCCTTTGACGGCTGCGAGTGGAGGGTAGCGCATATGTGCGGTATTACGGGCGTCTTCGAACCCAGGTGTGACGCAACGATCGAGCCGGCGCTGTTGAAAAAGATGTCGGACACCCTGCGGCATCGCGGGCCGGACGACGAAGGGTTCTACTGCGGCTCGGGGGTAGGGATGGCTCATCGCCGCCTCTCGATCATCGATCTCGAAGGCGGCCATCAGCCACTCTCAAATGAGGACGGCAGCATTTGGATTGTCTTCAATGGTGAGATCTATAACTTCGAGGAGTTGAACAAGCGCTACCTCTCCAGCGGACATTGTTTCCGGACCCGGTCGGATACAGAGACGATCATTCACCTATACGAGGAGCTGGGCGAAGACTGCTTCGCTGAGCTGCGCGGGATGTTCGCGATTGCGCTGTGGGATGGACGCCGAAAGCGGATAATACTGGCCCGGGACCGTATAGGGAAGAAGCCACTGTTCTATTCATGGAACGGCCGGCGCCTGCTGTTCGCGTCCGAGATCAAGGCTCTGTTCGAAGCGGGCGGGCTCTCGAAGGACATCGACCTGACAGCCCTTTCCGACTATTTTTCATTTCAATACGTCCCAGCTCCCAAGACGATTTACAGAAGCGTGCGGAAGCTACAAGCCGCCCACTATATGATCGTGGATGAATCGGGCATCCGTGAAACCCCTTACTGGGACATCCGATTCAACCCGCAACGCCAACGTTCCACGGCCGATTGGACCGATTGCTTTCTCGAAGAATTTCGAACGGCTGTGAAGTCTAGGCTGGTGAGTGACGTCCCGCTAGGGGCATTCCTTAGCGCCGGGGTCGATTCCTCAGCGGTCGTGGCCCTGATGAACGAGTTCCAGCCGCCGGTCACGACCTGCTCCATCGGCTTTGCGGAGGAGAGCTATGACGAGGCGGGCGATGCGCGACGTTTTGCGGAGGAACTCGGTGCAAACCACTTCGAGCACATCGTGAAACCAAGAGCGGTGGATCTTCTGCCCAAGCTAGCTTGGCACTATGACGAACCATTCGGGGACTCCTCAGCCGTCCCTACCTATTACGTTTCACAAATGGCCCGCCGGCATGTGACGGTGGCGCTTTCTGGCGATGGCGGCGACGAAAACTTCGCCGGGTATCGGCGATACAAGCTCGACATGCGCGAAAACGAACTTCGCTCAGTTCTACCAGCGTCTTTCCGGCGCAATGTCTTTGGGCCCCTGGGACAGTTCTACCCGAAGATGGACTGGGCGCCCCGAGTTTTTCGAGCCAAGAACACGCTTCAGAGCCTTGCGCGGTCGCCAATCGAAGGATATTTCTATGGCATCTCCTGTTGTCCTCCGGCCCTAAAAAAGCGGCTCCTCCAACCTGGTATATGGAAGCAACTCGCGGATTATGACTCGCTGTCGGTGCTTAGCGGTCACTACGACCGGTCGGACGGTCCCGACGCCCTTTCCCGCATCCAGTACGTCGACATGAAAACTTACCTAGTCGATGACATCCTGGTAAAAGTCGACCGGGCCAGCATGGCCAACTCGCTCGAAGTTCGCTGCCCGCTTCTGGACCATAAACTTATGGAACTGGTGGCTGAGATGCCATCCAGCCTGAAACTTCACAACGGCCGAGGAAAGTACATCTTCAAGAAATCCCTGGAGCGAATACTGCCTCCGGCAGTTCTGAACCGGCCCAAAAAAGGCTTTGCGATGCCTGTCGCGGAATGGTTCCGGGGAGAACTCAAAGACTTTGCCTTTGAAACCATTTTCCACCGGAACGACGATATTCTTGACAGCGCGTTTCTGACTCACTGCTGGAAACAGCACCAACGGCGGCAGCGCGATTGGTCGGCTCTCTTATGGTGTACCTTGATGTTCAGACTGTGGCAGGAGGCCAACTAGGTCAGTATGAGCGGGATCTGCGCTGTTTGGAGGAGGACGAATTCCGAGGGGCTGACGGAAACACTAACAGCTGTTTCTGAAGGACTATCGCTGATTGTGGGAGAGCACGTACAGCGAGAGACCGATCACGAAGCTGGCGTGGGGCTCTCTGCCCGGTTTGGAACCCAGCAAATCTACAAGAACCCGCGTGTGCTGGTCTCTTGCGATGCGGACCTGCAGAACGAGGCAGAACTGGCCGCGTCAGTCCGCGGCGGGGACCAAGCTGCCGAAAACGCAATGACAGCTGGCCTCCTGGCTGGCTTGTACGAGCGCTTCGGCGACCGCTTTGTCGAGAAATTGCGCGGCGCGTTTTCGGTGGTTCTCTGGGATCGGCTGGAAAGGCGTTTGCTGGCGGCGGTCGACCCCTTCGGGATCAAACGTCTCGTCTATTATCAGGACGAAAACACTACGCTGGTGGCCTCGCGCATCGACGCGTTGATGAAATCACGTGAGATCAGCCGGGAAGTAAATCCAAGAGCCATAGCGAATGTTCTGAATTACAGCGCCAATCTCGCCCCCGGGACTATTTTGACCCGAGTGAATCGGCTCATCCCTGGGGGCATGCTGCTCGTCTCGCATCGTAACTCGCGCGTAACCAAGTACTGGGACATGCACTACAACGTCGGGGACGAGACGGATGAAAATCGTCTTAGCCGACAATTGGAAGCGATCGTGGAGGAATCTGTATCCGCTTGTTGCGGGAATGACTCCTTCGCGGGGCTGGGCGCGTTTCTGAGCGGCGGCACAGATAGTAGCACGGTCCTCGGAATGATGACCCGAAAGTCCGAAGGTTCTGTAAAAGCCTTTTCGATCGGGTTTGAGGAACAACCTTTCAATGAGTTGGGCTACGCGGGAATAGCGGCCAGGAGGTTCCGTGCCGAGCATCATACCCTAATAGTGGGCGCGCGAGATTGTTTTGCCGCATTACCGGACATGATTCGGTATTTTGACGAGCCATTCGGCAATTCCTCCGCAATACCGACATACTTCTGCGCCCGACTGGCCGCCGAGCATCAGGTGAAGGTGCTGCTGGCGGGAGACGGCGGCGATGAATTGTTCGGGGGCAACGAACGGTATGCGACGGACAAGATCTTCGAAATCTACCACAGTACGCCGCGACCACTTCGAAAATGGCTGATCGAACCCATCCTGGCCGTCGCGCCAAACTTCCGTCCGTTCACGCGGGCCAAAGCCTACGTGCGCCGGGCAAACATGCTCGGCGTCGAGCGTCTTTTGTCATTCCAATTCTTGCTCACGCACTCGCTCGAAGAGGTTTTCGATCGAGACTTTCTAAAATCCCTGGACGGATACTCGATTCTGGACATCCCTTCGCGCCATTACGCCGAAGCCGCCGCCCGAGATCACCTAGATCGTTTACTTTACGTGGATGTAAAGGTCACGCTCGGTGACAATGATCTGCCCAAGGTGACTTGCATGTCGGAATTGGCCGGCATCCAGGTGCGATTTCCATTCCTGGACCTGCCTGTAGCCGCATTCTCAGGGCGTATACCGGCGTGGCTAAAGGTAAAAGGCCTGGAGAAGCGTTACTTGTTCAAACGCGCGTTTGGGCAGTTGCTTCCGCAGGAAATCATCACGAAAAAGAAGCACGGATTCGGCATTCCGGTCGCGTCCTGGCTGAAGTCGGATCGCAAGATGCGAGAACTGTTGTACGATACACTGCGCTCGGTCCGCGCTTTGGAAAGAGGCTATTTCCGGAGGGAGTTCATCGAGGACCTCTTTCGAAAACACGAGGTTGATCAGTCCAGCTATTACGGCGACACACTTTGGACGTTTTTGGCTTTGGAGCTATGGCACCGCCAGGCGGTGGATCAACCTGTGGAGATCGCCGTATGATCGTGCGCGAAATCCGTCGAGAGGACGAATTGCAGGGCCTCCGGCCGGCGTGGGACGCATTGCTGCGGGAATCCCGCTCCGGCAGCATTTTTCTGAGCTGGGAGTGGGTGACGGCGTGGTGGTCCAGCTATGGGTGCCCGGGCGAGCTGCGGATAGCCGCCGCTTTCGACCGCGACGGCGTCCTCCGGGGAATTGCTCCTATGCGCTCGGGAGAAATGCGGAGATACGGTCAGACGGCGCCGGCGCTTTCGTTTATCGGGGATGGTTCGAACGATTCCGACTATCTGGATTTCATCGTTGCTTCCGGCCATGAAGATGAGGTAATGCACGCCTTTAGCGCCCACTGGGCGAAAGCATTGGATCGCGGCGTGGTTGTGGTGTTGAATGAGATGCCTGAGACCTCTCCTCATCTGCGCTTTCTGCGGGAAAGGAACAACGGTTCGCGCAACTTCCTTTGGGCCGAAAGCGATGTTGACTGCGGTAGTGTTGGCTTGCCGGAAAGCTGGGAGGGGTACTTGAGTATTTTGCGACCGCGCTTCCGGTCGAAAGTCCGGTCTGTTCTTCGCACTCTGGAAAGCCACGCGGAAGTACGTTTCGGGTTCTGCGATTCCCAACAGCAGATTGAGCGCCTGTTGCCGGTGCTCTTCGACCTCCACACAAGGAGGTGGGCCAAGGAAGGCAAGCCTGGCGTATTCGGGGGGGAGAACAAACGGGATTTCTATGCGAGGCTTTCTTCGTTGCTCCTCGAGCGCGGATGGCTTCGCTTTAGCTGGATCGAATGGGACGGGCGGGTACTTGCCTGCCAATATGGATTCGTCCACGAGGGCAAATATTTCCAGCTCCAGGAGGGCTATGAGCCTGCCTCCGAACATTGGAACCCCGGTATTGGATTGAGGGCCTGGTCAATAAAGGAACTGCTGAGCGCAGGGATCAGCGAATATGATTTCTTGGCCGGAGTTGGGCGCCACAAGACCGACTGGGGCGCAACAGTCAAGCGGAGCAAACGTATCACGCTGGCCCGAGACACCTATCGGAACCGCGTGCTCTGTCATGGCGCGGAGTGGGAAGCGCGCGCGCGCGAATTGGTGAAGAACGCTGTTCCGGACCCCATCGTTTCTGCGCGCCGGGCATGGGCAGAAAAGCGGACTCTCGCCCGATATGACGATACCAGGAACCGATCTACTCCCAGTCCGCGGAATAGAACTGAGTTGCGTCGAATAGCGGCTGAGTGCTATTTTCACTGCGGCCTGCCGGCGTTGGTGCGTCGTCTGCGTGAGCAGTACCAGTTCTCCATCTCAGCGGGCGGCAAATGGCCGAACATCTCCTGCAGTCGAAGATTGCAGGGCTCGGCGCGTATTCTCTATTACCATCGTGTAAACAACGACAACGATCCCTTCTCCCCGGCGATTTCGACGGAACTCTTTGACGCTGAGATGCGATTCATCGCCAGGCGTTACAACGTGGTCAGCCTACCGCGCCTCCTGCAACATCTCGAGAACCGGGAGCGAGAAAACGTCGTTGCAATCACCTTTGATGACGGTTACGAGGATAATTACTGGAATGCATTTCCGATTCTCCAGCGCTATCAGCTTCCGGCAACTGTTTTTTTGACGACAGGAAGCATTGACTTAGACGAACCGCTCTGGTTCGACAAGCTGGCGCAGTCGCTGAAGACTACCGGTCAGACGTTTATCGACATCGAGATCGATATACCTCGGCGATTTTGGATTCGCACTGAGGCGGAACGCCTGGAAGCCAACTACCAGATCTTTGATCTTCTGCGGATTCTCGACGACAACCGGCGTACGGAACAGCTTGAACGCATTCTTGGTTACCTTGCCGCCAAGAACGGAGATCGGCGCGGCAAGATGCTCTCCTGGGACCAGGTTCGTGCTATGCACACCCAGGGGATCGACTTCGGCGGCCACACCGTGACGCATCCCTTTCTCTCGAGATTGCCGCGCGACCGGGCGTTCTGGGAAGTATCGGAATGCAAACGCCGCATCGAAGAAGAATTGCAGAGTGCCATCAAATGCTTTGCCTATCCCAACGGCCGCGAGGAGGACTTCAGCAAGTGGAATGCAGAACTGCTCCGCAGCGCCGGTTATCGGGCGGCCATGACGACCATGTGGGGAATGAACTGGCCTACGACCGACCTTATGGAACTCCGGCGGGGCGGCCCGTGGGAGGAGACGGCCGCCCTGTTTGCATATAAGTTGGATTGGTATCAATTAACCAATGGATGAGTACGCAGTATAAGGTGGCCCATCGGATCTTCAAAATGTTCGATCGCGATAAATGTCAACGTCTTTTCGAAAAATATTATGCCGGCGCGAAATTTCACGATGCGCGCTACCGGGATCTGATCAGAAAGCACTTACTGCCCGGGCAGCGCGTCTTGGACGCTGGTTGCGGCCGTTATCTCAAATTCAGCAAGGAACTATCGGGCGTGGCAAACGTGGTCGGAATCGATTTGGAATCGACGCTCGATACCGCAAACCAGGGCTTCCCCCTGGGCATACGCGGGGACCTTTCCGCGCTGCCGTTTCCGGATCATTCATTTGATATGGTGATCTCACGCAGCGTAGTCGAGCACCTGTCGGATCCTCCGCGCGTCTTCCGTGAGTTCTGCCGGGTCCTTCGTCGGGGAGGGAAAGTCGTAATTATCACGCCAAACAAATATGATTACGTGTCCCTGATCGCCGCCATGACTCCCTATCGGCTGCACCGTACTCTGGTGAGCTGGGTTTTTCAAGTATCCGAGGATGACGTGTTTCCTACATTGTACCGGGCCAATACGATTTCGTCGATCCGAAGAGGGCTGACCTCCGCGGGCTTTGTCGAAATGGAACTCGACACAATTAACCATTACCCCGCGTACTTGATGTTTTCACCTGTACTCTTCCGCCTCGGAGTTGTATATGAGCGAATCACTTCTCTGAGACCCTTCCGGTCGCTGCGCGGCTCCATTTTGTGCGTATTCCAAAAGCCCGGTAAAGTGGAACCAATTGGCGATTCCGCCACGCACCAACGTTCGAATGCACTGGGCGACGCGCCAATAGGGGTAACCTAGTGCCGATACGTGCTCTGGTCTTGTTGGTGGCGTTGGTAGCCAGTTTGCCGGTATGCTTTTTCCGGCCATTTTACGGAATTTTGGTGTGGACAATCGTGGCATTTCTCCATCCCCAATCCTATCTATGGGGGGCCACGAATCTATTCCCTTGGGCCCAGGCGGTGGCGATTCCAACATTGGCGGGAATGCTCCTCTTCTCCCGGAACCTGAACGCTTTGTTTTCACGAAAAGTACTACTGCTGCTTCTCTTGTGGGCCTGGTTTGGAATCACTTCGATACTAAGCACGAGCAACCCGATGTTTATGCATCATACCGCCGATACCTGGCAGCACTTGGGAGATGTCTCCAAGGTTCTACTGATGACGGTAGCCATGATGGTGATCGTGGATTCGTTCGAACGGCTGAGAATCCTGGTAATCGTCACGGCATCCTGCTTCGGCTTCTATGTACTCAAGTCGCTTCCATTTATCATCCTCACAGGGGGAGCGTTCCGGTTGTATGGACCTCCGCAATCGATGATCGCCGACAATAATGACTTCGGGCTGGCGTTGAATATGACGTTGCCGTTGTTCTTTTTTCTCGCGCAGGCCGAGACCAACCCACGGGTCAAATGGCTGTTTGCCTTCTTCTGTCTGATCACCATACCTGCGATCTTCTTCACTTATTCCCGTGGCGCGGTATTCGGCTTGGTAGTAATAGGGTTGTTGATGTGTCTTCGGATGAAGAGCCGGATCGTTTTGATTCCGGCTATTCTGATCGCGGTGGCGATTGCGGCCCTATTTGCTCCGGAAGGCTGGAGGCAGCGGATGAATCCGGACAATGCGGTGGACAACTCGGCTCGTGAACGGTTCAATTCCTGGACGTTTTCCTGGAACCTGGCTCAGGACTATCCGATCGCGGGAGGAGGCTTCAGCACATTCACCCCGGAACTGTTTGGCCGGTACGCCCCAGTTGGGCAGGATGTTCATGGCCCCCATAGCGTTTATTTTGGGGTCCTTGCCGAGCACGGCTTTACTGGCTTGTTTCTTTACGTCGGCTTGGTGGTTTGGTGTCTCGCAAGCCTGGTGCGGCTTGGAAGATTAGCACGATATCATGGAGACCCGCTGGTGATAAGCTATGCGAACATGTTCCTGTTCAGCCTGGTCGGCTTTTTGGCTTGTGGCATCTTTCTTGGCCGTGCCTATTTTGATTACTACTTTTCAATCGTTGCGTGCATCGTGGTTCTGGAGAGGGTAGTTCGCAACAGATGGGATGACTCCTTGTTCCAAAACGCCGACCCGGAAATCGAAGACGGGGAGATCGGGGAGGTGCAATGCACTCAACAGCCGTCGTAATGAACATGTTCTACACGGGGCTCGGTATTGCTCGTAGCTTGGGCGAGAAAGGCATTCCCGTAATAGGTCTCTCGGCGCAACGGGGTATCTACGGGAACTTTACTCGCTATGCGAAGTGCCTTGCCTGCCCGGACTCCAGGAGCGAGCCCGAGGAACTCCTTTCGTTTCTGCTGAAGTTGGGAAAGGACATTGGGAGCCGGAGCGTCCTGTTCCCGACGCGGGATCATGACCTCGTCTTTCTGGACCGGTTCCGGAGAGAACTGGAGCCGAGCTATTCGTTGGTAGTCCCTGACAGGGGGCCCCTGAGTTCTTGCTTGGACAAATGGCAGACCTACCTGGCCGCACAACAATCCGGGGTGCCGACTCCGAAATGCTGGCTGGTCGGGAACCGGCAGGAGTTGCTCGAAACAGCCGGCGAGGTGAGCTATCCGTGCATTTTGAAACCGGTCGCAGCCCATTACTGGCGACGGGATGGGAACTGGAACCTGGTTGGCGGCCGCAAGGTGGTCTTTATCGAATCTCAGGATCAACTGTTGGCGGAATATCCCGTGGTCGCGCGCGCTGATGAACGCGTCCTGCTGCAGGAGATGATTCCCGGTGGCGATGAGTGCCTGGTGATTGCGGCCTGCTATCTGGACCGGAATTCGAATCTGGTGGCAGGCTTCAACGCACAGAAACTCGCTCAGGCACCCAGCTTGGTTGGAACCGGCTGTATCGTACAGGCGGCGGACTATCCTGAATTGTTCGACCCCGCCGTCCGGTTGCTCAAGGAATTACAGTTTACGGGCTTGGCGGAGGTTGAGTTCAAATGGGACGCGGCCAAGAAGGTGTATCAGTTGATCGAGATCAATCCGCGTCCGTGGGATCAGCATCGACTGGGAGTCGGTTGTGGCGCCGATTTGATGCTTCTGGCGTATCACGAGCATGCCGGCCTTCCCATGCCGCCCGTGCATCCGAGACCGTCGGCGCAAAAATGGGTGGCGGAAGACACATTGGCGATGAGCGTTCTAGAGATGTTATGGGTGCGCGATCCCGCGTGGCGCTCTCTTTTTCGGCTCGCGCGCGGGAAAAGAATATACGCAATCTGGAGTCTCACAGACCCGCTTCCGGCGATTGCATACCTGGTGACGCAGTTTATTCCCGGAGTAATAGGCCGGCTGATGCGGGTTTTGCGGGCGAGACTCAAGAAAAACAGGTCGGCCCAGCTTGTCTTTAGAAAGGGTGTCCGGTATGAGAGCACTTTGGATGATGGCAAGAGCCGCAGTTAGGCTTTCGGTAGCCACGACGTTCACCGTATACATGGCCGTGGCGGCCACTGCCGGCAACTGGGAAACTGAGACCGTGGACCAAAGCGGCGCAGGAAAGTTTTCTTCCCTGAGAATCGACACGAGTGGCAACGCTCACGTGGCCTATGTCTCCGAAGACGGCGCAAATTCACTGAAATACGCCTTCTGGGATCACGGCCTCAAGCGCTGGTTTGTCATGACCGTCGCCACGGACGCCAGTTTCAGCTCATTGGCATTGGATTCGAAACCTCTGGCGCCAAGCTCCGGTACGCTCATTGGGACGGGGCGGTGTGGCACAGGGAGGCGCTGCCGCTTAATTCCGATACTGTTGGGTACTACACTTCTATTGGCTTGGATTCGAACGATTATCCGAGCATATCGTTCTACGAGTATAGAGGCCCCAGGGGCACCGATATCTCGGTACGGCTAAGGATGGTGACGTGGAACGGAAAGTTCTGGGAAGTGAAGACCTTGGATGGTGACAATCAAAGCGGCAAATTCAATTCACTGGCAGTCGATTTCCGAGGACACATCCATGTGGCCTATGCGAACGTAAACGCACTGACCGCGGGAATGCGGTACGCATACTGGGACGGGCGATCTTGGAACCTCGAGGCTTTCGATGGCCGACAGGAAAATGCAACCATGTTGGTTGGCTATTCCACCTGTGTCGCACTGGATAAAGAGGCCAATCCACATGTTACTTACATGAATTATTCCAGCCCCACTCTCAAATATGCCGTACGGCGGGCCGGCCATTGGGAGGTGCAGGCAGTGGTCCGGACCGCAACTCGATTGTGGTCGATGAGCAGGGCGAGCCATACATAGGCTATTACGACTCGGGGCAAGGCCTTCTGAAGATCGCTTATCGTCAGGGGACGAAATGGGCCATCGAAATCGTAGATAGTGGGGCCGGGTTCACCAGCTCGCTCCAACTGCACGATGGAGTCCTTTGGATTAGCTATGCCGATGAGGCGGGCATGGGGTTGAAAGTGGCTCGGCGCGAGATCGCGCCTCGGAATGCCTCGTCTAGCCCCAAAGAGGCAGCGCGCAGCGAGAACTCGGCAGGGGTAAAAAGATGAACGGACTGGCGCCTGCCGGGCGCAACGGCCTAAGGATACTGAGCCTGAGTTGCGCCTATCCAAACCCGGTAGAGCCACAGCTCGGGATCTTCGTCCGCCGCCGTTTGCAGCAGTTGGCCGGCTTGTCCGAAGTACGGGTGGCCGCCCCCTTCACAGTGGTGAAATACGGGAACCCTAAGGGGAAGAGGTTCCGGATCGGAAAGAACCAATGTCCGGACGACCGGCAGGATGGAGCCATCCAGGTTGTGCATCCGCGATGGTTTTACGTACCTTTTGGCGGCGGTCTGACGGCATTCCTGCTCTTTTTGCAGGTTCTCTACCCCTTGGCACGAATGCGGAGACTCTTTCCCTTTGAAGTGATCGACACGCACTTCGGATACCCGGACGGCATCGCTGGAGCGCTCCTGTCAATGGCGCTGCGCGTCCCATTTACGATGACCCTGCGAGGCAACGAACCGAAACATGCGCGGAATTTGGCCGGCCGCTGCTGTATGGGTTGGGCACTGCGTAAAGCCAGCAGGGTGTTCACCGTCTCCGAACGGCTTCGTCAGTTTGCAATTGGGCTCGGGGCCAGCGCTGACAGGGTTAAGACCATTCCCAACGGGGTAGATACCTCGGTTTTCTTTCCCAGGGACAGGCGCGCATGCCGCGATAAGTACGGTTTGGCGCCCGACCGCTTGATAGTACTCTCGGCAGGTGCGTTGGTGGAACGCAAGGGCCACCACCGGATTATCGAAGCGCTCGGTGCGTTTTCGGGTGAAGGCACCGAAGTCCAGTTATTGATCGCGGGGGGTGCCGGCCCCGAAGGCGATTATGAGTCCAGAATCCGACAGGCGATTTCCAGTTCCGGATTGCGGCAAGCGGTGCGCTTCCTTGGCGTCATCGATTCCGAAGCGATGGCGGAAGTGATGTCTGCCGCCGACGTGCTCTGTCTCGCCAGCACGAACGAAGGCTGGCCGAATGTTGTGCACGAAGCGCTCGCGTGTGGCACCCCGGTGGTCGCCACCGATGTGGGTGCCATTCCGGACATGCTTCCGGATAATCGATACGGTCTAATCATTCCCGTCAACGACGATTCTGCTTTGCGATCCGCTTTGAAGAAGGCTCTGAAAATGACTTGGGATCGGCCGGCCATTTCCGCTTGGGGGATGGCGCGTTCCTGGCGCCAAGTGGCCCAAGAAGTGCTTCAGGAGATGCGGGCGATCGTCCCGGAACAGACGGACTTGACATGACAAGAATACTCGTTGCCTACGGCGCAGGTGTCATTAGCCCCCGTGGTGTTCAGCGGCTTCGCGATCTGCGTAAAGAGATCTTAAGCGCTGCGCGGAGTCCACGATGCAGCTATGACTTCATACCTCGTGGCTATAGGGACGAGAAACGACACACGGAGAGCTGTGGCATTCCGGCTGAAGGGCTCGATTCATCGGCCATCTCTGACTTTCAGCAGTACGGTCGGGTTCGGTGCGCACCTCCTGCGGCGGAGCGAATCAGACGCACGCTGAAACTGGCTGCTCCATTATGACGCTTACCTGGAAACAAAAAGGAATAAAGGCGATATTTGACCGCTACATGCGCTGGTGCCTGAATGATCTGATGCATCCTGAATACCCCGTGATTCTCGACTATCCCATACGACCGGAGCCCCGGTATGGAAGCGGCAAGCCACCGCACTCGGAACTCGCCGTACTGCTGGCACGCGATGATGAGTCGTATTTATCGACGCTCGGTCATTTCGCTGCTTTTAGAAAGGGTCTCCTGCAGATCGAAGAAGTCCAACCCGAACACATCCGTGGCGAACCGTGTTGGGACAATGCGTGGTTTTCTAGTCTCGACGCGATAGTCCTATATGGGCTGCTCGCCTCCAGAAAACCTTCGCGCTATTTGGAAGTGGGCTCAGGATATTCCACGAAGTTCGCCCGGCGCGCCGTCCGCGACACGGAAGGCAAAACTAAAATCACCTCGATTGATCCTGCGCCCCGAGCAGAGATAGATTCCATCTGCGACCATATCATTCGGCAGCCGCTAGAAACTCTCGAAATGTACGTATTTGATGACCTCGAAGCAGGCGACTTTCTTTTCTTCGACAGCTCCCATCGAGTCTTTCAGAATAGTGATGTAACGGTGTTCTTCATGGAGATTCTGCCACGGTTGAAGCCAGGCGTAATCGTCCACATTCACGACGTCTTTCTGCCGTTCGACTATCCGACCGTGTGGAAAGACCGTTACTACTCGGAACAGTATTTGCTCGCAGCCTATCTGCTAGCCGGATCCAGCAGGATTGAGGTATTGTTGCCCTTAGCTTACATCGGCCGCGATTCTCGGGCAGGAGCGTTTGTGGATGAGACATGGGCAACTCCTCTTTTTCAGCGAGCCTTTTCCCAATACCGAGAGATCACCGGAGGATATATAGGCACATCCTTCTGGCTGACCATAAAGTGAAATGGAGTGCCCGGTGATCTTTTATCGATCACGGCGACGGCCGCTAATAACAAAGGGGTTGACATGAGAAGAATACTTGTTACTGGAGGCGCAGGTTTTATCGGGTCCCATGCTGTTCAGCGGCTTGTGGAGCTTGGTGAAGACGTCTCGATCATTGACGACCTCAATGATTTCTACTCGCCGGATCTAAAGCAGGGAAATCTTGCCAAGATTCGGGAAACGGGTCCCATTCGCTTCTACGAGTGTGATATCCGTGATGCCAAAAGCGTTTTTACTATTGTGCAGGAAATTCGTCCGGAAGTTATTATTCACCTTGCTGCAAGAGCGGGCGTGCGGCCATCGCTGGAGAAGCCGCTCTTGTATGAACAGGTCAATGTTGGCGGAACGGTGACTCTACTGGAGGCTTCCCGGACCTTCGGCGTCCAGAAATTCGTTTTCGCATCCTCTAGCTCGGTCTATGGCACCGCGAGCTCAGTTCCTTTTCGGGAAGATGACAGGGTGGACCAGCCCATTTCTCCCTATGCTGCGACAAAGATCGCAGGGGAAAGACTCTGCTACACATATTCCCATCTTTATGGACTGAAGGTGGTTTGCCTGCGGTTTTTCACGGTATACGGACCTCGTCAGCGGCCCGACTTGGCGATTCGGAAATTCACGGAAATGATCGATCTGGGAGAGCCAATCCCCGTATTCGGCGACGGTTCCATCGGTGGACGGGACTACACATACGTTGATGACATCATCCAGGGGGTGATCGCTGCGGCCGGGCTAGACTGTTCTTACGACGTTTTCAATCTCGGTAATGCCAGCCCTATCAATCTGGATGCTCTGATTCAAGCGATAGAGAATGGTCTTGGCAAGAAAGCGCAGATTACCCGACTCCCGCCCCAGCTTGGCGACGTTCCGATCACCTTTGCGGACATCACCAAGGCGGGCAGGGTGCTAGGCTACGCCCCCACAACTCCGTTCGCACAAGGAATCCAACGGTTCGTGAGCTGGTATCGGGCGCATAAGACGGCGTCCATGAGGGGAGACGCAGCGGCCGTTGCATCCCCTGCCGTGTCACGAAGCTGACCGGAATATACCTGGAATGAGCACACTGCAACCACTTCCAACGGAACAACTCCCTAGCCGGGAAACTCCGCGCCGAGGTCTGTCCTGCTTACTCCAGGGAGTCGTTTTTAACTGGGGCTCTCTCGTGATCTTCGCGCTGGTTTCCATTGTGCTGACGCCCATAATGATCCGGCACCTCGGCCAATACTATTACGGAATGTGGATGCTGATCATGTCCTTGGTGGATCAGTACGGATTGCTCGATATGGGAATGGGAACCGCCCTATCAAGGTTTGCCGGGTACTTTCAAGGAGCGGAACAACGAAATGCGCTCGACGAAGTCTTCAGTACTTCCCTGGCGTTTACTTTGCTGATTGGCGTTTGCGTGTGCCTCATAACACTTTTTGTGGCCCTGCTGCTCCCCCCATTTTTCGGATTCACGGGACCCGGCCGACCCACCTTCATGCGGCTCGTGCTTCTGCTAGGCTTGACAACCGCAGTCGCCTTTCCCGAACGCATGATGTCTGCTTATCTGAGGGGCATTCAAAGGTTTGATCTACCAAATATAGTAAGCACCAGCGCAGTCATTGTTCGAGGCCTTTTGGTTCTAGCTGCTTTCTGGTATGGTTACGGGGTCCTGTGCGTAGCGGCGATCACATTGATCGTGGGAATCGCATCCTTGGCTGCACATTACGCGATGATCTACAAGGCGGATCCACTCCTCTCCGTTCGACGGAAGAACGTTCGGAAGGCGCGTCTGCGCGAACTGTTCAGTTTCAGCATTTATGTATTCATCGCGAGTGTCGGCACCCGGCTAACCAGCCGCGTGGACTCAATTGTCATAGCGCGAATTTTGACGGTCGCTGATATCACCCCGTTTAGCATTGGGTCAAGGCTCATGGATTACTTTTCTGGCGTTCTCTCAGGAGTGCATGGCCCGGTGATGTCCGCAATGTGCGAACTGCATGGTCGGTCCGAGAAACATGAGTTCCAGAAGTTTTTTGTCAGAAGCAGCAAGGTTACCTTGATGCTGAGTTTCCTGCTCGGCTCGCTTCTGGTGTTCAATGGCCAAGCGTTATTGTCATTGTGGCTCGGCAAGAGCGGCATGGATTTGAAGGTCACGTATCGTATTCTCGTCATCCTGACTTCCTGCTATGTGGCATTCTTTGCTCAGCTTCCTTCATGGACGGCAATCTACGCCCGGGCCCAACATCGGCGCCTTGCGTGGTTGGCCTTAGGCGAAGGTCTTGTGAACCTCGGGCTGAGTATCTACTGGGGCCGACAGTACGGAGTGGTGGGGGTCGCAATGGGAACCGCCGTGCCCGCCCTCATCGATCACCTTCTCATTATTCCGGGGTACGCGCTCCGGGTGATTTCCTTCCCTGTGGGCGACTACATTAGACAGAGTGTATTGCGGCCGCTCATGGCCAGCCTCCTGTTTGCCGGCTTTTGCTGGCTGACAATGGATCCGTCAGGATCCTTCCTAAAGTTTGTGATAACGATCATCTGCCAGCTGGTGGTCTTTGCGGTGCTTGCTTATCTCGTCGGACTATCGAGAGATGACAGGCAATTAGTTCGGGAGCTCGCCAGGAGGCGGCTTCCTCGCATATGGTTCCTGGCGGCACAAAAGGGATGACTTCAGTGACTTCAGCTCTCAGCAAAGCGGCAAAAGCCATCTTTCGATCCTTGGGGTATGAGCTTATTCCATCTCCCATGAATGCCTGGTACGAGCAGAGGCTTACCCTGGGCAAGCATCTGATGCAGGTCTTTGACCGCTGCCGGATCAACTGTGTGATCGACGTGGGCGCCCATTACGGCGAATATGGAGCATTCTTGCGGGAAACCGGATACACCGGGAGACTCATCTCTTTCGAACCGGTGCGGAGAAACTTCGAACAGCTCCGTAAGCGGTCCGTACAGGATGCGCATTGGCAGGTGAACAATATGGCCTTGGGGGGCGCCGATACCACCGCGGAAATCAAGGTGTTTCACGAAACTGAGTTGTCATCGTTCCTTACCCCCAATGATTATTGCGCGGAGCACATGGGGAACAAGGACCTGATTGCCGGGACCGAGCAGGTTCAGGTCAAAACAGTGGATAGCGTGTTTGGCCAATGCGTCGACGGCATCGAGGAGCCTCGGGTGTTCCTGAAACTGGACACCCAGGGATATGATCTCACCGTGCTGCAAAAAGCAACCGGGCACCTGGATCGGATACAAGGACTGCAATGCGAGCTGTCGGTGAAGCCGATTTACGAGGCGATGCCCTCATATCTCGACGCTCTTCCACGAATGTGCGAGATGGGCTTTGAGGTGACCGGCTTATTTCCAGTCAACCGGGATAGCTCTTTCCGGGTAATCGAGCTTGATTGCGTGATGCTCCGTGTCGCTAGTGCCGGAAATGATGCGCGTGCGGCTCACCTGAAGATCGGAGCAACACACCAATGAGCCAAGGCCGCGATGGCATAAAGAAAGGAGCGGGGAGTACGGCAAGTGATCCGAAGATTAGCGTTGTGATCAACACGTATAATCAGCGGCAGTTTATCTGCAAGGCGATCGACAGCGTACTCGCACAGACGCTCAAGCCATGGGAAATCATCGTGGTAGACGACGGATCGAAAGATGGAAGCGAGGAGTTGGTTCGTCGTGAAGTTGGAGAGCAGGTCAGGTATCGCTATCAGGCAAACCGCGGCATCAGCAATTCGAGAAACACAGGCATCCAGATGTGCACAGGAGACTGGATAGCCTTTCTGGATTCAGATGACTATTGGATGCCGGAGAAGCTGAAGTTGCAGGCCGAGGCGATCCACTCGAATCCGAACGTGACCATGGTCGTGTGCCATGGAGTCGAGTGCTCGCCCGACGGCGTCGTTTTGGACGAATTGCGGCTTCCGCAGCCCTTAACCAGGGAAGTTGTCCGTTTGAGGCTCTTGTGCCGCTGCACGTTCACCACGTCCTCGGTGCTGATACGGCGCGATGCACTCATTCAGGCTGGGGGCTTCCCGGAAGATCTCATGTTCGGCGAGGATTGGGTGGCCTTCGCCCACGTGGCTGCTGCCGGCGAGGTCGTGGCAGTGCACCAATCGCTATTCCACAAAACTCAGTTAAGGGAAGGTCTGTCCTCGCAGCCGGAGCTGGCATTCCGGGACGGCCTGGTTGCCTTGCGACGCTGCAAATGGATCCTGGCGAGTCGCACATGGCCGCAGTCCTGGCGGGATCGTGTGACGTCCCGGCAGGCTGAGGTTCAGATGTCGCTGCATGCGGCGTGGCTCTACGGGGGACGGCAAGATAAATCGAAGGCCATCGCCACACTTTTGAATGGCATCGTTCGGTGGCCATTTTTAACCTTGCGCCAGTATCGTTCGATGTACTGGCTTTGCGCACAATTGCTGCGTAGGAATGCGGTCAGGGTGCGCGACTGAACGCACGCCCCAGCGCGCTGGTTTCACTCTTCCCTGTGGAGACAACCGAAAGCAACGCTACGTGTGGCGCTTGAATCTATGGTCGCTTGCAACTGGTTTGGCAAATGCAACGAACATCAGAATGCCGGCATCCCTGGGAACGATTCCAGCGCATCTAAGGGGACGGTTGGTTAGGACGCAAAGAGGGAAGGCTTGAGGACACTGATCGTTACCCCAACGCATCCTCCGCTCCGCGACACGGACTCGGCCGGAATCTACCTACGGCTGGGCTTGTTCGTGCGCGCCCTGGCACGAGTGTCGACATCCGTGGAGATGCTGCACTACGCACCGCCAAGCCTACTGACGGAATATCCAGGTGGGGCCGGTTTGAGCGAACTCGCGTCGAGATTTTGGGGTGTGAGGGTGGAGGTGCGGCTTTGCGCTCGCGCGGAACGCCGGGAGACGGCATGGACACACTATGGTGCGGGCATCTTCTCGATGCGCCAGCAACCAAAATTCTTTCAGTTTTGCGGGCCCGAGCAAGTGGCGTGCCTGGAGGACCGGTTGTCGACGCGGCCGGACGTGCTGTTTGTGCACCGCCTATCGTCGATGGGCGCGGTGTTGGGCACGCGGAAGACCGTGCCGTTGACGTTTTTCGACCTCGACGATGTGGAGCACCGAGTGCTGGCGCGAGAGGCGATGGGGCGGCCCACTTGGCCAGGCAAACGGCTGTACCTGTTGCAGGCGCCGGCACTTGCTCTGGCGGAGTGGCAAGGAGGGGGGCGGGCGCGGCGAATGTATGTGTGCTCCGAGCTGGATGAGCGGCATCTGCGGCGCATTGGGTTTGGACCTTCGGTGACGGCGTTGCCCAACGCCGTGCCCATGCCAGAGCAGATCTCTGCGGATAGCGACGAGCCTTGTGTGCTATTGCTGGGGACTTATTTGTATGAACCTAATGCTGAGGCTGCGGATCGCCTCATCACCCGGATCTGGCCGCTGATTCAGCGTGAGGTGCAGGGTGCGCGGCTGGTGATAGCTGGCCAGGCCTCGGAGAGGATCCCGTCTTACCGGCGTCAGCCGGAGGGTATAGACTTTCCGGGCTTTGTGCCTGACCTGTCCACGCTCTACGGGCAATGCCAAGTGGTGTGCTGCCCGATCATGAACGGCGGTGGCACCCGGGTGAAGTTGGTGGAAGCAGCTGGCTATGGCAAGGCCATGGTGTCGACGGCGATCGGCGTGGAAGGTCTGCAGTTTGAAGATGGCGTGGAGATTTTGGTTAGGAATGACGATGCCGGTTTGGCGGAAGCGTGCGTGCTGTTGTTGAAGGACCGGAACCTACGCGAACGGCTTGGGCTGGCCGCCAGAAAGCGGGCTTTGGCCTTGTATGACGCACGCGCTATCGAACAACGAATCGAGGCTGAGATCCGAACTCTGGCCCGCTAGAGTTCACCGCAAACGCCTGCTATTCCCCCGATTTTACGTGCGGCTGCCGCAACTGCCCCTAGCTGAAACAACGGATCTTCCGGAGGCACCAGACCGAAGATTTCCTTTGCGCGGCTGATGTCGGCAACGAATTTCGAGACTTCGATTTCGCGAGGTGGAGCGATCTCCACAGTTGAACTGGAACCGGTCACCGCGATCACTCTCTGGGCCAGTTCCGCGACCGTGGTCCCCTTCCCGGAACCTATGTTAACAGCTCCATCGATTGCCGGTCCGAAGCCGCAGCACATCAGTACATCGACGACGGTCTTGACCCAGACAAAGTCAATCACCTGCTGGCCACCGTACAGGATCAGCGGACGGTTTGAAAGCGCTGCTTCGAGAAATAAGGGCAGCACGCGATCGCGGTCGCCGGGCCCGTAAACATTGGCCAGCCGCACCACGCTGGTATTGATACGGTTCGCCAGCGCCCGGCAGTGCTCTTCCCCCTTTGCCTTGCTGATACCGTACGCGTTCTTGGGGGCAATAGGGGCAGTCTCGGAAACCGGAAGCTCTCGTGGATCGCCATAGACTTCGCGCGACGAGGTGAAGACGACGCGCCCAACATCTTCCGCTGCGGCTACCTCCAGCACGACACGGGTTCCATCAGCATTCACGCTCGACGTATACTCGGAATCTGCCGCCGCCGTCATGACGCTCGATTGAGCAGCCAGGTGAAAAATGACATGGACGCCGCGGCTTACCTCCCGGACCACCTTTTCGTTGCGGATGTCTCCCTCCACAAAGCGCACCTGGTCGCATACGCCATCTAAAGTATCCCAGCTTCCCCGGTGCAGGTTGTCGAGTACCGTAACGAGACCCCGACCCTCGCGCACGAGCGCGCGCACAAGATGACCGCCGATGAATCCGGCGCCCCCCGTGACAAGAATCCTCAATTTCCAATCCTCCCCGCCATCACCGTTTATTGACCTTAACTCGAAGACTGGGACAAAGCAGGACTTCTCAAGCGCCTTATGCAGTCTCGAACGCTTTTTGGTATGAGCGAATACGCTACCAGGCGGTATCCTGCGAATGTGGTCGGGCGTGAGACTAATGCCCGTAGTGAATGCGGAAGGGCTCGATCGTTCCTGCCCTCCATCAACCAACTCCCGGCGGACCGGCGCTCCAATTCGTGGCGCGCCATACGCCGGACCCTCCGCTCAATTGGCCTCAGCGTGATGCCCATTTCAAAAACGTTGTCCGTTTCCCGCAAACGCTGCTCGAGCTTAATATCCCTGGTCAGGCATCCCGAAGCTGATTGGCGGCATAATACAAGCGGCTCGGCTACAAAGTCCGTCGAGTATTTCGCCCCTATTTTGAGCCACAAATCCCAGTCTGGAGCGAATCGAAGAACTGGGTCCATGTACCCGGCCTTTTCTAACACGTCCCGTCGAACCAGGACGCAGGACTGAAAAATGAAGTTTCCCATCAGCAACCGTTCGAATATGTCGCCGCGGTTTTCAGGCGAAATGGTCCGCGGATACAGAATGTTGAGCTGGTCATCCACCGCATAATCGCTGCAGTGCACCAATCCAAGCTCCGGGTTCTGCTTGATCAGCGTCATCTGGCGTTCGAGCTTTGTGGGCAACCAGACATCATCATCGTCTAAGAATCCGATCCACTGGCCCGCTGCAACCCGTAACGCCTGATTCCGAGCGGCCGCCACGCCTCCCTGCGGATGGTACATGACGCGAATGCGGTCACCATAAGTGGCCAGCTGCTTCTGAGTGTCGTCGGTAGAACCGTCATCCACCACGAAGATTTCGCGGGCAGGATCCGTCTGACTGAGCACGCTATCAATAGCCTGTCTTACGAGGACAGCTCGGTTATGCGTCGGTATTACTACTGAAACATCAGCCATCAGTGATCATCCCTTGTTTGAACTCGAGACTATGTCGTAATCCGATAAACTTTCGCTCGACTTAGAACCGAGAAAACAGTACCCCGAAGCCGCGCTCGCAGAATTAGGCCGGCCATCGAGCCAATAATCCATATACTTCAGAACTCCACCGGTAGCCCGGCCGATGATGTAAGCAAGGGCATTCATACCACGCGAGTCATTGGAGCATGCCAGGAGGAAATATTGCCAGGCCCACGCCAGGGCTGTGGCCGGGCCTCCCGTGGTTCCGCAGGATATGGAAGCGAAGTGCCGGAACAGACGTCGGTGTCCGTTGGCCGTAAACCTAGTAAAATCATAGGGTTCGGCATGGCCTTGCTGCATGAACGGGGTTTCCGCGTATACCAGCCCATCCGGTTTCAATATGCGATGGAACTCGTCCACGCATCGGTATGGGTCGGCAACGTGCTCCAGCACGGCTTGAGCAATCACTGCATCAAAGGAATTAGCCTCGAACGGAATGTCGTGTGCGTCGCAAATCAATTGAATGCGGCTGGCTTCCAGGGAAACGTCGCTGTACACGATATCGGCGTCCACTATACCCGCAAGAGCCTCCGGTGCGGCCCCCCCGTCGCCGGAGCCTACGACCAACACTGCTTTCCTACCTTGCCTCGAGTTCAGCAGGTCAACCAACATTCGCCAGTGCTTAGGGCCACCCGTGGCCAGCGTGATGGAAGGCAGCGCAGCGACAACACGACCTCGCAATGACTGCGGCGGAATTGTAGTTCGCTCGCGGTGAGTAAACTGCGTCAGGCGAAATACGCTTCGCTCCTCTACGATCAAAACTGGCACGCCGTCGACGACCGGGTATTCGGAATCACAGTCCAGGCACCGGAGCAGGCTCTCCGCGGCGCGAAGCCGGCCGGCACAACGGGGACAGTGAACCCTGTGGCGGGCAAGCACAGGAGGAGCTTCAGGCGCATTATCCGCGGAAAGAGCCATATCCTGTAGTTTAACCCTACCACCCTGCGTCTCAATCCATCGACAACCTTCTTAAGCGAATCGCAGGTAAAGAATCACTTAACCGCGAGGCCGGATATGCGGGGCCGATCACACCCGTTACCGATCCGGCCACTTGTAGAACTTGAAACGTTCTTCTGCTACGGCCCGATCCGGCATGTGCCACCAACGCTTGCATTAATGATTCTCTGAACGTCGATTACACTGCAGACACCGTTGCCAATCAGGTCGGCAGTCCCACAAGGGGTCGTTCCCAAGACCTGCGAGATAGCGGCCTGCACATCGAGATAGTCTACCACGCCGTCGGAATTGAGATCGCAACGGCTTGCAGGCGGAACGGGCTGAACGGACTGTTGTAGGGCTCCCTGCCATACCTGCGGGCAGCCTGGCCCACAATAGCTGAAGGTGACGAGTTGATTGTTCGTCGGATCGTAGGTCAGTACGGAATCGCCCGTTGGGCCGCTGCCGGACGCCACCCGCGTCCAGGTGTCGGCAACCGGATCGTATTGCCAATCCGCAGGAGCGCCAGTGTTGCTTGTCTGGTGATACAGAATTTTGTTCGTCCGAGAATTATATGCCCAACCCGGATGCGCGGTGAGTCCTCCGGCGTAAACGGGAGGCGGTGTTGTGGAAAGCGCCTTCTGGGTCCAGGTCTTAGTGGGTACATCGTAGGCCCACGTTTGATTGTATGTAGTACTCAATCCCCCGTCCAAACCACCATATTGAATCACCTTCTTTGTGACAGGGTCATATATCGTTCCGGAGAAAAACGACCCGGGGGGCTGGATGCCTTTCGCCGGTGAGACTTGCGTCCAGTCGTCCGGGTTGGTGCATCCGGCACGGGATTGCGTTGCCGTCAGCACTCCCGGCGTGGGATTGCCAATTGTGCTGCAGTAAACCCAGTTATTGCCCGCTTGTGAACTGCCATCGTAACCATAATGGAAGAGCACATCGTCGTCCGGATCATAGACCCCGGATCCTCCACTGTACATGGGGGTGTGTGCGGGGCTGACCTGATGCCATTTATCATTCATGGGATTCGCATTCAGTTGCAGGTAATACATGTCATTTCGCGTATTTCCCTGGCAAACCCCGCCCCACAGCCACAGCACGTTCCGCTTTGTGTCGAGAGCCATTTGATTGACCGGGTGCCGGTCTCCCGGCCACGATGGAGTATCGGCGGGGCAAGAGTCCGACAGGGTACCGTTGCCGCCG
>WNFJ01318805.1_pt1 | contig 35570 bp, 34 predicted proteins | sample 5400461 | NCBI WGS metagenome assembly WNFJ01 (sample SAMN13153349, study PRJNA577476) | soil metagenome | isolation source: 115 cm saprolite on Douglas fir-dominated hillslope | place: USA:California | collected 2013-09-17
GATTGTCGACCACGCTGACGACCACGACCGGGATGTCACTCGTGGCCGCCTCGCGCTTGAGGCGCGTGAGCACCTCCCAGCCATCGAGGTCGGGCAGGAGGATGTCGAGGGTGATGGCGGCCGGCTTGCGCGCGCCGGCCTTGGTGATGGCGTCGTTCCCGGTGCGAGCCACATCGGTGCTGAACCCAGCCTGCTCGAGCTGGCGAGTCAACAGCTCCGCGGCCGCCGGATCATCCTCCACCACCAGCACGAGCGGGCGCGAGGCGTCGCTCGGCCGCGTGACTGGATCCGGGCCGATGACGCCAAGCCCCTCTGCGCGAGCCGTGATGGGAAGGACGATCGTGAAGACGCTGCCCTTGCTCGGCTCGCTGACGACGCGGACGTCCCCGCCGTGAAGCCTGGCGAAGCGACGGGTGAGCGTCAGGCCGAGGCCTGTGCCCGGCTGGGCGCGGCCGACGCCGGAATCAACCTGCTGGAACTCGTGAAACACGCGCTCCTGGTCCTGTCTGCCGATGCCGATGCCGGTGTCGGTGACCGACAGCTCGACCGAATCGTCGAGGCGTCGCGTCTCGATCGTCACGGTGCCGCCCTCAGGAGTGAACTTGACCGCGTTGGATACCAGGTTGAGCAGCATCTGCTTGACCTTGCCGGCGTCCGCGGTGATCTCACCCGCGTCGCCGCGCGCGATCTGCAGGTGGATGGTCTTCTGCGCGGCCAGCGGCTCGACCGTGGCGGCCACCTCGTTGACGACGTCGGCGACCTCGACCTTCTGCAGGCGCAGCTCCATCTGGCCGGCCTCGATCTTCGACAGGTCGAGGATGTCGTTGATCAATCCGAGCAGGTGCTTTCCGCTGGCATGGATCTGCTCCAGGAAGCGCTTGCGCGTGGCCGGCGGATACTGGCCGTTGCCGGCGTCGATGAGCAGCTCGGAGAAGCCGAGGATCGCATTGAGAGGCGTGCGGAGCTCGTGGCTCATGCTGGCGAGGAAAACGCTGCCTCCAGGAGCTTACGGTTGCTCTCCTCCAGCTTGGCGATGAGGTGGAGTCGATCCAGGGCGGTGGCGAACGCGCTCATGAACTGCTGGACGCGGCGGATCTCGTCTGACCCGAAGGCGGGCGTGAACGGACCGGCGAGGACGACCAGCGCGCCGGCGCCCGCCAGTCCCTCGATGGGGAGCTTGAGCGCCGTGCGATCGGCGCCGTTGAAGTTCACGCGGTCGACGCCTTCGCGCATGCGACCGACTTCATCGCTCAGGTGGCGTACCTCGTCTGGGTGGAGGCCTCGCGAGGTGCGCAGCGCCCCGTTGGCGTCGAATGACGCCGCTGCGCCGCCCCCGACCAGCCGCATCGACCAGTCAAGGGCTCGGTTGGAGAGCGCGTCGCGGTCGTCGCTGATGAGCAGCTCCTCCATGAAGGTGCGCAGACCCTCTTCCTCCGACGCGCGCCACTCCCGTCTCAGCCACGCCGGCGGCGAGAAGCTGACATACAGAAGCGGGATGATCGCGAGGACGACCAGCTGGACTCCCAGCTGAACCGCCTGGTTCGTCGAGCGCGAGACCAGAGCCGCCCCGACAGCAAACAAGATGATGCCCACGATGCCCGCGAAGCCAAGGCTCAGCGAGCGCAGGCGCCACGCCTGCACGGCCGGCAGACCGCGGGCCACGAGCCAGAACCGTGCTATCGGCTCTAGCACCGTGGCCCCCCACACGACGATGATCAGCAGGGCAGCAAACGTCTGCACCTGGGTCGAGGCGTGGAGGATCGACGCGCCGATGAACAGCACAAGGCCCGCGACGATTGCGCCAACCACGGCCGCGTGCCACACGCGGGGCAGGGGGATCAGAGAGCCGCGGAACCGAAGCAGCGCGTAGGCGGAGCCAACGAAGAGGATCAGATTGATCCCGGCGAGCAGCATTGGCGCGAGATGGGCCGGGATGCGGCCCAGCAATGAGACCAGCGACAGCAGGACGATGGCCAGCGCCAAGAATCCTTGTGAGCGGTCGCGGTGCCGAGCCCAGCTGATCCCGACCGCCACCCCGAGCAGGACGAAGGCAATCGTGGTGAGGTTCTGAAGGAACGCCAGGACGCTGGTCACCGCGTTCGGTTCAGGCCGCGCCCAGCTTGTGGATGGCCGGCATCTCGCCCACGAACAGCTCCACGACCTCCGGATCCCACTGACGCCCGGCGCCATCGACAAGCAACGCCAGGGCCTGGTCGACCGGGAGCCGGGGCCGGTAGGGGCGGTCGTTTACCAGCGCGTCGAACGCGTCGCAGACGGAGACGATCCTGGCGAGGCGCGGGATCTCGCGGGCGCGCAGGCCGTCGGGATAGCCGCGCCCGTCGAAGCGCTCGTGGTGATGGCGGATGATCGGAAGCAGCGTCGATGCCGATCGGAGCGGCCTGACGATGTTCTCGCCGATCACGACGTGCGTCTGCATGCGCGCGGTCTCGTCCGAATCCAGCGGCCCATTCTTGAGAAGAATCGCGTCGGGAATGCCGATCTTGCCTATGTCGTGGATGATTCCGCCTCGAAACAGGGCGTCGAGCGCGACCTCGGGGAGCCCCAACCGAGAGCCCAGGTGGCGGGCCGACTCACCGACGCGCTGGGTGTGCTTTTCGGTCAGGGAGTCCTTCGCCTCCACTGCCGCCGCGAGCGAAAAGATCACGTGCTCGGCGCTGTCGAGGGTGTTGTAGAGGGCCTTGAGGCGCAGCGCCGACCTGACTCGGGCGACGAGCTCGACGCGCTCGACCGGCTTAGCCATGAAGTCGTCGGCTCCCGATTCGAGGGCCCGCACACGATCGTCGGTCTGGTTGAGGGCGGTGATCATGACCACTGGAAGAAGTCGCCCGCGCGGGCCCGCTTTTATCCGGCGGCACACCTCGTAACCGTCGAGGCCTGGCATCTGCACGTCGAGGAGGACGAGGTCGGGGGGATCAGCCTTGATCTGCTCGAGGGCGGATTCGCCGTCCTCCGCCAGGCGCACCTCGCAATCGATACCTGCCAGGTACGCCTCGACCAGCTCGCGGTTGGCAGCCCCGTCGTCAACTACAAGTACGACCGCCATGCCGCCCCAGCACTACCCCTGTTAAGTGATCCACGGAGTGGAAATTGTAGTCTGAGCCGTTTGAAATAACGCCCTCTTAGCGTTATCCGCACAAGGTCTCCCGCCGTTTCGACGGCCCGTCAGGCGGAGGCGGTGCGATCCGGTTGCGAAACGGATGCGGCCCGGCCTGGAACGAGCCGGTTCAGGGCCAGGCGGAGCTGACGGTTGGCGGCGACGAGGTCGCCACGCTTCTCCAGGATCTCGGCGTACTTGAAGTGGCATCGGCTGAGCCTCTCGCTGGCGCCGAGCCCGTCGAGGATTCCCCACGCTTCGCGAAACTCGGCGTCGACCCGCGCATGATCGCCGCGCTCGGCCGCGATCTGGCCCATCCACACATGAGCATCGGCCAGAGTGGCCTGCTCACCATTGCGCTCGGCCAGGGTGCGAGCCTCGAGCGCAAATCGCTCGGCTTCCTCGACGTTCGAGCGGGCGATCTCCAGCTCGCAGAGGCTGAGCAGGAGCTCCGCCTTGCCCGCATCGAGGTGGGTCTCATCGAAGAGGAGGACTGAGCGCTTCAGATGCTCTTCTGCGGCCGCAAGGTCGCCGCGCCGGATCAACACGACCCCGAGGTTGTTCTCGGAGCGCGCGAGCGAAAGGCGATCGTTCAGCGTCTCGTGGATGCTGATGGCGCGTTGGGCGTAATACTCGGCCTGGCTCAGCTGGCCGATCTCGCCGTACGCGATGCTCAGGCCGCCGTACATCATCGACAGGCGCCGCAGATCCTGCACGACCGAGCCGGCTGCTATGGCGCGCTCATAGGCGTCGATCGCCGCCTGCCAGTCCTGGTTCGTCGTATGCACCGAGCCCAGCACGAACAGCAGCCGCGCCTCGGTCATCCTTGGTGCCGGCTGCAGCGAACGGCAGATCTGCAGCGCTCGCTCCGCGAGGCCGAGGGCGGCCGGATCCTGCACGAGATAAGCGGCTGACGCTTCATGTCCGAGACACTCGGCCGCCATGAGCTTGTCGCCGGTTCTTTCAAAGTGCATGCGGGCGGCCGACGCCAAAACCTTCGCCTCCGCGGGCTGGGCGAGACGCAGCAGCGCGTAGGCCATCAGGGCCTGGGTGCGAGCCGTGGTGTCGGGATCGTTCTGCCTGGCCAGGACCTCTCTACCCGCGGCCACCGCCGTCTGTGGGTCGTTGGCCGCGAGGTGCAGCTCGACCTCGAGCGTGGGTGGTGAGGATCGCGGCTCCATGGTCGACGGCCGGGCGAGGAAGAAGTCGAGGGGCCGGCCTGTACGCTCGGCGATGAGCTTCAGGGTCTCGATCGATGGCTTGGCTCGGCCGGTCTCGACGAAATAAATCGCTGTCCGGCTGACAACCCCGTTCGCCACCTGGGCCAGGCTGAGGCCTGCTTCGGCCCGCGCCTGCTTCACCGAGCCTGGCCGGACCTCGACGCCGTGCCGCCGCCCTCGCCGGCCCGAACGGCTTGGGCCGGCCCCAGGGCGTGCTTCAGCGTCTGGCACGCCCGCCAGCTTATCCGACCTCGATGCCCTTGACAATGAAGGGTTAACGCGGCTTAACCCGTTTGAAGTCGATCAGCAGCAGGGTGGAATCGGCCCGGCGCCGGCTGTGGTGACTTCGGAACGCTGCCACGAGGCCGCTACCAGCGCGATCGGATCGCCACCGCGAGTCCGGCGCCGGCTGCTGCCAGCTTGATCGAGGCCAGGATCGCTAAGGCGGCTGCGGCCGCAAACTCGAGTGGTAGTGTCGAGCCGAAAATGATCGCCACGCCGACTCCCGCCGGCAGCGCCGCCAGCGCCAGGGCCGCAATCGCCACGCCGAGCACTGCCACAGGGCGCCCAGACGGCGCTTCGCCGTCCCCACGCTCTTCGCCTATCCAGACGGCCTCGTCTTGTTTACTCAACGCGAACTGGGCGATGGCAGCTCCTTCCAATGGCGCGAACTCCAGACACCCCCTGCCGCCCGCCGGCTTCCAATGTTAACTGTCGCCCGGCCTGAATTAACATACGGTTCCCGATAAGTGGCCTGGCAAACCTCCCCAGCCGACGGCCCCGGCCTCAACGCGGTGAGGACCGACGCTCGCGCCTCATCTCCAGCCGGCCTCGTCTCGACGGTGTGGCGGCGCGCGCTGACGCCCGAGTGGAGGCGCTTCACTCTGGCCGCGAGCCTGGTGGCTGTCGCTTGCGTCGCCTTCCTGGTCTGGCAGCTATTCCGCTTCGGAGGCGACAAAGCGACGATCGCGGTGGACGACCTCGGCGAGGGGGCCGCCGCCGCCATCGCGGCGGTCAGCCTCGCCTGGGCCGCGAGCCGCGCCTCGGGTCGGACGCGGCTGGCCTGGGGATTCCTTGCCGCCGCGGCGACGAGCTGGGCGATCGGAGAGGCGATCTGGTCCTGGTACGAGGTCTTTCAGGGGATGGCCGTGCCATTCCCATCGGCCGCGGACGCCGGTTTCCTGCTGGAGATTCCGCTTGCGATCGCCGGCGTCCTCGCCTTCACCTCGGCCCCAACCCGAATGGCCACGCGAGGCGAGGCGGTGCTCGCCGGCACGATCGTCGCCCTGTCGCTCCTGTTCATCGGCCTGGCGCTCGGGCTCCGGACGGTATACGAGTCGTCGCAGCAATCACAGCAGGCGACGCTGATCGGGCTGGCCTACCCCGTCGGCGACATCATCACGATCACCGTCCTGGTTGTCGCGCTGCGGCGCGCGACCCGCGCCCAGCTCGGCCGGATACTGCTGCTCATCGGGGGCCTGACGGCGATCGCGGTGGCCGACAGTGCCTTCACCTATCTGACCGCCAACGGTTCGTACAAAGCGATCGGCAGCATCCTCGACATCGGTTGGGTGATCGGCTTCTTGCTCATCGCCCTCGCCCCGCTCTGGCCGGCGCCCGCACTCGAGAGTGAGACCGAAGAGGGGCCGATCCAGCTGTGGCAGCTGGCGGTGCCGTGGGTGGCGACTCTGGGCGGCGCGGTGGCGGCGCTGCGCTTCGCCGCGACGAACCAGGGCCTCGACCAGCTCATGACCGCGCTCGCAGGCGGCATCGGAGTGCTGTTCGTCTTCAACCAGATCCTGACCCACCGGGACTCGCTCGACCTTCTTCAGAAAGGACACCGGACGGAGGCCCAGCTCGGGGCCCGCACCGCGCTGCTCAACCAGGTCATCGTCCAAGCCCCGTTGGGGATCGCGCGCGTCGGCGTCGACATGAAGGTTATCGACGCCAACCCCCGGCTGGGCACGCTGCTGCACATCAAGCCCGCCGAGATGGTCGGCCGTTCGGTCGCCAGCTTCCTCTCACCCGATGAGATGGAACGCGTGGTGATGACCTTCCGCCCGCTGTGGAACGGTGCGGTCGAAACGATCGAATCCGACAGCCAGGCCCTGCGCGCCGACGGCTCGAACGTGTGGCTGCACTGGACCGCGACCTCGATCAAGACACGCGTCGGGCGCACGGAGTTCTTCCTCGCGATGTTCGAGGACGCGACCGCGCAGCACACGGCGCAAGAGGCGGCGATGGCCAACCTGGCGGGGCTCGAGCGGCTGAGCCAGCTCAAGAGCGAGTTCGTATCCCTCGTCAGCCATGAGTTTCGAACCGCGCTGGTCGGCATCCAGGGCTTCAGCGAGATGATCCGCGACCAGGAGCTCTCGCCAGAAGAGGCCAAGGCGTTCGCGGGCGACATCAACAACGACGCGCAGCGTCTGAACCGGATGATCACGGAGATGCTGGACCTCGACCGCATCGAGGCCGGGCGCATGACACTCAACATCGCGCCCGTCGACCTCAACGGCATCCTGGCCGAAGCAGCCGAACGGGCTCGCGCGTCCAGCCCCAAGCACACCATCGCCACCCGGTTCGACGGCGCCCTGCCGGCGGTGCGCGGCGACGCCGATCGCCTCTTCCAGGTCGTCTCCAACCTCCTCAGCAATGCCGTCAAGTACTCGCCTGGAGGCGGAGAGGTGGTGGTCAGCAGCAATGTGCAGGACGGCATGGCGCGGGTCGATGTCCGCGACCACGGGCTCGGCATCCCGCCCGAGTTCGCCAAGAAGCTGTTCGGCCGCTACGAGCGGTTCGAGGACAAGAGCAAGGCCAAGATCATCGGCACCGGACTTGGTCTGGCGATCACGCGCCAGATCGTGGAGATGCACGGCGGCAAGATCTGGGTCGAAAGCACGCTCGGCGCCGGCTCGGAGTTTCATTTCACCGTGCCGGTCGCGGCGCCCGTGCCGGCGGCCGGGTGAGCGGGCGGATCCTGGTCGTCGACGACGAGCCCGCGAACGTCGCGCTTCTGCAGGCGATCCTCGAGCACACCGGGGCTGAGATCCGTGGGCTGACCGACTCCAGGCAGGTCGAGGACGTGTTCCTCGAATTCGAGCCGGACATCGTGCTGCTCGACCTGCACATGCCCGAGCCGGACGGGCTCGAAGTTTTGCGCCGGCTGCGCAGCGCACGCCAGAGCCTGGGCTTCCTGCCCGTGATCATGCTCACCGGCGACACGGGCAAGGTTGCGCGCAACAGCGCTTTGATCCTGGGCGCGGATGACTTCCTGACCAAACCCCTTGATCGCGACGAGGTCGTCCTGAGGGTGCGCAACCTGCTGCACACGCGTCAGCTCTACGCCGAGCTCGCCCAGGCCAACGCCGCGTTGGTAGAGAGGCGCGACCAAGACCCCGACCAGCCGGCCTAGACGAAAACCGCGCGCGTCCGCCTTCCCCACAGGAGCCAGATCACCGCCACGGGCAAGAGCAGGTTGGTCATCAGCGCGACCGGGCCATGGTTGGCGCCGATGGGGAGCAGGAAATGGAGCGCGGAGCCGAACAGGCAGACCGCTTCGAGTGTGATCGCGACCCGGCGCGCCCAGAGCCGCCGCCACATGACTCCGATCCCGACGAGGCACAGGAGAAGCGCCAGGACCAAGGTCGCGAGACCGAGGCCGAAGATGTGAAGCTCGCCGCCGAGCGCGAATGGGAGCGCCGAGAGCCCCGCCACCATCCAGAAGATGGCCTGGAGCAGAAGCAGCACGTAAGCGGCTTCCGGCCGGCTCGTCTGGCGCTCGTCCGCCATCACGTGCGGTCCAATGCCGCGACCACCGACGGGTCGATGTCGACGGCGAACGGCCCGCCCTTCGGGTTGTCGACGATCCAGACGTGCAGCATGGGGGACGCGCTGATGTCGATCGCGCCGAACGTGCAGGTGCCGAACGGGGTCATGAGGCTGAACTCCAATCCGAACGGCGTGAAGCAGATGTTCTCGTGCTGGTGCCACGCGGTCAATGGGCCGCCGGGGTCCGGCCCGAAAGTATTGAGGCTCTTCATCTGGAACATCGCGCCGAGCAGGACCGGACCGTGGTGCGTGTTGGCGTAGACGAGGCCCTGGGGCCGGTTCGGGTCCATGACGTAGCCGGCGTCGACGTAGCCCTGGTTCATCCAGTGCGTGGAGGGCAGGGACGTCGAACCGCCTGGCCGGTATCCGTCGGCCCACGCCCGATCCCAGTCCTCGTACGGAAGGATGGCCTGCTTGGTCTCCGCGTACAGGCGGTTGGCGGCGTCGACCTGGCCGGGGGTCGGACGCGCATTGGTCGACTGCAGCAGCGCGCCTGCATGGACGTGACGGGCGTCGGGCCGCGCGAGGTCCACGATCCAGACGGTCGCTCCGGTAACGACGATCGACAGAGGCAGCGCGACGGCAACCCCGGTATGGCGCCACGCGCGGTGCTGCGTGCCAGCCTCGCCTCGCACGGGGACGAGCGCCAGCCCCAGCGCGGTCACCTCGACGAGCTTCGTGGCCAGGCCGACCTGGTCAGGGCCTTCGAAGCCGACCGCCACATAGAAGAGGTATCCGAGCACTGTGGCGACGAGGAGCGCGGCCGAGGCGAGTCGCCACCAGCGCCATGTGAACGAGCCGGCGAGGACGACGAAGGCCAGGCCGTTGAAAAAGAAGAGGACGGCCGTGACTGGCTCCCTGGCGATTTGCCCGCCGATGAGCGCGAAGTGCACACCCGCGCTCACCGCCATCAGCACCGTCGCGCCGCGCACCGTGCCCGGCGCCGAGCGCCATCGCGGATGCAGGCGAAGCAGCGCGAGCGCGAGGGGCAGAGCCAGCAATCCGCCCACCAGGCCGATGGCGTGATCCGGGCTGATCGAGTACATGCCCACAGCGTGGGCGCGGTGGCTAAGAAGTACGTAAGAGCGGAAGGTCTACGTAAAGCGCGGCGCCGCCGGCCTCGCTCCGGCCGGCGAGGATGCGCCCGCCGTGCTGGTCCGCGATCCAGCGTGCGATCGATAGTCCAAGCCCGGCGCCATGGCCGGTGCGCGCGGCATCAGACCTGAAAAAGCGCTCGAAGACTCGCTCGCGGTCCTGGTCGGCGATGCCGGGGCCGTCGTCGCCTACGACCAGCCGCGCCCACCCTGATTCGACCCCGAGCTCGACGGTGACGGTCTCGCGCGCGAAACGGAACGCGTTGTCGAGCAGGATCCACAACAGCTGGCGCAGGGCGTCCTCGTCGCCGGCGACGCCGGCATCGGCCGCATGCACGTCGAGCGCTTCCCCCGGGTGCACCGCCGCCGCCTGTCGCGTCACGTCGATCACCACCGAGCTCAGGTCCACGGGCGCGAGCGCCAGGCGGAGGCCCGAGTCGGCGCGGGCCAGGGTGAGCATTCGATCGACGAGCCTGCCCATGCGCTCGCTCTCCTCGGCGATGTCCGTGGCGGCGGCGCGGCGCACAGGCTCCGCGATCTGCGGGCCGTGCGCCAGTAGGCCGGCGTTGCCCTGGATCGTCGCCAGTGGGGTGCGCAGCTCGTGCGACGCGTCGGCGACGAACCGGCGCTGCGACTCGATGGCCTCTTCGAGCTGGCTCAGCATGCGGTTGAAGCTCGCCGAGAGCACGGCCACCTCGTCTCGACTTGGCTGCGCCGGCAGCCTCCTCGCGAAATCCCTGGTGCGGCCGATATCGTCGGCCGCCACGGCCACCGACTTGAGCGGCCTCAACGCCCTTCCGGCGACGAGCCACGACGCCGCGAGCGCCGCCAGCAGCGTCGGGATGCCGGAGATGATCAGGAAGCCGACGATGCCCGACAGGTTCGCCTGCGGCACCCTGGTCGATTGTCCTGTCACGACATAGCCGTGCGCAAACGCCAGGCCGAAATATCGAAACCCGCCAGCGGTGTCGAAGTCGCCACCGAGCACTTCAGGGGTCGCGACGCGGAGCCGCGCCGAGGGCATTGGCGGACTTCCGTTCAGCTGGGCGGTCGAGTAGATGAGCGTCCAGGTCCCATCGAACACCTCGACGAAAACGTCGGTGCTCGTGCGAAGGTCGGCGGGAGCGAGGAGCGGGCGAGGCCCCAGGTCCGATGAGGCGTTGAGCGCTGACACCGCGTCGCGGGCGCGAGAGCGCAAAGAGTCGTCCTGGTTCGTGTTCACGCTCCTGGACACGAGGCCGTACAGCAGGGCTCCGAACAGGACCAGCGTCAATGCGACGACGGCCGCTCCGAACAAGGCGAGGCGAAACCGCAACGACATCAGGTTTCTCTGAGGGCGTAGCCGGTGCCGCGAACGGTGTGGAGCAGCCGCGGCTCGCCGGCCACCTCGAGCTTCTGGCGCACGTAGCCGACGTAGACGGCGACGACGTTGTCGTTCTCCGGCTCACCCGCCCACACGGCATCCAGCAGCTGTTCGCGAGTCAGGACCTGGCGCGGATGGCGCAGGAAGTGCTCCAGCAGCGCGAACTCAGTGTGAGTCAGCGCCAGTGGGCGCGAGCCCCGCCACGCGCCGCGGCTCGCGGGCTCGAGCACAAGGTCGGCGAAGCGCAGGTGGTCCGACGGACCGGCGCGCCGGAGCAGCGCACGCACTCGCGCCAGCAGCTCCTGGTACGCGAACGGCTTGACCAGGTAGTCGTCGGCGCCGGAGTCGAGGCCTCGCACCCTCTCCTCGGTGCCGCTCAACGCCGTGAGCATCAGGATCGGGAACTGAGCGGTCGCCCGCAGGCGGCGGCACACACCGATGCCGTCGAGACCCGGAAGCATGATGTCGAGGATCACCAGGTCCGGCGGCCGCTCACGCGCTCGGCGCAGGGCGTCCAGCCCGTTGCCGCTCAAAGCGACCTCGTGGCCCTCGGCCACGAGCACGCGCTCGAGGGTGGCCGCCAGGCGGGTGTCGTCCTCGACGACGAGGATGAGCGAGGGGGTCATGCTCACGGATATATAAGAGTGCCGTGAGGATTCGATAAGAGAGTGGAACGGATCGCCTGGGTCCTGCCGCCTACTCCAGCTCGGTCAGGGTCACGCTCTTGCGCGTGACGAGGTTGCCCCTCAGCGGCGAAAGATACGTCCCCGAGGTCGGCGCCACGTCCGCGTAGTCGCCACCCACCGCGATCGTCACGTAGCCCAGCCCGCCTCTGCTCGCGTGGGTGGGATCGAACGGCCAGGCGATCGCATCGCCGGTGCCATCGTTCGTCGGCAGCACCACCTCGACCCATGCGTGCGTCCCGCCCTGCCCGACCAGGTGCCCGGAGACATAGCGCGCGGGCAGGCCGCAGGCGTGGCAGACGGCGAGCATGACGTGCGCGTAGTCCTGGCACACGCCCGCTCCGATCGCCAGGGCCTCGGCGGCCGTCGTCCTCACACCCGTGGCGCCCCAGCGATAGGTCATGGACTGATACACCCAGTCGTTGATGCGGTCGGCCAGCTCGAGGCCCGAGCTCGACGTGTCGCCGAGCTCGTGTGCGGCACGGCGTATGCGCTCGTCGGGGGTCGTGAGCCGCGAAGGCTGCAGCAGGTAGCCGTCCGCCAACCAGCCATCGGCCAGCCGGTTGGGCTGGGCCGCCCGTCGCTCGACCGCGACCTGGATCTCGAACTCGATCGACGACGAGACCCTGGGCGCGAAGACGTCTACCACCATGTTGCCGAAGCGGTCCTGGGAGTCCTCGCGGCGCACCCCGTCGAGGCCGACCGCCACCTCGTGGCGCAGCCGGCGCTGGTCCCCGAAACGCTCCGGCGGGATGACCACGAGACGGTGGCTGAGGTCGCGAATCGGCTCCGGGTACTCATACCGGAAGCTCTGGGTGACCAGGTACATCACGCGGCGTGCTGCGGGCCAGTCCACGGCCGCCTGGTCGATCGCCATCACGCGGCCTCAGTCTTGTCAAGGGGCCCCCGCGGAGTCGGAGACTCCGTGGGGTGAACATCGGCCCAGACGGTCATAGAGCGGAACTCCGCCGGCCCGAACGTGGTCACCATGGCGACGTCGAGGGCGTCACGGCCTCGCCCGATCAGCACCCGTCCGACCCTCCTGGCGTTGTTGCGGGGGTCGAAGGTCCACCAGCGGTCGCCGAGCCAGACCTCCATCCAGGCCGCGAAATCCATCGGCTCGGCGGGCGGGGGCACGTAGATGTCCGGCAGGTAGCCGAACACGTACCGAGCCGGGATGTTCATCGCTCTGCAGAAGGCTACCGCGAGATGCGCGAAGTCTCGGCAAACCCCGATCCGGTTGTTGAAGACGTCCACGGCCGTGGTGAGCCGGGTGCTGGAGCCGTACTGGAACTTGACGTTGTTGTGGACCCAATCGCAGATCGCCTGCACCCGCGCCCAGCCCGGCTCGGTCTGGCCGAACAGCTCCCACGCGGCGCCCATGAGCTGGTCGGAAAGGCAATAGCGGCTGGGCAGGGTGAAATGAAGCAGCTCGCCAGGGACCTCTTCGACCGGGTTCTGCGCGGTCCCGGACCCGTCCGGGTCGGGTTCGTCGGGAACCACACAGATGGCGTCGTAGCGGAGGGTCAGCGCGCCCACCGGCGGCACGAGCCGCTTGACGGGGTTCCCGTACAAGTCCGCGTACTCGTCCACCGGCAGCGGAGGAGAGGTGGTCCAGGACTCGGTGACCAGCCTGTGCCGCGCATCTGAGCGTGGGCGCACCTGGACCGTGATCGTGCTCGGCGCGGTCACGTCGTAGTCGAACTCGCAGCCGACCCGCAAGTTGATCGTCTTCCCAGTGTGCGGAATGGCGCAGACACTATAGCTGTGGCCTCCGTGAAATCCCTCGGCGCCGGATACAAGCTCAACGGCTTCTACGACGAAATGCTTGCGGCCGCCGGCGAGCCGAGGCCGGCCTACCGCCGGCTCTACGATCACCTCAACCGCCTGGGCCCTCTGGAGCTGGAGCGCCGCCACCTGCTCGCGCTCCAGATGTTCCGCAACCACGGCATCACGTTCGCCGTCTACCCCGATGCCCAGGGCAACGAGAAGGTCTTCCCGTTCGACATCATCCCGCGGGTGCTTTCGGCCGCCACCTGGCGGCGCCTCGAGGCCGGGCTCAAGCAGCGGCTGGTCGCCTTGAACCTGTTCCTTGACGACGTATACGGGGCCAAGCTGATCCTCAAGCAGCGCGCGGTTCCGCCCGAGATCGTGCTCAGCAGCCCGCAGTACCTTAGGGAGGGCGAGGGCCTACCCGTTCCCCACGGGATCCACTGTCACATCGCGTGCGTCGACCTGGTCCGCGACCACACGGGCGAGTTCTTCGTGCTCGAAGACAACCTGCGCACGCCATCGGGCGTCTCGTACGTGCTGGCCAACCGGCACGTGATGAAGCGCGTGCTGCCTGACCTGTTCGCGGGCTATCCGGTGCGGCCGGTCGAAGGCTACATCCATGAGCTGCTGCGCCACCTCCGCTGGCTGGCGCCGGCCGGCGTCGACGACCCGAACGTGGTGCTGCTGACCCCTGGCATCAACAACTCCGCCTACTACGAGCACCTCTACCTGGCCAAGCAGATGGGCATCGAGCTGGTGGAGGGCACCGATCTGGTCGTCGATCTGGACCACGTGTTCATGCGTACTACGCACGGCCTCGAGGCGGTCCACGTCATCTACCGTCGCCTCGACGACGAGTGGCTGGACCCGATCTTCGGCCGGCAGGAGTCGCTGGTCGGCGTGGCAGGGCTCGTCAACGCGTACAGGGCCGGCAACGTCGCGATCGCCAACGGCCTCGGCAACGGGGTCGCCGACGACAAGGCCGTTTACGCCCTCATACCCGCGATCATCCGCTACTACCTGGGCGAGGATCCGATCCTGCCCAACGTGCACACATACCTCTGCGCGGTGGACGAGGACCGGCGGTACGTCCTCGAACATCTCGACGACCTGGTCGTGAAGACGGTCGACGCGTCGGGCGGCTACGGGATGCTGATCGGTCCGGCTTCCACGCGCGAAGAGCGCGATCGTTTTCGCCGGCGCATCGAAGCGCGGCCACGGGCGTTCATCGCCCAACCCGTCGTGTCGCTCTCTGTGCAGCCGATCCTCGACGGCGGCCGGCTGCGCCGCGCCCACCAGGACCTGCGGCCGTTCATCCTGACCGGCCCCGAAGTTCATGTCACCCCTGGCGGCCTCACACGCGTGGCTCTGAAGCCTGGCTCGCTGGTCGTCAACAGCTCGCAGGGCGGGGGCAGCCGCGACACCTGGGTGATGGCCGACGATGAATACGGGATGGACGGCGGTGCTTAGCCGCGCCGCCACGTCGCTGACCTTGCTGGGCCGCCACCTCGAGCGCGCGGACCACCTGGCCCGCATCCTGGGCGTCCACGTGTCGCTGTCGCTGGACCGCACCGACGAGCCGGGCCCCGACTTCTGGATTCGCTTCATGGAGCTGGCCGGTTGGCCTGGCGGCAGCACGGGCCGGCGTGACCAGGCGGTGGAGATGGTGATCAGTGGGACCCTCGGGCCGTCGGTCCTCGGAAGCGTTGGCGCCGCGCGGCTGGCGGCGCAGGCGGTTCGTCCCTCGCTGCCGACCGAGCTGTACGAGCAGGTGAACGCTCTGCACTGGCGGGTCCAGGAAGGGACATGGCAGCCGGACCTGTACCCATTCCTCAACGACGTGCAGCTGAGCATCCGGCTGGTGGACGGACTGCTCGAGGACACCATGTCGCACGACGAGGCCCGCGATTTCGTCCGCCTCGGCAAGTTCCTGGAGCGAACGGCGAATGTGACCGCGCTCGTCACGCGCAAGTCCGCCGAGCTCGCAGACGCCGCTGAAGACACTCTTGAATGGACCGCGGTCTTGAAGTCGTGTTTCGCATTCGAGTCGTACCAGGCGCGCTATTCGGGCGGCGTGAGTCCCGAGAACGTCATCGACTGCCTGCTCCTCGACGCCGCTCTTCCCCGCTCGGCGCGATTCGCGGCTGCGGTCGCCCTCGACTCCGTGACCCGCATCGACGGCGCCGGCCGGCGCTCTCGGCCGCGGCGGCTGCTGGCTCGCCTCGAGTCGATGTTCGATACGGCCGACACGCAGTCGCTGGCCGAGAACCCGACTGATTTCGAGACGCAGTGCCGCTCGCTCCTGCGGCAGCTGGAGGGAGCGCTGCGCGAGACGTATTTCCATCCGAGCAAGGTTCCAGCCAACGTCCTCGGCGACGAAGGCAGGGCGATGCCTCAGCAGCAACAGCAGGTGCGCCGATGAAGCTCGAGATCGTTCACGAAACCCGATTCCGGTACCTCGGGCCGATCGCCGAGACCGTGATGGAGGTCAGGCTGCGGCCGATGGACGGCAACGGGCAGCAGTGCCTCGAGTTTGCTCTCGACGTCAGCGCCGGGATCGAGCCGCGCGAGTATCAGGACGGCTACGGCAACACGGTCCACTACTTCAACCTGGTGCGGCCTCACACCTACCTGGGCCTGACGAGCAGGTCGGTGGTCGAGACAGGGCTTGGCGTGGACCCCCATCAGGGCGAGGAACTGGTCCAGGACTTCCTCCGCTTTCGATCGCCGGTCAAGGACGTGCCCGGCGTGCGCGAGCTGGCTGCTGCGCACGGCATCGACGATGCGGGCTCCGGCCCAAGCATCGAGCGCTCCCTCGACGAGCTGACTGTCGCGATCAACCGGGATTTCGCCTACGACCGTGCGGTGACGAACGTGTACAGCGCCGTCGACGAGGTGCTGGCGCTGCGCTCCGGCGTCTGCCAGGATTTCGCGCATCTATTCATCGCCGTCGCGCGAGCGATGGGTGTGCCCGCCCGCTACGTCAGCGGCTACATCCACGACCCGCGCGGGAACAGGGTCATGGGCGCTTCACACGCATGGGCGGAGGCATGGGTCGCGGGCCGCGGATGGATCGGCTACGACGCGACGCACCCCGTCCGTGTGAACGAGAACCACGTGCGGATCGCGGTCGGACGCGATTACGGCGACGCCGCCCCGACTCGGGGCGTCTACGTGGGATCGGCGGCCGGGACGATGGACGTCAGAGTCCGCACCCGCGCGCTCGACGGCTAGAACCGGCGTTCGGACGAATCACGCTGGTGTCGACACCGGCGCATTTGAAACCGGCTGGAAACCCGCGCGTGCATGCACCGGCGCAAAACGCAGGCACTAGAAGCGGTGGCCGCGCACCTGGTCGATCGAGAACTTCGCCGTGTCGGCGATGAGCATGACCGCCATCACGCCCGCCTCGACCGGGTCGCTGACCACCACGTCGGCCGCGTCCGGCACCGACCCGGCCATGCTGGTGCAGAGCACGATGATCCCCGCTTCCTTGATCTCGCGCACGGCATTCGAGATGTCGCCGCCCATGAGCGCCCCCGCCAGCACCAGCACGCGCGCGCGGTGCAGGCGAGCAACCGCGCGCACCGCCTGCGCAAGCTGCTCCTCGCCCACGAGCGGGATGGTGTCGACCGAGATGCGCTCGCCGCGGATGTTGTGCCGATCCGCTTCGGAGATGGCGCCCTGCGCCACCATGCCCACCTGCGCGCCGCCGCCGATGACGATCACGCGCTTCCCGTAGATGCGCTGGAACGTGGGCACGCGGCTGACGGTGGTGACGCCCTCGAGGCCTTCGATGTCTGCGATCAGGCTCGCATCGTCAGGCGCGCCGGTGACCTCGAGCTGCAGCTCGGCGACGTCGTCGCGGTGGGCGCCGCTCGCGATGTAGCTGATGTTGGCGCCGTGCCTGAAGATCGCCTCCGATACCCGGTAGAGGACACCCGGTTCGTCGCGGGTCGCGACAAGAAGGCCGAGCACCTCGCGGTCTGACATGCGGAGAAGATAACTTGCCGGAGCTACGCCTCAGCCGCGTGGGGCCAGCGCGGCGCCCCGAGCTCGCGCGACACCCCGCGCGCGGCCTCGCCCACTGCGGCGGAAAGACCCCGCGCGAGTCCACGCGGAAAGATCCGCTCGGTGGCGTCCACCACGCCGATCGCGCCGACCGCGGTGCCGGCGTGGCCTCATCGCGCTCCGTGGCCACGCCCTCGTCGCGAATCGCCGCCAGCTCGTGGCGCAGCGCGGCCGCATCGAGCGTTTGCTTCGTCAACCGCGCGGGAGGTTCGGCCAGCATGTCGTCGACCACCTGGGCGGGCGAGAAGGCGAGGATCGCCTTCCCGAGCGCGCTGGCATGGAGGGGCAGCTGCAGCCCGACCTCGAGCACGCCGAACGCCGAGTCGGGACGAAAGACGTGGTGCACGACGACGACGCTCGACCCGTGCATCACGCCAACCCTGACCGCCGCGCTTGAGCGCGCAGCCAGCCTGTCGGCGTAGGGGATCGAACGCGCCCGCAGCTCGTTCAGGTCGAGGTATGAGTAGCCGAGCTGCAGCAGCCCCGGTCCTAGCTGGTACTTGTCCGAGCTGCGATCCTGCTCGACGAACCCGTGCGACTGCAGCGTCTGCAGCAGCCCGTGCACTGTTGGCCGTGCCAAACCGAGGCGGTCGGCGAGCTCGCTGACGCCCAGCCTGCGCGGCCCGCTGGCGAGGGCTTTGAGGATCGCCGTGGCTCGATCGATGGACTGAATGGACGAGCGCCGGCTTTTCTCTTCATTCGGCATTGCTGAATTCCTGTCGGTAGTGTAGACTACGGCCGTCGTCCGGAACGGGAATCAGAGGCCCGAGCCTCGACGGGGAGTGTTCGAATTTGGTCGGGATTGTACTGGTCTCACACAGCCACGAACTGGCACGCGGGTTGGCTGACCTGGCCTCCCAGGTCGCCGGCGAAGGGGTCAAGATCGAGCCTGCCGGGGGCGGCCCTGGTGGGACGCTCGGCACCAGCGGGGACGCGGTGCGGGAGGCGATCGCACGGGCCGACTGCGGCGAGGGCGTGGTCGTGCTCGCCGACCTCGGCAGCTCCATCCTCACCGTCCGCCATCTGCTGCAGGGCAAGGCGAACGGTCACGTACGGCTGGTCGATGCTCCTTTCGTCGAGGGCGCGGTGGCGGCCGCGGTGATGTCATCGGCGGGCCAGCCGCTCGACGATGTGGCCAGAGCCGCAGAGGAAGCACGCGGTGCCAGCAAGTTCTGAATCGACCGTCGCGCTGCCAGACGGTGTCGCGCTGCACGCTCGGCCGGCGGCGACTTTCGTGAAGACCGCACTGCGTTTTCGGTCGAAGGTGCACGTTGGCCTGGACGGCAAGGTTGCCGATGCCAAGAGCATCCTCGCGGTGCTCGCGCTCGGAGCGCAAGGCGGGACGGTCTTGCGCTTGAGCGCGGAAGGTGACGACGCTTCCGACGCTCTGGAAGCTCTAACGGTGTGCGTCAGCGGGCTGGTCGAGTAGCCGCTTCTCCGCGGCTTCGCGGCACGCCGTGAAGTCCAGGCCTCGGACCCACTTCCGCACCTCGCCGACTCGAGCCGCGGCCACGCTGAGCTCGTCGACTCCGAGCCCGACCAGAATCGGCATGGCCCCGGCATCCGAAGCGGCCTCACCGCAGACGTCGACCGGAATCGCCGCCGCGCGGGCCGCGCGCGTCGTCGCATCGATGAGCCGCAGGACCCTCAGGTCTGTCACCGGCGCGGACTTCGACTGCTCGCGGTCGAGGCCCAACACCAGCTGCGTGAGGTCGTTGGTGCCGATGCTGAGGAAGTCGCAAACGTTTGCGATCTCATCAGCTCGATGCGCGGCTTCGGGTGTCTCGATCATCGCCCCGACCTGCGGTGAAGGCCGGCCGTCCAGCGCCCTCGCGAGCATTTCACGCACTGCGCGCACCTGCCCTGGACTCGTCACCATCGGGATCAGGATTCGAAGCTTGGTCCTGCCGCCCGCGGCGACGATCGCGGAGAGCTGGGCGCGGAGCGCATCCGGGCTTTCGAGCAAGAGCTCGATTCCCCGGCCGGTCGCGCCGCGTAGAAAAGGCGGGGTCTTGTCACCTCCGAAGTCGAGAAGCCGAACTGTCGCCATCCGGTTCGAAAGGGGCGCGAGGATCGGACCGAGAAACGATGCCTGTTGCGCCTGCGTGGGCCAGCCCTGGGCATCGAGGAAAAGAAGCTCGGTGCGCAGCAGCCCCACCCCCTCGGCGCCCTGCTCGATCGACTCGATGACCTCTGCGACGCCGGCCGCGTTGGCCAGAACTCGAAGGACATGGCCATCCAGCGTTCGGGCCGGCTCCAACCGCTGGGCGATCGCCTCCGAGCGAGCGTCTCGAACCCGGTCAGACTCCGCCATGGCTGCAGCGACCCGAGCCGGGTCCGGGTGTCGATACAGGGCGCCCGCACCGCCGTCGAGGACCACCTCCTCCCCATCTGTCAGCTCGAGCACCTCCGGGCCCAGCGCGACCACCATCGGAATCCCCAGCGAGCGGGCCACGATGGCGGCGTGGGCTGTCACGCCTCCGCCGGACAACGCTATGCCCGCGGCGTTGAGGTCCGCCACGTCTGCCGGACCCACGGACTTCGCGATGAGAATACCGCCGGCATAGGTCGCATTGCCTCCTCTCATTTGCGAGGCGGCCCGGCGGCCCAGGCTGCGCACGTCGTCGGCTCGCAACGCCAGGGTGGGATCCGTCAGGCGCGCCAACTCGATCGCGATTTGCTCGGTGGCTGTCCGTATGGCGGTGTCGGCCGGCACACCGTCGCGGATCAGCGACTCGACGCGCTCGATGAGCGTGGGATCGGCGGCCATGAGGACACCGGTCTCGACGACTTCAGCCTCTACGCTCCTTCCGTTGTCCCGCAAACGTGATGCCAGCTCTTCCAGCTCGGTGGCGGCGGCCTCGAGTGCAGCGCGGGCGCTATCTGCCTCACGACCTCGTGCCCCCGGCGCTATGCCTTTCCGAGCCAATGGCAACGACCGATCCAGCACAACAGCCGCCCCGACCGCAACGCCCGGTGCGGCGCTGACGCCGCGCAGGGCACGCTCGCCCATCAGGACCCCGCTGTGACGGCCCGCTGAAGCGCGCGAATGATGAGCGCGGTCGAGGTTGCGCCCGGGTCCTGGTGGCCGACCGAACGCTCGCCAAGATAGGAGGCCCGGCCTTTCCTCGCCTGGAGCGGAACGGTTGCTCGCATGCCGGCTTCGGCGGCAGCGGCGGCATCGTCGAGCGCACGCTCAACCGTGTCGCCGCCGGTGACGCGCGCGCGCAGAGTTTCCACCGCCGGCTCCAGGGCATCGACCATGGTCTTGTCGCCCAGCGCCGCGGTGCCGAGGTCTTTGACCGAGGCCAGAGCCGCGGCGAGAACCTCGACGAGCTGAGCAGCGTCGAAAGTCGTTTGATCGCCAAGCACGCGCCCGCCGCTGCGGAGGGCGGAGCCCCATAGCGGACCGCTTGCGCCACCGACCGTGGAGACGAGCGTCCGTCCTGCGATGATGAGGAGACGGCCCGGCGGCGAACCGTTGTCCGCGCCGAGGGCCTGGACGACGGCCTCGAAGCCCCTGTTCATGTTGGTGCCGTGATCGCCGTCGCCGATCGCGGCGTCGAGCTGGACCAGGTGGTCCCGCTCGGCGCGCATCGTCGTGTCGATCTCCCGCATCCAGGTGCTGATCGTGGCCGCGTCCATCAAGCCCACGTTCTCACTGGTGAGCAAAGGTTAGTGTCAGATCCCCCAGCGCAGTGCTGCCGTATGCACCGGCGCGTCCCAGAGCTTGATGAGCTCATCGTCGAGCTCGAGCACGGTCAGCGAGGCGCCGGCCATCTCGAGGGACGTGATGTAGCTGCCGACGAGGTTGCGCACCGGTTCGAGTCCGGCCTTGCGCAGCTTGGCGTCGACCTCGCCATAGATGAGGTAGAGCTCGAGCAGCGGCGTGCCGCCCATGCCGTTGACGAAAGCGAGCACCTTGCTGCCGTGCCTGGCCTTCAGGTCCGAGACGACGGCTTCGACCATGACGTCCACGACCTCGCTCGCCGTGCCCAGCGTCGCTCGCCGGCGCCCGGGCTCGCCATGGATGCCGATGCCCATCTCGATCTGCCCCTCGGGCAGGTCGAAGATGACCTTCCCATTGGCCGGCGGGATGCAGGAGGACAGCGCGACGCCGAAAGAGCGCGCGCGGTCGTTGACCCGCTTGACGGTGTCGGTGACCTTGGCCAAGTCAGCCCCGCTTTCTGCCGCCGCGCCGGCGATCTTCTCCGCGAGCACGGTGGCGCCCACGCCTCGGCGGCCGGCCGTGTAGAGCGAGTCCTGGACGGCGACGTCGTCGTCGATGACGACCGACGTGACCTTGATGCCTTCGTCGGCCGCGTCCTCCGCGGCCAGCTTGAAGTTGAGGACGTCGCCTGTGTAGTTCTTGACGATGTGGACGACGCCGGCGCCGCCGTCGACGGCCTTCGTGGCCGCAAGCATCTGTCCGGGCACCGGTGAGGTGAACACCTCACCCGGGCACGCCGCGTCCAGCATGCCGAGGCCCACGAAGCCGCCATGCAGCGGCTCGTGACCGGACCCACCGCCGGAGATCAACGCCACCTTGCCTTTCCTGGGCGCGTCCTTGCGCACGATGATCTGGTCCGCGACGTCGTATCGCAGCAGGTCGCCATGGGCCGCCGCGAGCCCCTTCAAGGATTCCTTGACGACCGCGGCCGGCTCGTTGAGGAACTTCCGCATCTGGTTGGTTTCGACTGCCATTCTGGTTTTTCTCCTGTCCGTAAAGGATCTAGCCGGCGGCCGCGCGGGCGCCCTTGTCTTCGTGGGTGACCGCTTCCACGATCGGGCGTGCGACCAGCCGGGGGTTGGCGAGGAAGTCGTAGAGGAATGCCGCCGCCGCCGCGCCCACGAAGCCGGAGACGAGGTAGACGGGTATGTACTCCGTCCAGAAGGTCGTGCCGCCGGCGATCGCCTGCACCAGCTCGGGGCCGAATGCACGCGCCGGGTTGAGCGACGCTCCGGTGACGGGGCCGAAGATGAGGATGATCCCGACCACTGCGCCGCCGATCACGATGCCGGCGAGCTGCGTCGGCGACTTCGAGTCCACAATGCCCAGGATGGCGAAGATGAGCAGCCCGGTGCCGAGTGCCTCAGCGAGCGCGGCCTGCATGTAGTAGCTCGTCGACTGGTCGACGAATTTCGTCTGGCCCATGCCGAACAACACAGCGTTGTGCCCGAACACGCCCCAGATCGCGAATGCGCCAAGGACGGCGCCGGCGTACTGCGCGGCCCAGTAGGTGGGGACTTCCTTCCACGGGAAGCGCTTCGTCACGGCCAGGGCGAACGTGACGGCCGGGTTGATATGGCAACCCGACACCTTCCCGATCGCGTAGACGAGGGCCGTGATGATGAAGCCGAAGGCGAAGCTGATCGCAAGCAGGTCGGCCTCCGTCACCGCCGGCACCGCCTTGCCCGCGAGGGGGGGCGTGGCGATGACAGAACCCGGGCCCCCCAGGACCAACGCCGCCGTGCCGAAGAACTCGGCCAGCGCCCGCTGTGGCATCGAATGCATGTCTCCGTCCCCCTATATCTGACTAGTGTTCGACAATGCCGAACTGATTTCACAAACCGTAGTCTCCTCCAGACGGTTTGTCAACAGGCAATTTGGTCGGAGCGGCCAAACTCGAGACCGACTGTCCCCGCTACACCAAGGGGCCGCCCAAGATTTGGCTCCGGCCACCAGTCACCGCCTGACCGATCTGCGCTAACCTTCGGCTTCCATGTTCAAGCAGATCGCGATCGAGATTACTCGGGGAGGTTCCCCGACTTAGCGAATCGCGCTGATGTCGTGGGACCTCCCGGCCAGAAAAGGCCTGGAGGTTTTTTTATGCCCATACAGAAGAACGGAAACGACCAACGAGGGGGCACCGCACGGCGGATCGTGATCTACGACACGACCCTGCGCGACGGCGCCCAGGGCCCGGCCGTGACTTTCTCGGCCGCCGACAAGGCACGCATCGCCCGCACTCTGGACGGGCTCGGCTTCGACTACGTCGAAGGCGGCTTTCCAGGCTCGAACCCCAAAGACGAGGAGCTCTTCGCGGAGCTCGCGGAGCACCCGCTCAAGAGGGCGCGCCTGGCGCCACCCGCCGCGTGGGCGGAACGTGTGAGGACGACGCCAACCTGCAGGCGCTGGTCCAGAGCCGCGCGCCGGTGTGGACGCTCGTCGGCAAGAGCGATACGTGGCAGGTGAGCACCGTCCTGCAGACGACCCCGAACGAGAACCTGGCGATGGTGCGCGAGTCGGTGGCGTACGGCGTGTCGCTCGGCCGCGAGCTCGTTTTTGACGCCGAGCACTTTTTCGACGGGTACGCGCGCGATTCCGAGTATGCGGTCGAGGTATGCCTGGAGGCGGCGCGCGCCGGAGCGAGCTGGGTCGTGCTCTGCGACACGAACGGTGGGAGCCTTCCGGCGGAGATAAGGGAAGGAGTGCAGGCCGTCCGGCGCGCGCTCGGCGACCTCGACCATCCGGTCCGCGTCGGCATCCACTGTCACAACGACTGCGAGCTGGCCGTAGCCAACACCCTCGAGGGCGTGGCCGCCGGCGCCGACATGGTGCAGGGCACGATCAACGGCTACGGCGAGCGGTGCGGCAACGCGAACCTGGTGTCGGTTGTGGCCAACCTGGTGCTGAAGCTGGGTTTCGACGCGCTGCCGAAAGCTGCACTGGCGCGGTCCACGGACCTGTCGCGCACGGTGGCCGAGATCGCGAACCTTGCCCTTCCGCTGCAGCAGCCGTTTGTCGGCTATGGCGCGTTCGCGCACAAAGGCGGCCAGCACGTCGCAGCGGTGTTGAAGCACAAGGATGCGTACCAGCACATCGAGCCGGCCCTCGTCGGCAACGAGCCGCACGTGCTGGTCTCGGAGCTGTCCGGACGCGGCAACGTCCTGGCCAAGGCTCGCGAGTTCGGCCTCGAGCTGGATCGCGATGACCCCCACACGAAATGGCTGGTCCAGCATTTGAAAGAGCTCGAGCACCGCGGCTACTCGTACGAGGCCGCCGACGCGTCTTTCGAGATGCTGCTGCGCCGTTTGCAGCCCGGCTACGTCGCCCCGTGGAAGGTCGCGGACTTCACCACCCTCGTGCGCAAGGACGGTGGCGCCGTGCATGCCGAGGCGACGGTGAAGGTGGAGGTCGATGGCGCGGTCTACCACACGGCCGCGTCCGGAAACGGCCCTGTCAACGCCCTTGATGGGGCGCTGCGCAAGGCGCTCAGCCCGAGGTTCCCCGGGCTCAGAGGCGTGAGCCTGCACGATTACAAGGTGCGAATCCTCGACGGCGCCGCCGGGACCGCGGCGACCACGCGGGTGTTGATCGAATCGGGCAAAGGCCCGCGGCGATGGACGACGGTTGGCTGCTCGAGCAACATCATCGAGGCGTCGCTCGCGGCGCTGGTCGATTCGCTGGAATACGCGCACCAGTCGCGAGCGTCGGCCAAAGCTTGACGTCCAGCAGAGCCTCCGCGCGGCAGGCGATCCCGGATCAGCTTCGTCGCGACGTGCGAATGCTGGGCGCGCTGCTCGGGCAGGTGATCAAGGAATACGGCGGCGCGGGGCTGCTGAGAGACGTCGAGACCCTGCGCAGGTCCGTGATTCGCGCACGCGATGCGGATGTTCACGAGCGCAGGACGGAGAAGATCGTGGCGGCGTGGCCGCTGGAGCGAGCAGAGAAGGTGGCTCGTGCATTCGCCGTCTACTTCCACCTCGTCAACCTGGCCGAAGAGCACCACCGGGCTCGGGTCCTGCGCGAGCGCGACAGCGGCTCCCAGCCCATGCCTGAATCCCTGGCCGCGACCGTGGCATCGCTGCGCCGAAGAGTGGGCCGCAGGCGGCTGGGCGAGGTCCTCGCCTGCCTGGAGGTCCACCCAGTCTTCACGGCCCACCCGACCGAGGCCAGGCGCCGCGCCGTGGTCGCGGCGATCCGGCGGGTTGGCGAACAGCTGGGCCGGCTGGAGGATCCGCGGGCGTCGGAGGGCGAGCGCGGCGAGGCCATGCGCAGGCTCACAGAGGAGATCGACTCATTGTGGCGCACCGGCCAGCTCCGAACGTCGCAGGTCACGCCTTTGGATGAGGTGCGCTCGACGATGGCGGTCTTCGACGAAACGCTGTTTCGCGTCGTGCCCGAGATCTATCGCGAGCTCGATCGCGCTCTGGGCCCGTCGGACACAGGCAGGCGCCCTCCTCTCGCGCCGGCATTCCTGCGTTTTGGCAGCTGGGTCGGAGGCGATCGTGACGGCAACGAATCCGTCACCGCGAAGGTGACTGCGGCCACGATGGTGGTCCAGGCCGAGCATGCCCTGCTCGGGCTCGAGGCGGCGACCTTGCGCATCGGCCGGGCGCTCACGGCCGACGCAGCCACCACCCCGCCCGCTCCGGAGCTCCGACGCCGCCTGGCCGCGCTGCGCGCCGCCGAGCCCGAGCGCTGGGCTGACCTGGAGAAGCGTTCTCCATCCGAGCGGCACCGTCAGTTTCTCCTCCACGTGGGCGACCGCTTGCGCGCGACGCGATCCGGAGATCGCGAGAGGTACGGGTCCGCGGCTGAGCTGCTCGCCGACCTTCGCGATGTCCAGGGCTCACTCGCTGCCGCGGGCGCGCGCCGCCAGGCCTACGGCGAGCTGCAGCATCTGATCTGGCAGGTGGAGACGTTCGGCTTTCACCTAGCAGGGCTCGAGGTGCGCCAACACAGCCAGGTCCACGCCCGAGCCCTCGCCGAACTGGGATCGAACAGGGCTCTCTCGCCGTCGACCCGCGAGGTTCTCGACACCATGGGTGCGATCGCGTCCATCCAGGCCAGGTTCGGGCCTGATGCCTGCCGGCGCTATGTCGTCAGCTTCACGCGCGACGTCGCCGATATCTCCGCCGTGTACGAGCTCGCAGAGCATGCTACCGGCGCCCTACCGCCTGTGCTCGACGTCATCCCTCTGTTCGAAACGGTGGATGACCTGCGTAAGGCGCCGAGTGTGATGGACCAGATGCTCACGCTCGCGCCGGTCAGGCGCCGGCTCACGGAGACGGGCCGCGGCCTGGAGGTGATGCTCGGCTACTCCGATTCGACCAAGGAGGTTGGGCCGCTGTCCGCCACCCTGGCCCTCTACGAGGCTCAGTCGCACCTGACCGCGTGGGCCAGGCGACGCCGCATTCGGCTGACCATGTTTCACGGGCGCGGCGGGGCGCTCGGGCGTGGCGGAGGTCCCGCGAACCGCGCGGTCCGGGCCCAGGCGCCGGGGTCGGTGGCGGGCCGATTCAAGGTCACCGAGCAGGGCGAGGTCATCTTCGCGCGCTATGGCAACTCAGCCATCGCCAGGCGCCACCTCGAGCAGGTGGCCTCGGCTGTGCTCGAGGCCACCACGGCACCTGCCCGGTCCGAGCCGTCGCGCCGCTTTCGCAACCTGGCCGGCGAGGTGGACGTGGCGGCGCGGGCCGCGTATCGCGCGCTGGTCGAGGCCGATGGGTTCGCGGCATGGTTCGCGGAGGTCAGCCCGATCGAGGAGCTGAGCCGCATGCGCATCGCATCCCGGCCCGCGCGCCGCGGCGGCGGCAAACGGCTCGATGACCTCCGAGCGATTCCATGGGTGTTCGCCTGGTCGCAGATGCGGCTCAACCTTCCCGGTTGGTACGGGCTTGGGAGCGGCCTCGAGGCGGCTCGGCTCGAGGACCTGCGGCGGGCTTACGCGTCGTGGCCGCTCTTCAACGTGATGCTCGACAACGCCGAGATGAGCCTGGCCAAGACCGACCGCCGGATCGCCGCAAGGTACCTGGAGCTGGGCGGCCGGCCGGACCTGGCGGCGCGCGTCCTGGCCGAGTACGACCTCACCAAGAAGAACGTGCTCGCGGTCACGGGTCACTCGCGGCTGCTCGAGAAGCACCGCGTGCTGTCGTGGGCCGTGGAGCTGCGCAACCCATACGTGGATGCGCTCTCGCATCTGCAGCTGCGCGCCCTTCGCGCCCTGCGCACGAAGGGAACGGCTGCGGAGCGCGCGCGTGCCGAGCGGCTGTTCCTGCTGACCGTCAACGGGGTTGCGGCCGGCCTTCAGAACACCGGCTAGAAGCCGGCCGAGGTCAGTCCAGGGCGGGCGCCAGGCGGGGAGCCTGGTGGTCGAGTGACTGCAGGAGCGCTCCGACGATTCTCGGGTCGAGATGCGGCCCCGCGGCCGCCTCCAGGACGCTGCGCGCCTCGCGTTCGTTGGTCGCTCTTCGGTAAGGCCGGTCGGACGTGAGCACGTCGTACATGTCGGCGACAGCGACGACCCGCGCCTCGATCGGGATCGCTTCGCCCACCAGTCCGTGCGGGTAGCCGCTGCCGTCCATCCGCTCGTGGTGGTAGAGGACCGCGAGGAGCGCGCGCTCGAAGTTCCCCGCCCACTGCAGGATCCGCAAGCCCAGCTCCGGATGCGTCTTCATGAGCTTCCACTCCGAGTCGTCCAGCGGGTCGTGCTTGTGGAGGATGGCGCCCGGGATGCCCAGCTTGCCGATGTCGTGGAGCAGGCCGGAGCGCGCCAAGACACGCTGCTCGGACTTCGTCATTCCAAGCTGCCGCCCGATCCGAACACAGAGCTCGCCGACACGGCCGTTGTGAGCGCGGATCTCTCGATCGGACACGCGCACGATGCGCGCTCGCCCCGGGTTCGACGATGCCCCTGACAGAGGGCTTGGGATCACGATTGCCAAACGGCACCCCCTCGGTTACTTGCTTTTACAGTTCGACAACGAACCAAGGGAAAGGCTGGGTCGCTCAGGGCGACGGCTACGAATCAGAGCCGAGAACGCACTCCACCGCCATGGCGCAGACCATCTGAACCGGGATCGCGAGGGACAGCGCCTCGACGCCCGGCCCTTCGAACTTGGCCGAGGCGACCGCGACCACGCGGCCGCGGGCGTCCACGACCGGTCCCCCGCTGTTGCCGGGGCTGATCGGGGCCGAGAACTGGACGTAGTCGCTCCCCTCCAGGCTTCGGAAGCCCGAAACCACGCCCACCGAGACGCTGCCGCCCAGGCCGAGCGGCGATCCCACCACCATCACGGCCTGCGCCAGCGTGGGCCGGTACCGAGCGGTCTCCAGGGCCGGCAGGGCCTCCGCGACGTGGATGATCGCCAGGTCGTCGTTGCGATCGACGCGCGCGATCGTGCCCTTGATGGTGCGGTCCCCCTGGCGCACGTCGACCGCGACCGCGCCCTTGCTGAAAGCCTCGTCGATGACGTGGAAGTTGGTGACCAGCTCCGAACCCGATGCGTCGGAGCGGGCGACCCAGCCGGACCCCAGCCCGTACGAGGTCTCGATCGTGAAGACCGCGGGCTCGACCTTGCGAGCGATGGCGGACCAATCCGGCTGGGCGTCGACGCCTGCCTGGAGTGTGTGGACCCTGGCTCGCAGCGCATCGATCGAGCGCGCCTGGGAGCTCATGGTTTGAATCCCGAGTCCGGCTCCGAAGGCAAGCGCACCGGAAGCGATGATCGACAAGACCGCCAGCGCGATCGGCCGCAGCGGTCTGCGGTTCAGGCGTCCGCCGTTCAGGCGTATGACCACGGGTGCCGGCCGGGCCCGGTCTTCCGGGACACCGGCCGGCGTCGAACGATCGCGGGCTGTGACGGCCACGTCGGGCTAGCCGATCGCCGCCGACATCAGCGACTCGGCCTTGAAGAAGCTGAGCATCGCTGCGTTGAGCTTGTTGTAACCGTCGTCGAACTTGGTCTTGTCGTTGGTGTCCATCCCGGTGATGAGCTCCTGGTCAGCCGCGATGGCGGCGCTCAGCGCGTCGCCGATCTGGCCGTCCGCGCTGGCGAGGGCGGCTGGAACTTTTGCGCTCGAGCGCGCCGATTGGAATCCCTTCATGTCATTGAGCTGGTCCTGAGCCGCGGTTCGGCACGTGACGAATGAGTCGCAGATGACCTCGTTCTCGTATTCGGTCGTGACCTTCCCGCTGTTGGCGACGTACATAGCCACATATGCGTCGGTGGCCTTGCGCGCCGCGAGCTGCCCCTGGGTGTCGGCGAGCGTCGCCTGCGTCGACGCCAGCTGGTGTCGAGCGGCGTCGCGCTGCCCCGTGGTCGTGTACAGGAAATATCCAAGCGATCCTGATGCGATGAGTCCGACCGCGGCAATCGCCGCGGAGACGATCCACCCGCGACCTTTGCGCGCCGGCGCAGGCGCCTGGAGCGGGGCGGCCGCGGTCTGCGGTTCCCAAGGCGGGGTCTGCGGGGCGGGTGGCGCATACGCGGGCGGGGGCGGCATGTATACGGGCGCGCCGGCGAAGACAGGCGGGGCCGGCGACGACGTCACGATCGCGAGCGGAGTCCTCACCTCGGTCTCAGCCACGCCGGCCGGCTGGCCGTCGGGCACGATCTGGTCGACATCGGGGGTGTACATCGTCTCGTCCTCCTGCTAACGGTCGGCCGGCAACGGGACCAACCGTAGGCAGCGCCGGATGAGGTGTCGTCGGGGGATGTACTGATTCTTTACGCGGGGTTACTCTCCGCCAGCCTCGCCCTGGCCGCGGCGCCTGGCAGCGCGATGAAGCTGACCAGCCAGCCGGCCATGCCGGTCACCGGCACCGCGCCAGTCCAGATGGTGGCGTCCCACCACACGCCGGTCGTCGACCCGAGCACCACCAGGTACGCCGCGGTCAGCGCGGCCGGCGCCACGAACATGAACGCACGGAACGCGTTCGGCCTGGCCGGCGACGGGCGGAGGAGATACAGCATCAGGTCCCCGGCAACACCGCCCAGCACCGCAGCGATGACCAGCTCGGTGTGGTTCGCGACCGGGCTGACCAGGAGGGCGTTGATGGTCAGGATCACCGTCACCGCGCCGGTGGGGAGCTCGAACCTGCGCAGGAGGATCACGAGCAGGCCGCTCACCAGAACGGCGTACAGGATGAGCCCGATCATCCCCAGCTCCTCCTCCATCCAGATCGGGCCCCGCCCATCGGAGATAGTGCCGGCCGCCCACCGGTCGATGAAGGGCTGGTCGAACTGGAAGAAGAAGGTGAGCATCGACAGGGTCAGCGCCCCGGAGATGATCGCCGGCCACGTGGCGCGATTCCCGCCGCGGCGCATCGCCGCGCGAAGGGGACCGCTCACGATCAGCCCGCCGGTGAGCATCAGGAAGAGGTGCGGTGGGCTGAACAGAGCCGCTACGCTGAGCTCGATCCCGAAACGGCTGTGCCACAGGAAGTCGACCGCACCCCCGATGCCAAAAAGCACCGTGCCCAGGAGCGAGACGCCATACCCGTCGGGGAGCAGGTCCTCCCACGTTCCATAGCGGCGGTAGTTGACCACGACGTTGACGCCGAGAAACACGCCGATCGCGGCCATGCCCGAATAGAGAAGGAGGTGGTACGGCGTCAAGAAATTGGTCTCCGGCCCCGTCAGGTTGTGGTGATGCCAGGAGTCGAGATAAGCGCCGGCCATCAGCCAGATGCACAGCAGCACGAACGTCCACGTGAAGCGCGCGCTTGCCACCCCCGGCTTTAGAGGCCGGCGCCCGGCGGTCGAGGTCGCGGTGGCCATCACGCTTCTCCTTCTTGCAGTTCAGAAACAGCTCCTGCGCCGGTTTGGTTTCGAAGCTCCTCGCGCAGCTGTCGAAGGTCCGACTGGACCGCCGGGTCGAGGTCGAGGGCGACCGCTTCACGCGGTTGGGGTTGGCCGACGCGCGAAGCCTCGCGCAGGCTGGCTTCGAGCAGGCGATCGGCGGCCTCGATTCGCGACAGCATCCGACCGCGTGGGCTTTTCGAGGCAATCAGCTGCGACAGGTTGTCGAGCTCGCTGAGCAGCACGCGCCGCCGGCGTAGCGCGAGGCCGGCAAGCTGCTCCTGGCCCGCAGCCAGGGCGGTCGAAGCACGTTCCCAGAGCCCGGGCAGCTTGCGGCGAAGCGATGCCAGCCGCACCTCCAGCCCGCCCACCGACCCGTCGGCCTTCACGTCGCCTCACATGCTATGCATGGCCCGCCTATGTGGCATCCGTACGGGCACGGAGACTTAAGATGCGCCGGGGATCGCCGTGTTCGAAAGGGAAGGCGTAATGGCGGCCATCGCCCTCGATCTCGAGCGCGCGCGCTCAGGGCAGGGGCAGGCTCTCTTCGTGATCGGTGAAGCCGGGCTCGGCAAGACGAGCGTGCTGGCGCAGGCGCAAAAGGAGGCTCGCGGATTTGCGGTGGGCGTGGGCCGCGGGCAGGCGATGGAGGCGACGCTCCACTTCGGCATCGTGAGCGAGGCCCTGCGCGGAGTCGGGGCGGGCACGCCGCTCGACGTCCAAAAGGGTGCCGGCTCGGCGGGCCTCGACGCGCGCGCAGCCTATTTCTACGCCACCCTTCGCCACCTCGAGGGTCGATCCGAGCCGGCCCTGATCCTGCTCGACGACCTGCATTGGGCCGACCCCGACTCGCTCGCTCTCGTCTCCTTCCTCAGCCACCGGCTGGGCACGCTTCCCGTCGCGGTCGTGGCCACGCTCCGACCGTGGCCGCGTGCGGCCCTCGACCTCGCCCGCCACCTGGCTCAGCAGGGGCAGGCCCAGCTCGAGCAGCTCATGCCGCTCACTCCGCCGGCGGCGGCGGCGCTGCTGACCGAAAAGGTGGGCGCTGAGGTTCCCGAGGAGACTATCGACCTGGCGTGGGCGGCGAGCGGCGGCAACCCTCTGTTCCTCGAGGAGATCGCCCGCCAGCTCCAGGAGGGCCGCAACCTCGCTGACCTCGACGAGCGAGGGAACGAGGCCACGATCCTGCTCTCGCGTATCGCGGGTCCGGGCGCCGATCTCCGGTATGCCCATGCCGCGAGCGTGTTCGGCATCGAGTTCAGGCCTGCCCTTGCGGCACGCGTCGCCGGGCTGGACGATCGCGAGGCGACCGAGGCCCTGGCCGCGCTTGTCGACACAGGGCTGGTCCGGCCGGGGCAGGCGGGCTGGGCGCAGTTCGCGCATCCGCTCTTCCGCCAGGCGCTCTACGAAGACATGGCCCCGCCCGTGCGGGAGAGGTGGCACGCGGCGGCCTTTCGGCACCTGCTCGACCACGGGGCCGAGCCGGCGGAGGCCGCGGAGCACGCGGTGAACGGCCGGATGCACGGCGACGCCGAAGCCATTGCGGTGCTGCAGCGGGCGGGCCGGGCCGCCATGGCGGACGGCGCCGTGGCGACGGCTCGGCACCGTCTTCAGTCGGCGGTGGTGCTCGCCGGCGACACCCCGTCCGCGCAGCTGCTGCTCGGGCTCGCGGAGACCCTTCTCTCCACGGGCGAGCCGGCCAAGGCGGTCGCGATCTACAGGCGGATCCTCGACAGCAGCGCCGAGGACGGCGATGCGCGCGCCCGTGTTCACCGGATGCTCGGCCGCGCCCTGTTCGTCAGCGGGGACGCGGCGGCGGCGGACGCCCAGTTTGTCGCCGCGGCCGAGCTCGGGCTTGCCGGCTCGGACCCGACGCCGGGCATCGAAGCGCTGCTCGACCACGCCACAGCCTGCTGGCTCGCCGGCACCATCGCCCGCGCTGTCACCTACGCGACCCGAGCCCGCGAGCTCGCTCACGACGCAGGTCCGGACACAAGAAGGCGTGCCGACTCCACCTGGGCACTGGTCACATTCGTCTCCGGCTCCGCGGAAGGGCTGCCCGCAGCGGCTGCCGCCGCGGCGGAGGCCGAGCTCAACCCGCTGCTGGAAACAGTCGATCCCACCTGGAGCTGGGGGCCGCTGGGCAACTACATGTTCATCTCCGAGTTCACGGAGGCGTATTCGGAATCGCAGCGGGTGCTCGACATCGCCTATCGCGCCGCGGAACAGCTGGGCGCTCCCATGGCGATCGGGCTCCTCGACTCGCTCCGCACCAACACGCTGATCAGGCGCGGCCGCCTCAGCGACGCGCTCGCCCACGCCCAGCACGCGTTGACGCTGGTGGACCTGACTCCATCGCTCACCGGTTGGGCCTGGGTAGCCAACGCCGCCACCGTCCTCGAGATGGGCCGCATCGATGAGGCCGCCGCGTGGTGCGACCGTCTCGACCGGCTGCCGCAGAGCGTCATCCTGCGGCTCTGGACCCAGCGGATGCGAGGCATCATCGCCGGCCGCCGCGGCGACCAGCAGCAAGCCAGCGATCTCTTCCTGATTGCGGAGAAGATCGCCAACCAGGCCGGGCTGTTCGAGCCTTGCGTTGTGCCCTGGTCGCGCGACGCCATCACTGCGCATGTGGCCTGCCGCCGGTTCGACGACGCGGCGCGCGTCGTCGCCTGGCTGGAGGAGAAAAGCGCCGGTCTTCCGTGCCGGTGGCCCCGCGCCACTGCAATCTTCGGCCGCGCCCAGCTGGCCGAGAGCGCGGGCTCGAACACGCTCGCGGAAACGCTCTATCGCCAGGCGCTCGAGCTGTATACGCAGATCAACCAGCCGCTGTCCGAGCTGCGGACGCTTATCTACTTCGGCCGATTCCTACGCCAGGTCGGCAAGCCGATGGAGGCACGTCCGCATCTCACTCGGGCGGCCGACGTCGCCACACAGGCGGGCGCTACGTGGCTGGCACAACAGGCGCTCGACGAGCTGCACGCGGCGGGCGGCCGGCTTCGCAAGCACGTCAGCCCGGACGACCTGACGCCGCAAGAACGACGCGTCGCCGCGCTGGCCGTCGACGGCTTGAAGGTCCGGCAGATAGCAGAGCACCTGTCGCTGTCGCCTCGAACCGTGGAGACGCACCTGCAGAAGGTGTACCAAAAGCTGAGCGTCTCCTCGCAGATCGAGCTGATGAAAGTGGGCATCCCGCCCCGGCAGGGCGACTAGCTCATCCCCTCAGCCTGTACATCGGGTTGACGGGGCCGTGGCCTTTGCCGATATCGAGCGAATGCTCGATCGCGCCGGTGATGAAGGCCTTGGCCGCCCGGACCGCCTCGAGCGGAGACTGGCCCTTGGCCAGGCCCGCGGCGATGGCGGCCGAAAACGAGCAGCCACTGCCGTGGGTGTTCTTGGTGTCGATGCGGCGTCCCTCCAGCTCGACCATCTCGGCGCCGTCCCAGTAGACGTCGATCGCGTCCGCATCGGCGTGGCCCCCTTTGACCACCGCCGCCCTGGGCCCGAGCGCCACCAGGTCGCGCGCCGCCTGGCGCCGATCGTCGAGCGACGCCAGCGGGCGGCCGAGCAGAACCTCGGCTTCGGGGATGTTGGGCGTCACCACCGCCGCGAGTGGGAGCAGGTGACGGTACAGCGCGGCGATGGCGTTGCTCTGAAGCAGCCTGGCGCCGCCCTTGGCCACCATGACCGGGTCGACCACGACGTTTTCGAGGCCGCGCTCCCGGATCGCGGCCGCCACCGCATCGATGATCGCTGCGCTCGCCAGCATCCCGGTCTTCACGGCTTGCACGCCGAGGTCGTCGACGACCGCGTCGATCTGCGCGCGGATGATCCGGATCGGCACCTCGTGGATGTCGGTCACGGTGAGCGTGTTCTGAGCCGTGATGGCCGTGATGGCCGAGGTCCCGTGCACCCCCAGCGCGGCGAACGTCTTCAGGTCGGCCTGGATGCCGGCGCCCCCACCCGAATCGGATCCGGCGATGGTCAGCGCGACGGGCAGCTTCATCCGGAGGCGTGCATACGGATGCCACCCCAGTACACCGCGGCGGCGACGGCGATGCTCGCGATGCCGCTCACGTCCGCGCCGTGGAGGCCGAGGATGAGCCCGTCGTTGAAGAAATGCGGCGCCGTGACGAGGTTGCTGAAGAGGTTGCCGTAGTTGACGAACAGGAGGCTCACGACGGCGCCGGCGGCCCAGGCCGTAATCGCCAGGCGCGGCCGTGCCTTGCCCTTGAACACGAAGAAGGTGAGCAGCACTACCGCGGCCCATGCCGGCGCCCACAGGTAGGTGAGGATCAGGAAGTCCTCGTAAGCGACGTGCAGGTCGGTCACCAGGACCGCAAAAGCGGCGAGCGCGGTGCCCAGGATTCCGCAGGCGAGCGCGGTCTGCCAGCGCTCTAGGCGGATGCCCATGGCGAGCGTCACCAGGCCGGCGGTGTAGACATCGAGGTAGTTTGCCCAGATCTCGCCGACGACCACGAAAACGAAGAACGGGACGGCGACCCAGGCCGGCGCGTGTGCGCTGATGCCGGCAAGCACGCCCTGGGCGGCCGCGAGCTTCGCGTCGATGGTCGGCAGCAAGAGGCCGAAGAGGCCGAGAAGGATCATCGGCGCCGCGATGCCCGCAACCGGCCACAGCGTGACCGCGCGGGTCGGGCTGGACGAAGGCAGGTATCGCGAGTAGTCGCTGGCGAACGGATACCAGGACGCGACCAGTGCGAAGCAGGTCATGAACCCGAGCACGAATGCGCCCGGGTAATCGGCTCCGCCCACCGAGGCTGCCTGGCCCCAATGGAACTGGGGCGCCAGGGCCGCGAACAGCACGGCCGCGAGGGCGACGAAGATGACCGACCCGTACGTCTCCAGGACCTTGATCGTCCCGTGCCCATACAC
>WNFJ01101107.1_pt1 | contig 35566 bp, 40 predicted proteins | sample 5400461 | NCBI WGS metagenome assembly WNFJ01 (sample SAMN13153349, study PRJNA577476) | soil metagenome | isolation source: 115 cm saprolite on Douglas fir-dominated hillslope | place: USA:California | collected 2013-09-17
GCCTAGGATGTCCGGAGATGAAGGCGCCCGCCGCCAGGGCGGCGCGTGTTCCGTCGGCAGCCGCAGCGACGGCGTATCCGACTGATCCGGCCCGCACATCGCCGGCCGCGAACATGCCGCTTAGTTCGGTACTGACGCCGTCATGTGTTCGAATGGCGCCCGAGGGCTCGAGCACGTCACCGGGTAGCCCTTCGGGTACAGAGGGCACCTCGTCATCACAGAGGAAGAGACCCCGGGCCGAGAGCCGCATGGCAGCGTGGCCCTCGCGCTCGACAACGACGGTGTCGAGGAGACCCTGCTGGTCCGGTTCCAGACCAGCCACACGGGCGTGGGTGACCACGTGGACATTCGCTAGGTCTGCGGTCCGCGCCCAGACGGGCTGCGGCCCGGCGGGGTGCTCACCCGGCAGTACCGCGGTGACCGACTCCGCCAGGGAGGCAAGGTGCTGTACCTCGGTGGCCAGCCAGCGGCCGGAGCCGGCCACCGCGACGGACTTTCCCGCGAACAGGGGCCCATCGCAGCTGGCGCAGTGCGACACACCTCGCCCGGCGAAGGCGGCCGCCCGTGGCAGCGCCGTGTGGTCGGGACCGCGGCCCGTGGCCAGGACGACCGCGCGTGCCCGCAAGCTGGTGGTCTCGCTGGTTTGAGCAATCCACCCGCCGCTCTGATCGAGGCGGATGACGCGAGTGGGTACCATCGCGACGCCCACGTCGAGTGCAGACTCGGTACAGCGTGCCGCCAGTTCGGGACCGCTGACCGTTCCATCCAGGCCGGGATAGTCGAGCATGGTCCCGATGTTGAGCAGGCGCCCGCCGGCGCACATTTCGTCGGCCACGATCACCGTGTACCCCTGTTGAGCAAGGAGCCGCGCCGCGGTAAGCCCGGCGATGCCTCCCCCGACGACCAGCGCGTCGAGCTCCCGTTCGATGGCGTCAGACACGCGCCCCGCCCCCTTCCACGGTGACCGAGACGCATCGACTGGCGCCGAAGGTCGGCACCCACGCCGAGTGCTTGCCCGGCCCGCCGGCGACCACGATCTGAATGCTTTCTGGTCCGCCTGCCATCCGGTAGTAACCGTTGGTCACCTCGATGCTGCGAGCTGCGAGCTCCGCCCGCTTGCCGGCCGACACGGCGGCTTGGGGAACGCGCGCGAGCTCGTGCAGCCTTTGCCGTATCCGGGCGATATCCCACCCGTCCCGGGCGAGGGAGGCGGCGTGCTCGGGCCCGAGCACGACCAAGTGCTCGCCCCCCAGGTAGAAGTTGTTCGAACCGGGGGTGGCCATCGTCCCGGCGATGGTGACCAGCAGCTCCTCGCCGCTCGTGCTGCCGTGGTCGTTCACGTTATGGGGTCCTTCGGCGGCGAAGACCGTCACGACTGGCTCGCCGGGAGCAAATCCGCGGCGAACCGAAAGTGGCGGCCAAGGGCTGGCCTCCTCGTCCTCCGCGAAGCAGTAGGTGTACTTCGCCGGCGACCCATGTGTGGCCCGATCCAGGTTCCCGGGCCGCGAGCCGCCCAGGTTGACGAGGATGAGATGCAGGGCGCGCCCGATGGTCGCGTTGGCGCGCCAGCCCTGGCCCAGGCAATTGCTCTTGGCGTTGACCTCGGCTGCTTTCCTCGCGGCGCCGCTCACCACGACAAGCGGCGCGCAGGGGTGCGTGGTGGCCATGACTCCGACGGGGTTGAATTCCTCGGCCACCACAGCTCGCAGGGACGCGACGACGATCGCAAAGGCGGCCGGCGTACATCCGGCCATTACCGCATTGGCCGCCAGTGACCGCACGTCCGGAACCACTCCTGCAGGCGGGACGGGGCCGACCGTTGACCCGCAGGGTCCGGCCGCGGCCAGGTACGTGTCGACCGAGTCCGCAGTCGGTGCCAGCGTGGGCAGACCGTCCCCCCAGCCCCGTGCCTCGGCGTATTCGTACCAACCGTCGTTGATCATGTCGGGGATCTCGAGCAAGTGGGCGGAGCCGCTCATTCAGCGGGCCCTAGCGTAGGGGCGAGCTGGCTGACCACCTCGGCGGTCCGACCGACCAGCTCGGAGGGGCGCAGGCCGCCTACCGGGTGGGATACCACCATCAGAGCCAGACCAGCGTGTCCGCGCGATCGGGCCTGGGCGGCGGCGAGGGGACGGAATGCGTCGGTCACGATGGTCACCGTTCGGACACCTCGTAGTTCGAGTTGCACGGAGTCGTGGACACTCCACGACGTACAGGATCCTCAATCGCCGATCGCGACGAGTGCCGCGTCGTATTCGTCGGCAATCTGGTCGAGCAGCTCGGTCGGAGCCGGCAGCGACGAGTAATGCTTGACCAGGAGCGGGGCGCCGTGCAGCACAGGAACGCCTGCTGCGACACCTCGCAACAGCTCTGCGGCGTTGGGCTTCGAGTTGGAGAACAAGCAGACCCGGCCCGCAAGGCGAAGGATGTCGCCAGTGTTCTCGGTGTTGGAGTCGAGTGACTCTCTCCCCTGGGTGGGATCGACGATCAGCATCCTGGTGTTCTCCTTGGTCCTTTGGTCTCGGTTCATGGCATCGGTGATCCGGATGCATCTTGCGGTCCGGCGGGTCATTGGCTTCTCGGTATCTCCGACCACGGTCGCCCCCGGAAGGGGTCTGGCTCTCTGGGGAGGCCCAGCACGCGCTCTGCCAGGATCCCGCGCTGGACCTCGTCAGTTCCGCCGCGGATCGAAAGCGACGGGGCGGTGAGGACCAGGGTCTGCCACTGGCTCGGCGTAGCCGTCAGTGCCGCTCCGAGCAGGCCGCCGGCCAGATCGGCCGATGCCTTCAGCGCGCTGACCACTCGCAGCTTCGATCCGGATCCGTGAGGTCCCGCTGCCGCGGCGGAGGAAGAGCGCATCCGCTCGGCCGTGAGCCGGGCGACCTCAAGTTGGGTTATGACCTCGGCCAGTCGCTGGCGGATGATCGGGTCTTCGGCGCGGCCCTGGCGACGAGCCAGCTCGATGAGCTGCGAAGGGGTTACCGCGACGCTGCTGCCCGCGGCGCTCCGCTCGTGGGCCAGAGTCGTTCGAGCCACTCCCCACCCTTCGCCCGCTTCGCCGATCCGCTGGGCGTCGCTGACCACCACGCCGTCAAGGAACACCTCGTTGAAATGGGCGTCCCCGTTCATCTGGCGTAGCGGCCGGACCTCGACTCCGGGGGCGTCCATCGGGAGGACAAAGCAGGTGATGCCGGCGTGTTTCTCGGCGTGCGGATCGCTGCGAGCAAGGAGCAGGCCCCAGTGTGCGTATTGGGCTCGGCTGGACCACACCTTCTGGCCGGTGAGCTCCCGCCCGTCATGGTGGTGGCGGGCCGTGGCGGCCAGCCCGGCCAGGTCGGAACCGGCTCCAGGCTCTGAGAACAGCTGGCACCAGATCTCTTCTCCTGTCGCGATGCCTGACAGCCATCGGCGCTGTTGTTCGGGGCTGGCGTGCCTCAGTAGCGTCGGTCCGACCATGTTGAGCCCGATGCGGAATGGGTAGAGGTCGGGTACTTCGAAGCCGGCTAGCTCCTCCTGCCAGATGAAAGCCAGCTCCGCTCCTAGCCCGACGCCGCCGAGCCCCGGCGGCCACGTCGGCACCGACCAACCCTCGCCCGCGAGCCGGGCCAGGAACTGCCTGCCCTCGTCGAGATCCTCCCGTCCGGCACCCAGTACTGAGACGACGGTCTCCGCATTCCGGGCAGGCAGAATGCTCGCCAGGTACGCCCGGGCTGCCCGGCGGAACTCGTCGCCGGCGAGGTCGGGCGAGGGGGGAGAGACCGGCCGATCGGCGGTGCTCATGGCTCTGGCACCTGCCCCGCCCTGTCGGCAATGTCGTTCATTCCGACGAAGCCGAACGTGCAGGCCGGGCCGATACTGCCCCCCGCCGCCAGGTACCCGCGGCCACAGACGGCGGCGGTGATGTTGCCGGCGGCATACAAACCGGGAATGGGCTGGCCGTCCTCGCGCAGGACGCGGGCCCGATCGTCGGTCAGAAGGCCTCCGAACGTTCCGACGTCGCCGGGATACACGGCGACGGCGTAGAAGGGAGGCTTCTGAACGGGGGCGAGGCAGGGGTTCGGGCGGTGTCGAGGATCGCCCATGAACCGGTCGTAGGCGCTGTCTCCTCGCCGGAAGTCCAGGTCGACCCCGCTCCGGGCGTACTCGTTGAACTTGTCGATGGTGGACTTGAGCCCATCGGCGTGGATCCCGCATCTGGCCGCCAATTCGTCCAGGTTGGCCGCTCGCACGACGAATCCGTCGCTGATCCACTGTTCGGGCATGCGGCCTGGGCGCGCTCCGTAGGTGCACTGGCGCCGGAAGCGGTCGTCGAAAAGCAGCCAGCTCGGAATGGCCTTGACCTCGCGGTTGCGGGCGAACATCAGCTGTCCGAGCTCCCGGTAGGACATGGACTCGTTGGCGAACCTCTGCCCAGAAGCGTCGACGATGATCGATCCTGCTCGCCAGCGGGATCTGGAAAACGCGCCCATCTGGCGGGCCGGGTAGCCCGGCGCGCTGCCGTCGGGAAAGAGCATCACGGGGACCCAGATGGCCTCGTCCATCAGATCCGTGGCGGCGCCAGTCGCCATGGCCATCGTGAGCACCTCGCCGGTGTCACCTGCATTGGCCATCGACAACGCCGAAGAGGTGGCCTTGTCACCTCCGTAACGGGCGCGCATGTCGTCGTTGCGGGAGAACCCGCCGGCCGCCAGGAGCACCCCGTGGCGGGCGGCCACCCGCAGATCCTGTCCGTCCTTGCGCACGACTATTCCTACAATCGCGCCGTCCTCGGCGACCAGTTCCTGCAGTGGGGCTTCGGTCCAGATTTCGGCTCCCATCTTCAGCGCGTGCATCAGGAGGCGCCCGACCAGGGCACCCCCGTTGGCCACCAGAGCCTTCCTCTGGAGCCGGGCCGCCCAGCTCCGAGCCTGGACCCGGGCGGCTATGAGCAAGGCTCTCAGGCTCCGGTTGTAGTACAACATTTCCGACAGCTCGGTCCCGTAGCCGACCAGGCCGATCCCGGCGAACATGCCCGCGTAGATCTTTTTTTCCCAAGTCCCGAGCTGGTGGGTGTCGAAGAGCAACGCCTCGATGTTCCGACCCTGCTGGCTGCCGCCAAGCAAGTCGCTGTGATAGTCCGGATAGCCGTCAGCTCGCCGGAAGGGTAGTCCGAGCCCGTGCAGGAAGGCGACCAGGCGCGGTCCTTCGGTTACATAGGTTCGGCGACGCTGCGGCGAGGAGGCCGGGCCGCCATCGCCAACTACCGCATCAAAGTAGGCGAGAGCGTCCTCCTCGGAGTCCGAGACGCCCTCTGCCCGCATCAGCGGATTGTTGGGGATCCAGACGAGGCCGCCCGACATCCCGGTGGAGCCGCCGATGTACGCAGCCTTCTCCAGCACGAGCACATCGAGGCCTCGCTCCCTGGCGACCAGCGCGCCGCACAAGCCGCCTCCCCCGCTACCTACGACGACAGCATCGGTCGTGTAGTCCCAATCAGGCATATGCGCTGCCATCCCGAGATCTTTGGTTAGCGGTCATCACTGGTTCCGGGTCAGGGCGACGGGTACTGGTAGGAGCCAGGTGATACTGGCGACGCACCGCGTACTCCTCTCCCGTAACGACTCGGAGAGATCCTGGACACCGAATGTATTGCATGCCATTATGCATGTCAAGTAGTGCCGAGCTCCCAGGCTCGGACCTGCTGCTTCGACGGCCTGCGTGATCTGAGATACCCGGGTTCAGAGCATCAGGTCGCCGGTCTCAGCGGTAGCCGGTTGCTCCACCAAGGGCACGCCGCGTTTCACCGTCGGCCGCAGCTCTTCGCGCTTCGCCCGGCCGTCGCTCGACCATCAGCGGAGCCCGGTCCAGAGACGCTCGCCGATGAGAGCGCCATCCGGAACATTCGGCGACGCCGCCGACGGCTCGCGTATCCGGTACCGCGCGAAGGGCCCGACTGGGGGCCTCTTCTCGAGTGGCTCGGACCGACGGGTTCTCTCGCATGGTCCACGATCCCGGCTGGCCTGCTATCGCCGCGATGACGGCCGTGCCCACGCTTGACATGCATAATCGCATGCAATATGCTGCTCGTGACCGGCGAAGGGGGACCATCCGTCATTTGGTGTTGAGTACAGCGGTTAGAGCCGAGGACGTTCTGGGCCGTGCCACTAGCTGCCTATGTAGCAGCCTCCGAGGAGATCCACATGACTCTGTACGACACCCTCCTCTTCGCTTCACCTCTCCGTGTTGACGGGTACCCGTCTCGGCATAGCAAGGACGTCCATTGTCTCGGGTCGTAGGTTGCGCCGGCACCTCACACAGTCCACTGCTCGCCTTGCCGCCCGTCCCGGGCTGGAGGCTCCGAGCTGAGGCGGACGAGACGGGCTTGACACCGCTCTTCGACCACGCTGGAAAGCCCCGAACCTACGAGGAGCTGCGGGAGCTGGCCGGAGACCGTTACCTCTCCGAGCTCGATGCAGACGTCTGGGAGCAGAAGTATCAACGGTGTAAGGAGGCCATTAAGCGACTGGCTTACGACATCGCGTCTCTCTCCCCGGACCTGCTAATCGTGATCGGAGATGACCAGGAGGAACTCTTCTCACAAAGCAATAACCCCTCTATCGCGGTATCGTATGCCTCCACTCTTCAGTCGGCCGGGTCTGACGAACCGGCTCATAGCGAAGCGACGCTGTTCCGCAAAGGTCTGGGAATGGACGGGAAGCTCTACCCGGGCGACAGTGGCGCGGCGTTGCACGTTATCGAGCAGCTCATGAACGCTCACTTCGACCTGGCTGTCGTCGGTGAGGTGCCCGATGATAGCGGTTTCGGGCACGCGTTCACCTGGGTTCTCAGCCGGCTCTTCGACGGCCCTCCGGTCCCGTGCATCCCGATACTCCTGAACACCTATTACCCGCCCAATCAGCCCAGCCCGCGGCGATGCCTCGAGTTCGGTCGAGTTTTGCGCCTAGCCTGCGAGTCGCTGCCGGGAAGTCGCCGGGTCGTTATTGTGGCGTCCGGCGGCCTCAGCCACTTCCTCGTTAACCTGGAACTGGATGAAGCGGTCCTTCGAGCTATAAAGCATCACGACGGCACGGCCCTTTCCGCCCTCCCGGCCGCGATGTTGACGTCGGGTACATCCGAGGTCCGGAACTGGATCGCCATGAGCGGAGCCAGTGAAGGGCTCGAGGGCCATTGGACCGAGTACCAGCCCGTCTATCGAACCGCTGCTGGTACGGGCTGCGGCCTGGCGTTCACACTCTTGTCCTAGGGCTCTCGCCGCAAGGCCGGGGAGGCCCTGCTGAGATGACCTCCGATCACCGGCAACCTATCGTCGCGCTCAGGCAACGAAGGCCAGGGTGGCCAGCGAACACTCGACACGGACCCGCCGCCTCGTGCAGCGTGGCTGCCGATAGGGAGCGCGCCCGCTCGATGAGCGCGATCTTGGGCGAGACGTGGTTCACGGGCATTCCGACCCACCTTCCGAACTTGACATGCATAATAGCATGCAATAGTATCAGACCGGTAACTGCGAGCACCAGGCATCATCCGGTCGTTTGCCGCACCCACCCTTTGCGCACGTGACCAACCAGGAGCGGAGCCCTCATCCGATGAGAGTGGAGACCCTCAAGCCAGGCTCCTCTCATCCGAACCACAAGTAGAGGTCCTTATGTCTCGACTAGTTATTGACTCTGACGCCCACGTGCTGGAAACCGAGCGCACCTGGGACTATCTCGACGCGTCCGAGCAGAAGTATCGGCCCCTGTTGGTGTCTTCCGCGAAGGAACCTGGCCGGAGCTTCTGGATAGTCGACGGGCAGGTCGCGGGGCTGAAGGTGCCGACCTTGACCGAACAGCTGCTCCGCAGCAAGTCCAGTGAGCTCGGCCGTGACCTGGTAACACCTGAGGCCGCTCGCGGGATGGACGACGTGGCCCTGCGCCTGCGGCACATGGACGAACTCGGGATCGACGTGCAGGTCCTCCATAACACCATGTGGATCCGCCCGGTCACGGAGCGACCCGACACCGAGGTGGCGCTTTGCCGATCGTGGAACCGCTGGATGGCGGACGTGTGGCAAGAGAGCAAGGGCCGCCTTCGGTGGACGTGCGTCGTGCCGACGCTGACGCTGGATGAAGCCATCACCGAAGCTCGGTTTGCGCGCGACCACGGGGCAGTGGGGATATGCCTGCGCGCGTACGAGCACGACCTGATGGTCACGGACCCGGCATTCTATCCCTTGTTTGAGGAAGCCGTCCGTCTCGACCTGCCGATCACTATTCACGTTTCAAACGGGAGCACCGAATTTGACAGGCTGATCAAGTCGCGCTACCCGCTTCAGGCCGGTTTTGTAAACTTCGGTCTGCCGACGGTCGCGACCTGCTATGCGCTGCTGAGCAGTGAGCTCCCCAAGCTCTTCCCCGCTCTGCGCTGGGCATTCATAGAGGCGTCCGCGGGATGGATCCCCTGGCTTCTGCACAACCTGTACCGACGGCACGGCGACAGCTTTCCCCGTAACCCGTTTGCCGAATATGGCGTGTTCGTCACGACGCAAATGGACGACGATCACGCATACCTCCTGGACTACGTGGGCGAAGACGTACTGCTAATCGGGACCGACTACGGGCACTCGGACGTCTCCAGCGAGGTTGACTCGCTGCGGCTCTTCCGCAAGCTCGACACCATTCCCGACTCAGCCAAAGACAAAGTCCTGTCGAGCAATCCGGAACGCCTGTATGGGATTTCTTCCTGAGGCTCAGCGCGCCCGCCGTGCATATTGACACCGGGGCGCCAGAGGGCTAGGTACTGATGATTGGAACGCACCCGTGAACCAAAGTCCGCTCAACCGGCGTCTGGACGGTCTGACAGCCGTCATTACCGGGGCCGGTCACGGCATTGGTAGGGCATACGCTCGCCGGCTCGGTCAGGAGGGTGCCAACGTGGTGGTGGCTGATGTCGACGGGCCGGCGGCGCAAACGGTCGCCAAGGAACTCGAGGCCGAGGGCATAAGGAGTCTGGCGACCAGCACGGACGTGGCGGAGGTCGCGCAGGTAGAAGCGATGGCCACCGAAGCCCTGGGGCGTTTCGGCCGGATCGACATCTTGGTGAACAATGCGGCCATGATGAAGACCGTGCCGCTGGGCCCGGGCGGGATAGACGTGGTCGAGAGCGCGCAGTTCGAGAGGATCCTGAAGGTGAATGTGGTCGGGACGCTCTTGTGCATACAAGCGGTAGTCCCCGACATGCGCAAACGCCAGTACGGCAAGATCATAAACATCAGCTCTACTCGGGCCCTCGTCGCGCCACCGGGACGGTCGAGTGGCTCCATGATTCATTACGCCTCGTCAAAGGCGGCGATCCTCGGCCTGACCAAGGCAGTGGCCCGCGAGGTTGGTGCCGATGGGATCCGGGTCAACTGCGTGGCTCCCGGGAGCACCTTCAGCGACGATACCTACGCAGAAGAAGCACGTGCCGCCGCGGAGCGCAGGCCCCAAGTCGATGAACGGTGCATTCGGGCCCTGGAGACGCCAGATGATCTGGTGGGGACGGTTGCCTTCCTCGCATCGCATGACAGCGACTTCGTGACGGGCCAGACGATCGTGGTGGATGGCGGATTTATGATGCATTAGACCGTGCAGCAATGAGCGTCATAACCCAGCCGTCACGACTCACCCGAGGAGACGACTCGTCGCCATGTACAGTGACTACAAGGTTTTGGATGTTCATGCGCACGTATCCGCCCCCGAGGCCGCGTACCTACTCGTCGCCCAGATGCTGGGGGCGAACACCCCGATTCCCAGCCCCCTGAGGTTTGGCGGACGTCTCAGTTTGCCGGACGCGGACTACGAGGCCGCGGCCGCCCGTCATGTGGCCTATATAGACGAGCGGTCGATCGACGTCCAGATCCTCGGACCACGACCGTACCTCATGCTCGGGTGGATGGAACCGCACCTGTTGCCAACGTGGTGCGAGTACGTCAACGACCTGATCCACAAGCAGTGCACCCTCTACCCGCATCGCTTCCTCGGCGCCTGCCAGCTCCCTCAGTTGAGCGACGCGCCAGATACGAGTAACTGCATTCGCGAGCTTGATCGCTGCATCAACGAGCTCGGCTTCGTCGCCACGTACGTGAGTCCCGATCCGGGGGGGCGCCGCACCACCCCGGGCATGCACGATCCCTACTGGTTCCCGCTCTACGAGCGCTGCCAGGCTCTCGACGTCCCCATCATCATTCACGGCACCAACTCGCTCGATCCGCGCTACCGGGTGGTCCCACAGAACTATCAGATCGCGTTCGTGACCGAGCAGTACGGGGCCGTGCAATGTTTGTCCCACGGCGAGGTCTTTGACAGGTACCCAGAACTCCGGATTGTCTCCTGTCATTGCGGCGGTGCCCTCAACCGGTTCATCCCGAGCGATCACCATCTATCCCAGCGAGACCTCAGGAACAATCTCTTCTTTGACACTTGCGCCTACGACCACACGTTTCTGGCGGCCGCAATCAAGCAACGCGGCGTCGACCAGACATGCTTCGGCGTTGAGGCGCCGGGTTCAGGTCGGACGATTCACCCGGCTACGGGCAAGACATGTGACGATCTCGTTCCGATCATTTCCGCTCTGGACTGGCTGACAGACGAAGACAGGCGGAAGATCTTTCATGACAACCCGGCCAAGGTGTGCCCCGCGCTGGCGAAGGCATGATGGCGAGGGGTGGCTGATTACTACGTCAAGGAGCGTCGGACACGGCTAAGATCACGTTTTCATACATCGGCGGGCTAAACGAACGGGTACAGCCTCTCCTCGACGGTCGGGTCGGCGCCGAAGGCATCGAGATCGTTCCGACCCGCTCGCACCCATCGGAGACATTCTGGCGCCAGTTGAACTTCAGCCAGTTTGACTTCTTCGAGATGTCGATATCGTCCTTTCTCATCGCCCGCGACCAGGGCGCGGACCTGGTCGCCATCCCTGCATTTCCGAGCAGGATGCTCATGCACGCGAGTCTCGCCTACCATGTCGATGCCGAGATCGATGGCCCCGCTGCTCTGGCCGGTAAACGCTTGGGAGTCGGTGAGTACCAGCAAACGGCAGCACTGTGGATCAGGGGCATACTGGAGCATGACTTCGGGGTGTCGCAGTACGATATCGAGTGGTACATGGAGCGATCCGAAGCACTCAGCCATGGCGGGGCTACTTCTTTCGCTCCGCCCCCCGGGATAAGGTTTCGCCGAATCCCGAAGCACACGACATTGGTTCAGATGCTGTTGAACCACGAAATCGACGTCGGGCCCGCCCGCTGGGGCGAACCGTCCCCCTACCCCGTGGGACCCTTGGCGTGGAACTTCGTGGACCGGGGCACCCTGCAACCAGCACCGGTGGGGGATCGCTCCAAGCTGCGGCCGTTGTTCCCAGACCGAATCGCTGAAGCCAAGCGATTCGTCGACGCCCACGGATATTTGCCGGCCAATCACTTCTTCGCCCTCCGTGCCGACGTCTACGAGCGTCATCCCTGGGTGGCTTTCAACCTCTACCGAGCGCTGATCGATGCCAAGACCGTCGCCCGCCGTGATCTGCACGCCGCGATTCCATCAGCTCTCATCTTCGGCGAAGAATACCTCGCTCAAACTCGCGCCATCTGTGGAGACGACCCCTTCCCATACGGTGTCGAGACCAACCGGCCGATGTTGGAGTTCATGACCCTCATGTCGTATGAGCAGGGCCTCATCAAGACCAGGCCGATGGTAGAAGATCTCTTTCCCGCCGAGTTCCACCAAGTATGAGGAGGCGAGGCAGGCTCAATGACTAACGGGCGACATGAGCAGGGCGCAAGGGCCGGCAGCGGACGATACCGTGGCGTTTCGGGACCTGCCCGAAGATACCATCGTGAAGTTGCGGAACGGCTCGACGGCAGAGGTAACTGGCAACCCGCGCGACGGCGCATGGCTCCTCGTCAAGATCGTTGAGCCTGGACCTGATCCTGCTCAGCTCGGATCCGAGGAGATGGTATTCTTCGGTGGAATCAAGCGCTTTCCCGTGCGGCTGGAACCCCGGTGATGGCGAATCAGCCGCGGCCCTTCATTGGGAAGTGCGTGGCGGCCTTCGGGCTCGCACGGTTTTCGTGGGAGATAGACGATGGATGAACTACCGGGCAAAGTGGCCCTTATCACAGGTTCCGCAGGCGGTATCGGGCTCGGCATCGCTCGGGCCTTTGCGAACGTAGGGATGAAGATAGTCCTCTCAGACGTCGATGAGTGCGAACTTGCGACTGCCGCAGAAGAGATGGCATCCGGCGGCTCCGAAGTAATGTGCGTGGCGCTGGACGTCACGAGCCGAGAGGACTGGGCTCGGGCTGCGGAAGTAATCACGGCACGGATGGGTCCGATCCAGGTACTTGTGAACAACGCCGGCATCAGCACGAGTGGCCTGTACCTCAGGGACATTGAGCCGTCAGTTTGGGATCGGGTCGTGTCCACCAACCTGACCGGCGCCTACAACGGCGTACGGCAGTTCCTCGACGGAATGCTGGCGCTCGGCAGCGGCCACATAGTCAATACCTCCTCAGTTGCCGGACTGATCCCAGGCCCAGCCTTGGGTCCATACGCGGCGACGAAGTCCGCCCTCATCACGCTGTCCGAGATCCTCCGATCCGAGCTCGTCGGCAGCGGTATAGGTGTCAGCGTGTTGTGCCCAGGCCCGGTGCGCACCCGATTGTGGCGTACCTCTCGCGCTGCACGCGGTCTGCCTCATATCGATGTTCCGCCGGAGGGCTTGAGCGGACAGTCCGGGAGAGCAGAGATGCTGCCCGATGAGGTGGGACACCGAGTTCTGCGAGCCGTGTTGGACAACGAACTGTATGTGATCACGCACCCTGAGTACAGGCCGATCCTCGAGGAACGCCACCAACATCTGATGCGGTCCTTCGACAGGGCAGCGTCCTCCTGAGGAGCTGAACATCTCGGAGCGCGACGGGCTTAGCCTCGATCCACCGCATAAATCGGACTTTTGAGCGGCGCGGCAAAGCAGAAAGTGCCCCCTGAACTGGGACGATGGAAGTTGCTAAAGCTCCTGTCGGCCAGTTCAGAAGGGCACCTGCTAGATGCGATTGTCGCAAGACCCGGTGAAGATCTCCGCATCCTTCGACGACCCGAATCTCGTGTCGCGGGCCGGGCTGGTCCCGGCCATGGCCCTGGCCGCCCGGGCCGGGCTGCACACCCTGACCCGCCGCCACGTCCGGACCACGGCTACGGCCGACGCCTGCCCGGAGGCGAAGGTGGCCTGCCTGGTAGCGGGGATGGCCGCGGGCGCCGACTCGATTGACGGCATGGACCTGCTGCGCCACCGCGTCATCACGAGGCACACGTAGCGACGATCGCCTCCGCTCCGCCGGGTAACGGCCGGTGGAGGAACCTCAGCCGCCGTGCTGGTTCGTCAGACGACCGTGCCGATTCTTTCCGTGTCGGCCAACATCCGGTCTACGCGTTTCTGGACCAAGTCGAGGGTAACTCGATGCGAGTTGACGTAGAGGGCGTCTGCCTTGATCGCCCGAACTACGAGCCGAGCGAAGTCGATCGGCTCGACCGCATTCGCATACAGGGTCCTAAGGTATTCGATTTGGGCGGGGTCGCTGTCTTCTTGTTGCTCGAAGGCAGCGAACGTATCGAGCAGCATTGGGGTGCGCAGCCCGCTAGGAGTGAGCACGGTGACTTCCACGCCAGCGTTGCGCCGGGCGAGTTCGGTCTGCAGCATTTCTGAGTATGCGACCAGCGCGAACTTTGACGGTACGTATGCGCCCAGGTCCGCGAGAGGCAGAAGACCGCCGCGTGACGCGGTATTGACGATGTGACCCTCGCCCTGTTCGAGCATGCGGGGCAGGAACGCGTTTACGCCGTGAACAACGCCGTAGAAGTTCACACCGAAGACGCTTTCCCAGCGCGCCATATCGATTGGCTCAGTGACGGATTGGCCGTCCCCGATCCCGGCATTATTGCACAAGACATGCAACGTCCCGAAGCGCTCGAACGCGGAGTCGCGAAGCCGCCCGATCGCGTCGGCATCGGAAACGTCAGTTGGTACGCCCAGCACCTCTGCTCCGCCGTCCCGGAACTGCCTGACCGCTCGTTCGAGGCCGCTTTCATCGATGTCGGCGAGCACGAGACGCATGCCCTCCTCGGCAAGCACTGTCGCCAGAGCAAAGCCAAGCCCCTTGGCCGCCCCGGTTATGACCGCTACCTTCCCAGTTAGGTCGTCCACCTGAACTCCACTCTCGCGTCAAGGGACAATTGTTTGATCTAGTTGAGTTAGGTACCCTCGGGCCGGTAGAGCAGAGCAAGCAGAAGGGCGGACTTGTCTCCCTCATTCTTCCAGGCATGACGCGTTGCCTGCTGGACGACGCAGTCCCCCGGCTCTAGCTGGACTTGCCCCTCATCGAGGATCAACGTGATCTCACCCTCGAGGAGGCAGTCGAAGTCGATAGTTCTCGTCGTGTGGTATCCGTCCTTGTCGATCCCAGGGTGCTCAATGCGCTCGGGAACGTCTCTCTCCGGCGGGAAGGGCACAATAATCCATCGCAAGCCGCCTGCGACCTGGGGTCCGAGCCAGTCGGCTGCAACGCCGGGATCGATTGCGCTGAGCCATTCCGATATCTGGCCTGGCTCGTAACTCCAGACTGCGTCGAACCTCGAGGTGTCCAGTTCCTCAATGGAGAGCGCGTACGAGCGACCATGCTCATTAACGCCGGTAACAACGCGTTTCATCGGTCTCCCTTTACTCGAGCGGCGGACCCCATGGCAAAGTAGGTGCAGCTGGTCAAGTGAGCGGCTCGGAGGCCTACATTATTGCATCCAATTATGCATGTCAAGCTGAGGCGGCGGCGCTAACGGGTTATCGGACTTGCGTCTTGGACAGGGCGTCACGGACGAGCACCGCATGACCTTGGCGCAGGTCCTCGTAGCTCTCTCTGAGCTGGTTGGGCGGCCAGTCGGCGCCGACGATAGAGCGAGGAAGCGGTGGCTCGGTGCGCAGGAACCGGGCCGCAGCAATGCAGGCGAACAGCGTGTCGGCAGGACGGCGGGCTCGGCTGTCCTAACCATCCGAAGGCTGCTTGGCTGAGATGGAGCAGCCGGCGGGCGGTGGCGGCGAGGTCATCGAGGTCCCATATGAGCCTGACTAGATCGTCGGGACGTCTGTTGTCGCCACCGGTCCGGGTCTACGCGAAGCTCAGCGGCCATCGCTAGGTCATCATGTGTCCTCACAGCCATGATCATCAAACGGTGGCCGTTCCGCGTCCAGCCCGCTACGATAATAGATCACGAAGCCCGGTTGGAGTACTCTAGGTCTGACGCCGCTGCTCTCGGGCAAGGTCAGTCGAAGGAGCCCATCAACCGTGACAATCTGTTCTTGTATGTTAAGGGTGCCCGATGCGCATGACGACAACTTGTGACCTATCTCGGATCATCGTCCGCCGACGGGTACCGTAACCTTGTCTGTGGATCGAGTCAATTCGGAGAAAACCGATCGGTTCTCGGAATTGGGCGGGTCGGTGGAAGCCGTCGTCGCTGCGATCCGCGATCACATACGGACTCTACGCCTGCTGCCGGGAGAGCAGGTCCGTCAAAGCGACTGGGCCGAGAAGGTTGGGGTGAGCCGTGTCCCCGTGCGGGAGGCACTCAATTCGCTGGCTCTCGCTGGGGTTCTCACCCACGACCGAAATCGTGGATTCTTTCTGACTAAGTATAGCCAAGCAGAGCTGGCGCAGCTGCACCACGTGCGGGGCATCATCGAGGTCGAGTGCGTCCGCACTCTTGAGTGGCCCTCTGCCAAAGAGATGAGGGTCCTCAAGAATCTAAACGCCAATATGAGGGACGCAGTGATGAACGGCGACAGTGCCCGGTGGTTGCAGGCGCATGACGAGCTTCACTTGATGGTCCTGTCCCTCTCACCACTCAAGGTGCTCGCGGAGGAAGCAGATCGTCTCTACGTCAGAACGGAGAGCTTCCGCTCGCTCCGGGCGCACAACGCCTTGCAGAGCAGCCACGCAGAAAGTATGTACCAACGTGAGGTGATCGAAGCACTTCAGGAGCACGACCGCGATCGACTGATCGCCCTCTACTCCCAGAAGATGCAAGTCAGGGAGTCCGATCTGAAGCAGTGGACTAGCCTCGCAGTGGACTAGCCTCGGCAAGCTTGCTTCTCGCTAAGCTGGCCTGTTGCATCAGGCTGTCCGGGGCCAACAGCATTGATGGCAAAGAGTGCTGCTCTCGCTGCCGACCGTAGCCACATCTTGCTCCGACCAGGTCGGCCTTGAAAGAATTTTGTCATGCTCTCCGTCTCCGATTCCCGCTCCGCTTTTCGTCACCGACTTGCCGGGTTGTTCACTGACATCTCGCACGAGATCATCACTGAGTTCCGTGTCGCCGAGCTCGAGGCCACAGTCCCGCCTTGGCTCGATACCGGCCTGAAGGTCTGCGCTGGCGACCAAGTCACAATCATGCTGTGCGGGCGGGTGTTCTTGGTAGAGGCCGCAGACTTGTGGATCGACCCGTCACAGCAGGTGTGGTCACGGGTCGGTGGGCGCGGTCCGATCCGGCGCGGGTCTCGGTCGACGAATACGTTCACTTGTGATCACGACGGCAACGTGGAAGTCGGGAATGCGATTCCAGCCGAATGGACTGACCCAGACGGCTCAATCGGCATCGATCACCCCTCGTATTCGCGCCTGACCGGAGGCACCACCGTTGCGTTGATCCGGTGGGCCCTGGATATCGACCCGGCCGTGGCTCTGCGCGACCTCGCGGCAAAGGGGGATATCGATGGACTGATACTTGGCGAGGTCGAGCGTCTCGAAAGCGCCGCCGGGGCGCCGCCGCCGGGCTGGGAGCACCTGTGGCATCTCGGGCCGTCCGAGGTTTACTCGAAGTCGCAGGATGCGATCACATGCACCGCGAAGAACACCTTCGCCATCATCTGCCACGACGCCAATATCGCTCTTACGCCGGATACCACCTTGTCGTGGGAGTGGAAGGTCGACGAGCTGCCCTCCCGCGTGCCAGAGAACACGCTCGCCACCCACGACTACCTGAGCATCGCGGTGGAGTTCGATGACGGCCTCGACCTCACTTACCAATGGAGCTCCACCCTTGAGCCCGAGACCGCATATCGGTGTCCATTGCCTCACTGGTCCAAACGCGAGACCCACCTCGTGGTCCGCTCCGGTACCGCCGATCTCGGTCGTTGGTTGCGCGAAGAACGCCGCGTCTACACCGACCGCACCAAGGCTATCGGCGGCGCGAATCCGGGCCGCATCGCTAGGATCTGGCTCATCGCCGTGAGCCACTTGCAGCACGGCCAAGGCCGGTGCTCCTACCGAGTCATAAACCTTTCCGACGGCAAACCATCACACCCAATCATCCAAATAGCGTGACAGGTGCCAGGCCGCTTCTGCTGGAACACGCCGAGGCTCGCCCAAGCGTGACCGCCAGCTCAGGCTCCGCCGAGTCCGCTGAGGGAAATTCCGGGCCAGCAGGCACGTTCAGCGCCCCGAGGGTCGTCTTCGACCGCGGGAGCTACGTCGAAGCAGAGGGTGGTTCGCCTGTCGAGGGTGTAGGCAGGCCACGACGGGAGTGCCTCATGGTTCGGGTTGCCGGTGCGGGCGAGTGCGGCCAGGGATCCGCTCATGGTCTTCACGAGTGGTTCGGCGTGGGGGCCGGCCGCAACGGGCGCCTTCTCGATGTTGTCGAAGAAGTAGGGCATGTCCATGCCGTGAGGGGAACGGATGGTTCCGCTGGGGTCGGGCTGGCCCCAAGCGAACGCGTACATGTAAGCGGGCGCGCCTCCGGCCTCGACCTTTGCTTCGGCAATCCGGATGTGCGGGATCCGGAACTTGGCGTCGGTCGAGATGGCAATGAGGAGTGACGACGGGGAGTCATCGGGCCGGATCGCCTGGTAAGCCGAGACGACCTTCGATGCTTCGTCGCCAACCACCGGCTGGAGCCGTTGCACGACATTGTCGATTCCCAGGGTCCATAGGTCCGGATCGAGGAACATGAAGGCGAGCATCTCGTCGGTCGTACATCCAATGACGGTTGCCACTTCCCTGGCGTTACCTGTCCGAATCAGATCGTGGGGGTGTCCCGGCAGGCTGGGACCGATGACCGGGCTGAACGCTTCGCCGCGTTTCAGGATGCTGCCAGCTGTCCCGGGCAGCGCGACCGCCGCCGCGATGAGGTGGCCCCCCTTCACCGCCTGCAGCTTCTCCCAGTCGGAATCCACACCGAGACACCCGAGCACCTTCGTGGTTTTGTTCGAGGCGACCTCGGGGGTCTGCGCCTCCAGCATGACGCCGCTCATCACGAAGGCTTTGTGGAACAAGCCGCGGCCCTCAGGCATGGCCAGCAGTGTCGATGTCTTGGCCCCGCCGCCTGATTCACCGAACACCGTCACGTTGCCGGGGTCACCGCCGAAGGCCGAAATGTGTTCTTTCACCCACCGGAGGGCCGTGATGACATCGAGCATGCCGACATTGCCCGAGTCGGCGAACCGCTCGTCCAACTGGGAGAGATCCAAGAACCCGAGGATGCCGAGGCGGTGATTGATTCCTACGGTTACTACGCCCTGGTTCCGGCACAGGTTGGAGAAATCGTACAACGGGGCCGAAGCCGACCCAATGCCCCACCCGCCACCGTGCAGCCATACGAGCACAGGGAGCCTGGCCGTCTCATCCAACGACGGGGTCCAGACGTTGAGCACCAGGCAGCCCTCGCTGGTGACCCGCTCGTACCCGAGCACGCCCATCAACGATTCGGCCTCGGGCATGAACGGTATCCCGAGCATCTGCTCGTACGTGACCTGCGGGCACGAAGGCCCGTAATCGAAGCACTCACGCACGCCGCGCCACGGCTCGGGCGGCAGAGCCCGGCGGAAGCGACCGTCTCCAGACGTGTCCGCGCCGTACGGTATCCCTTTGAACGCACAGACGTCGCCCTCGTTCTTTCCCCGGACGATACCGGTGGCAGTTTCGACGAGTTCCCCGCTCATGTGTGCAACACACAGAAATCGCGGCTACGGCAAAGGTCCTGATTAGTAGTTACCCGCATCCCTTGTCAGATCCTCTCATCCAGGCGGTTCGGAGTGTCGTAATCCAATCCCCGCGACCGGAACCATCGGTAGATCCGATCCCAGAACAGTTCGGGGTCGAGGATCAGGACCTCGCCGGAGTATGCCCTCGATATCACCGGTTCCCCCCAAGCTTCCGGCGACCGTAGCGCTTTCCCCACCGGCTGATCGCCGACCCATTGCTGAAGGTCGCCCATGTCGGTGAGGAACTTTCTGAGGACCGGCACATCGACCTGGCAAGCGGCCCGGACCAGGGCGTCCTCGCCTACGATCAAGATGGTGTCGCCAGACGGGGCCGTTCTCCATTCAGCGCTGAGGGCCACGGCATTCACAAGAAGGTGGTGATCACTTTCGCCAGCAGCACGTTCTGATCGAGAAGGATGAGGCGCTTCCGAATCTTCCATCCGGTCTCCTCGTCTCTCCGCAGGACGTCTTCACGCCGACCCACGAAGACGTTCACCTCGTCCTGCAGACGGTTCTGCCACACGAAGAAGTTGCTCTTCACGTCGACCTCATCGCCACGAACGCCTACCACCTGGACGTTGGAGACGATGTGACGCACCCGCGAGAAGGGCTCCTCGCACCAGTGGACGCCGGTCATGATCTGCCGCACTCGGCCGGCCAGAGTTCGCTTCCCCTCGTCGAACCACGACATTTCCGAGTCCGCGTTCGTATTCTCGTGATCTTGCTCACCAAACTTAACGTTCCTGCGAATAGGCATGTGATAGTGGATATCGTCAGCGATCAGGTCGATCCACTCCGGGAAGCGACGCTCGTCCAGAAGGGCCGCCTCGTGGTAGAGGAACTGTTCGATCTCCTCTCGAAGGAGCAGGCGCTCGAGCGCCAACTGCTGCATCTCCATCGTCATGGACGACTTCCTCGTTCGCGCCTCCTCGATTTGGCTCATTTGTCAGCCGGTTCGACGTATGGGTAGAGCTCCTCCCAGCTGTCAGCTTCCATGAAATCCAGCCAGCGCTTGAGACGGGACCGCTGATTCTCTTCGGCAACGTCGTAATTGAGAGTCATACCGGGCGCTCGCTCATCGCGGAAGGCGTTGCCCAATCCCATTTGGAAATTGTAGGGGATGCGCTGAGCGATGGTGCCTGAGCTGGCCGCATGTGCGTAGTTCCAGTTCTCCATGTCATCGGACTCGGTGAGACCACATGGACCTCCGTATCGCATCATGTAATGCCGCTGGGCATCCTTGACGTACTTGGGGGCGTCGCGATCGACCTGGTAAGCCCTCCACGACTCAGTCACACCAACGGAATGCGGATGCCAGATCAGGATCCGTGACAGCATGCCAGCCTGCACGTTGGTATTGGGCCACACCAACAGCTTCTCTCCACCCAGAATGTAGGTGTCCTGGTACTTCTCACGACGCTTCTCGCGAGTCTCACTGTAGTACTCGTCCACTCCAGGCTCTGTAAGCCAGGTGTCCTGGTATGGAGCTATCCCCGGTTGATCGAAGATCGAGTTGTGACCGCCGTGACCGAGCTCGGGAGCTGACATCTCGTAGTTGGTCTGCGACCACTCAGCGTGAAGGACGTGCCGGCTTCCCCCGTTCCTGTCTCCCTGCGGACCGATCGCGGCGACATTGATCGAGCGGTGCGTCATCGCGGCGTGGGCTCGATCGCCGTCAAAGCTGACTGCGGGGAACTTCCAGTTGCACGGAATTCGCCACTTGTAGACCGGGTTGAAAATCTCGATGCCTGCATCCGTCCCGTCGGAAGCCTCGAAACAGCGACGGACCGCGTCGGCGTACGGGCCCAGGTAGGCCTCGAACGAGGGGGCCTTCGCGTCCCAGGTAGCCCAGATCGAACCGTAGTAGTTGGTCATCTGGGCGACCTCATGCAAGCCGAACTGCGCCTTATCCAGTTTGTCCTTATATGCGGCTTTGAAATATGGGACGCCTACTAGCCGACCGTCCGTGTCATAGCTCCAACCGTGGAACGGACAGGTGAACACAAGAGTATTCCCGTCATCATAACGGCACACTTTCATACCCCGGTGTCGACAGGTATTCAGGAAAACATGGATGTTCCCCTTTCGGTCACGGACCAGCAGCACCTCTTCTGTTCCCATGCGAGAGACAACAAAGTCACCGGGGTTGGGAATCTGGCTCTCGTGACCGACAAAGAGCCAGGCCCGTGCGAACACCTGCTCAAGTTCCTGCCGGAAGATGTCTTCATTCACGTAGATCTCGCGGGCGACCAGGCCCTTATCAAGATCAACGAGCTTTCGGAGAGCTGAGTCCTGTCGAGTAAGCATTCTTCTCACTTTCTTTGCGCGGCGTCGTTTACACCATCGCCAAGAAACGTATTAACCGGACTTACCCATGAAGATCGCCTCGAGAGCATGTTCCACCTCGATCGGCAACGGCCCCTTCGCCACAGCAGCGGCCGCCTCGTCTACATGCCGTGGCTCCGACAGCCCGAGGATGGCGGTAGACACCCCCGGCTTGCCCAGGGCATACCGGATGGCAACGTCCGGTAGTGACCCGTCGCCGCCGAGCCTGGCCTTGGCCACGTCGGCTGCCCGATCGGCGGGTGAGGCAGCTCCAGCAAGTATGGCACGAGCGAGAACCTGGATCGCCATCACGCCCATCCCCGCGGCCTGGGCCCGGGTGAGGACCTGGTCGTAGTCCGGTCCGGGGAAGGAAGCTGGCGCTTTTACGGCTGCGCTTGGATTGAGCAGGCTCAGGGACACGTTCAGGACACCAAAGACACCACTCTCGATGAGGGTCACGATCGCAGACGGGTCACCCCCCAACGCAGTGAAGCCCGCCAGCTGGGTGCGCTTGCTCGCCCTGAGCTGCTCGAAGCCACTAATGACACCTTTCGGGCCAAACATCTCTCGCAACGAGAGCCTGACTCCGACGCCGTAATCACCACCCTGGGTCTGTGTGAACACACGGTTGTGCAGTAGGAGAATGTCGACCTTCTCCAGCCCCAGACGGGAGAGGCTCTCGTCGAACTTGCGCAATACCGCGGAACAGGGATCATCCAGGTCCCTGGTTTGGAGGACGATCTTCGTGGACAATATAGGGTCTGCGCCAAGGGCACGCAGGTCGCGGCCGAGGTTGCACTCCGACTTCCCGTCGCCGTAGGCGGCGGCGGTGTCGAAGTAGTTGATCCCGGCCTGGAGTGCCCGTTCGAGGGTCGCCAGTCGGAGTTCGTCGTCGTCGCTGACCATGACGCGGGCGTTGCCGCCGCATCCAAAACCGATCACCGAGACGCTGATGTCGCTACTGCCGAGCGTTCGGTACTCCATGCGTATCTCCGGTAGCGATCAGGCGAGGCATACAGCGGCAGAGCACTCTCCTCCTAGGACACCGTGACGCCAGCGTATTGCATGCTATCTTGCATGTCAAGTGCGCCGACGATGGGCATCTCTACCGATCCTGCCGCTTCGTCTGCAGTTGGTGGTAACCAAATCGTGAACGAGCATCGGTCAACCGCAGGCCCTCAGCGAGTAGGGTCCGAATGCCCTCTTCGGCGTCACTGATCTGACGAGCCACCGCCAGTGCCTCTTCAGCATCGCGGGCAGGAATGATCACCAGGCCGTCAGCGTCGCCAAAGAGAATGTCGCCGGGATTGACGTGGTGATCAGCCAGAGCTATAGGAACATCGACGGCGGCCAGAGTGACCCGGTCCTTACCCGTCCGCATGAAGCTTCCTCTCGAGTAGATCGGGTAACGCATCTGGCGGGCCCTGGGCGTATCCCTGCAGACTCCATCGATCACGGTGCCGGCCAAGCCATTTCGAACGGCCACCGTGGTCATCAGATCTCCCCAGACCGTGGCGTCGAGTCGGCCACCGTTGTCGATTACCACCACTGAACCCGGCGGCACATCGTCGATGAAGTCGCCGACGGTCTCTCCCTTGCCGGGCTGTGCCGGAACGTAACTGACGGTGAACGCCCGACCGCAGAGGCCGTGATCTGGTCCGACAGGAAGAATTCCCACAGGTTGGCCCGCGATGCCAAGCCGATCAAGCGCGTCCGAGATCGACGACGATCCCAGCGCAGAGAACCCGGCAATGAGCGAATCGGCGCCTGACGCACCTGCCATCATGAAAGGGAGTTCGAAGAGAGAGTCATACAAGATCCTGTTCCGTGAAATCAGCTCTGGTCTCTGAAGGGTGGCGCCAATGCCCGTATCAGGTCATTGTCATTCGCTCGTAGTCAGCTCCCATGACCTCGCTCACCGGTGCCCCCGAGTCGATCGCCGCGGACATGGCGGCTTCCTTCGATATGATTTCCGCGGCAGCCTTCGTCACAGACGCCTCCCAATCCTGCCGCACGAAAACCACGCCACAACCATCGGCGACCACGAGGTCACCTGGATGCACCACTACATCCCCTATGACCACCGGTCGCTGATAGGACAGTTCGCAAACTCGGCCCCTGGCCGTCCGAGGAGTCGGAGCCCGACAAAATACGGGGAAGCCCAGAGCAGCCGCCTCAGCGATATCGCGACATGCGCCGTCGACTACGGCACCCGCAAGTCCCTTCCTTAGGGCAGCCCGACTGAGATTCCCCCCCCAGCCAGCGCAGTCCGTCCGACCCCGGTGGGCGACCACGATCACGTCTCCGGCCGTCGCCGCCTCGATCGCGGCGGTACCGAGGTGCTGAGAGGAGGTCATCTCTTCAACCGGGCCCAACTCCACCGTTACGGCTCGACCCACGATGCGGGCATCACCCCCCAGGGATACGATGCCCGAAACCACGCCGCTGTGGCCGAACCGGTCCAGTGCGTCGGAGACGGCGCAAGAATCCAGCGACTCCCAAACCTTCGGAGCGCCACTAACCATCCGGCCGCCAACGTCAGCCACTGTCATCCTCCGGTGCAGTGCGTGTCCCTCGATGGACTACACTAGCTGCATGCAGAACAGAATGCACGTGGCCGTTCGACCAAGTGCGTATACCATGAGGCACAGTCTTGAGCCTGAGGCCAGCGACCACTCGGCTTCTGGGAGGTCGGTGGAGGCCGTGGTCGCTGCGATTCGGGATCACATCCGGCGCCAGCAGCTGCTACCAGGGGAGCAGGTGCGCCAGAACGACTGGGCCGAGCGTGTCGGGGTAAGCAGAGTGCCAGTGCGAGAGGCCCTGAACTCTTTGGCGCTCGCCGGAGTCCTTACCCACGATCCCCACCGAGGCTTTTTCCTCACCAAGTACAGTCAAGCCGAAATCGCCCAGCTGTACTTCGTGCGGGGCATCCTTGAGGTCGAGATAGTCCGCGCCCTCGAATGGCCGTCAGCCGCGGAAATGCGGTCGCTCAAGAAGATGGCCGTCGTCATGCAGAATGCCGCCAAGGCTGGTGACGCCGCCGGGTGGTTGGAAGCCCATGACGAGTTCCATTCCATGATCCTCTCCCTCTCACGGCTAAAGGTGCTGGTGGAGGAAGCGGAGCGCCTGTGGATCCGTACCGAGAGCTTTCGTTCGATGCGTATTCACAATGCGTTGGGAGAAAGCCACGCAGAAAACCTCTCACACGCCGAGATTCTCGATGCACTCCAGAGGCACAACCGGGAGCGCCTTGTCAGTCTCTTCACCCAGGAGATGCAGGTAAAGGAGTCTGACTTGACCGACTGGGCGACGCGTCGAGCGCTCTAGCGATTTGGTCATGAATTCCTCAGGTTCGGCGGTATCGAACGCCGAGCCGAACTCATCGATGCTGGCCTTCACCGCGTCGTCGATGGATGCGTCTTCCCAGGAGCGCAAAAGCGTCTTCTGCCGGCGTACCGCGCCAGGTCCGAGACCAGCGAGGCCCCTGGCCGCCGCGGCCACGGCTGAATCAAGTTCCGGGCCGTCATAGACCTCGTCAATCAGTCCCCAGGACAGGGCGGTGGCGGCGGTGATCGACCGGCCGGTGAGCAGCAGCCAGCGGGCCCGGCCGTTTCCGATCAATCGGGGCAGCAGCGCGGCATGGATGACTGAGGGGATGCCCACCGCGACTTCGGGCATCCCGAAGTGTGCATCACCGCTGCTGATTCGCAGATCACACGCCACCGCCACCTCCAGGCCTGCGCCGAGACACCACCCCGACAGGCGGGCGATCACCGGTGTCGGGAACTGACGCAGCGCCTCGCACAGCCCGGCGATCCGGGAGATGAACTCCACCGCGGTCTCCCGCCGCAGATGGACCATCTCCTTGATGTCGGCGCCGCCGATGAAGGCACGGTCGCCGGCACCACGGAGGACGAGGGCGCGGAGGTCCGGGAGCACGGCCAGGCCCTTGACCGCCGAAGTCACGTCGCAGACCACCGGGGTGTTCAGGATGTTCAACGGCCCTGCGTTCGTGATCTCCAGAACACCTATACCAAACTCGTCGATCGAGGTGAGAGTGTGAGAAGTCTCCCACGATCCCGTCACAGTGCGACCCACGCCGGCTGCGCCAGCCAGCCTCAGCGCGTTTCCATGAGGCGATGGTATTCCGGGAAAGGTACCGTTATCTTGGCCAGACGCGCCCACTCCTCGGGAACCTTCTCCAGCGGGGTCTGTACCCGCCGTAGCGTGACCGCATTTATTCGCTTCGCCACGGCACCCAGCTTTTCACGGTCCAGCCTGTAGACGTCTATGGCTGTCTCCCCGGCCATCCTCCGGGCTAGATCCGGAGGCGCCGCGGAAAAGGCGTGCCGAAGAGCGACCACGACGTTGGTCTCGTCTTCGTCCCCCTTCGGCAGCCGCCATGAGCCTTCTCCGTGCGGATAATCGGACCCCCACATGATGTTGGCCGCGTAGCCCTTGCTGATCGCGATGTCCACCTCTTGGGGAGCAAGAAACAGAAGGCTGTTTCCCTGGAGCAGGTTCCGGCCGAAATATTCACTGGGAGGGCAAGGCACCTGATCCTTCAGAAGGTCCTTGTTAGCTGTCCACAGTTCGTCATAGTAACTCGCCAGTACTGGCCACCACCGACTCGTTGGCTTCTGAATCTCCGTCAGGGCGCACTTCAGGTTCGGATGGCGTTCGAAGACGCCGCTGAAGATCATTCGGGGCAGGGTCTTCTCGGGCGCTTCACTGATGTCGAGCACGATCAGGGTGTGCGGTCGGGCCTGGGTCAGGGTGTCGATGTCTGAGCCCCCGTGCGTAGACAGCACCATCCCGCGTTCTGCGCACGCGGCCCAGAAGGGCTCCCAGTCCAGCTCATCGTAGGGTTTGATGCCGAGCTTCGGCGCAGGGAAGTTCACTCCCTTCAGGCCTACGCCACTCGCCCATTCGAGTTCCCGGAGAGCCGCCTCAATGTCCCACATCGGCAGGTACGCCAGCCCAGCATGACGCTCCGGCTCCACCGAACACTGATCGGCGAGCCACTGGTTGTACATGCGCTGACCCACGGCCGCCAACTCGAGCTGATGGGCGCTGCAGACACCCGGGCTGAAGACCATCGCGTTGAAAGTCCCGCCCTCGGTCGGCAAGAACGGAAAGCACTGGTCGTTCTGGCTTCCGTGGTAGATCACCTCTGCGGCAACCCCGTCACGGTCCATGTCCTTCAGCCTGGCATGCACATCATGATGTCCAAGCGTGCTCAGCTCTGATGGTAGAGACGGCGCTTCTGCCTCATCCACCGCCCCCTCCGGGACCAACAGTTTACGGAGCGCCTCGGGGTCGTTCTGGGCGTCGTACGCCCGGACGAATTCGTCGTAATCCCCGAGATAGCTCTTCGGGCAATATGCGCGCAGATCTTCCTTCAGCCGCGGACCTATATGGCTATCAGCCGTCACCAGCGTGAGGGGGACGTCTAGGTTAAGATCTACAGAACTCGGCTCGGTGGTCATGATACCTCCAGATGAAAATCAGGAGCCGTCGACTCATGCTGGTAATTCTCTTACGCAGGCTGATTCTTTGGCGCAACCCAGCCCGTCCCGTTGGGCGCGCCGCGCATAATCCCTTCATATCGCTGTTCCAGATTCTTGAGGACGCTTCCCCGGGGCCCGTCAAGCCACTCATCGGGGTTAGGCCCGATACGGCCCCCGCAGTCAAGAGCGTCGATGACCGACATATCGGCGGACTCGAGTTGCGGCATGCTGGCGGCTTCAATGTTTTCCGCCAGCCGATCCGGCTTGCGAGTCCGCGGAATGATGATGGTCCCGTTCTGTAGGTGCCACCTCAAGATGATCTGGGCGGGCGTGGCCGAATACCGCTCGGCCATGGCGGCGATAGCCGGCTCCCGAAGGGTCTGCCCCATGGCCATCGGGCTCCAAGCCTCGGTTCGGATGCCGTGCTCGGCATTGAACTCTCGGAGGCGCCTCTGCTGCAATCGAGGGTGGAGCTCGACCTGGTTCACAGCCGGCACGACAGATCCCTGTCCGATGATCTCCTCCAGATGGTGTGGCTCGAAGTTGGCCACCCCGATCGCCCGGGCCCGACCTTCTCGATAGAACTCTTCCAACGTGAGCCACGTTTCCACATAGAGCCCGAGCATCGGGGCCGGGAAGTGGATCAGATAGAGATCAATATGCTCGAGGCCCAGCTGGTCCAGGCTGGCGTCGAAGGCGCGCCGGGTGGCGTCACGGCCCTGATCGGTGCTCCAGACCTTCGTGGTGACGAAAACCTGTGCACGGGGTATTCCCGCTTGTCTCAGAGCCAAGCCGAGCCCGTGCTCGTTGTGATAGCGAGGCGCGGTATCGAAGGCACGGTAGCCAACCTCAAGCGCGGCCGTCACCAAGCGCACCATGCCCTCATCGTCCAGTCCGTTGGCGCAGCCCAAGCCAACCTGAGGCATCTCCACTCCGTTATTCAGCCTCACGGACGGGGCACCTAGACCCGGGGCCAAGGACCGTCTCCCCCCTCGCGACCCGTTGCCTGCTCCCTGGTCCGGCGTAGGTGCATGGCCTGCCGTCATGCCCCTGCCCGCCTCCATTTCCTCAGGCTGGCCACCTCGAATCTCGGCGGCTCCCTCCGGAGCTCCCGGACGGTGTAGGAGTAGTTGACCTCAGCGACGTAGAGGTCGCCTCGTGAGTCGACGGCCAAGCCGTGCGGAGCGTAGAACTGGCCCGGTTCGAATCCTGGTACAGGTGACCCGAGGTGGGCGGGCTGCTTCCCGTCCAGGCTTCTGATACAAACCCGACAGCCCACGTTAGGAGCGCCATGCTGGCCGGGATATCCCAGCTCGGCGACGAAGACGGCGTCCCCGTCCGCGGTCAGTCGCACTGCCGCTGGGCGGTGAGCATGCCACTGCTCCAGCCACTCCCCGCTGGTTGTGAAGATCTGAAGCCGGAAGTTCTCCCGATCGCACACGATCAGGCGATCGTCACCCAGCACCTCGATCCCGTGAGGTAGGCAGAACTGCCCTTCATCGGCACCCGGCTCGCCGAACGAGGCGATGTGATTCCCCGCAGGGTCGAATTTGTGGACCCGGGCGTTGCCATATCCGTCGGAGACGAATAGCTCCCCCGTTGAGCGATGGACGACCACATCCGTTGGCCGGTTGAAGTGGCGACCCGACCGGAGCGGAGTGGGCTCACCCCGGGTACCAATTGTGAACAGGAGCTTTCCCTCGCGGGTCCGTTTCTGGACGAAATGGCCGCCCGCGTCCACCATATATAGGTGATCGGCACCGTCGATGCAGATGCCGTGCGGCTGGTCGAACTCGCCCTCGCCCCAGCTATCGACGACGGCGCCATCTCGGTCCAGGACGACGACGGGCACCGATCCCCGGTTGAAGACATAGACGTTGTCTTCGGAGTCGACCGCGACCGACGTGGCGTCACCGCCGAAACTGACCCCCTGGGGCAGAGCTCCCCAATGAGGCACAGGTTCGTAGGTCACGGTCTCGGCCGGGTGTCCGACTTGATCCCCGTTCACGCTCATTCGACCCTGCCGGCGTCAAAGATGGCTGGGCTCACTGCTGCCCCCTGTACCTGCTGGGACCGGGATCTGGTTGCGACGTAGCAGGCGACCGGGTCGTATTTCTGTGGCGTCCCCGTCTCTGGTGAAGACCTGGCCGTTGACAACGGTGGCTTTATAGCCTTGAGCCCTCTGGTCAAGACGAGATCCTCCCGCAGGAAGGTCGTGAACGACACGTGGCATTAGGGGGGCGACGGTGTCGGGATCGAATATCGTGATGTCGGCGGCGTACCCCGGCCCGAGCATTCCGCGATCGTGGAGGCGCCACGCCTTGGCCGGCTGATGAGTGATCATGCGGATCGCCTGCTCCAGCGTGAAGGCCTGACGCTCGCGGACCCAGTAGGCGAGGAGGTGCGTCTGTATGGAGGCGTCGGCCACCTGGCTCAGGTGCGCGCCCGAGTCAGAAAAGGTCATCGCCGTGTTCGGGCTTCGCAGTACCTGCAGAATCTCTTCCTCGGATGGAGGCGAATTGAAACCCTGCAGGAAGAAGATGTCGAAGTCTTGCTCGAGCGCCACATCTATCATCACCTCCACCGGATCGACCCCTCGGCGGCGAGCCTCGTCTGCGACGGTGGGATTGGGCAAATACTGCGAATACATGATCCAGATCTGGTCGTAGTCCGGCTTGAAGGGATCGCCCTGCGATATCGGCTTGTATTCGCCCTCCTGTGCCTCGCGTACCAGACGTGCCCGTACCTCGGGGTCTCGCAGGAGCCGGCCCTGCTCTTCGAGGGGCCGGCTGCGCAACTGACGCCACTCTCCCGCTCCGAGGAAGTCGAAGGAGAGGTGCGTGTGGAACGACTGCAGGGTGCTGATCGGAGGCCGGCAATGGGTCAGGCCCCACATGCTTCCCCCGCGAGCCACGGCCTCTTCGACAATGCGGAGTAGCCGCGCAAAGCTGCCCACCGGGAACAGGATCGGAACTCCGCTGGCCAGGGTGAGTTCTTGCAGACGGCCGTCGATCCCTTCGTCGGTCCCGCCGATCTGGAACACCCCGGTGCTCTCCCGTCCCATGAGGCTTACCAGCGAGACGACTTCGTCCCATCTCGCCAGCCGGGACGCGACCGGCCTGTCGTCGGCGGTGAAATGCGTTCTGCTCGTCGAGGTGGTAAGGCCGACCGCGCCCGCTCCCAACGCTGCCCGCAGCTCCTGCTCCATGAGGAGTAGGTCGTCCGCCGTGGCCGGACCATCGTAGGCCCGCTCCCCCATGGCCCAGATCCGCAGCGCCGAGTGTCCGATGGACTGGGCGTAGTTGACGCCCTTGGGCAGCGAGTCGAGGACATCGAGGTACTCCGCGAAGGTCGTCCAGGTCCACGGGAGGGCGGCCGCAATGGCCTCGCCGGGAATGTCCTCGGCCCGCTCGATATTTCGCGAGAGGAGCTGTCGGTCCTGGGGGCTTACGGGAGCCAGGGTGTACCCGCAGTTCCCCATCACCACAGTGGTGACACCCTGCCAGCACGAGGAAGCTCCCAACCCATCCCAGAACACCTGGGCATCCATGTGGGTGTGGCCATCGACGAACCCGGGAGCGACCACCAGGCCGTCCGCGTCGATCTCCTCGCGTCCGACGTCGTCTACCTGGCCCACGGCCACTATTCGGTCCTCGACGACCCCGACGTCGCCACGAACCGCGGGCGCTCCCGAACCATCGATCACCAGCCCGTTTCGGATGACCAAATCGACTTCCAAGTCAGCACCTCACTGTGCGCTAAGGGTGGCGCCCTAGCCAGGCCACGGATGCGCCCGATATTCGGCGCAGCGACTGGCTCGTCCGCACTCCAAGACAGTTCTCGAGCCGCTCTGGACTGCTCGTTCAGGCCGTTCGCGCAACGCGTTCATTCCCGCGGAGCGGGGTCGCGTGACGAATCATGGCGAGGGTCCCTCCCTTTCAACCGTGGATGCCGAGCCTATTGCATGCGATTGTGCATGTCAAGTCAACGTGCCTCGTTCCCTAAGCTGAGCGCCCGACGCCGACCGCCGGTCGGACGCGAGCGTTCCAGAATCGTGAGCACCGAACGATGTTCGTTGGCTCTGACGAGACCGCCCGTGATGGAGCCGTCATGCGCCCCGAAGCGGCGCCCCATGGGCTCTCGGTACCCGGGCAAGAGACGATCCGGGTCAGGCAGATATGGCTTTGACCTCGAGAAACTCCTCGAGCCCGAAGGTGCCCCGCTCGCGCCCCAGCCCGGACTGCTTATAGCCCCCAAACGGGGCCGCGTAGGGCGGAGCTGAGCCGTTGACACGAACTTGGCCGACGCGCAGCCGGCGTGCGACTCGCCGTGCCCGCTCGTCGCTACCGGAGACGGCAGCCACCAGCCCGTAAACCGTGTCATTGGCGATGTTAACCGCCTCTTCTTCCGTCTCATAGGGGATGATCGACAGAACGGGACCGAATATCTCCTCCTGCGCGATCACCATGTCAGACTGTACGTCCGAGAAAACCGTGGGCCGAACGAAGAACCCGCGGTCCAGGCCATCAGGTGCTTCCGGGCCGCCAGTGATGAGCTCGGCGCCTTCTTCCATCCCTTTGTGGATGAAGTTGCGAACGCGATCCTGCTGGGAAGCGGAGATCAGCGGCCCCAGGCGCGTGCCTGGGGTGAACGGATCACCGACGGGGTAAGCCTCCGCTGCGGCTCGAGCGATCCTTACCACTTCAGGCAATCGAGATCGGGGGACGATCATCCTGGTGAGAGCTGAGCACGTCTGGCCGCAATTCGTGTACGCATACGCTACGCCGGTAGGCACGACCGCTTCGAGATCGGCGTCATCGAGGATGACGTTGGGCGACTTCCCGCCCAGCTCCAGTGCGACTCGCTTGACCGTCTCGGCGGCCAGCGCCGCGATCCGCTTGCCCGTGCGGGTTGAGCCCGTAAACGTAACCATGTCCACGTCGGGATGCACGACCAGCGGTTCACCAGTCACCGGGCCGAAGCCGGTTACGAGGTTGAATGCGCCCGGTGGGAAGCCGACTTCATCCATTATCTCCGCCAGCACGACGGCGCTGACCGGAGCCAGCTCTGAGGGCTTCAGGACAACTGTGCATCCTGCAGCGAGCGCATATGCGACTTTCGCCCCGATCTGATTGAGCGGGAAATTCCACGGTGTAATGGCGCCAACTACGCCGACAGGTTCACGCATGACGATGCCGTCCGATCGGTCCTCGAACTCGAAGCGATCCAGGACCTGGGCCGCACTGTTGAAGGCCTGAATTCCCAGGCCAACTTGGAAGGCGGCCGTCTGGGACCTCGGCATGCCGATCTCGTGCGACTCGATATCGGCGATCTCATCCGTTCGAGCATCGAGTTCCTGCGCGACCCGCCTCAGCAGCTTCGATCGCTGCGCCGGCGCCTCATTCGACCAAGCGGGAAAGGCACGCTTGGCCGCGGCCACGCCGCGATCGATGTCCTCGGCGCTTCCGGCGGCTACGCTGGCAAAGACCCCCTCCGTCGTCGGGTTGATAACCTCGATTCGGCGCCCATTGACAGGATCGGTCCACGAGCCGTCTATGTACAGCTGCCCGAACTCCTTCACGGGGCACCTCTTCCCGAAATGCGCATCTTACCCGTTGTTCTCCTTATGTGGCTGCGGAGACGAGAACGAAACATCTCACGCAGGCGATTCGGCAAAGACCAGTGACCTGGGCGCCGGCACTTCTACTGGGGCACCGACGGCATGGAGCCGTCTGTCCGCGTCGATCTCGAATACCGCTAGATTCCCAGGACGCCCGTTACCGGCGATCAGGTATCGACCGTTCGGAGCCACCTTCACTGCGCTCAGATTCCGTCCGAGGCTGGGCTGGTATCCGATGGTCTCGACCCCGCCGGAGTCGGTAACCGAGAAGATCGTCACAGAATCAAACCCACGGTTACCTACGAACAGGGTGCGACCATCAGGGTGCAGGTGAAGTTCGGAAGGCCTGTTGTTGCCCTCGTAGGTGGACGGCACGGTGGAATAGCTCCCGTGCATCTTGCCGGGCACGAAGTCGTCAGCCTCCAGCACGTGAAGAACTGACGCCCGCTCGTCTACCACGTAGACCCACCGGCCTGAGGGGTGGAACTCCATGTGGCGCGGTCCGCTTCGAGAAGGAAACTCGACCCGCGCTTTCGGCTCCGGACGTAGAACCCCATCTGCATCAGACCCGTACATCACCACTTCGTCACGCGCCACATCCGTTACCAGTACGCCGTTCCCGCTCGGGGTCGCTCGCACCTGGTGGTGCCGGGAGAAGTACTCGGAATCCTCGTGCCCGGCTCCTCGCACGATGGCTTCGGCACCCAGCAGCATCCCGTCGCCGTCCAGCGGGCAGCTCGTGAGTGTTCCGTCCCCGAAGTGAGCCACGTAGGCCACCTTGCCACTCGGATGGACGGTAACTGAGATTGCCAACTCACCGGCCGACTTCACTGCCCCCTGCCGCTCGAGCGACCCATCGCGACCGACACCCAGCGAGATGACTCTCCCGGCCCGTGCGTACTCAGCCGCGTACACGACGGGCAATGCCGGATGCACAGCAAGATACTGCGGGTTTACTATGTCACCGCCGACCGACTCTATGTGACGGAGCGCACCGCTGACGTCATCGAAGCTGAACCGTTCGATTCCCTCCGAGAAATGAGCACCTTGAGTTGGCCCGCCCGCGTCAGGCTTCCACCCCGAGCTCTGGGTACCCCCAGTGACCCAGGCTCTCTCCCAGCTATTGTCGCTGCTCCGTAGCTCAGCGAAGACCGTTTCAAACTCCTTGGTAAACGCGCCAGCGTACAGATTCCAACGAGTCATTGGCCTTCAACCAATCTTCAGGACCGTGGAGGAGGCGAAGGAAGCGGAGCATAAGTTCCGCTCGCAACTGCTTCGGCGTTGTAATGAACACTTAGTCGTCGCTCCGCAATCAGCCATCTATCCCCCTCCCGGACATAGCGGTCGATGTAACAGACGACACCCATCCGGTCCTGTTCTGCTCCCCGCCCACGTCCGATCTCCCACACGATCCACTGGCCCTCCGCGCCACCATCCTCGCCAGATCGGACCAGGCCCTGGCCGACGAGCTGGAGAAGCGAACTGTAGCGGTCCATGTGCTCTTCTTGATAGTCGACGACGGTGTCCCGGCCCGTGATCTCCTTGACGGGACCGGTCACCCCGACAAGTTCCAAGCGGCAGTCCTCAGACCAAAGGCCCTTGAGCGTCGCGGCGTCGGCGCGGCTTATGGCATCGGCGTAACGGACAACCAGGTCGCGAATTTCACGTTCGTCCTCCGCGCTGAACTCGCCCGAACCCACGGCCTGCCGGCCTTTCAACCTGGAACTTCCGTCGGGTGGGATGCTCCGTACCGCCATCTCACGGGCGGTTCTCCGCCGGGATCGAAATCGACGGCATATACGTCGAACCAGATGGGCAGTATGTACATGAGGAGGAAGGCATGATGCAGGCCTTTAACGCCCGGATACCGCTTCTCGGTCGCGTCCCAAATTTTGACCCGGGAATCCTTCTCCTGGTAGCGCCTGCTCTCCGCTAGCACGCGATTCAACTCCTCGAGACTCTCCAGTTCGAGTCCCAGGTGGGGGACGAACACTGTCTCGCCCGGCCCCAAGCCCACGGGTTGAGAAGGAGGCGTCATGGGCTCATCCGCCTCCGTGACTGCGATCATCTGTCCGTCCGCGTACAGCCGATGTTGATTCTGCCCGAAGATCGGATAGTCCTCGGTCGTCCATCCGAAGAGGCCACACCAGAACTGGTCGATGTCGTCGCGGACCTGCTTGGTGAGCTCACCTCTCGCAAATGTCAACTCCAGGTGGCCGAACCTAACCACCGGTCGCCTTTGAGTCATCTCCCAGTCCTCCTCTCGTAAGCGGTTCACGTCTCAGTTGTGGAAACTGCCTGTGTCCGGTACACGTCTGGCGATGGCGCATCGTCAATCACGACATCGATGACCGCCGCCGCTCCCGAGGACTGGGCGGCTCGGATGGCCTCCGGCAGGTCCTTGCCATGGGTGACCCTGAAACCGTTAAGGCCGAAGGCCCTGGCAATCGCGGCATGATCGATGTCGGGGAAGCTGGACGCGATGACCCGGTCACCTTGGTGCTGGCGTACCATTCCGAGGCCGGAGTCATTCAGTACGACGGTCACGATGGGGATGTCGACCGCCGTAGCCAGAGCATGTACGGACATCATGAATCCGCCGTCGCCCGTCACCGCCACGCTGGGTTCTGACGGGCGGGCCAGCTTAACCCCCAACGCAGCCGGCATCGCCCATCCCATGCCGCTAAGTCCCCCGGGCGCAAAGAAGGAGTGGGTCCGTTGGGCTCGGCAGAAGAGGCCCATCCACACGCGGTTATTCCCCGCGTCCAGGGAGATGTTGCTGGACGGATGAAGGTGCTCCTCCAGCAGTCTCGCCACCCGCTGAGGCAGTACCGGCGTCGTGTCATTGGAGAGCGCGGGATCGCTATGGAACGAGTCCGCCGACAGGACATCCCGGACGCGCGCCTTGCGCATCTCGAGCAGGTCGGACGGAGCGGCAAACCGATCGGACCCGGCCAGGATCTGCTCCAGCACCGCCCCGGCATCACCGATGAGTGTCACCTCGGCGGGTACGGCCCAGCCGGTATTCAGTGTTTCGATATCGATGTGGATGATCCGCTGCTGCCGGTGG
>WNFJ01654750.1_pt1 | contig 35555 bp, 36 predicted proteins | sample 5400461 | NCBI WGS metagenome assembly WNFJ01 (sample SAMN13153349, study PRJNA577476) | soil metagenome | isolation source: 115 cm saprolite on Douglas fir-dominated hillslope | place: USA:California | collected 2013-09-17
GTCCTGAAAGAAATTGCTTCCGAACTTGAAGCTTCGCTGGGCGATGGGTTCCTTGGCGATCCAGAACCTGTCAAGGCGTCCGAGCAGGTCGCGGAAAACATCCGCGCACAAGCCCCTGAATTTCGCGCAGGGACTCTGGATGAATTTGTTTCAGACCTTGAGGCCTCGCTGGGAAGCGATTTCTCGCCACAGACTTCCAAAAGTGCTTCACAAGGCGCACTCCTTGCCGACGGCGAAATGCCAGTAGCTCGCGCTGCGGCGGCCGCTGCGACAACCAGCGGCCTGACGGCTCCCTCCGCGCATATGGACACTGCCAGCCCGTCCGCGCATGTGGACACGTCGAGCCTGCACCCGCGAGTTGTTCAGCCTTCCGCCTCGCAAAGGTTCGATTCCACGGCAGGAGTTGATCTCTCCGATATGTTCGGGGAGCTGAAGCAGGAACTCGAAGAAGGTGGAACGAGTGCGGACGAGGATCCGGAGACGCACTACAATCTTGGGGTCGCATTCCGCGAGATGGGACTGCTTGACGAAGCTATCGGTGAGCTGCAGAAAGTTTGCCAATCCATAGAACACGGTCACGCGTTCCCGCAAATCATGCAGACCTACACGTGGCTGGCGCAGTGTTTTCTGGATAAGGGAGTGCCAGAAGTTGCGATTCGCTGGTATGAGAAGGCGCTGACGCTTCCAAGCCTGGATCAGGAAACGCGAACCGCTCTGCATTATGAACTGGCTTCCTCCTTTGAGAGTGCCGGAAATAATCCTGCGGCATTGACCAATTTTCTCCAGGTGTACGGGAGCAACATCGATTACCGTGACGTTGCCGAGCGGATTAAAGCCCTGAGGCCGTAAAATAGTCCGATGGGACTGAATCGAGCCGCGCGTATTCCGGTACCGCAGGCCGGGAGTGCGGCATGAACGTCGATCCGAAAACAGCTCCAACTATTACCCCGCGGGAGGCCGAATCTCCAGGTTTGAGTGCGAACCCTATCAGCGCCGGTTCGGTGCGCGCGCCTGAGAAGGGCCCCGGAAGTTGGCAAATCTGGCTGTGGCGACTCCGGGCTTTGTTACTAGTCACTGTGTGCGCGACCTTCGGAGTTCTTCTTCTGATCTTGCCTTGGACTCCGAAATGGACGGACAATCCTTTGCTGCTGACCTCTCCGCAATTGCGCGACATTGTTTCCAGCGGGTTCGTGCGAGGTTTTTCCAGCGGTTTGGGCGCGCTGGACCTGTGGCTGGGCTTCTGGGAAGCCATTCATTATCATGAAAGTCCAAGTTAGTATCCTCTGCATGCTGTCTTTGTCCTGAACGGTGGCGACTTGCAAAAAAAAGACGAGATGAGTTCGACGCACGGAAAGATTGCGCCGCTGGCGTACGAGAATCCTCAGTTCCTGAATAGTCCCGATGGCCGGGTACTGCGAATAATGTCGGAATATGTGGAGCCGCTGGCGCGATTCCGCCGCGAGCAGATCCAGGACACAGTTGTGTTCTTTGGTTCCGCGCGCTTCCCGAATCTTGTCGACGCCAACAAGGCGTTGGAGAGCATGACTAGCTCCGCCGAAGCTGTGGAGCGCAAGCGGGTACAGGCCGGAGTCGAGATGGCACGCTACTATGAAGATGCCCGGCGAATGGCGTTTCTGTTGAGCACGTGGGCCGCGCAAATTCCCGCTCGGCGGCGGCGCTTTGTGGTCACGACTGGTGGCGGACCGGGAATTATGGAGGCGGCCAACCGCGGTGCACAAGAGGCGGGTTCGAAAACCATCGGCTTGAATATCCGCCTGCCTTTCGAGCAGTATCCGAATCCGTACATCACGCCTTCGTTGAACTTCGAGTTCCATTACTTTTTCATGCGAAAGTTCTGGTTCGCATATCTGGCTAAGGCGCTGGTGATTTTCCCCGGCGGTTTTGGAACTCTGGATGAATTATTTGAGATTCTCACGCTGGCACAAACCCAAAAACTGGCGAAGAAAATTCTGGTCGTGATCTACGGTCGCGAGTACTGGAACCGGCTGATCAATTTTCAAGCCATGGTGGACGCCGGAGCTGTCTCCCCGGAGGACTTGGATCTCTTCAGAATCGTGGATAGTCCTGAGGAAGGGTTCGAATTTTTGCGTGAGGGACTGACGCAATACCACCTGGGGCAAGAGCGTCCGCGACACGTGGGCGAAGTTGTACCGGAGATCGCGAAGACTAACCCGTGACTGCGCCGTAGCGAGATTGATTTGGTTTGCTTGCGGCACGACTGCAAGTCGTGTCCTCCCGTTCAATCTCGTTTTCTCCAAATTGCTTCTCTACTACATTACGGACCGGAGGCAGCTTCCCGGAATAGAGCCGGAGCGCCGTGAACGGGTGCTACACAAGATTGAAGAAGCTGCCCGTAGTGGTGTCGATTTCGTGCAGTTGCGAGAGAAGGACCTTTCTACGCGAGAATTGGAATCACTTGCGGGCGAGGCGATGATGAGGATTCGCGAATCCAGAGGCAGCAAAGGCAAGACGCGATTGTTGATCAATTCTCGTGCCGACGTCGCTCTCGCGGTGGGGGCTGACGGTGTGCACCTTCGATCAAAGGACATATCTCCCGGGGATGTCCGACAAATCTGGAGCGCGGCGAATGCCTCTGTGGATCCGATTGTTGCGGTCTCGTGTCATACCGATGCGGAAGTGGTGGCTGCGGAAAAAGCCGGGGCTGACTTCGTCGTATTCGGTCCCACGTTTGCGAAGAGAGGCGTTCCGGAAATGCTTGCGGGCCTGGAACTCTTGGGCGCTGTTTGCAGGCACAGAATTCCGGTCCTGGCTTTGGGTGGCGTCGGTCTGGAGAATGCGAGGCTTTGCACTCAAGCAGGCGCCAAAGGCGTTGCGGGAATTCGTCTGTTTCAGGAAGGTAACTTGCGAGCGAACATCTCGAAATTGCGCAGCTAGCCTGTCCATCAAATTTCAGTGGTGGTCAGTTTAGCGGCGAGCCGAAAGCATGCCGAGAATTTCCTGGAGTCCGTGGCGAATCCGTTTCAAGTCGGATACCGAGTGCGCCGGGAACGGCAGTGGCGCCTGGCTCTTCTCAGTCTTGACCTCTGCGCGGAGTTGCTGCCGGGCGCCGACGATGGTGAAGCCCTCTTCATACAACAATTTCTTGATTCGCAGCACAGCTTCAACATCCTTGCGTCGGTACATTCGCTGCCCGGTACCGCTCTTGGTGGGCTTCAGTTGAGGGAATTCGGTCTCCCAGAAGCGAAGAACGTAGGCAGGAAGACGGCATAGCCGCGAAACTTCTCCGATCCGGAAGTAGAGCTTGTCGGGGACAATGACTTCATTTGTCCGTGTGGGGCGAGACTTCAATTTGGCGGTGCTCATGGAAAATCCAAAAACGGGCGCGCTACTGGGTAGAATGACCCCATGGCGTTTCTAGCACGATCTCGCACGCTCCACAACCCTTTCGTGGACATAAAGCAAAAAACCTCTCGAGAAATGTTCTCCGAGAGGCCTTGAACTCTTTCGCGAGATCACTCTCGCATTTAGTGTTTCTTCTTTTTTGCTGCCTTTTTCTTTGCTGGCATTTATTTCCTCCTGGACGATTTTCCCTTGAACATCGTTACACAGGGCCCATTTACTGCAGATGACTACCGATATTTTGTATCAGCAGCATCTCTGACTCAAGATATTGCGGTGTATTAATGCCATTGTCAACACAATTCTTGCAATGGGAAGGGTTTAGAGTTCAGGCGCACGTGGTGTTCGGCGGTCTCTCGGTGCTCTGCGGGTGAGGCTTTTGTCCGAGGCTGAGTTCGGAGGGGGCGAGAACGCAACCCTCGCCGCAGTGCTAGAATCTGTTGGCTCTGCGGGAGGAAGTGGGATGCCAAAGACGATGCAGGCTGTCGTGAAACCCAGTCCCGCCCCGGGAGCGGAAATTCGCGAAGTAAAGGTCCCGGAGTTCGGCCGCGCTGACGTCCTGGTAAAAGTCAAAGTCGCTTCTATCTGCGGCACCGATCTGCATATCTATGAATGGGACCGCTGGGCTCAGGGACGCATCCACCCTCCGCTGATTCCTGGGCACGAGTTCTGTGGCGAAGTGGTTGATTGCGGAGATGAAGTCACCAGCGTGAAGGAGGGTGACTTCGTTTCCGCGGAGATGCACGTGGCCTGCGGCAAGTGCCTGCAATGCCGCACCGGCGAAGCCCACATCTGCCAAAACGTAAAGATCATCGGTGTGGATGCGAACGGAGCATTTGCGGAGTACGTGGTAATTCCGGAGTCGAATATTTGGAAGCTGGATCCGGCCATTCCGCAGGAGTACGCTTCCATTCTTGATCCGCTTGGCAATGCTGTCCATTCAGTGCTCGCGGGAGAGATTGCCGCGAAGACAGTTGCGATTACGGGCTGTGGACCAATCGGACTCTTCTCGATCGCAGTGGCCCGAGCGGTAGGAGCGGCCCAGGTGTTTGCTGTCGAAGTAAATGCACATCGCCGGAAGATTGCGGCGCAAATGAAGGCTGATCTGGTACTCGATCCGTCGGCACAGGACGTGTGTTCAGCTATTTTTGAGCGGACGGGAGGCCTGGGGGTTGATGTGGTCCTTGAGATGGCAGGGCATCCGCAGGCAATCCGCACTGCTTTCGACGTGGTGCGCCGCGGTGGACGAATCTCGCTGCTGGGGCTGACTTCGAAGCCTATTTCACTGAATTTCTCTGAAGACATTATCTTCAAGGGCCTCACCATCCAGGGAATCAACGGCCGCCGGATGTACCAGACCTGGTATCAGATGACGGCGCTGCTCAAAGCAGGGAAGCTGGATTTGCATCCCGCAATTACTGACCGGATCGCGATGAAGGATTTTTCGAGGGCGATGGAGCGGCTGAAAACCGGCGAAGCCAGCAAGATTTTGGTGTATCCGAACGGAGCAAGATAGCCTTGACCATCCGGTTTCGGATTATCTGCGAAAAGCGTTCCCTAGCCCGATTCGGAAGATCAACCGATCATGCTCCCGCCGGCATCTTCACAATTTTTTTCTGGATGGCGTAGGTCACAAGCTGTGCCTTATTGTGGATGTTCAGCTTGCGCATCAAGTTGAACTTGTGCGCTTCAACCGTCTTAACGCTCAATCCCAGAATGGCGGCAATCTCGCGGACCGAATTTCCTTCGGCGAGCATTTTGATCACTTCGCGCTCGCGCGGAGTCAAAGTTGAGCCTCTAGCTAGTCCAGTGGTTGACCGAGAGCGGAAATCGTCGACGAGTTTTCCCAGTACCTGCGGACTGAGGTATTTTCGGCCCGCGTTTACGTCGCGAACGGCCCCGATCAGGCGCGGCGAAGGCGCATCCTTCAGGATGTAGCCGGAAGCGCCGGCATCCAAGCACTGCAATAAGTACTCTTCATCTTCGTACATCGTGAGAAAGATGACGCGCCTGCCCGGCAACTCGCGGGTGATTCGCCGTGAAGCTTCGAAGCTGGAGAGACCGGGCATTCCAATGTCCATCAGCACCACGTCCGGCCTGAGCATTAGAGCTCGCTCAATGGCTTCGGCGCCGTCCCGCGCTTCGCCCACGACTTGGATATCCGGTTCGCTCTCAAGCACGCGGCGCAGACCCTCGCGAAACAGCGTGTGGTCATCAACAATGAGGCATTTGATCGCCATTGCCCACCATTCTCAGTCGGTCAGGCAGTCGCGCGGCGAAAAGACCCGCGGCCACTGCCTGCTGCGTTCTTCCGCACGCCGTCTGTAAGCCAGGGAAGAAGAATGCGAATATGTGTTCCCTTGCCCCTCTCGGAATGAACTTTCATCGAGCCGCCAAGAGCCGCAGCTCTCTCACGCATCCCCGTGAGCCCGAACCCTCTTTCCTGTGCGGTCCGGGGGGAGAACCCAACACCATCATCTTCGATCTGCAAAGAGACCTTATTTACAGTAGGTGCAAGCCGCACTGTGAAATTGCTCGCTCGGGAGTGTTTGGCCAGATTATGCAGGGCTTCCTGAACTGAGCGGTAGAGAGCCACCTCGACGTCGTGGTCCATGGGAGCGATGTCTTCCGGCAGTTCCAGGTGCGCCTTCATTCCCGTATGTTTGGCAAGAAGCAGCGCTTGCCGCCGAATCGCCGTGACTAAGCCCAGTTCCTCGAGCACTCGCGGAGAAAGCCGTGCGATGGTCCGGCGCAACCCTTCTATGCTTCGATCGAGCACATCAAGGGCTTCCTGTATCTTGGCCTTTTGCTCCTCGCTGCGAGCGTCGCCGGCCAGCATTTCCAGATGAAAACGCAAGACCATAAGCGCCTGTCCGGTTTCGTCGTGCAATTCCCGGCTGATGCGCCGACGCTCTTCCTCCTGTGCCTTCAGAAGTTGCCGGGAAAGCTCGGCCGCGTCCGAATCGGTCGTTTCAAGGACATGGGATTTGGGTGCCGCTCTAGAAAGCACTCTTCACCTCAGGGCAGAAAACCCGGGAGCAACAACACGACGAAATGCAGACGAAGGGGGCCGAAGCGGGTGACTGGCTTTTGAAGTTGAATTTAGCAGGCACGCCCAATCATTTCACCTCAAACACTAACGGCGAGATGTTTGATGATGACCGGAGTTCCGGGTTTGCCCGGCCCGTACAATCTCCATCGGATACAATCCAATATAGATGCTGAAATTCTTCACGTCGGGGGAATCCCATGGCGAGGCGCTGGTTGCGTTCCTCTCGGGCGTGCCTGCGGGACTCGAAATCGACCCGAAATTCGTGAACCGGGAGCTTTGGCGGCGTCAGCAAGGCTACGGGCGCGGCGGGAGAATGAAGATTGAGCGCGATACGGCGCACATTCTTTCAGGAGTGCGCCACGGACGGACGATTGCGTCTCCCATCGCTGTGCTTCTAGAAAATCGGGACTGGAAGAACTGGCAGGAACAGCTTCCGGTGGAGGAGGGCGATCCGAAGCTTCACAAGCGGGTTGCCTCGCCCAGGCCGGGGCATGCCGATCTTGCCGGGGCTTTGAAGTACAACTTTCCCGAGGCGCGATACGTTCTGGAGCGCGCGTCGGCGCGAGAGTCGGCGGCACGCGTTGCGATTGGAGCGTTGGCAAAGTTGTTTCTCCGCGAGCTGGGCATTGATGTGTTGAGCCATGTTGTCGCAGTGGGGGCCGCAAACGTTGAGCACGAAGTGCCGTGGAAAAAGATTGAGGCCAGTTGCAGCCGCGAAGAGGTGCTTTTGAATTGCGCTGATCCCGAAGCCGAGCAGCGCATGAAAGAGGAAGTGGACAAGGTGCTGCGGACGGGCGATTCGGTGGGGGGTGTGTTTGAAGTGGTCGCGCATGATGTTCCTCCGGGCCTTGGTACGTACGCGCAGTGGGATGAGCGGCTGGACGCACAGCTCGCAGGTGCAATCATGTCATTGCAGGCGGTGAAGGCAGTTGAGATTGGCGCGGGCGTGACGGCGGCTTATGCTCCGGGCTCTGCCGTGCACGACGAGATCGGATATACGGGGACTGGCGGATTCACACAGTTCTCTCGCACAAGGAACAACGCCGGCGGGATTGAAGGCGGAGTCTCCAATGGCCAGGAGATCCGTGTGCGCGGCTATTTGAAACCGATATCCACGTTGCGGCGTCCGTTACAATCGGTGGACTTTGCGACGCGGGAGCCGGTGAAGGCTGCGTACGAACGTTCCGACGTTTGCGTTGTACCAGCGGCTGGGGTGGCAGGCGAGGCCATGGTGGCGCTAATCATGGCCCGGTGCGCGTTGGAGAAATTCGGTGGCGACTCCATGATCGAGACGTTGCGGAACTTCAAAGGGTATCGGGAGCAATTGAGGAACTACTAGACCGCTGAAAGCTGACGAACGACGACCGCATGATCTATCCCATCGTAAAGTTTGGAAATCCTGTACTAGAAAAGCCAGCCGGGCCGGTCACCGAATTCGGCGACGAGCTGAAAAAGCTGGTCGAGGACATGTTCGAATCCATGTACGCGGCCAAGGGTGTGGGGCTGGCGGCCCCGCAGATTGGCGTCTCAAAGAGGCTGGCAGTCATTGACATTACTTTTAAGGAAGATCCAAAAGCCAGGCTGGTGCTGGCGAACCCGGAGATCATTCACAAAGAAGGCAAGCAGACGCAGAGCGAGGGCTGCCTGAGCATTCCTGAATTCCGCGAGCCTTTGACTCGGGCCAATAAAGTGACGGTTCGAGCGCAGGATGTGAATGGGAAGTGGTTCGAAAAAACCGGCGAGGAGTTACTTGCCCGCGCCTTCCTGCACGAGACCGATCATCTGAACGGCAAGCTCTACATCAGTCACCTGAGTGCGCTCAAACGGGATTTGATGAAGAGAAAGATAAGGAAGTTGATGAAGGCCGGGCAATGGTAGGTAACTCGAATTCCCCTGTGAACCTCTGTGGGTAAGTATCCCGCCAGAACTGTCAAGGGATAATTACCCTTTGTGTCCTCTGGGGTAAGGATCTTAAACCTTTAACCACAGGGGACACGGAGGAGCACAGAGGTATGATTCAATGGCTCCATGGCGTTCGATCTGGTTTTCTGCGGCACGCCGCAGTTCGCCGTTCCCACACTTGAAAAACTTGTCGACTGTGGATTTCGTATTCCCTTGGTCGTCACTCAGCCCGACCGTCCGAAAGGGCGCGGTCTGGAGGTAGTCGCGTCGCCAGTGAAGCAGGCGGCTGAAAAGCTGAGACTGCCGATTTACCAACCGGAAAGGATTAAGCAAAACGAAGAGCTGCGGGCGAAACTGGAGGCCATTCGTCCTGATGCGATCATCGTTGTGGGCTACGGCCGCATCATTCCGCCGTGGATGCTGCAACTACCACGGTATGGGAACATCAATCTGCATGCTTCGCTTTTGCCGAAGTATCGTGGCGCGGCGCCGATTCAGTGGGCTATTGCGAACGGGGAGACGGTCACCGGGGTGACCACGATGCAAATCGACGAAGGTCTGGATACGGGCGACATTCTTTTGCAAAAAGAGATGGCAATCGTGCCAGAGGACACAGCAGAAACTCTGGCCCCGAAGCTGGCCGCGACTGGCGCAGACTTGATGATCGAAACGCTGCAAGGGCTTCAGGCTGGTACCGTACGGCCGCAGCGTCAGAACGATGAGTTGGCAACGCTGGCCCCGATATTGAAAAAAGAAGATGGAAGAATTGATTTCAGCCGCAGCGCGCAGGAAATCTGTAACCGGCTGCGCGGGTTTCAGCCCTGGCCGGGGGCATTTACCAGCTTTCGTGGACGAGGATTGAACGTCACGGCAATTAAGACTGCTTCGGAACAAGTTCTTCCGGCGCAGCTTCTCGTAAGAAACAGCCAACTCTTCGTGGGCTGCGCAAACAATGGCACGATTGAGCTGCTAGAACTCCAGCCCGAGGGCAGGAAACGAATGTCTGCTACGGATTTTGTTCATGGGTATCGGCCTAAGACGGGTGAGAGAGTCGCGGAATAGAGCATCGTCGGTGCAGGCCACACAACAGCCTACAATATGCTTCGACGAAGATTATGAGCACATCCAGCGAACTAATGTTCGTGATTCTGTTTATTGTTGGCTATTTGGGGCTGCCGATATTGCTCCATATGGGGTTGGTTACGATGGCTTGGTCAGCCAAAAATTCGGACTGCTCTGTCAATTCTGTCCCTGATCGGTTTTATTCTGGCGACTGTTTCCGCTCTCTTGGCCCTTTCAACAATCGCGTACGCCCAAGTCCATCACTTTCCATACTACGATCCGTTGTTGCTTCTTATCTTTCGATTAGGAACATTGCTTTCTATCGGCGGAATCGTGTTTGGCATCGCTGGTGTGTGGCGATCGAGTTCGCTTCGATGGCACGCTCCCGCTTCCGCAGTGCGATGCTCGCGTTTTGGATACTGGCGGCATCTGGCGAATGATATTCCGAGGGTACGGGTCAACGAGCCGCGCCAACCCCTTTTTTGCTAAGGCGCACGGCGGGTGGAGCACCCGATGACTCGATCATCAGATTCCACGATGCCTCTAAAATAGCTCCACATGCCCATTTCGCCTGCGCGCCCGGCCGCGTTTGAAATTCTGCTGCGAATTGAGGCTACCGATGCCTATGCGTCGGAGTTTCTGCATTCGGCTCGGTTCGCGAAGCTCCCCCGGCAGACCACGGATCGCCACCGCGGATTGTCATCCCGAACTCGCGCGCACACGCGAGAGAGGGACCTTACGATACGTGTGATTCACCATGGACGTAATCAGAGCGGCTAGATGCCCCATTGCGTTTGGATCGGCGTTGCCCCACTGCATTCTTAGCCCTACCAGGGACGGGAGGTCCCTCTCCCGTTCGCCTTCGTCGTACGGCTTCGGGATGACACGATGGGAACAAAGGTCCGTAATGGCTAAATCGCCCGATCATCCGATCACCCGATGCTTCTAGAATAGTTCCTCATGCCCGTTTCCCCTGCGCGTGCGGCGGCGTTTGAAATTCTGCAGCGGATTGAGACTACCGATGCCTATGCATCGGAGCTGTTGCATGCGTCGCGTTTGGCGAGGCTTTCCCAGGCGGACCATGGATTGTTGACAGAACTGGTGATGGGAGTGCTGCGCTGGCGCGCTGTGCTGGATAACAAGATCGCGGAGCATTATGGGCGGCCTCCAGCAGATTTGACGTCTGCAGATCGAATGCGCAATTCCCCACTTCTCGCAAAAGAGGCGAGAAGTGGGGCACCCCCGTCAAGAAAAATCCCCGCCCTAGTCGCAAACAACGCGACTAGAACGGGGCACCCAGATCTGGCACTCGGGAAATTGGATTGGGAAGTGCTCACGGCATTGCGACTGGGGGCCTATCAAATCCTTTTTCTTGACCGCGTGCCCAGGCATGCTGCCGTTAATGACAGCGTGGAACTGGTCAAGATCGCGCACAAGCGGTCGGCGGCGGGGCTAGTCAATGCGGTGCTGCGAAAGATTGAGAGAGCACCCTCTGATCTGAATCGCTCGTCAACACACCCGGATTGGCTGGTGGAGCGCTGGACCCGAATCTACGGTTCGGACGCTGCGCGCAAGATTTGTGAGTACGACAATACCGCTCCGGAGCAAGCCATTAGTATCGCCGGTGCGGAAGGCGTCGAGCGGCTCTCGACCGGGAAGACGAGGACGTCTCCACCCCAGCACGCCAAAGGCGGGCGTGTTGGGGACCCCGGGTCTGCACCTATATCGTTCTTGGATGAGCTTCGGGATGAGGGAATTCAGCTCGAACCTGGAAAGCTGCTTTCCTCGGCATTCAGGGTGAATTCTGGAGACATTACGCGAAGCCAGGCTTTTCGCGAGCGGCGATTGACGATTCAGGATGAAGGTTCGCAGCTTGTCGCTCTTCTGGTTGGACACGGCAAGAACCTTCTTGATTGCTGCGCCGCGCCTGGAGGGAAGACGCGAATCATGGCGGAACAAAACCCGGAAGCGATGGTTCTTGCCATGGACCTGCATCCGAAACGGGCGGCGCTTCTTAGGAAACTTGTGCCTGCGGACAATGTGCGCGTGGTCGCGGCGGATGCCCGGAAGATGCCGTTCAGTGGAAACTTCGATCGAATTCTGGTGGACGCGCCGTGCTCGGGGACAGGAACTCTGGCGCGAAATCCGGAAATCAAATGGCGGCTGAGGCCACAGGATTTACCGAGATTGCAGGAGTATCAGGTGGAAATTCTGCGTGCGGCGATGAAGCAGGTCGCGCACGGTGGGCAGATCATTTACTCTACCTGCTCGCTCGAGCTTGAAGAGAACTCAGAGGTAGTGGAGCAGGCGCTGGAGACAGATGCTTCGTTTCGTCTGGTCGACTGTCGTGACCGGCTTCAGGAGCTACAAGTCAGCGGGGAGCTTGTCTGGGAAGAAGTAGAGTCTCTGATGAGTGGACCCTATTTGCGAACGATTCCTGGTGTGCATCCGTGTGACGGGTTCTTTGCCGCGATTCTTGAGAAGACGTGATCGAAAGCGTTTCGGTGAAGCCGGATGTTGCTTTTGCCCTTTCAGGGCTGGGGGTTTCTTGGTTGCTACCCAGGGCTTGCGCCCTGGGCTGGATTATTCCGCTGCTTCGCGGCTTTTGCGCGCGCTTCTAGGTTGAAATCATCTCACGACGAAGTTGATCGCGGCGCCTGCGAGCACCTTTGCTCCCGGCGCTGGATCTTGAGAGACGATGATTGAAGCTGGCGAGGCGCTGATTGACTCGGCCGGGGGCGGATTGGCTGGGGCCGGGCTGTCTACCGGCGGGGCAGTGTCGGGTGTTGCCGGAGCCGCCATCGTGACTCTCCCGACGGAGAATCCAGCGTCGCGCAAAGTTATGGTTGCACTCCCGAGCGGCTGTCCTGTGAAGCTGGGCATCACGAATGCTTGCAGCGAAGTCTGCTCTACCAGCAAGCTGATTTTGGGAGCGGAAATGTCGGTGGCGCTGGCAGGGGGGTTCTGCCCGATCACCAATCCGGCGATCGCACTGGATATTGAGACTCTGGCCGTCGACCCGAGTTCAAGCCCTCGTTGGGCGATGTTGATATCTGCAGCCCTCTCGCTATCACCGACCGCTTGTGGAATGGCGACCCGCTGCGTACCGAGACTTAAGGCAAGGCGTACCTCCCACCCTCGTCGGACGGTTGTTCCTGCACTGGGGACTTGCGAGAGGACCCTGCCCTCCGGAACCGTTGGGCTGTAATAGTTGCGTTCGGCGAGGGTAGTAAGCCCAGCGTCTTCCGCGAGGCGGCGAGCTTCTACAGGAGTTTTGCCGTGGAGGTCAGGCACGACAACCTCGCGACCATGAATTGCCAGACGCATTGCTGTCAGAGCCGACAGCAGGGCCACGATGAGCAGTACCAGCGTCATGAAGAAGTAACGCAGCAGGTTACGCATGGGCAGGATTATAATTTGCGTTCTCTCTAAGTTGTCCCTTTGCGTGAAATCAATTCCTTGGAGATCGCACCGTGAAAGCGTTCGTCTTTGGTTTGCTTATCGGCACTTTTCTCGTGCCGCTCGGGGTTTACTTCTACTTTGTTTCTGGCAGAGCGCCGGTGGCAACGGCTGCCGGTGCCATGCCATTTGAGCGGACGCTCGCTTCACGCGCCCTACATGCGCGGTTGGACAAGGAGATGCCGAAAACTGTGCCCATCGCGGCGGGCGAATCGGCCTACCTGGCGGGTGCGCAAGTCTATCGTGAGCACTGCGGAATGTGTCACGGGCGGCCGGGCATGCCGTCGCCGATGGCAGAAGGCATGTTTCCCAAACCGCCCCAGCTCTTTCGGGGCATGGGTGTGACTGACGATGAGCCCGGCGAAACGTATTGGAAGGTGGCCAACGGAATCCGGCTGACGGGAATGCCGGCGTTCAAGCAGAGCCTGAGCGACACCCAAATGTGGCAGGTGAGCCTGCTGCTGGCGAACGCGAATAAGATCCCTGACTCGGTGAAGCAGGCGCTGACGCCTCTTAATTTTCCACCGGCCGGAATGCCTCCAAATGCGGCGCGGGCGAATCGATAACGTTCCTCTTAGGGCAGCGCTTTCCACGCCGACGGGATTGGGTGCGTGGCTTCATATGTGGCAATTTCCGATTGGTGCTGCAGAGTTAGCCCGATGTCATCGAGACCCTCCAGAAGACAGTGGCGCGTAAATTCGTCAATTTGAAAAGAGGCGGAGAAACCTTTGTTGTCTTGTACCACGCAGGCTTCAAGATCAACGATCACTTCGTAGTCCGCAATGTCCAAGGCCTTGCGTGCGATCTCCGATGCTTCCTGTTCAATCAGAACGACAGTGAGCACGCCGTTCTTCGCACAGTTGTTTGCGAAGATGTCAGCGAAAGAGGGGGCAATTATGGACCGGAAGCCGAAGTCGGCAAGCGCCCAGACTGCGTGTTCGCGCGATGAACCGCAGCCGAAATTCTTGCCTGCGACCAGAATGCTGGCGCCCGAATACCGGGGCTGATTGAGGACGAAAGAAGGATTGGGGACGCCGTCGGCTGATCGCCTCCAATCGTTGAAGAGGAATTCGCCGAAGCCAGTGCGTTCGATTCGTTTCAAAAACTGTTTGGGGATGATTTGGTCGGTGTCAATGTTTGCGCGGTAAAGTGGGACGACCTTGCCTTTGTGTTTGCGAAATGCCTGCATGTTTTCCTCTGCTCTCCCAAAAGCTGTGGAAGTCCCTCAGGGGCTAAAGCCCAACTAGCAGCAGGTACTTTATTGCAGCGCTGGAAGCGCTGCTCCACCCAAAATCCAAGTCCAAAATCCGAAATCAAAATCCAAAATCCAAAATCAAATCCAAATCCAAATCTCTGCAGCAGCTAGTTGAACCGCCAGTTCCTGATATCTGTGAAATGTCCTGCAATGGCGGCGGCGGCTGCCATCATGGGACTGACCAAGTGCGTGCGTCCGCCGCGGCCCTGGCGTCCTTCAAAATTGCGGTTGCTGGTGGAGGCGCATCGCTCCGCTGGGTGCAGGATATCCGGATTCATGCCCAGACACATCGAGCAGCCTGACTCGCGCCACTCGAAGCCGGCGGCTTGGAAAATCTTGTCCAAGCCTTCCTGCTCGGCTGCGTGCTTTACGTTTTGCGATCCCGGAACAACCATCGCTCGGACACTGGAGGCGACCCTGTGGCCCTTGGCTACACGGGCAGCGGCGCGCAGATCTTCGAGTCGCGAATTTGTGCATGACCCGATGAATACTCGATCTACTCGAATCTGTTCCATAGGGGTTCCAGACTCGAGGCCCATATATTCCAGCATACGTTGAGCGGAGGCACGCTCGGCTTCTGTTTCCGGCAGTTCGGGAACGCGACTGGTGATAGGAACTACCATGCCGGGATTTGTTCCCCAAGTCACAAAGGGCGCCAGTTCGGAAGCGTCGATCTCGATGACTGAGTCGTACGTTGCTCCGGGATCAGAGGGAAATGCGCGCCAGCGAGCTACGGCGATATCCCAGTCTCTGCCTTCGGGAGCGAAACGGCGGCCCTTCATGTACGCAATCGTTTGCTCATCTGGAGCGACCAGGCCGGCGCGGGCACCGGCCTCGATGCTCATGTTGCAAAGTGTCATTCGGCCCTCCATGGAGAGCGAACGCACCGCCTCACCCGCGTATTCGATCACGTGTCCGGTTGCGCCATCGGTACCCATCTTGCCGATGATTCCCAAGGCAAGGTCCTTTGCGGAAACGCCTTCTCCGAGTTGGCCGCTAACGTGAATGAGCATGGTCTTCGGCTTGCGCTGGGGCAGGCACTGGGTTGCGAGCACGTGTTCGACTTCCGAAGTGCCGATGCCGAATGCTAACGCGCCGAAAGCGCCGTGGGTACTGGTGTGGCTGTCTCCGCAAACGATGGTCATTCCCGGCTGAGTGAATCCGAGCTCGGGGCCGATCACGTGGACGATGCCCTGCTCGGGCGAATCTATGTCGAAAAGGCGAACGCTGAAGTCCCGGCAGTTTCGCTGAAGCGCCTCAATCTGCAGTTTGGCAATCGGGTCGAGAATGGGGGTGCCGCGGGGTTCGGTTGGAACATTGTGATCAACGGTTGCGATGGTGCGCTGGGGCTCGCGCACCTTGCGGCCCGCGACGCGAAGACCTTCGAATGCCTGCGGGGATGTGACCTCGTGGACGAGGTGCAGATCCACGTATAGAAGCGGTGGTTGTCCGGACGGCGTCGAGACGACGTGTTCGTCCCAGATCTTGTGAAAGAGTGTGCGTGACATGAATCCGACAGTACTAGTTTACCAACAAAGCGAGATGGCCGAGGGAGGGGCAAGAGCATAAACCACGAAGGACACGAAGTTTCACGAAGGAAACCGAGATCTGCTACTCGTGAATATGCATGATTTATACCGAAGGATGCTCGTCGTGTGAGATGCGGTTGGTCATGTAGAACAGGAGCATTGCCGCCACTCCTAACAGAGGGACTACGAAGCCAAACCTCAGGCTTCCTGTGCGTGTGGACACGGCGCCAACCACCCAGGGCAAAATTGCCCCGCCGGTGTTACCGCTGGCGAATACGGCGCCACTGGCGCGGTTCGCTGATTCGCCAAACCAGCCCGATAGAAGAGAAACGCTGATGGGGAAGATGGAAGCCAGTCCGAGACCGGCCAGCAGTGAACCGGTGATTAGTAGACCCGTGCCACGCGCGGCCACGATCGCGAGTCCTCCGAAGAGAGCCAGGCATAGGCCAATTTTGGCGATCGTAGTTTCGCGACTGAACTTTAGAGCCAAGGGTGCGAGGGCGCGTCCTGCGAGCAGCGCTCCCCAGTAAAAAGATGGCATCATGGCCCAGAAAGAATGCTGACCTGATTCCAAGCGGCGGGCATAGGAGGCAATCCATCCACCGAAGGACGTTTCCGTACCGACGTAAATGAAAAACAAGATGCAGATGAGTGGTAACAGCCGACTCTCCCAAACGTTGTGGCCCGGGTGGGGCGGAGTCGCAAGTGCCCGAGTATCGGGCTCAAAGCGCACGACTGCGAGCGCGATCAAAAGAACGAGCAACGCCGATGCCGTGCCGTACAGAAAGACCGAAGTCTGGTGCATCCTTTGCGCGAAGGCGATAAGAAAAGGAGAGCTGACCGCGCCAATTCCCCAAACAGCATTTATCAGGTTAAGTGCGGAGGCGCTACCCTGAGGGTTTATTTCAGCAGTCCTCAGGTTGCCGGCCGGCGTTGTGATCCCATGGCCAACACCAAAGGTAGAAACTGAAACCAGACCAAGCAGCCATGGTCCAGAAGTGAGCAAAGCCATGCCCAAGGCCATCAGCGCTGCACCGGCGATGAGGGTGAAGCGGTAGCCCCGACGCTCGACCAGTACTCCCGAAGCGAACATGCCGACCATCGAACTGAAGAATTGGGCAGAGATCAGGTAGCCAGCTTGCTCGTCAGTTAACGACCAGCGCGCAGATAAAATCGGAAGCATGGGGCCGAGAAAGGTCATCACGATTCCCGTCAGCAGGAAATCGATGTGGATCAGAGCTGTGCCGCTGGTGGCGATGCCGAACTTCATTTTGGGGAGAGCGCTAGAGCCCATGATTTATGATGAGTGTAAATCCAGCGCGCCTTTTCGGCACGAGCTCAGTTTTCGAGAGAAGAATGCTTAACGGCAAACGCATCGCAGTAGTGTTACCTGCTTACAACGCGGAGAAGACACTTCGCGCGACTGTAGAAGAGTTGCCGGAGATCGTCGATAGCCGCATACTCGTCGATGATTACAGCGCGGACCGCACAGTGGAAGTCGCCCGCGAAATTGGGCTGGTGCACTTTGTACACGACCGGAACTACGGCTACGGACGCAACCAGCAGACCTGTTACCGAGAGGCACTGGCTGAAGGCGCAGATGTCGTAATCATGGTGCACCCGGATTACCAGTACACTCCGCTGCTGGTGACAGCGATGGCCAGCATGGTGGCTTACGGTATCTATGACGTAGTGCTGGGGTCAAGAATCATCGGGGGGCAGGCCCTGCGCGGGGGGATGCCATTGTACAAGTACATTTTTAATCGGCTTCTGACTGCTTTTGAGAATCTTTTTTTGAGGATCAAAGTTTCCGAATATCACACAGGCTATCGCGCCTTCAGCCGCGAGGTCCTAACCAAACTGCCGTTGGTCGAAAATTCCGATGACTTTGTTTTTGATAACCAGATGCTGGCGCAGTGCGCCTACTTCGGGTTCCGAATTGGCGAAGTCTCCTGTCCGACGAAATATTTTCCGGAAGCTTCGTCGATCAATTTTCGTCGCAGCGTGAAATACGGGCTTGGCGTACTGGGAACAACACTTCAATTCGCTCTTCAGAAATGGGGGCTAGGGCGGTTTCGAATTTTTGATCCCGAAGGACGCAGGCTGGAGCCGGGAATGGCCAACTATTATGCGCGTGGAATCGCAGGCAGCCCTCAGGGATAGCGACCATGAATCCCTGGGTGAGTCGGTGGCGCCTGCCAACCCGACCGGTCTAAAAGAACTCACGATTCTGTTTTTTCTCACTGCCTGCGCCATTCTGGTGCATGGCTATCATCCGTTCGTCGAGGATGCAGAGATCTATGTGCCGGGAATTAAGAAGCTGTTGAATCCGGCGCTGTACCCATATAACGACGGTTTTTTTGCTTCCCATGCCAGGATGACCTTGTTCCCAAACCTAATCGCGTGGTCTGTGCGTATTACTCACCTGCCGCTCGAATGGGTCCTGATGGCGTGGCTCGAATGGGTCCTGATGGCGTGGTATTTCGTCTGCGTATTTTCTTTGCTGTTGGCGTGCTGGAAGCTGGGGCGGATCTGCTTTAGAAGCTCGCGAGCGGCCCTAGGCAGTGCTGTTCTGGTCGCGTCAGTGCTGACGATTCCAGTAGCAGGGACCGCGCTCTATATTCTGGACCAGTATTTAAACCCACGGTCTTTTTCGACCGCGTCCGTGTTGTGGATCATCATAGCTGCGGTCCAGCGGCAATACGCGCGGACAGCCGCCTGGTTTGTTCTCAGCGCGCTGATTCATCCGCTGATGGCCGCATTCGGGCTGGTTTACGCATTACTGTTGCTCTGGAGACGGTGGGCGCGGCCCCTGCTTCGAAAGCAATATGCTTTTGCGTTGATGCTGTCTCCAGTGGCTCTTTTCCCCCAGGTTACGGGCGCATACAAGCGGGTGCTTGACAGCCATCCATACTTCTTTCTGCTCCGCTGGGAGTGGTATGAGTGGGTGGGAATTCTTGCTCCGCTGCTCATTCTCTGGGGGGTTGGACGCATTGCTCGTCGAAAGAATCTCGCAACTTTGGAACTGTTGTGCTCCACTAGCATCATTTTCGGTGCTTTCTTCTTTGTCGCCGGGCTAGTGATCACGATTCCGCGACAGTTTGCCAGATTCGTTGAACTCCAGCCAATGCGCAGCCTGCATCTGATCTACATTCTTTTCTTCGTAATTTTGGGGGGACTGCTGGCGGAGCATATTCTTAGGGCCAAAATATGGCGGTGGCTGGTACTTTTTTGCCCCCTGTGCCTGGGAATGTTTTATGCACAGCGACAGCTTTTTCCAGCGACGGCGCACCTTGAATGGCCCGGACGGAAGATCGATAACGGATGGGTACAGGGGTTTGCCTGGATCCGCGACAACACGCCAGTGAACGCATATTTCGTGCTCAGTCCCGACCACATGCGGTTGTCGGGAGAAGATCAGCACGGATTTCGCGCGATTGCAGAACGCTCGATGCTTGCCGACCAGGTGAAGGACAGCGGTGCGGTTACCATGTTTCCGGCGCTGGCGCAGACTTGGTTGGAGCAGGTAAGCAGCGAAGATGGCTGGGCGAACTTCAGCGCTGCGGATTTCGTACGGCTGCACCGGCGTTTTGGTGTGGACTGGGTCGTGTTAGAGCGAGCGGGAGTGGCGGACCTGGAGTGTCCTTACCGGAATTCCACTTTGCTGGTCTGCCAGATAGGCCTCGAGCCTCAAAGGCCTAAAGCACAGTAAAATAGTCCTTCTCGTGTGAGTTCTTAAGATCTTTTGGAAAGAAGGCAAGGTGCATTGAGCCATGAAGTTGCTTCGACCGATTGCGATTGCGGTTCTTCTTGTCGGTTTTTTCTTTTATTACACGACCTACCGTTCGGGAACGTTTCGGACGATGAACTCACCGGGCGCAAAGGTAGAGATCACTGAGGCGGCTGGCACCGAACCGCTTGACCAGGAAGAGCAGAACAACATCTCGGTGTATCACAAAAATATTGGCTCTGTGGTGAACGTGACTTCCAAAGCTGTTGCCTTCGACTTTTTCTACGGTTTGGTGCCTCAGGAGGGACAGGGATCGGGCTTCATTATCGATCGCGATGGCCATGTTCTTACCAATTATCACGTGATTGCGGACGCCCGGCAGGTGGAAGTTGTCCTGCACAATCGCAAGAAGTATCGCGCAACGGTGGTTGGGACCGACCGCTCGCACGATCTGGCGATCATACAAATCAAGGCGCCGGATCTGGCTCCGATGACCCTGGGGGACTCGAGAAATCTCCAAGTGGGGCAAAAAGTCTACGCGATCGGGAATCCGTTTGGGCTGGCCGGCACACTGACCAGCGGAATTGTGAGCTCGATCCGATCAGTACAGGAACCGGATGGGGTCACGATTGACGAAGCGATCCAGACCGACGCTGCTATTAATCCGGGCAACTCGGGCGGACCGCTGCTGAACTCGCATGGCGAGGTAATAGGCATCAATACGATGATTGCTTCCAATGTGGGCCAAAATGCGGGTATCGGTTTTGCGATTCCGATCAATACCGCGAAGGCGGTGTTGAATGACTTGTTGACGATTGGCAGAGTGCGGCGTCCAGCGTTGGGAGTACTCACGCTTCCAATCAGCCCCGATATTGCGAGTGATCTCGGATTGGCTTCCGATTATGGGCTGCTGATCGTGCGGGTGACGCCGGGCGGAGCTGCTGAGCGTGCGGGCTTGCGGGGAGGCTCGGAGCGCGCCTATCTCGGTAATATGCCAATTATGGTTGGCGGCGATCTGATCGTTGCGATTGACGGACAGCAGGTGCAAGATCAGCAGCAGCTTGCGCAAATGATGAACAACCACCGAGCTGGGGATGCGATCAAGGTCACGATTTATCGTGGTAAGCGAAAGATGGATGTAGATGTGACGCTGGGGGAGGCGCGGGAGCAGGTTTAACGTAGGAGGGCGTCGCGCGGTTGCAACGCGGATGGACTTCCAAGTACTCGGGGTTTGGTGGAATGCTAGATGAACGTTGATTCTCTTCGGAAGCTCTGTTTGTCTTTGTCCGGCGCGACGGAGAATTTACAGTGGGAAGAAGAGCTGTGTTTTAAGGTCCGCGGAAAGATTTTTGCCATGGTTGGGTTGGGCTCCGTTCCTCAACGGCTCACATTCAAGTGCAAGCCCGAAACATTTGCCGAGCTTACAGAACGCGAAGGGATTGTTCCAGCGCCATACGTGGGGCGATACAAATGGGTCCAACTCGAGCGGCTGGATGTTTTGCCCGATATCGAAGTGAAGAGCTTGGTCAGAGAGTCCTACGATATGGTTGCGGCCAAGACGAAAAGTTCAGCTCGCAAAGCCACAACCAGAAGGGCAGCAGAAAACGGAGCCACGCCTAAAGCCTAATGCAATGCGAACCTGGGATTTGACTCGCACTCGCAGGCTGGGCTAGCCTCAGAAGTCCACTGGTGTTGACCCGAGAACAGTGACCCGAGAGAAGATATGCTGAGAGCGATTTCCACTTATATCTACGTCAAAGAACGCCTACATCCGGGTCTGTTGGACAAACTAGCCAGCGGAGGCGCGCAGGCTATTGAGATTTTCGGTGCCCGGCAGCACCTCGACTACGCCAACCGCAAGCAGCATGTTCGAGAGATTGCGGATTGGTTCCGTACAAGCGGTATTCCGTTGCACTCGGTCCATGCTCCGCTCTATGCGGACTATGAATGGGGACGGACCGGAGCTCCTCCCATTAATGTGGCTTCGACGGACCGGGCGGCGCGAATCGAAGCCATGGACGAAATCAAACGCGCCATCGAATTGGCAGAGCATATTCCGTTCAGATTCCTGATTCAGCATATCGGCGTGGCCAACGAGTCTTATGACGAACGCAAATTCGAAGCGGCCATGACCTCCATCGAGCATCTGCGGGCGTTTGCAAAGCCGCTTGGAGTGCGGTTGCTGCTGGAGAACATTCCGAACGAGCTGTCCGTCCCCGAGCGCCTGGTTGAGCTCATTCGTACCTCGCACTTTGATGACGTCGGAGTCTGTTTCGACACGGGACATGCGCACATTATGAGCGATGTATCCTCGGCGTTCGAGACCGCGAAGAAATACATCCACTCGACGCACATCCACGACAATGCGAAAGACCGCGATTCTCACCTTTGGCCCGGCGCCGGGACCATCGATTGGAAGCAGACATTGGAGTTGTTGAGCGATGCGCCCCACAAGCCACCGCTGTTGCTGGAGATTGAAGAAAACGAGAAGGTCAACCCAGTAGAAAAAATGGGCGAAATCTTCGGGAATCTAGTGCCCGCATAGGCTCTGAGCATCTATATTCGACCACCTAGGGGTGGGTGCCCTCACCCGCCCTCCCCGGACGAGGGCGTCCCGGGCCACGTGCTTATCGCAAATCTGAAATGAATCCCGTAACCACAATCGCTGAAATCGGCAAGCACGAAGGCCAGGCAGTCACGATTCGAGGCTGGCTATACAACCTGCGCGAAAGCGGGAAGCTGTTGTTTCCGATTTTTCGTGATGGGAGTGGAATTATTCAGGGGGTGGTCGCTAAGAACGCTGTTCCGGTGGAAATCTTCGATGCGGTAAAAGGATTGACGCAGGAATCGAGCGTGATTGTGGAAGGCAAGGTGCGTGCGGACAAGCGGGCACCTGGGGGATTTGAACTCGACGTCTCGGGTGTGCAAGTGCTGCAGCGAGTTCCGGAGAATGATCCGTTCCCAATATCGCTCAAAGAACACGGTGTTGATTTTTTGATGGACCATCGACACCTGTGGATACGCACGCCACGCCAGGCGGCGATTCTGCGAGTACGGGCGGAAATTATCAAGGCTGCACGGGACTTCTTCGACGAGCGCGGGTTCACGCTCACCGACCCGCCAATTCTTACTCCAGCAGCATGCGAAGGCACGACAACTCTGTTTCCGGTGGACTATTTCGACGAGCAGGCGTACCTGACTCAATCCGGACAGCTTTACATCGAAGCGACAGCCATGGCCCTCGGCAAGGTGTATTCGTTTGGGCCAACGTTTAGGGCGGAGAAATCCAAGACGCGCCGCCATCTGACCGAATTCTGGATGGTGGAGCCGGAAGTAGCTTATGCCACATTGGAAGACTTGATGGATCTGGCGGAAAACTTCATCAGCTTCATCGTGAAGCGATGTCTGGAAAGACGGCCAGCGGATTTGCAGACGATTGGCCGGGATGTCGCGAAGCTGGAGAAGATTGTGCCGCCGTTTCCGCGAATCCCGTATGACGAAGCCGTAAAGATGCTGCAGGAAGGACATGCAAAGGGAGTGCTGGAAAATAAGTTCGAATGGGGAGGCGATCTTGGCTCGCCAGACGAAACCTATCTTTCCGCACAATTCGAAAAACCGGTCATGGTGCATCGTTATCCGGCGCAGGTAAAAGCTTTTTATATGGAGCCGGACCCGGATCGTCCAGAGCTGGCCCTGTGCCTGGATGTGCTGGCACCGGAGGGTTATGGCGAAATCATCGGCGGATCACAGCGCATGGCTTCTTACGATTTGCTGCTGAAACGAATCCGCGAGCACGGATTGCCCGAAGAAGCGTTCAAATGGTATCTCGATCTACGAAAGTTCGGTGGAGTGCCGCATGCTGGATTCGGGATGGGGATCGAGCGCGTGGTGGCCTGGATTTGCGGGCTGGAACATGTGCGGGAAACGATTCCGTTCGCGAGGACGCTGCATAGGCTGTATCCGTAATCATCACTGCTAATGCGAAGGCATTATGAAGCAGGTTCCTTCGGGAGGCTCCATGAAGAGGATGCTGTTTGCGTGTCTCATCATATTGGTTCCGATGCTGGCGGCTGCGCAGAGACCTGAACAGAAGCCTGAGATTCCGATTGAGAAGTGGACCGGGAAGACGATCATGCTCATCGGCGCGCATGCCGACGATGATGCTCTCTCGCACGGAACGTTGGCTATGCTTCAGGCGCACCGCAACCAGGTATACGTAGTTACTCTCACCACCGGAAATGTTGGTACCCAAGACCCGAACTTATCGCGGACACAGCTTGCCCAGATCCGCCGTCAGGAGGAATTGGCGGCATTGGCGGAACTGGGGATTCCTGGAGAGCACTACATCAATCTGGGATACGACGACGGGCTCCTCGAATTTGAGGACCGCAAGGCCGTCGTGGAAAATCTGGTGCGCTGGATTCGAAAGATGCGGCCGGATCTGTTAATGGCATGGGACCCGGGAAAAAATTATCAACGATGGCACAAGTCTGACCATCGGGCGGCCGCTTACCTGGCTGCAGATGCGGCCCGCGCGGCCATGTGGCGCCTGCTTTTCGAAGGTCAGATCACCCAAGAGGGGCTAAAGGAATACATGATTCCTGAGTACCTCTTCTACAATGATTACGATCATGAAGACGAGAATACATGGGTCGACATTAGCGACTTTGTCGAGAAAAAGGTAAATGCCGGGGCAAAATATGTCAGCCAGTATGGACCGGGCTGGAAGAACTACAAAGCGAACCTTTCAGAAACCGAGCTGAAGCAAATGAAGGACGAGATGCGGGGACGGGTCCGGACAAAAGATGGCAAACCTGTTGAAGGATTCCGTTACTATAAGGGCCTCCCCGATGCCATTGGAAAATAGCTCTGAGTCACGTGCATAATCGCAGGTGCCGATACGTGGCTAGAGTCTAATGACTTAGTTCGTCCGACCAGATTGCTTTCTCGATTGAGACGATGACGACAACCACAACTTCCAGCAGCATCACTCCCAAGAAAATTAGAGTCATTGGTGTGCCGCTGGATCTAGGCCAATCGCGTCGTGGCGTAGACATGGGGCCGTCCGCCGTGCGAGTGGCGGGCCTAGAAGCTCGGTTGGAGGCGCTTGGGCATGTTGTCGAAGATGCGGGGAATATCTCAGTAGCAATTGCCGAGCAGAAGAAAGAAGGCGACCCGCACGCGAAGTATTTGAAGGAAATTACCGCGACCTGTACGAAACATGCGGAACTGGTGCTCAGGACTTTGGAATCCGGTAAGGTGCCGGTGGTGCTTGGAGGAGATCATTCTGTGGCCGCGGGCACGGTTGCGGGAGTCGCGGAGTTCTATCGCCGGCAGAACCAGAAGATTGGCTTGATTTGGATTGATGCCCATACCGACATCAACACTCCTGAAAGCTCGCCTAGCGGCAATGTACACGGCATGCCGCTGGCGGCAACGATGGGGCTGGGTCCCGCAGAGCTGGCAAACATTTTCGGCTTCTCTCCCAAGGTCAGCCCCGAGAACTGCGTGCTGGTGGGGGTACGTGACATTGATGCGGTTGAAAAAGCGAACGTGCGTCGCGCCGGGATTGAAGTGTTCACGATGCGCGATATCGACGAGCGTGGGATGCGCACGGTGATGGAAGAAGCGTTGCGTGCAGCAGGTCGCGGCACTGCCGGTTACCACGTGTCGCTCGACATGGATTGGATTGATCCCGAAGACGCGCCCGGGGTGGGCACTCCAGTTCGCGGCGGCGCGACTTATCGTGAGGCACATCTCGCGATGGAAATCATTGCGGACCACGGACGGATGGCGAGTTTTGAAATTGTGGAAGTGAATCCCGTGATTGACGAGCACAACCGTACAGCCGATCTTGCGGTTGAGCTGACGCTCTCGGCGTTTGGCAAGAAAATCCTCTAAAAGAATTGAATCATTGAATCATCGGGGATTGAATCATTTGGCTCCCAAGACTGAGGTTTGCAATGATTCAGTCCCGCGATGATTCAATTCGTCCTCCCCTATAATGTTTGCTGCTCCTCGATCGAAATGATTCGTCCCGATTACAAGGAATTATCCCGGCTGGCGCGAGAGGCCACACTCGTGCCCGTCGTGAAGTCCGTGATGGCGGACTTGCTGACTCCGGTCTCTGCGTTTCTGGCGATTTCTCGCGGCGAGAAACAGGCGTTCCTTCTCGAATCGATTGAACGCGGCGAGCAGATTGGGCGCTACACGTTTCTGGGCGCTCGTCCGTACATGCAGTTGCGCACCCGCGGCGAAGAAGTTGTGATCGAGAAGGGGAAAAAGCGTGAAGTACGACAAGGGAGCGTCTTCCAGATTGCGAAAGAACTCCTGCAGCAGCACCGGCCTGCAGTGGTACCCGGCATGCCTCCATTTACCGCCGGCGCGGTCGGATTCTGCTCGTACGACATCGTGCGCCAACTGGAAAACATTGGCGACGACACGAAAGACGATCTCCACATCCCCGATTGCGTGCTGATGTTTTTTGACCGGCTGCTGGCATTCGACCATCTGCACCACCAGATTCACATCATTGCCGCGGCGGATGTTTCGGCGGAGAGTCCACGGAAGGCCTACGAGCGTGCGGTTGCCGATATTGGGGTGATCGAAACAAAATTGGCGGCAGGATTGCGACCCGGGCAGTGGCAGACGCTGCGAGGCAAAGCGCACGGTAAACTCAAAGTGCAACCGGTCACGGCCCGCAAGAAATTTGAAGAGTCGGTGACCAAGGCGAAAGAGTACATCGCTGCCGGAGACATTTTTCAGGTTGTACTTTCCCAGCGTCTGGACTTTACGCCGGAGGCGTCACCGTTCGATATCTATCGCGCATTACGGGCGGTGAATCCTTCTCCGTATATGTATTTCCTAAAAATGGGCGACACGCACGTGCTGGGCTCGTCGCCGGAGATGCTGGTGCGCGTAACCGGGCGCAAGCTCGAATACCGGCCGATAGCGGGGACGCATCCTCGTGGGCGCGACGAAAGCGAAGACCAGCGGCTTCAGGAAAAAATGTTGTGCGACGAAAAGGAACGCGCCGAGCACGTGATGCTGGTCGACCTGGGGCGCAACGATCTAGGGCGGGTGAGCGAGTACGGGTCCGTGAAAGTGAAAGAACTCATGTATGTGGAGCGCTACTCTCACGTGATGCACATTGTGTCGGCGCTCGAAGGCAAGCTGCGTCCGGAACTCCATGCGCTCGATGCGTTTGCTGCGTGTTTCCCAGCCGGCACACTGAGCGGCGCGCCGAAAGTCCGCGCTATGCAAATCATCGAAGAGCTGGAACCAACGCGGCGTGCCATTTACGGCGGATCAGTCCTTTACGCTGACTTCGCCGGGAACCTGGACTCGTGCATCGCTATACGAACAATGCTCATGCAGGGCAAGAAGGCGTATCTGCAGGCAGGAGCGGGTATCGTGGCTGACTCCGATCCCGCCAGTGAATACCAAGAGAGCTTGAACAAAGCGAAGGCAGTGTTGAGAGCGGTGGAGACTGCAAGAGGAGCCGGCTAGCGTATATTCTCAACAGCGTAAGTCCAACTACTGGTTCAAGATGCATGTTGAACGAAACCGCGCGCGTTGAAGCGTTCTCGGACGGGGTCTTCGCTATCGCGATCACGTTGCTGATTCTGGATTTGAAGGTCCCCTCGGGGACGCTGGGACATCTGGGACCGGCGCTGGCGCGGCAATGGCCAACTTATGCCGCGTTTCTGATCAGCTTCTGGTTTATTGGGATTATGTGGGTGAACCATCATCGGTTGTTCAACCACATCCAGCGGTCGGATAACCGGCTTCTTTTTCTAAACCTTCTGCTGCTCCTTGGAGTGACAGTGGTACCGTTCCCCACTGCTCTTCTGGCGGCCCACTTCCATTCTCCGGGCAGAACGGTGGCGGCAGCGGTCTTCAACGGCACTTACGTGGTGCTTGCCATCTTCTTTAACCTGCTGTGGCACCATGCAGTTAGACGCGGATTACTGGATTCAGCGACGCTCGAATCCGCCGGTTCCATTTCTAGGCAGTACGCGATTGGACCGATCTCGTATCTTCTATGTTTTGGGCTTACCTGGATCAGCGTCCCGGCCAGTTTGATCGTGAACATCGGCCTGGCAGTGTTTTTTGCGCTACCACCCAAGAATCATGGGATCCGAACCGCAAATGCGTAAGGCCGGCTGCAGATTGCAACGAAATTGTTGCATTTCTTGATTCTCCCGGCGTAAGATGAAGCTGGACGCGTTATTTGGCGTCCGGTTCTGTTCAACTGCCCTTTCTTCCTGGGTTCGAAACAAACGAGTTGTCTCAAAAACCGAGGTAAGCAGGTTTGCCTCTGACCAGCTTTGGAGAGACCTCTTATGTCCTGGTACGCGTACTGCCTCACCGAGCAACGGAACCTCACTAACGGAACACGAGCAAGGCGGCCATTTATCCTCGAGGGGATCCAGGGAGTGAATGGAGCCACAGTCTTAAGTTACCCCAGCGGCGACTTTGCGGTTGTTGTAAGCGAATTTGATCGCGCGACCACTGGTTTGGACGAGAAGCACGTTCTGGAGCACGCCAGAGTAGTGAGTGTGTGCTTCCGGCAGGGGACAGTGTTGCCGTTCCGGTTCGGGACCATCTTCGATAGCGATGACTGTCTGAGACACGCTGTGCGCGCCAACCGCCGCGCTTTCGGGCAGAGCGTTGCCCACCTCAAGGGCAAGGCCGAAATGCATGTGAAGTTGCTCGTCAGGGACGGTTCGTTGAGGCTGCTGCAGGATGTGAAGATTCCGGATACCGTGGGCGGCGAGTACCTGTCGAAGTTAAGAGAAAAAGCCATGTGCGACCGGGAGCGCCAGACCAAGGCGAGAGCGATTTCAGTGCAGGTACACAGGCTGTTCAATCCGCTAGAAGAAGAAATCAGTTGTAAGCGGGTTGACACCGACGGAATGCTGATAGATATTGCCCACCTGATTGATTCCAAGTCCGTGGAAAAATACCAGAACCGCTATTCAAGCGCTGCAAAACAATTAAAGAATTGCGAAATTTCTGTTAGTGGACCTTGGCCTCCTTACCATTTCCTGCCCGGCAAGCTGCGGACGGTCGCGTAAAAACGGGCTTCGGTGGTTGCTAATGGGCGTATCGGCGAGCGACCGTCTCCGCTGCAAGGGCTGAGATAGCCAACGCTGCCAGCACTGCGACAGCCGAAGCGAGCAGCAAGACTCGCCGCGCGTGGTCGGCGGCAATTCCGATGTCGGCCAAAGGATAAGCAAGCCGGACGGCCCCGCCTGAAAACGGCACGGCCACGTAAAGCACCCGAGTCCCAAAAGCATTACGCTTGCGAGTTTCCACACCAGTGTCTCCCCGCAAGGCAGCGGCGAACTCAGGGCGGCGCCCCTCGTTTTCTAGAGATAGGATTTGAACTTCCGAGTCGGCAACTACTTTGCCATTTGCGTCGATCACGGTAGCGCGCGCTCCGGCGTATTGCCCTTCCTGCGATGTGATGTCCTCAATTTTGTGCCCACGGTCGGTGTTGACCCGGCTCGCAAACATCCGCGCCTTTTCAGTGAGATTGCGCTGGATTTCTTCGCGCAAGACACTTTCCCAGTAACGATGCACACCGAAGCCGACGCTGATGACTGCGGACGCGATCATTGCTAGAAATGAGCTGAAGAGGATTAGAAAGACAGGCAGCCGCGCAATCCTCGTCTGCTGAGATGATCGGCTCAAGCCGGAAGCCCTCAGCGTCTCAGGTTCATTTGCCATTGGTTGCCAGAGCCAGAGAGAGCAGCGCCTTCTGTTCAACGTCGTGAGCTTTTGCGGAGCCGGTTGCTGGACTAGGGCTAGCTGAACGCTTTACTGAGAGAACGGACCGATCGCCTGCAAGATGCCGCAACCGACGTAGGACGTAGTTAAGAGCTCCCATGTTTGCCGGCTCCTCCTGCACCCACACGATCTCACGCGCCTTCGGGTGGCGATCGAGTTCCGCGACGAGCTCCGCTTCGGGGAAGGGATAGAGTTGTTCGACGAAGGTGATGGCGATCGCCGCGTCTTTTCTCTTCTTTCGTTCCATGCGCAACTCGTGGCCGATTTTCCCGGTGCAGAGCAGAATTCGCCTGGCGTCAGTCACTTCGCGATCGGGACGTACTTTCAAGAAGCTTCCACTTGAGAACTCTTCGATAGAAGAAGACGCTTCGGGATGGCGGAGCATGCTCTTGGGAGTGAACACCACGAGGGGTTTCCGCCATGAGCGCAGGGCCTGGCGCCGCAGCAGATGAAAATACTGGGCCGCGGTTGAGGGCTGGCAAATCTGGAAATTGTCGAGTGCTGCGAGCTGCAGAAACCGTTCAATGCGGGCGCTGGAGTGCTCTGGTCCCTGGCCTTCATATCCGTGAGGGAGAAGCAGCACCAGGCCGGAAAGCAGGTTCCACTTGGCTTCGCCGGCTACGATGAATTGGTCAATGATCGCCTGCGCGACGTTGGCAAAGTCCCCGAACTGCGCCTCCCACAAGACCAGCGTTTCCGGAAAATCACGGCTGTAGCCGTATTCAAAACCCAACACACCGGCTTCCGACAAAGTAGAGTTGTAGATTGCACAACGCGCCTGGGTTTCTGAGATATGTTGCAGGGGGACGTATTCCATTTCGGTCTCAGTGTCGAGAAGCACCGAGTGGCGTTGGTTGAAAGTGCCGCGCCGGGTGTCCTGCCCACTGAGCCGGACTGGAGTTCCACCCTCTACGAGACTGGCGAAAGCGAGAGCCTCCGCCATGCCGTAGTCGATGGGCCGTCTACCGGCGCCCATTTCGGCGCGCTGTTCAAGCAACTTCTTCACTTTGGGATGAATATGGAAGTCTGCGGGATAGGTTGTAAGACGCTCAGTGAGATGAAGCAGTTCTTTTGCCGGGACGGCTGTTTCGACCTCGTATTGTGGCTTGTAGCGCCCGCCTTGATAATCGTTCCAATAATCCGGTAACTCGCGCAGGCTGGGCTTCTTCCTTAGGCTGCCCGCGCGCTTCTGTGCTGCTTCGAGTTCGGCCTTGATGGCTTCGGCACGAGATGACGCATCCTGAATTCCGACGTCTTCGGCGTAAATCTCCCAGAGCGGCGGATGCTCTTTGATAGCTTTGTAGATGCGCGGCTGGGTAATGGTCGGATCATCGACCTCGCTGTGCCCGTGGCGTCGATAGCCGATCAAATCGATTACGACATCGCTGCCGAAGGTGTAGCGATATTCGACTGCCAGAGCCCCCACGCGCAGAACGGCATCCACATCCTCACCATTCACATGGAAGATCGGGATGCTCTGTCGCCGCGCAAGTTGAGCTGCGAAACGCGAGGAATGAAGTTCCTGTGAGACAGTGGTGAATCCGATCAAATTGTTCACGATCACGTGCACAGTCCCACCCACGCTGAAACCAGGAATGTCGGCAAAGTTCAGGGTCTCAGCGAAGACGCCCTGGCCGGCGAATGCGCCATCGCCGTGGACCAGCAACGGGAGAAATTGTTTGCCGCCGCCTTCACCGGCGCGTTCCTGTTTAGCACGCGTGCGTCCAACTGTGACCGGATCCACGGCTTCAAGGTGGCTCGGATTGGACACCAGGTGAATATGGATTTTTGCGCCGCTGCGAGTCACATACTGGCCAGTGGCGCCCATGTGGTATTTCACGTCGCCGCCGCCCAGAACGCTGCGAGGGTCGACATCTTCGAATCCGGCAAAAACCTCTTCCGGCGCGCGTCGGGCGATGTGGGCGATGACATTCAAACGCCCGCGATGGCTCATACCCATTACCAACTCTATGACACCGTGCTGTCCCGCACCTTCGAGAATTTCATCGACCAAAGGTATAAGCGCAGTCACGCCTTCCAGAGAAAACCGTTTCGATCCCAGGTATCGTTGCTGCAGTACGAGCTCAAACAGGTCAGCACGGATCAATTGATCGAGAGCGCGCTCCTGATCAATTGCTGGCTGCGGACCCTCCAATCGTTCCTGGATCCAGCGGCGGCGTCCGAGGTCAGGGATGTGCATGAATTCGACGCCGACCGTGCCGCCGTACACGCGGCGGCCTTCCTCAGCGAACTCGCCTTCGATCCGCAACTCGGGATGCCGCACGGGTTGCAGGAATCCGAGTGGATCGAGGTCGGCCTCCAGATATCCCCAATGCCGGAAGACGTCGAACACCCGCTCGCGCTCACCGTTAGGGGCTTCCAGCAATGCGGTGCCGGCGGAATTGCCAGTTTTCAACTGTCGGTTGGACATAAGGACATCTATAGGATAAAGGATGCGCCAGCCGAGGTGCTGGGTTCGGAAGTAACTTTGGTACGAGAAAGAAAAGCAACCGGAATATCCCAATTGCCGCGTTGCGGGTCCAGCGAGGGAACCAATGTCCGACGTGACCAAAGTGGACTGAGTTGCTGATTGGGATACCTGGATTATTTGAGGAAAGCCACCAGCAGCTTGCCGTCGGAATACTCTCATTTTCGCGCGTGTGTGCGAGAAATGGAGCACCTTTAGAACGCCTTACGGCTTCTGCAGAGCGTTTCTCGTGTGCGTTAACGTGAATGTCAGGGATTCCTGCGGAATACTGGTAACAAACGGACGAATAAGCCATCCAAATCCGGTAGGAATGTCGCGGGTGAGAGAGATGGCCTCGAGTTGTATGTAGACCCCGCCATCACGCTCATAAAAGTGCCAGTAAGAGTATAGTCTCCACAAGTAACCGCTGTCTTTGCCTACCGGCTTTTCCGCTCCATCCGGATTGCCGGTATCTTCAACTTCCGCAATCCGCGTACTCACGGAGCGGCTGGCCGACCGCGATGGATCAAGCATTGTGTACTTCACATCGTACTCGGTATTCAGGAGTACTGTCACAACCTTGTGCTTACGCAGCCGCAAGAAAATCTTGAAATCGTTACCATTACGTTGCAGCAGTTTAGAGGTCTGCACATCAGGAGCATAATACTTGGCCTGGTGGTCATAATCCTGGAGGAATGTCAATGTTTTCTGCAGCGTGATGCCTTTGACGAAAGCCGTGCCGATCCAATGATGGATCATTCCGCTCGAAACCGCTATGGGCTTGCCGTTTTCGAGTGTCTGGAGTTGCTCCGTGATCACTTCGCCGGCGCGCAGCCGAATATAGCCAGCCTGGCGCTGGTCCGAGGGCAAGCTGTCAATCCGCAGAAATGAGCCTGGCAACTCCGTGGCCATGCGTTGTTCAGTGAGTTGGACATAGTGATCGAAAGCTGCGACTGTGGATGGTTGCAACTCGGCAGCGCTCGTCGCTGATGACAAGCCCAGCACCATCGCTCCCACTAAAACGCGACGTAACATGCAAGCTCTCAGGCTCACTTGCCTCCAATCAGGCGTGACGCCAGACCCGTGGCTAGTGGCGCCACGATCGCAAACTGCGGACCAAAGCTCTTCCAGTCGCGAATCTGCAGCTGCAAAAGATCATCGAGCTTCTCGCGATTTTCAGCCCATTTTTCGACCAACTCGAACCCTCCGCCTTTCTTCTCCGCCGGTTTCGGATCGTCGGGGAGTGCCGGAGGGACAATAGAGTCACGAATGTCAGATCCTAAGGTGCGAAGCGCAAGATACGCCGGAGCATAAGCCATGCCCAGCAAAACGGTAAATACCCCGCCAAATACGACTATAAGATCGTGTGGAAAACGGTTGTCTTTATTGGCTGCCTTGACGAATTCCCAGCTTGCATTGAGACCTAGAGTGCCTAGCGCCAGAACAATCCCAGTGACAGTCAGGAAATTACCCAGATACTCTCGGAGTCGCAGATAGCATTCAAGATGTGTTGGGGTCACTAGATCGTCTGGCGGCAACGAGCTGTACACTGCGATTTCAACCACCCACATGGCCGACACTCCCAACGCCCCGAGTACAAAGCCAGGCAATCCGGCGTCTCGTATGTTGATTTGACTATAGGGGCCTAAGTCCCAATTCCAACTTAAGTGAATTTGCCTGACGATGTAATACCAAACGCCGACTGCCGCCCACACAGACACGAATCGAGTCAGGATGGCGCCCCAGTAGTGCCGCGGCAGGCGTCTGAGCGACGGGCCGTTCTTACAAAACGATGACCAAATCTGCCAGACCCATTCGCCGCACAACGACCCGAGGTATCCCCACAGTGCCGCCTGGCCGACCATCAAGGCAACAAAGATATAAAACTTGCCATTGAGTTCTTCGAGTTCTTCCGGAGCCGAGAGCACACTCTTTATTGCCTCCCAGTGACCACCGAATATAATTATCAATTCGGCTGCGACGCAAAAGAGGCTGATGGGCGCAATGTACATCCACCTCCGGGTCGGCATAACCACCTCCGCTTGAGACGAGAGACCTTTCGCAGTCCCGCGGAATGTACCGCAACAGAAGCGATTCGTTTAGATAATAAGTGGGACTAACGGGGCTATTTTTGGCAAAGGCAAGCCTAGCAGCAAGCGGGCCACGGAGAACGGGAATCCAAACGCTGTTACGATTTCGGAACGGCCCTCTCCCGACGATCTTCGGGGATGCTAAACATCATGCCGAAAACACGTTCGCCCCGGGGAAACATCCCAGGGCGAGGCCTTGACGATTGTCGAGCGTGACCGTGATGTTCTTAGGGCCAGCGTTTGGCGCTATCTTCCCATCCAGCCGCGCGGGCCGTGGGCTGCACCTGGCTCACAGCCGGTTGCGGGATCCGGATCGGTTGCTGTGCGGCGGACGGCGCGGCAGTCAGCGTAGGTTTCGCGGTTACTGTATCGGAACCGACATCCTTGTCGTCGGAAAGCAGCGGAGCGGCTACGCGTAATGCCTCGACTTCCTTTTCCAGTCGCGCCAGCTCTAATTCTTTCTGCCTCAGAACTTCGTAGACATTCTTCATACTTGGCACCTGTAGGGGAACGCATTGGTCAAAAGCGATTGATCGAACTTTATGCAGCTACGAAGAATTTGTCAAGAAAGAAGCGCATGAAGGCCCAGAAACCGTGCCAGAGCATTGAATTCGTTACCGCAAGGGGCGGCTGGTTCGGGAGCAATGGTGTACTCTGTTTTTGGATGAGATTTTTGGTGCTCCTTTTCCTCTTTGTGGCATTGCCTTCATTCCTCCGCGCCGCGCCCCAGGCGACCACTCTCGCGGCTGAGGACTACTCGGGAATGTATTCCTTTCTCCGGGAAGGCGAATTCGTCCAGATTACGATCGAAGACAAGGGAGGAGTCAGTGGCTTCATTTCCAGATTCGGCGATTCCGAGGGCGACCGCGGCGCATTTCTGGACCAGTTTTTCAAGTCGGGGAAGTTCGAGGCCAACAAGCTGAGCTTCACCACTGAAAATGTTCACGGAACCTGGTTTACGTTCGAAGGCGTTTTGGGCCACGGATCCGGCAAGAAGCCGGAGGACGAAGCCTATTATGTAGCGCGAGGAACTCTGACTCGCTTTAGCACGGACGCAGAGAAGAAGACTACTTCGCAGGTCCGGCAGGTCGAATTCAAGTCTTTTCCAAGGGACGCTGCACCAAACTAACTACAATGTACCAATCGCAGATGCAGGAGTCAGCGTCCCAAGCCGGGGAGGACTATCGACCTCAGTCGGCGCAGAGTCGAATGGATGCCTGGTTCCAATCACACTCCGATCTGGTTGCACTCCTCACGATAGCGGCCGGTTTTCTGCTCCGCGTCAGAGCGGCTGCGGGAACATTTCTGAATCCGGATGAAGCTCTTCACTTTTCGGTCTCGAACCAGACCTCACTGGCGGCAGCGTATCGGGCGAGCCTCACTTTAGCCCATCCGCCGCTTTTGATTTTCTTGCTTTATTTCTGGCGACATGTCGGGACATCGGAATTTGTGCTCCGCCTGCCTTCGGTGATCCTGGGAACTGGGTTCTGCTGGATATTTTCTAAGTGGCTGAAAGGTGTCGCGGGGAGTACGGCCGGGCTTATTGGGCTAATATTCATGGCCTTGCTACCTCCGATCGTGGCACTCTCGGCGGAAGTCCGGCAGTATTCTTTGCTTCTTTTTTTCATAGCGATGGCGGCATTTCTGCTGGAGCGCGCCCTGGCGAAAAATTCTGCCGCGCTGATGGCAATGTCTTCCATATGCGTTTGGGGCGGGATGCTCTCGCATTATTCCGGGCTACTGTTTGCAGCGGCGTTCGGCATTTACTCGCCGCTGTGTCTGATTCAACGTCGGCTAAAACGAACCGTGATGGCAACGTGGGCGGCGGGTCAA